>Ga0326727_10000497_pt1 | contig 162235 bp, 133 predicted proteins | sample MB2enrmetagenome_FD_207643 | JGI IMG/M metagenome (GOLD analysis project Ga0326727, IMG submission 207643) | Lab enriched peat soil microbial communities from McLean, Ithaca, NY, United States - MB29MY | ecosystem: Environmental > Terrestrial > Soil > Wetlands > Peat | place: USA: New York...
AGAAATCGGTGGTGGCGCGAAGCCGGCCCGCATCCACGAGAGGACGCAGAACTTCAGTGGGGATGTCCTGAATGTAGGAATCGCCGGCGTTGAGACGATCGACCTTCGACGCCTGCACGTCGATACCGGTGACGGGGAATCGGGCATTGGCGAACTCGACGGCCAGCGGCAGGCCGACATATCCAAGACCCACCACGCCGACGCGTACCGTTCGGTCCTGGATTTTCTGGCGTAATTGATTGTTCATCGTGACGCCTCGATTGTACACGAGCCGTCGCTATAGTGGATACGATGGCAGCGATCCTGGTCACCGGCGGGGCGGGCTACATCGGCTCGCACACCGCGCACCTTCTGAAGCGGCACGGTTACGAGGTGATCATTGCGGACGATCTCTCGCGCGGGCACGAGCACAATGTGCGGGGGTTTCCGTTTCACAAGCTGCGGATGCAGGACACCGCGGCCCTGGCCGATTTGCTGAAGTCCGAGCGCATCGAGGCGGTGGTGCATTTCGCCGCTTACATCGCGGTCGGCGAATCGACACAGGTTCCGGAGCTCTATTTCAGCAATAACACCGGAGGCACACTGTCGCTGCTCACCGCCATGACAGAGAGCGGCGTCTCGAAGATTGTGTTCTCGTCAACGGCGGCCGTCTATGGCATGCCCCAAACAGTGCCGATTCCGGAGACCTCGCCGTACGCACCGCTCAGCCCCTATGGCGATTCGAAGGTGATGGTAGAGAAGATTCTCGACTGGATGGATCAGTTCCGCGGCGTGCGCAGTGTGTGCCTGCGCTACTTCAACGCTTGTGGCGCGGATGCGGAATCCGGGCTCGGCGAAGAGCACGATCCGGAAACGCACCTGATTCCACTGCTTCTGCGCGCGGTCACAACCGGCGAGCCGATCACGTTGTTCGGAGACGACTATCCCACTCCCGACGGCACCTGCATTCGCGACTACATTCACGTGATGGATCTGGCCGACGCGCATGTGCTGGCGCTGAGGCATTTGCTGAAGGGCGGCGAGTCGCAGCGGTTCAACGTGGGCACGGGCAGCGGCTATTCCGTGCGCGAGGTTCTTGGCGCCGTGGAAAAAACCACCGGGCAGAAAGTGCCGTTCCGCATGGGGCCGCGACGCGAGGGCGATGCGCCCGTGCTGGTGGCGAATGCGGACAAGCTGAAGAGCACGCTGGGATGGCAGCCGCGGTACACGGATATTCACGATATCGTGCGGTCGGCGTGGGAGTTTCATCGGCGGCGGGGGGCTTAGAGCCCCAGCGCGAGGCGCAGCAGATTGAGTGCGTTCTGCACGGCGAAGTTGCGGATGCGGTCGCGGTCGCCGGGCAGGCGGAGGCGTCGCACTTCGGTCCCGGATGGCGTGGCGATGCCGACGAAAACCGTGCCCACGGGATTCTCTTTCGTGCCGCCGTCGGGCCCGGCGTAACCGGTCACCGACAAAGCATAATCGGTTCTCGCCCTCTGTTTGGCGCCATCGGCCATCGCACGCGCCACCTCTTCACTCACCGCCGTGTGAGCTGCGATCAGATCGGCGGAAACGCCCAACAGCTCAGTCTTGGTTTCGTCGGCGTAGGTGAGGAATCCGCCGCGGAAGTAGTCCGAACTACCGGGCACGCTGGTGATGCGCCCGCCCAGCAAACCGCCGGTGCAGCTCTCGGCCACGCTGAGCGTCTGACGCCGCTCGCGCAGGGCATTCCCAGTGACCACCTCCAGCGAATCGCCATTGCGCGAGTAAACCTTTTCGCCGAGAAGCGGCAGAATCCGTTCGGCCACTTCGCCGAGCAAGGCGTCAGCCTGGGCTTCCGTGTCCGCGTGCGCCCGCAAGTGAATCTGAATGTCGCCGCTGCTGGCCAGAATCGTCGTTACCGGATTGCGGTAGCGCGTGTACACAGGTGAAATTGCCGCGTCCAGGTCGCCTTCGCCAATGCCAGTGGCGCGAAGCAGCCGCGTGCGAATCACCCGCGCCGGGAACTTCGCCCGCAGCCGTGAAATGCAATCCTCCCGGAATATCGGCATGAGTTCGCGCGGGGGTCCGGGCAGCAGCGCCACAACCGCCGCGCCGGTGTCCACCCACTGACCCGGCGCGGTGCCGCGCGGATTGGCGAGCACCTCGGCGCCTTCAATAACGTAAGCCTGTCGCTTGTTGACTTCGGCCATTCTCCTGCCGAAGCTGCGGAAGCGAACGCGAATCGCCTCGCAGACTTCTTCACTGAAAATCAGTCTGCGATCCAGAGCAGCAGCCGCGGCATCTCGCGTCACATCGTCTTCAGTGGGACCGAGCCCGCCGGTGACGACAACGATTGCGCATCGGGCGAGGGCATCGCGCAGAGCGTCGGCCAGACGCTCGCGGTCGTCTCCGACGACCGTCTTACGAACCACCTCGATTCCGATGCCGTTCAGCTCGGCGGTCAGCGCAAGCGAGTTGGTGTCGATCTTCTCCGGCGTGAGCAGTTCGGAACCGACCGCGATGATCTCCGCTTCCGGCATCGCCTGGGCGGATCAGAACAGCGGCCGGCCCTGCAGACCGGCATCCACGCGAAAGAGTGCATTGGTGGTGGTGACGGCAATCGACCGCGAGGGAGTGAAGGCGAGTCCGACGATTCCCGGCCCGGAGAGGAACAGATGCGGCTTACGGTCCTCGCCGAAGCGAACCACGCCGCGCCGGCCGCCATGGGACGCCGCGACGTACAGGCGGCCGTCGGAATCGAAGGCAAGTCCCTGGGGGCGGCCAAGGCCGCGATAGAACACTTCCACATCGCCGGCGTGCGAAACGCGATACACGGCGTCATAGCTCGAGGTGGTGGGTCCGGTCACGTACAGATAACCTTCCGGCCCCATGGCCAGGTGATAAGCGGCGAGCGAAGGTTCCAGCGTGGCGAACACGTAGATCTGACGCTCGCGGCTGATCTTGAAGATGGTGCCGCTGCGGTCGCCCACGTAGAGATTCTCGTCCTCGTCGAAAGCGATCCCCGTGGCTACGCCCATGCCTTCCACATAAACGGACATGGAGCCGTTCTGCTCCACCTGATAGACGATGCCGTCATATCGGCTGGAGACGTAGAGCACGCCCGCGCGGTCGAACGCCAGCCCGGTGGCGTTCATCAGGTCGGTGACAAACGGCTGCGCGGAGTAGTTCAGATCGACTTTGTAGATGGCGACAGGCGTCTTCTGCCCGCGCTGGCCGCTGAAGGTCACGTAGATATTGCCATGCCGGTCCACCGCCGGGTTAGCCACGGGATGGAGATTGTCGGCGATTTGCACGCCGATGTCGCAGGCCCAGGCATCGCTGGAGCGGTCGCCCGACTCCACCACCAGATCGCCGGCGGCGCCCTCGGGCACGCGCACGACGAGGTACGAATCCGACCCGACAACCACCTGCGCGGGAGCTTCTCCGATGGTGACGCGCGGGCGGTCCGACCCCGCGGCAAGTCCCGTACCGCGAATCTGAAACTCACCCCCGGGGATGGCCGCCGGCGGCGTCACCTGCCCGATCTGCGGGCGTCCATCCACGTTCTTTTTCGCTGCCATATTCAATAAAGATTGAAACACCCTGCCAGGAATAACACAAGCGCGCCATAAAAGCCGGCCATCAGATCGTCGGCCATGATGCCCGTCCCCCCCGGCAGCCGCTCGAGCCGCCTCGCCGGCCACGGCTTCCAGATGTCGAACGCACGGAACAAAGCGACCGCCAGCAGCCAGCTTTTCCAATTCAACGTTACCGCACCCGCCAGCGTCAGCCATTGGCCCGCCACTTCGTCCACCACCACGATGGATGGATCGGGCTTGTTCATCGTCCGCTCGACTACCTTGGCCGACCAGACGCCGATCGGCGTCAACAGAGCCGCCCACAGCAGGAACCAACGCGCATCGAACCGGCCGTAATGCACCGCCAGCCACGCGATGAGGGCCGCCGCCAGCGAGCCGGCGGTGCCAGGTCCCCACGGCCAGTAACCACAACCGAACCACGTGCCAACGACGAAGGCCGCTCTCCTCACGGCGCCTCGATGTCCTCAGGTTCCTCGCCCGGAGCCGGAGAACCCGGAATGACGTACTTCTCCGAGGCCCAGTTTCCGAGATCGATGAGCCGGCAGCGTTCGCTGCAAAAAGGAGCGATCGGGCTGGAATCGTCAACTTCCTTTCTGCAGATCGGGCATTGCATGGCGGACCTATCGGGCGAGAGGCGCGACCTGCGGTCTCGGCGAGGCGAGAATCCGGAACGGGCTCGCCGGAACCTGAAGAAAGTCCGCGAGCGGCTGGTCGATCAACTCGCCGACGAGATCGTAGTCGTGCGCCTCCGTGATGCGCATGCGCCGCATCTCGCCCGGGCGGGGCGCGGAATCTCCAAAATCGTTGATCAGACAGACGCCGTCGATCTCCGGCGCCTGAGTCGGCAGCCGCGCTTCCCACAGCAGGTCGGTCTCACGCGACGGCCCTTCCACAAGCACGTCCGCCTCGCTGCCGGTCAGCCGGCGATTCCGCTCTCGGGAAATTCGCCTCTGAATCGCCATCAGTCTGCGCCGGCGATTGTAGATGGTCCGGCGGTCCACCTTGCCGTCCAAATGATAGCTGCCGCTGGTGTCTTCATCGGAATAAGAGAAGACACCCAGACGATCGAACTGCGCGGCGCACACAAAATCGCACAATTCGGCGAAATCCGCGCCGGTCTCGCCGGGAAAGCCGACAATCATACTCGTTCGGATGGCCACTCCGGGGATTGTTGCCCGAATTCGCTCCAGCAATTTCAGGAAAAGATCGCCGCTGGCTCCGCGTTTCATGCGCCGCAGCACAGCGGCGCTGGCATGCTGCAGGGGCATGTCTATGTACTTCACCAGCGCATCGTGCGCGGCCACCGTATCCAACAGCTTCTGCGTTACCTTGTTCGGGTAGCTGTAGAGAAATCGCACCCACTTCGGCTGTGCGGTTTCAATGGAGGCCAGACGCGCCAGCAAATGCGCGAGGCCGTCTTTCAAACCGAGGTCTTCGCCATAGCAGGTGGTGTCCTGGCCGATCAGATTGATTTCGCGAACGCCCTGACCGAACAGGCGCGTCGCCTCGGCGATCACGGATTCAAAACGGCGGCTGCGAAACCTGCCGCGGTACCGCGGAATCACGCAGAACGAACAGGGATGGTCGCATCCTTCGGCGATCTTGATGTAGGCGTAGTGTCTCGGCGTCGCCAGCACGCGCGGGGTCAGATCGTGATAGAGATACGGCTGAGCCGCGGCCGCCGGCTCACCCGCCTCGCCTTCGCACAGATGCACGATGCGGTCCAGCTCGTTCGTCCCGAGGATCGCATCCACCTCCGGCAGATCCTTCCGTATGTCGCCGCGGTAACGCTCCACCAGGCAACCGGCCACGATCAGCTTCTTCGCGCGGCCTTCGCGCTTGTACGCGGACATTTCGAGAATGGTGTCCACCGACTCCTGTTTGGCCGGGTCGATGAAGCTGCAGGTATTGACCACGATGACGTCGGCGTCGCCGGCGCGGGACGTCAGCTCATGGCCGCGTTCCACGAGCTGCCCCATCATGACCTCGCTGTCGACAAGATTTTTCGGGCAACCGAGGCTGACAAAACCGATTTTCACGTGAGTACGGGTCCGCGGGGAAGAGCGCTCTTTTGAGCGTAGCATGAGCCACGCCGGACCACGGCACCCTTCACGAAACCGCGCACAACGGGCGCCGCCGGCGTCCGGTTTCGCGTTTTCAGGGAGGGACGCCGCCGCGTCCTGTGCGCTCTTCTGACGCCTCGCGCTATTGCGCCGCCACGGTGTAGTGCACGCTCTTCGCCATCTGCAGTCCGCCCTGCAGGGCGATGATCTTCAGTTCGCAGTCGCCGGGCTGAGATGCCGCTGCCACCACCATGGGCACCGCCCCGGACGAATCGGCGGGGGGCAGATCGGCCACCTGGCTGGCCACCAGTTTGCCGTCAGCGAGGAATTGCACGGCCACGCGCGGCTTGTCGGCGTTCGCTTTATCGGGGTAAACCACGAAGTACACGTACGGCTTCTCGTCCTTAGCGAGCGACGATCGCAGCAGCGGCACCACGCGCGAAGTGGAGAACTCGAATGGGTCCGCCGCGTCCGGCTGATCCTTCAACTGGTCCACTCGCTGCACCAGCACCACACTACTGAGACCCAGCCCCTGATGTTCCGGAACAAACAGGGACAGCGCGCCCGTGCTGGCGCGGTTCGATTCCCGGTCCAGCATGACCGTGTCGACGTGGTAATGGCCGGCCGCCAGATGAAATGGATGCGTCCAGGTGATGGGCTGCGCCTGAACACCGGCGAGCTTGTCGTCGGGAACCTCGTATAAAGCGTCCTGGCTGAACTTGTCCACGATCTGGCCGTCGGAGTCCTTCACCAGCGCAAGAAACGACACATGCAGCCGATGGATCTTCTGCACAGGCTGAGCGGTGGCGGTCAGGCTGGCCGCCGGCAGCTCCAGCGCCAGGCCCACCCTCGCCGCCGCGGCCTCAGGCTGAAACTGATAAACGGCGGAGCGAAAGTCGAACGCGTGCGGCAGCGGCTTCGCATTCAGGACATTAAGGCCGGCCATCTCGTACGGCTGCAGCGGAGCGCCGCCCAGAGGCGGCATGGCATAGTAACCGTTGCGGCTTTCCACGCGCAGATCGGCGCGGGCGAGTTTCACCTCGATCTTTCTCATATGGCCGTCGTATTTTTCGGATGTCGGATGGTACGCCGCTTCATAATGCGTGCTCACATCGTCCATCAGCTTCTGGAACGGCTTGCGGAAATCGTTGGTGCTGCCCATCAGAAAGCCGCCGGTGCCTTCGGCCAGCGCGCGCAGAGGCGCCTGGGTGTCGGAATTGCGGACGGCGTCGCGCGTGTAGTCGTCCTGGCGCATCTGCTGCGCCTCCGTTCCGACGCTTATCGCCGCGGTGCTGCCTTGTTGCTGGCTCAGGCTGGCGCTAAGCTGCAAAGCCTGATTGCCTGCCTGCACGTTGGAGTTCTCGCTGAGTCCGTTGGTATCAAGAGCGTAAACGCTGATATCGCCCTCCCGCGCCGAAGCGAGGATGCGGTCAAACAGATCGGGATCTCCTGGCGTCGCCAGACCGGGGCTGAGCATCAGCACCGTCTTGTGCCCCGGGAAGCGGCTGAAATCGCGCATCATCAGCTTCATCTGATCGATCCCCGCCATTCCCTCGATTCTGCCGAAGTCGCGCTTCTGATCCACCAGATCGGCGCGCATGGCATCCGCGCCCTGACCGGTCTCCTGCGTGACATCGAGGATCGCGGCGGTGTTAACCCCGCCGCCCGTGGTGACCTCGGTGGTGGAGGCGCCAGTTCCCTGCGTCACCTCCATGTTGGGGCTGCCATTGATCACTGCGTCAGCCACGCGCGCCATTTGGAACGATCCGCCGCCGAACCCCCTCGCCGAAGCGCGCAGCACATCGGCGCGGTTCTGGGTGAACGGATACAGCACGTTCAAAGTCGCTCCCAGATTGAAAACGCCAAACCAGGTGTCCGGAAGCGCCCGCGTCTGGAGGAATTCCTGCACCGCTTCCATGACGAACTTCTTCGTGGAGACGTCGCGCGGATCGAAGTTGTGGAATACGATGCAAACCAGGTTCGACTTGCGCACCGGCAGGGTCGCCCCGGCAGCTGCGGCTCCTGCCGTGGATTCCTGCGCCGCTGCCGCCGTGCCTTCCAGCAGCCGGAAGCTCCGAATCTGCTGCTGCACGCCGTCTTCGTAGATCGATACGTCGCCCGGCTTGAGGTTCTTCACGATTTTGCCGTGCTTGTCGCGCACCACGAGATCGAGGACGACTTCATTTACCGTGGCGCGAATGGTTGGCGCGGTTTCGGCCGTCGGCGCGCTCTGCGCTCCCGAAGCTACCGCAAGAACCGGCCACAAGAGGCCGGAAACAATCGTTATAAGACGCATAATGACCTCGCTCTTTCGGCAACGACGCAGGGCGGGCTCTGTGACGAGAACCCGGCTGGCAGGCCTGCCCAGGGCTGGGACGTTGTTATTGTGCCGCTACCGTATACTTGACGCTCCGTGATGCGGACGAGTTGCCCTGCATCGCCGTGATCTTCAGTTCGCAATCTCCTGCCTTGATGGCGGCCGAAACCACCATCGGCACCGCGCCGGTGGCGTCGGGCGCCGGCAGATCGGCCGTTTGTTTCGCCAACGCTTCGCCGTTCACCAGAAACTCCACTTCAATCCGCGCCTTCTCGCTGTCCGTCTTGTCGGGGTACACCACGAAATAAACATAGGGCTGCTCGCCCTTTTCCAGAGTGGAGCGGAGCTGTGGAACGACGCGTGTCGCGCTGAACTCGAATGGATTGTCCGGGTCGGGCTTCCGCTTCAGCGTCTCCACTCTCTCGACGAGCATCACATTGCTCATCTCCAGGCCTTTGCGCTCCGGGTTGTCGATGGGAAACGTCACCGTACTGGCGCGGTTCCCCTCATGGTCGAGCAGCGCCGCTTCCAGCGTGTAGTGCCCCGCTGGAAGGTCGAACGGATGCGTCCAGGTGATCGGCATGGTCTGGACCGAAGCCAGCTTGTCGTCGGGGATTTCAAAAGGAGAATCCTGGCTGAATTTGTCCACGATCTGGCCGTTGGAGTCTTTCACCAGCGCAAGCAGTGAAACGTGCAGCCGGTGAGTCTTGATCTCGGTTTGCGGCGTGGCGGTGAGCATCGAGGCAGGCAGCTCGAAGGCCACCGCAATCTGCCCGGAAGCGCCCGCGGATCGGAATTCATAGGCCGCTGAGCGGAAGTCGAACGCGTGAGGCAACGGCTTGCTGTTCAGCACGGTCAGCCCCGCGACTTCAGTGCCCGTCAGCGCCGAGGAGCCGTGTATCGCGGGCACGGCAAAATAACCGGTACGGCTCTCCACGGTGTAATCGGCGCGGGCCATCTTCACTTCGATTTTGCGCAGATGTCCGTCGTATAAGTTCGAGCTGGGATGATAAATCGCCTCGTAGTGTGTGCCGACGTCTTCGTTGAGACGCTGAAACGCCTTGCGGAAATCGTTGGTGCCGCCGATCAGGAACCCGCCCGTCCCCTCGGAAAGCGCCCGCAACGGCGCCTGCGTATCGCTGCTGCGAACCGCATCGTGAAGATAATCGTCCTGACGCGCGAGTTCCGCTTCCTGGCCCACCGACCCCGTCGTAGTCGTGTTGGTGTTGGCGCTGGTGGTCGCGGATGCTTGACCGGAAGCCATATTGGCGGGCAAGCCCGACCTGCTCTCCTGCTGGCTCAGATTGCTGACGTTCTGCAACGCGGCGTTGGCCGCCAGCAGGTTTGAGTTTTCGCTGAGCCCGTTCGTATCCAGCGCGTAGACGCTCACGTCCGCCTGGCGCGCCTGGCGAAGCAGAGCGTCGAACAACTCAGGATTGCCCTCGCTGGGCAGCCCCGCGCTCAGCATGAGAACGGTCTTATGTCCGGGCAACTGGGCGAGTTCCTGGACCAGCATTTTCACCTGATCGTTGGATTGCATTCCCTGGATATGGCCGAAGTCGCGCTGCTGGTCCACAAGGTCTCCACGTTGCGCGTTGGAGGCGAGCCCGGTTTCCTGGGTCACGTCGAGAATCGCCGCGTTGTTGAGCTGGCCGGTCTGCAGCGACTCCACGAAACCGCCGGTGTGCGCCGCCTGGTTGGCGACGCCCTGGATGACATCCAGATTGGGCGTTCCGTTCAGCACCGCATCGGCGACGCGGGCCAGCTGAAAGGTCCCGCCGGTGAAGCCCTGCGCCGCGGCGCGCAGCAATTCCGCCCGGTTCGTGGTAAACGGATGGAGCACGGTCAGCCGCGATCCCAGCGCGAGAACGCCCACCCATGTATCCGGCTGCCACTGAGTCTGGAGAAACTGCTGCACGGCTTCCATCGTGAACTTCTTCATGCCGACATCGAGGTTGTCCTGGTTGTGAAAGACAATGCACACCAGGTTCACCTTGCGCAGGGGCACGGTGGAGGCCGCAGTACCGGGGGTGGTGGCCGTCGTCGTCTCCGTTTCCGGGTGGGCAGCGACAAGGCGGAAACTGCGCATGTTCTGAAGCACGCCGTCCTCATAGATCTGCACGTCGCTCGGCTTCAGATTCCGGACCAGCTTGCCCTTTTTGTCGCGTACGACGATGTCCAGGTTGACCTCCGTCACCGTGGTCCGGATCGTCGGCCCCGGCTCGGGGGGAGGGGAATTCTGCGCGGAAACGGGAGCGCCGAACAGCGGATACACAACCAACAGGCCGGCCGAGGCGCACCTCATCCCCATAGTCTGATCGTATCGCTTTCCCCGCCCCCGCGCGATCACGTCGGGAGGTGATACGCCAGGCGTACGTTACTGTTCCGGCACGGTGTAAGTCACGCTGCGGGCGAGCGACTTGTCTCCCTGCATGGCGGTGATCTTCAGTTCGCAGTTTCCTGCCTTGGCGACGGCGGAAACCACCATGGGGATGGCGCCGGCCGCGTCGGGCGCCGGCAGGTCCGAGTCCTGCTTGGCCAGCTCTTCCCCATTGAGCAGAAACTGCACTTCAATCTGCGGTTTTTCGGTACTCGCCGGATCCGGGTAGATCACGAAGTATACGTACGACTGCGCGGTTGGATTCACCGTCCCGCTGAGATCCGGCACCACCTTAGTGCTGGCGAACTGGAACGGATCGGCGGCGTCGGCGTGGCCCTGGATTGGTTCGACACGCTGCACCAGAATCACGCTGCTCATGCCGAGGCCGCTCTTCTCCGGGCTGTCGAACTCGGCAGTGCCAGTGCTGGCGCGTCTTCCTTCCCGGTCGAGCAACGCAGTCTCGATCGTGTAGTGGCCCGCGGGGAGCTGCATGGGATGCGTCCAGGTGATGGTGGTCCCCTGCAATCCCGCCAGCTTGTCGTCGGGGATCTCATAGGGAGCGTCCTGGCTGAACTTGTCCACAATCTGACCATTGGCGTCCTTGACCACCGCGAACAGCGAAGCGTGCAGCCGGTGGCGCTTCTGGTCGGCCTCGGCAGTGGCTGTCAGACTCGACACGGGCAACTCAAAGACCGCGGCGGACTGAGAGGCATCGCCCGGCCGAAAAGAAAAGGCCGCGGTTCGGAAATCGAACGTGTGCGGCAACGGGGGCGGGGAATTCAGGACGTTGAGCCCGGCCATCTCATAAGGCGTCAGCGAGGGCGAGCCCCCGAGGTAGGGCAAAGCGAAGTAGCCGTTGCGGCTTTGCACGGTGAAATCCGCGCGCGCCACTTTCACTTCGATCTTTCGGAGGTGCCCGTCGAACTTGCCGGCCGACGGGCGATAGGTGATCTCGTAGTGGGCGTCGAGGTCGCCGACGATACGCTGGAAAGGCTTGCGCATATCGTTGCTGTTGGCGGTCATGAACCCGCCCGTGCTTTCGGAAAGCGAGCGCAGACTTGCCTGGGTATCGGAAGTTCGCACCGCCTGACGGGTGTATTCATCCTGGCGGATCTGGTCCGCCACGGCGCCCGCGCTGCCCATGGAGCTGGTATTCGGACTCGCCTTCGAGTTCACGCCGGCGGTAATCGTCGCGTTCTGCTGGCTCAGAGTGGCGGCATGCTGCATGGCCATGGAGGACGATTGCGCGGTGGAGGTTTCGCTGAGGCCGTTGGCGTCGAACGCGTAGAAGGTAATGTCCGATTTGTTGGCGTTTGTCTCCAGCGACTGCAGCACATCCGGTTCGTCCATTCCCGTCAGACCGCTGCTGAACAGCAGGACCGTCTTGTGGCCGGGCAGGGTGGCGATGCCCCCGATCAACGTCTTGATCTGATCCATCTGCCGCCGGCCCTCGAGGCCGGCAAACTGCACGCGCTGGCTCACCTGATCGCCGCGCTGGGCGGCAGAGCCTTGATCCGTACCCACGCTCACGTCGGTGATGGCCGCGGTACTCAGCCCCCCGGTGGTGGACATATCGGTTACGCCGCCGCTGCCGGTGCGGGCACCCGGCGTCTGGTTGGCGAAGCCGACGTAAAGCTGCAGGTTCGGAGTCGAGTTCAGAACCGCATCCGAGGCGCGGGCCAGATCCATTCCCACGCCGGTGAAAGCGTGTGCAGCGGCCTGCATTAGTTCGGCGCGATTTGTCGTGAACGGGGCCAGCGGCGTCAGCCGCGAATCGAGGCTGAAAACCCCAATCCACGTGTCCGGAGCCGACTGCGTCCGGATGAACTCCTGCGCCGCTTCCACCGCCCACTTTCTGGTCGACGGATTCAGGTTGTGAAACACGATGCACACCACGTTGATGGACCGCAGCGGCACGGGCATGACCGCGCCGGCGGCGGGCCTGGGCGCGCCTTCCGTTTTACCCTGCTCCACGACATCGTGCCCTTCGGCCAGGCGAAAGCCGCGAATTTCCTGACGGACGCCATCCTCGTAAACCTCGATGTCGCCGGGCTTCAACGCCCTGATGAACTTCCCATGCTTGTCGCGCACAACCACGTCCAGGGCGACTTCGTTGACGTTGGCCCGAATGGTGGGGCCGGCCGCGGGGGCCGCTTCGCTCTGGGCCAGCGCGAGGCTGCCCGGCAGCAGACAACAAAAACAAACGACTGCGGGAATGCAGTTCTTCATAGTACCGATTCCATCGCTTTCCTCGCGCGGACGGAGAGATCCCGTGTGCGCGAACAGTCCTGTCTGGCTTCTTTGTTCCTGACGCCACCGCCCCGGCGGGGGTTACCTGAAAGCGCAAAGGCCGCGATCCCGCGTCGCCATACAGAACAGGGACTTGTGATCGGGCGGAGCGGGTTGCGGTCCGTTTTGCGCGAGTTCCCCGAAAGCTGGCGCCGTCTAAGCAGGCTGCTAGACTCTCAGATAAATGAGTTTCTCACGTTTTCCGGCGCTGGCCGCAATACTGGCCGCGCTGGCGCTGCTGGCCGCCTCCCCGGCGCTCGGCCCCATTACTTTTGAGGAAGTCGCCGACAAAGCAGGCGTCAACTTCGTCGCCGACAGCAGCCCCACTTCCGTTAAGCACCAGCCGGAAACCATGCTTGCGGGCGTCGCGGTGTTCGACTATGACGGCGATGGATATCCCGACATCTACTTCGTCAACGGCGCGGGAATGCCGTCGCTGATCAAGGAAGGGCCGCAGTTTAAGAACCGGCTGTTTCGCAACAACCACGACATGACCTTCACCGATGTCACCGATCAGGCCGGTCTGGCGGGCATGGGTTACGGCGAAGGCGTTGCGGTGGGCGATTACGACAACGACGGGCGCCCCGATCTCTTCATCAGCAACGTGGACAAGAACCACCTGTTCCACAACAATGGCGACGGCACCTTCACCGATGTCACCGACAAAGCCGGCGTGGGCGGCGCGACCTACGAAGGGCGCAAGATGTGGAGCACCGCGGCGGCATGGCTGGACTACAACAACGACGGGAAACTCGACCTGTTCGTATCGAACTACTGCCAGTGGGATCCCGCGACGGAGAAGCCGTGCCTCCAGAACGGCGCGTACACTTTCTGCAATCCGCGCGCCTACGGACCGCTCCCGCACACCCTTTATCGCAACAACGGCGACGGGACGTTTACCGATGTCACCGCCGAAGTGGGCCTGGACAAGTATCTGGGCCGCGGCATGGGAATCGCCGTCGCCGACTACGATGGCGACGGTTACCCGGACGTCTTTGTCGCCAACGACGCCTCTCCGAATCAGCTCTTCCACAACATCGGCGGCAAGCGCTTCGCGGAGGTCGCGCTCGATTCCGGAGTCGCCCTGGCCGAATCCGGCAACGCGATTTCCGGAATGGGGGCGGATTTTCGCGATACCCGGAACAAAGGTCTGCCCGACATCTGGACCACCGCCCTCGAAAAGCAGACGTTTCCCTTCTTCCGCAATCTCGGCAACGGCCAGTTCGCCGACGGCACCGGGTTCGCCGGGCTGGGCCTCGAGACCGCCAGCATGTCCGGCTGGTCGAACGGCATCTTCGATTTCGACAACGACGGCTGGAAGGATCTGTTCGTCGCGCGCGGCAACGTCCTCGACAACGTGGAGCTGTTCTCAGCGCGTCATAAGGAGGAGCCGAACAGCGTCTTCCGTAATCTCGGCAACGGTAAGTTCAGGAACGTGAGCGCGACCGCCGGGCCCGATTTTCAGATTCCCGCCGTTCACCGCGGCTGCGCGTTCGGAGATCTCGACAACGACGGACGCATCGACGTCGTGGTCACCGTGCTGAACGGCAAGGCGCAGATCTTCCACAACACCACGCAGAACGGGAATCACTGGCTGCTGCTGAATCTGCGGGGCACGAAAAGCAATCGCATGGCGATTGGCGCGAAGATCCGCCTGACCACCTCCGAAGGGCTCGTTGAATACAACCACGTCACCACCAGCGTCGGCTACGCCTCATCCAGCGACCCGCGTGTGCACTTCGGCCTCGGGCCGGCGCGTTCGGCGAGGGAAATCCAGATTATCTGGCCGAGCGGAATTCACCAGACGTTGCACGATGTGGCGGCGGACCGCATCGTTGCCATCACGGAGCCGTCTCCGTAGCTTGCGGGGCGCCCATGCCGGGCGGGGTGGGCATGGACCGCGGATCCGTCTGCTCGCGCAGGCGCACGAACTCATCCCTTTCGCGCAGCGCATCCGCCTTTCTGCCGGCCTGTCGAAACGCCTGTCCCAGAAAGAAGTGAATCGAATCGTTGTTCGGCTGTTGTTGCAGGGCCTCCTGCAGCGCCGCGATGGCCTTGTCCGTCTCGCCCATGGCCAGATAAGCCTGCCCGATGGCGGTCAGAGCGATCCAGCGGTCCCGCGCCGGTTCCAGACGCGTTGCATTCTGCGTCATTTGGATGCCACCTTCGGGGTCCCCATCGCGAGTCCGCAGGAATCCGATCACCAGCATGGAAGGCCAGTGCGCCGGATGAAGTTTCAGCTCTTTCTCGAATTCGGAGAGCGCGAGGCGCTGATCCATTTCCATCTGATAAACGCCATTGGCATAGTGAACGCCGGGGAAATCCGCGTATTTTGACATTAATTCGCGGAATGCCTCTTCGGCCTCGCTGGAACGGCGGCACATGTTGGCCCAGGTGGCCCGGCCGGCCAGATCCACCACCGCGCGCTCCTGCGGCGTGAGACTCTCCGGCCGCCGCGGCATGGTCAGCGCGCACAGCCCGATCGCCTCCTCCACTTCCGGGGTGTTCACCTTCTTCACGGTGAGCGGACCCAACTGGGCCAGCGCCTCGTCGTACGCCTGCTCCCGCACCAGAATGAGCGCGGCGTGGCGGCGCACCAGGGTCTCGAACACCAGGTTGGGACCGAGCCCCAGCGATTCGCCCTTCATGATGTCGACGAGGGCCTGGTGGAGATCCCCCATTTCGTATTCGCAGAGTCCGAGAAACCCGACGGCCATCCCCAGTTGTGGCGCCAGCGCAACGCCTTTCCGGAAAGCGTCCCGGGCTTCGGGAAAGCGCTGCAACTGGTAAAGGTCGGCGCCCATGTACAGCCATCCCTCGGCCCAGCCGGGACGTATGTCGAGCGCTTTCCGATACAGACTCACCGCTTCGGCGGGGTTGCTGTCCACTTCCGCCTGAGCGCGGGCCGCAAGGTCATCGAAGTTCTCGACGGTCGAAGTCTGCGCCTGCAGCAGCGATGCCCACAGGACGGCAGGTAAGCAGAGCCACTTCATGGAAAGTGCTTCTCATTTTATCGCGCCGGCCGGGGCGCGCCTCGTTATGCTGAAGTTGATGCGGGCGGTGATTCTTCTGGTGCTCCTGGCCTGCGCAGCCATTGCCCAGGATTCGAGCCCCGAACAGCTTTTTCGGGAAGCAGTGGAAGCGCAGCAGCACGGCGACTACGAGCAGGCCGTGCAGAAGTATCGGCAACTGATCGCGTTGCGTCCCGACGTGCCGGAGATTCACGCCAATCTGGGAGCGGCTCTGGTTCATCTGGGCCGCTTCGACGACGCCATCGCGCAGTACGAGACCGCGCTCGCCGCCCGGCCCGACCAGATGCAGATCCGCATGAATCTCGCGCTGGCTTACTACAAGGCCGGGCGCATCGGCCAGGCCGCAGCCGAGTTTGAGAAACTGCATGCGTCCGCTCCGGCGGAAAAGCGCATCACCCTCCTGCTGGCCGACTGCTGGCTGCAGCAGGGGCAGAACGACAAAGTGATGGCCATGATGGCTCCGCTCGACGCCGACAACCACGACGACTTGACCTTCTCCTTCCTTTACGGCTCTGCCCTGATGCGGGCAGGCCAAATGGATCGCGGCCAGGTTGTAATGGATCGCATTCTGCGGAATGGCGACTCGGCTGAGGCTCGCGTGCTGATGGCCTCCTCGCGTCTTCGGCGGCTGGACTATGCCGGCGCAAGAGCGGACCTGCAACGCGCCATTGAACTCAATCCCACGTTGCCGGGAGTTCATTCGCTTCTGGGATTGGTTCTCGACAACCTCATGGATACCGGCGCGATGGCGGCCTATCAAAAAGAGCTGGAGATCAACCCCAACGATTTCGAGGCCAACCTCCATGTCGGCGTCGAAGCGCTTCATGAGCGTCAGCTCGATCAGGCCGAGATGTATCTGCGTCGCGCCCTCGCGGTGAGGCCGGACGACCCCGGAGCGCTGCTGCAACTGGCCAACCTGTATACCGCGCGGAATAAGCGCGATGAGGCGCGCGCCATCCTGGAAGATCTGGTCCGCCATTTCCCGGATTTTCGCGAGGCCCACGCCGCGCTGGCAGGCGTTTACTATCGGCTGCAGCGGAAGGCCGATGGCGATGCGGAGAGCGCCATCGTGAAGAGGCTGAACGCCAAGCAACAGTCCAGCGACGCCGCGATCCCGACCACCGGAAGCGCGGCCCATCAGGCTCACTGAGGGTCAGCCCACAATTCCCTTCCCTTCGGGAAAGCCGCAGCCCGAACACATCGCCTCCGGCAGCCAGCGTCGCGCCGACCTCGCATTATCGTGAACCCAGGTGATCCCACTCTGCGGGGCGCTTATCGTTCGGAAAATCGGGCCGTTCGATGTGCCCCCGCCCCCCGGGTCTGCTCGTCAGCGCCGCTGCGCCCAGGGAACGGAGAAGCGCACGGCGACTGAGCCGCATTCCAAACATTATAGAAGGCCGATGTCGCTAGCCGACGATTCCCTTCCCTTCGCGAATGGTGATGTATCGGTTCAGCGGCAGCGAGGTGAAGCGATCTACACGTTTCGACGGCAGCGGCCAGCGGATTTCCAGTGAGTCGATTTTGGCCGCCTGCCCGATGCCCAGTACCATCCGCGGATCGTGCGACGACAGATAGCTGCCGCCGCCCACCTTGAGACGGCTTCGCCGGACGCCGCCGAATTCCCACGTCGCGCGAGCCCCTACGGCGTCGATATTCGCCGTCGTTCCGATGAGCCGCAGGCCCAGCCAGTTGTTGCGGGCCCCCACCTCGTTGTGCAGCAGCAGCGGCGCGGACCCGCTGTTGTTGATGATTATGTCCACGCCGCCGTCGTTATCGTAGTCGCCGATGGCCATTCCCCGGGCCGGCCAGTGCTGCTGAAACGCCGGACCGCCCTGGCTGCTCACGTTGATCAGCTTGTTGCCGTCGTTGTGAAACAGCAGGAGCGGTTCGGCCCACGTGACGTTGCGCAGAAGCACGTCCACCATGTCGTTGGGATGCCCGTCGGCGATGAATAAGTCGATATTGCCGTCGTTATCGTAGTCGAAGAACTTCAATCCCCAGCCGCTCAAATAGAACGTCGCCTTGCCGATGCCCATCTCGTCGGCGCGGTCGGTGAAGGTCTCGTTGCCGTCGTTGTGATAGAGGCAGAAACGTTCGCCGTCGATGTTGGCGACGAACAGGTCCTCCAGGCCGTCGTTGTCGTAGTCGGCCGAATCGACACCCATGCCCGAGCGCGCCTGGCCGTCGGTGTTGTACGCGACACCCGCCGAGATCCCGATCTCTTCGAATTTCCCGCCGCCGCGGTTGACGTACAGATAATTCGGGACGGCGTCGTTGGCGACAAACAAATCCATCAGCCCGTCGTTGTTGATATCCGTGGCCACCACGCCGTGCGCTTTGCCCGGATTCTTTCCAATGTCCGAGAGGTGGCCGACCTCGGTGAACGTCCCGTCGCCGTTGTTGTGGTACAAGGCGCTGAGCCGCGGCTCGAAAATCGTGGGAATGCAATAGGAGTATTTGTTCAGCGCGTCGCTGCCGCAGGTCTTCGGATGCGGCCCGCTGTAGTCCACGAAACCGCAGACGAACAGGTCGAGTTTGCCATCGTTGTCGTAATCGAACCACACCGCCGACGTGGACCACCCGCCTTTGGCGACACCGGCCTTCGCGGTGACATCGGTGAACGTGCCATTGCGATTGTTGCGGTAGAGGACGTTGTCGCCATAACAGGTGAGGTACAGGTCGGGATATCCGTCGCCGTCGAAGTCGCCGACGGCCACGCCTTCACCCCAGCGCGCGGCAATCAGGCCGGCTTCGCGAGTGACGTCGGTGAACGTCCCGTTGCGGTTGTTGCGGTACAGTGCATTGCGCGGCGAACCAGTCGGTTGATGAAAAGCGCTCGGCCCGGTGTTGATGAGCAGGATGTCCATCCAGCCGTCGTTGTCGTAATCGAGGAAGGCGCACCCGGAGCACATCGCCTCCGGCAGCCAGCGCTTGGTCGATTTTCCGTTGTCGTGAACCCACGTTATTCCGCTGCGCTCGTTGGGGACAATTTCGAAGATGGAGCTGGAGGGCGGCGTCTGACCAGCTTTGAGGCGGCGGGTAAGTGCTGCGGCTCCCAGCGAGGCGAGGAGATCGCGGCGTGTGCACGACATCAAAGCTCCATTGTAGTGCGCATGCCTGAGCGAGCCGAAGCCCGCGCGACGAGCCCCGGGAAGGGCCGCTTATTCCGTGGGATTCCTGCTGCCTTCGGTGCGCCGCAACGCGGGCGCGTAGTTCGGGTCGATGGAGAGGGCCTTGCGCCAATGCTCCAGCGCTTTTGCCGTCATGCCGCGGGAATAGCAAAGCTCGCCCACGTTGTACTGCATCTCCGCCGACGGCGGGGTCAGTTCGAGGGCTTTCTCCAGATGGGGAATGGCCTCATCGATTCTGCCGCTGCCCAGAAGCGTCGTGCCCAGATTACTCTCGATCGTGGCGTCGTTCGGTCGCAGTTCAGCGGCCTGGCGCAGGCGCTCGATCGCTTCGTCCCGTCTGCCCGCCCGGTAGAGAGCGATGGCGAGATTGACATGCAGCTCGACGTCTTCGGGGTCCTGCTGTAAAGCCTTTTGGGCAAAATCGATCGCCTCCGCGCTCCTTCCGTTGCTGAGCGCAAGAGCCCCGGCAAGGCTGTCGCGAGTCTGCACGTCGTCCGGACTCACGGCCAGGGCCTTCTGCAGGTAGGCGATGGCCTCATCCGGTTTTCCGGATTTCGCCAGTAATGCACCGACGCTGCTGAGCGCCGGGCCGCAATCCGGATCGTTGTCCAGCGCCTTGCGAAACGACTCCATGGCTTCGTCGTTTTTCCCGCTTCTGGCGAGCTGATCCCCGCGATACGCCAGCGACAACGCGTACGCCTTCACGGTTTTCCGCTGTTCCTGCTCGCGCAGTTTGCGAACGGTCTCGCGCTCGGCTTTGGCGTCGTCCTCTCTACCGGCGTCGTGGTAAACGCGGGCGAGCTGAAGATGCGGGTTCACCATGGCGGGGTCGAGACGAATTGCCTCTTTGAGCTCCGCAATCGCCTGGTCATATTGCTTCGCTTCGCCCAGGATGACTCCGAGATCGGCTCGCGCAATCTGCAGAGAGGAATCGATGGACAAGGCCTTCTCGATCAGAGGCCGCGCGTCCTCCGGCTTGTTCCGCCTTACCGCGATGTCGCCGAGAAGGGCCAACGCGGGCGCGCTTCCGGGATTCCCGGCCAGTTCCAGCTTAAGCTCCTGCTCCGCCTCGTCGTCCTCGTGCCGGGTCCAGTAAATCCAGGCGATGCTGAAATGTACGTTCGGCTCGGAAGGGAACTTCGCGGACACGGCCTTCCACTCCGCAATGGCATCGTCGAGACGGTCGAGGTGTTGAAGGGTCTGGGCGGTGAGGATGCGCACGGCTGCCGAGTCGGGTTCCGCGCTCCGTAGTTGCTGGAGCACCTCCAGGGCACGAGCCGCCTGCGACGACCACAGCAGGCTCTGGGCCAGGTAGAGTCGAAGCTGGTTATCCCCCGGTTTGGAGGCCAGAACAAGATCCAGAGCCCCCGCGGCGTCAAGGTACATGTGGCCGCCGAAGTAACTCAACGCCAGCAACTCCCGGGCCTGCGTGTTGGCCGGCTCCCGGTCGAGCAGTCCGCGCAGAGTCTTCACCGCCTCGGGATAGTGTCCCCCCCGGAACTCTGCCTCGCCCAGCCTGAGCCTGGCTTCCGAGGCGGTCGGCTGCGCGGCCACCAGCTTCCGATAGCAATCCGCCGCTTCGTCGAATCGTTGATCGCGCAGGAACTGCTCGCCCGCGGCGGTGAGGCCGGCAGTATCCGGGGGTTCCGCCTCCACCAGCGATTGGCACGAGGGCGTCTGCGATCGAGCGCACACAGACGCGCACACCAGAACCAGGAAGAAACTGACACCGCGCCCTTTCATGGCATATTCAGCGTGGCTCGGGAGTTGACCAAAGTATACAATGCCGGCGGCCGGCCGTTGTCGCGATTCCCGTCCCGCTGGGCGCGCCTAGCGTTCGCGCGTTGGATAGTGCGCTAAGTTCTGGTTGATGCTGGTGGCGGGCGCGCAAGCAGCGGTTGCCATATCACGCCGCCTCCAGCAGTTCTCTCACGGTCCACACATGATCGCTGATTCCCGCAGCCATCGCAGGTGTGGTGCGCAGCGATTTATGAGTGCGGCAGAAGTTGTAAAAACCGAACCACAACATGACCGCCGCGCCGTGGTGCGTGAAACTTTTGGAGAAGGCGTTCGTCAGCCGGGTGAATCGACGAAGGCCCATCCTCAATGAGAGGTTCTGACGCTCTACATGGGAGGTGCAGATGCGCTCAGGATCAGGCTGCCCAACGCATGGGACTACCTCGGTCGATACGACTTCGGCGGGGCTGTACCGGCGTTCGCCCTCAGGCGTGGCGCGATAGACCTTGATGAGCTGGGCGAAGTCCACGCGATCCCCGAGTGTCGTTGCGATAGCCGAGCGGTACGGAGCGAAGCCGTCGGTTGTAATCTGGAACCTTTGCCGCGCCGTCGCCAATCGCAAGCCTTCGATAAACACGTCGGTGCTGCCTTGATCACGCGTCCCGATTGTGACGTTGAGCACCAGTTTCGTATGCGTCTCCATCGCTACGAACGTCCAGCAGTCACCCCACATCGGATCGTGCTCGGGGCGCTTCGCTTTGGCTTTGCATCCGCAGAATTGCCACACTTCGTCCGCCTGCACGTCCCGCACTGGAACATTGACGATGCGCCGCGCCATCACGCGTTCAGCCTTCTGTCCCGCGATCAGCAGGAGTTTCAAAATCGTTGTGTGGTGAACCTCCGTCAGGCGCTCAATGCTCGAAATCGAGTTGCCCTCAAGCATCATGCGGAGCACCAGTTCGGCCTTCTCCAGAGGCAGGTACATCCCCTCCAGAGTGGAATCACGCGCATCCGTGAATACCCTGTGGCACTGAGAGCACTGATAGCGCTGGCGATTACCGCGCTTCCCGAATTTCCGGCAATCGGTTCGGCAGTTGTGGCAAGTCACTGTGAAATCTCCTGTTGAGTTCCACAGCCTTGAAGCCGATAATGGGGTTGCAAGTCGCCATGGCTTCGGCTGTGGTGATTTCGGCCCCGGTTACGGTTGCAGCCGTGATCGGGGCCAGTCGTTTCATACTGGTATTATACGTGAGCGGCTCACGAATAGCAAGCCCCAGATTTCTGTTGCCTTCCTGAGCCGATCACGTATAATTGAGGCATGAGCAGAAAGGGCGTGTCGCGCGAGATGCACGACTACTTCACAAAGTTAGGTAAGAAGGGAGGGCTGAAGGGAGGTCCTGCGCGCGCGGCAAAACTGTCGGCCGAAGAGAGGAGCGCCAGCGCACGGGCGGCTGTGCAGGCGCGGTGGTCACGGGTCAGGAAGGATGGAGAGGCTTGAAATGGGATCGCCTGCCAGGAGTAATCTCGTGAAGTCGAAATCTAAAAAGTCCAACACGAAGAACGGCAAAGAACTCCGCAAGATGCGTGTGTCTCTGGAGGACGCCCATCGCAGCTTGTTTGTTAGCGTTCTCCCCGGAGGGGGACCGATTCGGGACCGACTGTCAATCTACAAGTCAGTTCCGTCAGTGACAACGTACGGACTATACGAGAGGCCGTAAGAGCCGGATGCCGAACTGGGGACAGGTATTCCAAGAGATACAATTCGAGACACAGCGTGGCCTGTTCTCTTCGGCAAATGCAGTAACTACCGTCAGGAAGAAATACTTGGACCAGTTGTGCGCCGCGACCGGTCGCAACATAATTGCCTATTACTCAGGTTTCCTGTCCAAGCCACAAATCCGGTCTGACATCAACGACGAGGACAAGAATGGCTTCATGATGGCCATTCACGGCCTTGATCGGAGAAAGGGACTGGACCTCATTCTGCACACACCAGGCGGTGCCATTGCCGCCACCCAGTCAATCGTCAACTATCTGCATAAGATGTTCGGAGATAACATCAGGGCGGTGATTCCGCAAATTGCCATGTCAGCCGGAACAATCATGGCTTGTTGCTGCAAGGAGATCTGGATGTCCGAAAAGCACGCCAACCTTGGACCGATAGATCCGCACCTCGACGGGTTACCTGCTTACGGCGTGATCCAGGAGTTTAGGCGCGCGCTTCGCGAGACTAAAAGAGACCCCAGTACGATACCAGTCTGGCAAGCGATCATTGGACAGTATTTTCCTACCTACCTCAGCCAATGTGAAAATGCGATTAGGGGATCGAACCGCTTCGTGACGGCACAGCTACGACGCGTAATGTTCAGGGGACATCCTCAGGCGCTAGCAAAGGCTCGATCGGTCGTCAAGCGACTGACCGACTATAGCGGCAATAAGGGCCATGATCGGCACATCGATTTCGACGAGTGCAAGCGCATGGGTTTGAAAGTCACAGCATTGGAGGCCAATTAGAACCTTCAGGATCTCGTCCTCACTATCCATCACTGCTACATGCACACTCTGATGAACACGCCAGCCTTCAAGATCATTGAGAACCAGAACGGTGCTGCGTTCATCAAAAACTCACAACAGCCCCCAGCGTGACATCAACCACCTTTTAGCGCACTGCTGCGCGTTGCGGCGCCGACTTTTCGTTATTCTTGAGGTGATGCGTGGCCTGCTCCTGCTCATCGGGCTTGTCTCGGCCGCGGCTGCTCAGGACCCTCGCCAACTCTTCCACGACGCCGTGGAGGCGCAGCGCCGCGGCGACGACGCCACCGCCGTCCGCGATTATCAGGAACTCCTGAAGCTGGCGCCGGACGCCGTCGAGGTACGCGTCAATCTGGGCGCCGCGCTGGCGCACATGGGCCGTTATGACGACGCCATCGCGCAGTACCGCGCCGCCCTGGCGAAGCTTCCCGGCAATACCGGACTCCAGCTAAATCTGGCGCTGGCGTATTTCAAGAAGAACGATTTCTCCGCGGCCGCGCGTGAGCTTCAGCCCCTGCACCAGGCCAATCCTGATGACGTCCGGGTAGCCACGCTGCTCGGCGAGTGCTACGCGCGACAGGGTCACCCCGCGGAGGCGATCGCGTTGATGGGCCCGCTCGAGCCGCGGCATCCCGAGGATCTCGATCTGGCGTGGGCGCTGGGGCAGGCGCTCATCCAGGCCGGCCGCCTCGCCGACGGTCTTCCTGGAATCGAGAAGGTCGCCGCAGCGCGCGGCAGCGCCGAGGCATGGCTGCTGGCCGGGAACACCGCATTCCAGCTTGACTACTTCGAGCGCGCAAAAGAGGATGCCGACGCGGCAGCACGAATTAATCCGCGCCTCCCCGGCCTGTACACCCTGCAGGGAAGGGCTCTGCAGTCGCTCAACGATAATCCGGGAGCCATCGCCGTCCTGCGCAAGGCTGTCGCGGCCGACGACGAGGATTTTGACGCGCAGATAACTCTGGGCGCCGTGCTGAACGCCGAGCGCGACGCCGCGGGCGCCCGCCAGCACGTTGAGCGCGCGCTGCAGCTCCGCCCCTCCTCATCGCTGGCTCGCTTCGAAATGGCCCGCATCGAGCGCGCCGAGGGGAAGCTCGACGCCGCCGTGAAGGACATGGAGGCGGTGGAGCGCGCGGACCCGAACTGGCTGCAGCTTCACGTGGAACTGGCGGCGCTCTACTACCGCGTTCAGCGCCCGGAAGACGGAGCCAGAGAGCGCGCCATCGTCGACCGGCTCACCGCCGAGCAGCAGGAGAAGGAGGCGCAGCCCGCGGGGGACCGGGCTCGGTCACGTTGATCACGCGATCGGCCGCCACATCCCGCAGAGTCTGCACAACCCCGGACGGCCAGTGGATCTCGATCAGGTCCGCTTTGTTGTCCGCGCCCAGCCCGAAGTGCACCGGTCCGTAGCTGGACGACGCGTAACCGACGCTGGTGGTCATGTGGTTGTACTGCGCGCCGCTTTTCGAGACCAGCCGGATACGCGCCCCGATGCCGTCGCGGTTGCTGACCGTTCCCTCCAGTGCAACGTCCAGCCAGTGACCGGACCCGGGGCTGCGATTCATCCAGATCTCCGCGTCCGACTGCAGGGCGGTGACCACCACGTCGATCCGCCCATCGCCGTCCAGATCGCCGAAAGCGCAGCCGCGGTGGCGCGCCGGCGGCGCCGCATCAAAGCCCGCTTCCTCGGTCAGCGCCTGCCACTTACCCGTCTTTCCGGGGTTGCGGAAAACACTATTGAGCTGATCCACCGACTGGCCGGGCATGGAGTTCGCCAGCACATCGCCGCGGCTCACGAACAGGTCCTTCCAGCCGTCGTTGTCGAAGTCGTACAGGCCCGGTCCGAATCCGGAGCGCGACATGCTGGCGGCGCGCATCCCGCTGGACGTGGTAATTTCCGTGAAACCGCGCCCATTCATGTTCTTAAACAGAGGGAATGTCTGATTTTGCAGCGCCACAAAGGCGATATCCGGATAGCCGTCGTTGTCGATATCGCGAAAATCGACACCCATTCCTGAAATATAGTTGCCGTCCTCCGCCAGAGCCACGCCATTCTGGAACGCCGTTTCCTCGAATTTATTGCCGAGGTTGTGGAAAAAGAAGTTATAGGAGGCGTCGTTGGTCACGAACAGGTCGGGCCGTCCATCCAGATCGTAGTCGGCCATGGCCACGCCCATTCCCTTGCCTACGCTGGCGCGAATGCCCCACTTCTCGGAAACGTCTTCGAACGTTCCGTCGCCCTTGTTGAGGAACAACTGATTGGGCAGCCCCTTGAACTTCCTCGGGCTGCAATAGTCGCTGGCGCCCTTGTATTCGCAGAGCGGCTCCGTGGCGTAATCCCATTGCAGGTAGTTCACGATGAAGAGGTCCAGAAGCCCGTCGTTGTTGACGTCCACCCAAACCCCGGTGATCGCCCACAACGGCCCGTACTGCGGATCCAGGCTGGTGATCCCCGCTTTGGCCGTCACATCGGTGAACGTGCCGTTGCCGTTGTTGTGATAGAGTTTGCTGCCGTGTACTCCGGCGACGAACAGGTCGGGATACCCGTCGTTGTCATAGTCCCCCACCGCCACGCCGTTGTCGAACCCGGTTCCCGCCAGTCCGGCTTCTTCGGTGACATCGGTGAACCTCCCGCCGCCGTCGTTCCGGAACAGCCGGTCGCGGTATTTCGGATCGTCCTTGCGGAGGGTCGCCAGATTCGCGCCGTTGGTGAAGAAGATGTCCGGGCGCCCGTCCTTGTTATAGTCGAACACGGCTACTCCGCCGGCCATCGTTGCCGGCACATGCCGCGCCACGATCTCGCCATTCTCCAGCCGGAAAGGAATCCGCGACAAAGTGAAACGGATGGGGGAGACGGCCGATCCCCCCGCCGCCCAGAGCAGGAAGGCCACCGCCATTGCGGCCGTGCAGACGGCGCAACGGCCGATCGAGAAGGGCATTAGTCTGAGCATAAAAAAAGGGGGCGGCCTGCGCCACCCCCTCGATTTGGCGGTCCCGTTTGGGAACCGGTTAGAAGCTGTACTTGACGCTCATCATCACCACGCGGCGGCCCACTGTGTTGGCCGCATACCCGGCGAGCGGGTTGACGTTGGTCATGCTCATCACGCCACTGTTGTTGAAGTTCAGCTTGAGGTCCAGACCGTTCACGCTCATATCCGGATTCGGATGGTTGAGGAAGTTATAGGTCTGGAAGCGGAACTGTACGTTCTGGTGCTCCTTGAACTGGAAGTTCTTATAGAGCGACAGGTCGCTGTCGAAGAACGCCGGACCTTTGAGGTACGGCCAGATAAACGTTCCCTGCTGCCCCACCGTGGTCTCCGGTGCAAAGCAGGCCGGGTTGTAGTACTGGTTCGACGCCAGATTCTTGCGCGGATCGCAGATCAAAACCGGGTACATGCCCGCGTTCTGGTAGGCAGTGGTTCCTTCGAAGACCTGCTGGCTGTAGTTGAGGCCGTCAAACGTTCCCGCATAGGTGGCGTTCAGGTCTCCGCCGGTAGCCGTCTGGATCGGAGCGCCGCTCGAGTACTGCGTGATGCCGGACAGCTCCCATCCGTTCACCACGCCCCCCAGGAACGGGTTGCCGTGGATCGGGCTGGGCAGGTTGATCACATACGCCGCGTTAAAGATGTTCGTATGGTCGAACGACAGCACGCCGTAGTTGGCGGCCAGGTTGAACGGATCCATCGTCGGGCCCTGACCCGCGCCGTTGTCGGTTTCGTTGTCGCGGATGCCCAGAGCCTTGCTGAAGGTGTAGTTGGCCGTGAAGGTAATGCGGCCGGTCTGCTTCTGCCACGTCGCAATGAACGCGTTGTAGTTCGAGTAGCTGCCGTGGCTGATCAGCGTCATGCCGGTGTAGGCCGCTATCGGATAGTAGTCGTTGGTCGGGAAGCTGCTCGAGTTCGGATTGTTCACCACGCCCGTCTTGGGATCGGGTCCGAAGAATGCGCCAACGGGGATCTGATCCACATTGGACAGCGGACCGTGCAGCATCAGGTCCTTGCTCTCGTTGCCCGAATACTGGAATTCGGCCACCGAGTTCCACGGCACGCGCTGCGAAACCGTGAAGTTGTACGTGTAGCTGTGCGGCGTTCGCTCGTCGCCCATCATCATGACGCCGCTGGGCGCCGCGCCGTAGCCGGCCACGCTGGTGCCCGGATTGTACTGGTTAAACGACTCCCAGCCAACGCAGCAGCCCCACGTAGAGCTCAGACTCTCGTATCCGAGCGGATCGTTGAGCGCGTCGCCCGACGTTGAGTTGTAAGCGATCTGATAGCGGTATTCGCCAAACCCGCCGCGCAGAACCGTCTTGCCGTTCCCGAACAGGTCGTAGGCCGCGCCCACGCGCGGTTCCATGAAGAAGGGTTTCGAGGGCAGGCCGGAAACGGGAATGGCGCTGTCGGTGGCATGCGTTCGCTCTCCAGGATAGGGCGCGTCGGCTGCCACGTCAGCGGCATAGACCGCCGGATCCCAAACTGCAAGCCCAGGACCGCTGGCCGTGAACCAGTTGCCCATGTGTTCGAAGCGTAGACCATAGGTGACGGTGAGCCGGCGGCTGACCTTCCACGAATCCTGCGCGTAGAAGGAGTACTGATAGTACTTCTCGTCGTCGGTCGGTCCGCCGTTGGCCTGATAGAAGTTCGTTACGCGGCCGGTCACGAAGTCGGCCAGAATGTTGCCCGTGCTCTGGGCGCCCCAGTTCTCAAACTCCGCGGTGCCCTGCACGGTAGACTGCAACCCGGGTCCACTGGTCTGCTGGTTGCGAGCGAAGTCCCAGTAGAAACCGGCCTTCACGGTGTGAGTTCCCCACACCTTGCTGATGTTGTCGGAAATGTTCGGCGTGTTCGAATACTTGCCGAATCCGGCCGGGAAGCCCTTGTCGCCGAATGTATAAGCGGAATATCCGGCCATGCCTTCCCAACTGAACACGTTCGGAATCTGCTGCGCGTAGCCGGCCGCCGAGCCCGTCGGGAAGAAGCCCTTCAGCGAGAACCCGAGTTTGCTGGGATCCACCGCCGCGGGATCCGCGAGATTGATCGGGTTCATGAACTTCGCTTCCGCGTACACGAACTCGTTGGTCAGAGTCGGCGAGAACACGTGGGTCAGGTTGGCGCTGTAAACGTTCGACTGCTGATTGGCCGGCATGGAACTCGGATAGGGCAGCGCGCCGCCGATGTTCCACCACACGCTGATCAGGTTGTCGTCCGCTTCGTCCTGGCGGTTCCAGGAGAAGAACAGCTTGGTGTTGTCGCTGATGTTGTAGTCGCCCCTCAGACGCAGCTCCCAGCGATCCTGCGGCGGAGCCACCAGATACTGGAAGTTGGCGCCCTGCGAGTTGGCGGTGGGATCCACGTTCGGCTGCGGCATGGTCTTGTACAGGACGGCCGAATTGGGATCGAGCATGTTCTGCGGAATCATGCCGCCGGGGAAGTTGGAGGCCCCGGCGTTACCGCCCGGCGCCGCCTCGTACGATCCGCCCCAGTTGGCGGCCACGTTCGGCCCAAGGCTCTTCAGATAGGCCGGGCTGAAGTTGCCCGCCATCATCTGCGAGGTCGGAATAAAGTAGCTGTTCAGGTAGCCGGCCTGCTGCTGCCACATCTTTTCAAAAGCGGCATAGAAGAACAGCTTGTCGCGATTGTGGTTGAACTTGGTGAACGGCAGCAGTACCGGGCCGCCGAAATCGCCGCCGGGATAGTAGTAGTGATCCTCGGGCTTCTTGACACCCTGGCTCTTCAGGTAGGAATCCTCGGAGTTCATGATGCCGTTGCGGGCATAGAAGTACGCCTGCCCGTGGAACTGCGCGCCGCCGCTCTTGCCGATAGCCTGGAAGGTGGCCGGGCCTTTCGCAAACTCCGCGCCATAGGCGTTGGTCAGCATGGTGACTTCCGCCGTCTGGTCGGCGTTGATGTTGGCCGTCTGGGTCCCCTGGTTGCCCGGGTCCAGCAGGTTCGCGCCGTCCGACGTCATGGTCATACTGCCATTGGGCTGCTGACCGTTGGCGCTGTACGCGCCGATCGGGCCGGTGTTGTTCGCGGTGCCGGTGGTCGGGTCAAACGGGGCCTTGTTGCTCAGCCCGTTGGTCGAACCCATGCCCGGCATGATCTTGATCAGCTCGGCGGCATCGCGGCCGGCCAGAGAGATCTGCGTGATCATGTGCGTGTTCAGCGTGGTGCTGGTCTGGCCGGTGTCGGTCGGCACCACCACGTCATTGGCCGCCACCACGGCGACTTCCGACTTGGTGCCGCCCACCTGCAGAACGATATTGGGGATGGTGACGCTGGCGCCCTGGGTGAACGGAATGCCCCGCTCTTCCCAGGTGGTGAACCCAGGCGCCGAAACCGTCAGCGTGTACGTGGCCGGCGGAACCGCCTGGAAGCTGAAGAACCCGCTGCCGTTCGACACCGAATCGCGAACGGTCTCGGTGGCTTCGTTCTTCAGCACGATTTTCGCGTCGGGCACCACCGCGTTGGAGCTGTCGGTGACCACGCCGCTCAGCGAACCTGTCGCGTTTTGAGCGAGCGCGGGTAATGGACACAGAATCAGGACTGCGATAAACAGACCTGCCAGTAAAAGTCTTCCCGATGCCGACGTAGCCCTCGGGAACACTGCTTGGTGCATATAGACCCCTTTCAATGCAACTGGTCTTGCGGGACGGTAGATGAAGCTCGCGGCGCGTGATGGACTTTCCTGGCCGTCGGACCCAGGCGTCCTGACGCATCCCCCTGCCGGTGGTTCTAGGCGGGACCGCTCCGTTTTGGGGATTCGTTCGGCCGCCGAACCGGACGGACGGCGACCCAGCGCTGCAGGCTGAACTCTACGCTAGTGTGTTTCTACTATGCTACTGCAATCGTTACGGCTCGGGAAGTGAAATCGGGTGTTAAATCGCGTATTTTCCGGTCGCGGGAGAAACCGCCCGCAGGCATGAAAAAAAGGGGGCGGCCGAAGCCACCCCCTCGTTTGTCGTTCTTTTGGAACGGGTTAGAAGCTGTACTTAACGCTCATCATCACCACGCGGCGGCCCACGGTGTTGGCCGCGTACCCGGCGAGCGGGTTGACGTTGGTCATGCTCATCACGCCACTGTTGTTGAAGTTCAGCTTGAGGTCCAGACCGTTCACGCTCATATCCGGATTCGGATGGTTGAGGAAGTTATAGGTCTGGAAGCGGAACTGTACGTTCTGGTGCTCCTTGAACTGGAAGTTCTTATAGAGCGACAGGTCGCTGTCGAAGAACGCCGGACCTTTGAGGTACGGCCAGATAAACGTTCCCTGCTGCCCCACCGTGGTCTCCGGTGCAAAGCAGGCCGGGTTGTAGTACTGGTTCGACGCCAGATTCTTGCGCGGATCGCAGATCAAAACCGGGTACATGCCCGCGTTCTGGTAGGCAGTGGTTCCTTCGAAGACCTGCTGGCTGTAGTTGAGGCCGTCAAACGTTCCCGCATAGGTGGCGTTCAGGTCTCCGCCGGTAGCCGTCTGGATCGGAGCGCCGCTCGAGTACTGCGTGATGCCGGACAGCTCCCATCCGTTCACCACGCCCCCCAGGAACGGGTTGCCGTGGATCGGGCTGGGCAGGTTGATCACATACGCCGCGTTAAAGATGTTCGTATGGTCGAACGACAGCACGCCGTAGTTGGCGGCCAGGTTGAACGGATCCATCGTCGGGCCCTGACCCGCGCCGTTGTCGGTTTCGTTGTCGCGGATGCCCAGAGCCTTGCTGAAGGTGTAGTTGGCCGTGAAGGTAATGCGGCCGGTCTGCTTCTGCCACGTCGCAATGAACGCGTTGTAGTTCGAGTAGCTGCCGTGGCTGATCAGCGTCATGCCGGTGTAGGCCGCTATCGGATAGTAGTCGTTGGTCGGGAAGCTGCTCGAGTTCGGATTGTTCACCACGCCCGTCTTGGGATCGGGTCCGAAGAATGCGCCAACGGGGATCTGATCCACATTGGACAGCGGACCGTGCAGCATCAGGTCCTTGCTCTCGTTGCCCGAATACTGGAATTCGGCCACCGAGTTCCACGGCACGCGCTGCGAAACCGTGAAGTTGTACGTGTAGCTGTGCGGCGTTCGCTCGTCGCCCATCATCATGACGCCGCTGGGCGCCGCGCCGTAGCCGGCCACGCTGGTGCCCGGATTGTACTGGTTAAACGACTCCCAGCCAACGCAGCAGCCCCACGTAGAGCTCAGACTCTCGTATCCGAGCGGATCGTTGAGCGCGTCGCCCGACGTTGAGTTGTAAGCGATCTGATAGCGGTATTCGCCAAACCCGCCGCGCAGAACCGTCTTGCCGTTCCCGAACAGGTCGTAGGCCGCGCCCACGCGCGGTTCCATGAAGAAGGGTTTCGAGGGCAGGCCGGAAACGGGAATGGCGCTGTCGGTGGCATGCGTTCGCTCTCCAGGATAGGGCGCGTCGGCTGCCACGTCAGCGGCATAGACCGCCGGATCCCAAACTGCAAGCCCAGGACCGCTGGCCGTGAACCAGTTGCCCATGTGTTCGAAGCGTAGACCATAGGTGACGGTGAGCCGGCGGCTGACCTTCCACGAATCCTGCACGTAGAAGGAGTACTGATAGTACTTCTCGTCGTCGGTGGGTCCGCCGTTGGCCTGGTAGAAGTTGGTTACGCGGCCGGTCACGAAGTCGGCCAGAATGTTGCCCGTGCTCTGCGCGCCCCAGTTCTCGAAATCGGCGGTGCCCTGCACGGTAAACTGCTCGCCCGGCCCGCTGGTCTGCTGGTTGCGAGCGAAGTCCCAGTAGAAACCGGCCTTGAGAGTGTGGGTGCCCCACACCTTGCTGATGTTGTCGGAAATGTTCGGCGTATTCGAGTACTTGCCGAATCCGGCCGGGAAGCCCTTGTCGCCGAATGTATAAGCGGAATATCCGGCCATGCCTTCCCAACTGAACAGGTTCGGAATCTGCTGCGCGTAGCCGGCCGCCGAACCCGTCGGGAAGAAGCCCTTCAGCGAGAACCCGAGTTTGCTGGGATCCACCGCGGACGGGTCGGACAGATTGATCGGGTTCATGAACTTCGCTTCCGCGTACACGAACTCGTTGGTCAGAGTCGGCGAGAACACGTGGGTCAGGTTGGCGCTGTAAACGTTCGACTGCTGATTGGCCGGCATGCTGCTCGGATAGGGCAGCGCGCCGCCGATGTTCCACCACACGCTGATCAGGTTTTCGTCCGCTTCGTCCTGGCGGTTCCAGGAGAAGAACAGCTTGGTGTTGTCGCTGATGTTGTAGTCGCCCCTCAGACGCAGCTCCCAGCGATTCTGCGGGGGAGCCACCAGATACTGGAAGTTGGCGCCCTGCGAGTTGGCAGTGGGATCCACGTTCGGCTGCGGCATGGTCTTGTACAGGACGGCCGAATTGGGATCGAGCATGCTCTGCGGAATCATGCCGCCGGGGAAGTTGGAGGCCCCGGCGTTACCGCCCGGCGCCGCCTCGTACGATCCGCCCCAGTTGGCGGCCACATTCGGCCCCAGGCTCTTCAGATAGGCCGGGCTGAAATTGCCCGCCATCATCTGCGAGGTCGGAATAAAGTAGCTGTTCAGATAGCCGGCCTGCTGTTGCCACATCTTCTCGTATGCGGCATAGAAGAACAGCTTGTCGCGATTGTGGTTGAACTTGGTGAACGGCAGCAGAACCGGGCCGCCGAAATCGCCGCCGGGGTAGTAGTAGTGGTCTTCCGGCTTCGTGACGCCCTGGCTTTTCAGATAGGAGTCTTCGGAGTTGAAGATGCCGTTGCGGGCGTAGAAATACCCCTGCCCGTGGAACTGCGCGCCGCCGCTCTTGCCGATGGCCTGGAAGGTGGCCGGGCCTTTCGCAAACTCCGCGCCATAGGCGTTGGTCAGCATGGTGACTTCCGCCGTCTGGTCGGCGTTGATGTTGGCCGTCTGGGTCCCCTGGTTGCCCGGGTCCAGCAGGTTCGCGCCGTCCGACGTCATGGTCATACTGCCATTGGGCTGCTGACCGTTGGCGCTGTACGCGCCGATCGGGCCGGTGTTGTTCGCGGTGCCGGTGGTCGGGTCAAACGGGGCCTTGTTGCTCAGCCCGTTGGTCGAACCCATGCCCGGCATGATCTTGATCAGCTCGGCGGCATCGCGGCCGGCCAGAGAGATCTGCGTGATCATGTGCGTGTTCAGCGTGGTGCTGGTCTGGCCGGTGTCGGTCGGCACCACCACGTCATTGGCCGCCACCACGGCGACTTCCGACTTGGTGCCGCCCACCTGCAGAACGATATTGGGGATGGTGACGCTGGCGCCCTGGGTGAACGGAATGCCCCGCTCTTCCCAGGTGGTGAACCCAGGCGCCGAAACCGTCAGCGTGTACGAGGCCGGCGGAACCGCCTGGAAGCTGAAGAACCCGCTGCCGTTCGACACGGTGTCGCGAAGGGTCTCGGTGGCTTCGTTCTTCAGCACGACTTTCGCGTCGGGTACCACCGCGTTGGAACTGTCGGTGACCACGCCACTCAGCGAACCCGTGGCGTTCTGAGCGCTTACGGGCAGTTGACAAACTACCAGGACTGCCACGAGCAGCCCTGCGAGAAATGTGAAATACCTGAGTCTCCCCGAAAGCGCCAAAGCTTTCGAGAACACTGATTCTTGCATGATTGACCCCTTTCGGTGCAGTTGCTTCTGCGGGATGCAGTTGCTTCCGCCGGGCGCGACGGACCCCACTGATTTCAGGTCCGGCGTACATGGCGCATGATGGACAAGCATAGTCGTCTATACCAGGGCATTCAGCGAAATCGCTGCACCGCGGAAACGGCCAGCCGTTCCATCGGAGCCGGAGCCAGGTCAAAGGTCGTCTGAGTGATTACAAAAAGGCGGCCTTACGCTCCGGATTCGGTTCTGCCCCCTAGTGGGTTCATATTATACTGGCAGGGGCGTTCAGGGAAGTGAAATCAGGCGTGAAATCGCGTATTATCCCGAGTAACTTGTTTCTGCCGCCGGAAACATCATCCGCCAACGTCCTGTCTATACAGGCATTTCCAGACGGTTGTCTATGGTAACTCACAGCCCGCGGCGCTGTAACCTATGACTAATGGAAATGCACGCTGAGCAGTTCCGATTGGATCGGCACTCCGCCCCGAATCGTCGTGCGCAGGATAGCCTCAAACATCGGAATGTTGCCGTTTGGCTTCACACTCAGTCTGGCAAGAAGAATTCTTGTAGTGTCGTCGCGTGTCACGAATTCCGCGGCGGCCTCGGTGCCATATTCCGTTATTCCCGCCAGCGCCAGTGTTTGATGTCCCGGGTTCACCGATCTCCGCAGAGCGATCACGGCGTAATCGAAATCAAATGGACGCGTCTGAGGCCCAAAGTAGAATGGCACTTCGCCTTTGCGTGGATGGAGGTTGACAATCGCTCCCGAAGGACCGGGGATTCCGGCCCGCCGGTTGCGGAATTCGAAGTCGGTGAAGATCGGCACATCCTGCAGGGGCGTCTGTGCCAGCGGCCCGCCCACAAAAATCAGATTCCGATCGCGCGCCTCGTCCCAGGTGAGCAGCGACCCGTGCTTGGCCCGAAGCGGCTGGTGGAGCATGGTGAGCAATCTGCTGATCTCAAAAACCCCGGTGACCTCTCCGATGGTGGTGTAAGTGTCCAGAACCGGCTGCTGCTGGTCCACCTTCGGGTCATACTCGCGCAGACCGTCGTCGAGGGAGCCGACGAGGCGAAGGTTCGAAAACACCACCAGGGGAAGATCGTTCCCGCCGATGAAGGGCCGCCAGAAAGTTCGCAGCGCCAGCGGGACATTCCTCGTGGCCTCGCCATCGCTTCGAAAGGCCCGGCCAGCCAGCCAGGTGAGCAGGGCGGTGACGGCGACGAGCGCCAGACCAATCCAGATCAGCGCCGGATGGTAGCGCAGAACGCGCGGCTTCGCGGCGGCGTGGCCGTTGGAGGAGGGCGCTGGAAGGGGAAATTCGACAGCGGCTGTTCCATTTCCGGGCTGACGGCAGCGCCACGACAGCGCATAGTTCCCTTTGGGTATGGAAATGACCAGCGGGTCTTCCGCGCCTTCGGACAAGTAATACTCGGCAAGTTTTGAGCGCAGGCGGCCGGTGTGCACGCGCACGATGGAGTCGGTCTGTGAATCGAAATCCTCGGATCGCCCAAACACCACCGTGGCGATCTCGCGGACCTTCACCGGCTCCGTGGCGCCCGCTACGGCACGCTCGGCAAGATAACTCAGAAGGTGCCGCAGGATCTCAGAGCCGCGAAACGCACCACTGCGGACGATGCGATCCGCCTGCTGTTTCAGCTCGCGCTCCCACGCGCCCGCCTCTGTCTCGGTCTCCAGTCGCAGCGACATAGTGCGAACCCCCGCCTGACCTCAGAACCTCCGCGGACCGCGGCCCAATCGCGCAATGGCCGGGTCTGCCGGTGCTCCTGTCTGCCGCGTGGACCACCATTCATCGGCAACCCACATCGGCAACCCAGGAGATGCAACCCCTGTTCGAAACCTGTGAGGCAGGATATCACAATCCGAGGCCACCCGGGGGGCGACCCGCTGTTAAGCTGCGTTTTCATGCGGATATGATGGAGATAATACGGAGATTTAACTTCCTGCGAGAAGTCGGCCGACGTACGCTGGGCGAGGAACCCTAATGCGTTCGACACTGATCTTCCTCCTCCTCGCCACCATTGTGGTCGCTCGCGCCCAATGGCTCCCGCTCGATCCGGTTAGGTCGTTTGAGCGCCGGGACAACGCCGTGATCCTGACCATGCAGACCGGAGTGCTTCGCCTTCAACCGTGCACGGATTCCGTGATTCACGTGCAGTACTCGCCCACAACGTCCATCCCCGACGTCAAAAACTACGTAGTCACCAAAACCCGGTGGCAGCCGGTGGAGTGGAGCCTGGAGACACACGCCAACTCGCTGACGCTCGCCACCGCGAGAATGATTGTGACGGTGAACCGAGAAGACGGCGCCGTCGCGTTCCGGGACAAATCCGGCCACGAACTGCTGTCCGACGGCCCGCGCCAGATGACACCGAGGAAAGTAAATGGCGAAGACACCTGGCAAGCTGAAGATGTCTTCAAGATCTACGGGTCGGAGGAAGCGTTCTACGGGCTGGGCCAGCATCAGGCCGGCGTTTGGAATTTCCGCGGCGAATCGGTGGAGCTGTCCCAGGAGAACACCAACATCGCCCTTCCCATGTGGCTGTCGAGCAAAGGCTACGGCGTGTTCTGGAACAACCAGTCGGCCAGCCGCTTCAACAATCGCTTCGTCCACTATCTGTTCGTCACCTCCACCGTCGCCGACACCATCGATTACTACTTCTTCTACGGGCCGCAGTTCGACCGGATCATCGCCGATTACCGCGAGCTCACCGGAGCCGCGCCGATGTTCGGCAAATGGGCCTATGGCTTCTGGCAGTGCAAGAACAAATACAAGACCCAGGAAGAGCTTCTCGGCATCGCGCACAAGTACCGCGAACTGCACATCCCGCTCGATAACATCGTGCAGGACTGGTTCTGGTGGACCAACACCGGCGAGTTCAAGTGGAACAAAAACTATCCCGACCCGAAGGGCATGGTGGACGATCTGCACCGCAACAACGTTCATCTGATGGTTTCCGTCTGGCCCTATTTCTATCCCGGCTCGGCCACTTACGACGAGATGGACAAGCTCGGTTACTTCGTGGACAAGGCCGTGGTGAAATCCTTTCACCCGAAAGGCATGGCCCTCTACGACGCCTTCAATCCGGCGGCGCAGAGATATTACTGGAAGCTGCTGGACGATTCGCTCTTCAAAATCGGCGTGGACGCGTGGTGGATGGACACCACCGAGCCGGAGAGCGAGGGCGTGGAAGAGAGCTTCATGATGCACGACAAAGTGGGCGGCATGAGTGGCGCCCGCTATGCGAACCTCTTTCCGCTGATGACCACCACCGTGGTGCACGACGGCCAGCGGTCCGAATCGGACCGGAAGCGCGTGTACATTCTTTCGCGCTCCGCATTCGCGGGAATTCAGCGAAACGGCGTGACCGCCTGGTCGGGCGATGTGCTTTCGGATTTCGAGACGTATAAGCGCCAGATTCCGGCAGCGCTGAACTTCGAACTGTCGGGTGTGCCGTACTGGACCTCCGATGTCGGCGGCTTCATCATGGGGCACCCGAACGACCCCGAGTTCCGCGAGCTCTTCGTACGGTGGTTCCAGTTCGCGACGTTCTGTCCGATTTTCCGGGTTCACGGAACCCGCTATCCGGACGCGAACGAGTTGTGGTCGTATGGCCCGGACGCGCAGGCCGCTCTCGTCAAGTTCGACAAACTTCGCTATAAGCTGATGCCCTACATTTACTCGACCGCCTGGATGGTCACGCACGACAGCTATACGCCGATGCGCCCTCTGGTGATGGATTTCGCGTCCGACCCGCGCGCGCTCAACATCGGCGACCAGTTCCTGTTCGGTCCGTCGATCCTCGTGAATCCGGTGACCGAGCAGGGGGCGACATCGCGCCGCCTGTATCTGCCCGCGGGCACGCGCTGGTACGACTATTGGACCGGCGAAGCGCAGGACGGAGGCAAATCGATTGAGGCGGCCGCGCCGCTGGACAGCATTCCGCTGTATGTTCGCGCGGGCGCGATTCTGCCGCTGGGGCCGGACATCGAATGGTCCACGGAGAAGCCGGCCGATCCCATCGAGCTGCGCGTGTTCCCCGGCGCGGACGGCAATTTCACACTGTATGAAGACGAGAACGATAACTACGACTACGAAAAAGGCGTGTACGCCACGATTCCCTTTCGCTGGGATGACGCAACGCGCACGCTGACCATCGGCGCGCGTCGGGGGAGTTTCCCGGGCATGCTGCAGACGCGGACGTTCCGGGTCGCGATCAACGGGGGGCCAGGAAAGACCGTGGACTACTCGGGTGCGGAGGTCAGCGTTCATGAATAGGCGATGGGTGCTTCCGCTGGCGCTGCTGGCTTTCGCCGCCGTTGGCGCACAGGCCCTGGATAACGGCCTGGCAAAGACCCCGCCCATGGGCTGGAATAGCTGGAACAGATTCGGCTGCAACGTGAGCGAAGAGCTGGTGCGCAAGGCCGCCGAATCGATGGTACGCACCGGCATGAAGGACGCCGGATACCAATACATCGTGATCGACGACTGCTGGCAGGTGTCGCGCGACGGCGAGGGCAACATCGTCGCCGACCCGGTGCGATTTCATTCCGGCATCAAAGCTCTGGCCGATTATGTGCATTCGCTGGGTTTAAAGATGGGCATCTATTCGGACGCCGGTTCGGCGACCTGCGGCGGGCGTCCGGGCGGTCGCGGACACGAGTATCAGGACGCGCGCCAGTATGCGCGATGGGGTATCGACTATCTCAAGTACGACTGGTGCAACACTTCCACGCAGGACGCCCCGTCGTCCTACGCGACCATGCGCGACGCGCTCGCGGATTCGGGGCGGCCCATCGTGTACAGCATCTGCGAATGGGGCAACTCGAAGCCGTGGTTATGGGGCGCGGGCGTCGGCAATCTCTGGCGCACCACCACCGACATTCTCGACCGCTGGGAAGGCCGCGGGGAGAAGTATGGCGCGGGCGTCATGGACATCGTGGACATGCAGGTGGGTATCGAGCAGTACGCGGGGCCGGGCCACTGGAACGACCCGGACATGCTGGAGGTCGGCAACGGCGGCATGACCGACATCGAATACCGCTCGCACTTCAGCCTGTGGGCCATACTGGCGGCGCCGCTGATGGCGGGCAACGATCTGGATCACATGACCCCGGCGATTCACGACATCCTGACCAACAAGGAAGTGATCGCGGTGGATCAGGACCCGCTGGGCATCGAAGGGCAGCGTGTCCACCACGCATCGGACGGCTGGGACATCTGGGTGAAGCCGCTGACCGGTGGCCGTCGGGCAGTGCTGCTGCTGAACCGTGGTGGACGCGATCAGACCATGACCGTGAAATGGTCCGAGCTGGGTCTCGCGGCGGACAGGAGTGTCGCCGTGCGGGATCCATGGGAGCACAGGGATCTGGGCACGAAGACCGGCGAGTTCTCGGCGCCAGTGCCCTCGCACGGTGTTGTGATGGTGGTGGTGACGCCATGAGGTGAGAGCCATCGACGGTGCTGCGACGAACTGACATGCCGACTGTTCAGGACAGGCGGTTATCTCGAAGCTTCTGACGCTCTGACTCGAACGCCTCAAATAGCTGGTCGAGCATGACGCGATGGCCGCGCAGAGTGACGATCCGGCGCTCTATGGCTTCCACCATCAGCGAGCTTGCGGGAATGCGTCTCCTGATTGGCATGGTTCCGTTTGTTCCCTTACCTGAATTGGTGGTTTCCAGAGGGCCACAATCGCAGCAAACTCGACACTGTCGTAAGATCAGGTCAGTCCAATCCCATGAAACTCAGCAGACGACAGGCAGCTGGTTTATTTGCCGGCGCGGTTCCGGCAGCGGCCCTTGCGCGAAGCGTTGAAGAGGCGCCGCAGGGCGAAAACCTGCCCCCCGGCGTCGAGATCGAGACCGGCCCGTTTCAGGGCACGCGAAAATCGCTGAGCGCCTGGCGCATTCCCGAGTGGTTCGCCGACGCGAAGTTCGGCATCTGGGCGCACTGGGGACCTCAATCGGCCATCGAGGCCGGCGACTGGTATGCCCGCAACATGTACCTGCCGGGCCAGCCACAGTACAACTACCATGTCGAACATTACGGACATCCTTCGAAGTTCGGATACAAGGACACCATTCCGGCATGGAAAGCGGAGAAGTTCGATCCCGCCGCCCTGATGCGCCTCTACAAAAAGGCGGGCGCGAAATACTTCATGACCATGGGAGTGCATCACGACAACTTCGACCTGTGGAACTCGAAGCACCAGCGCTGGAACGCCGTGAACATGGGGCCGAAGATCGACATCGTGGGCGCATGGCGTAAGGCCGCGCGGGATGAAGGCCTGCGGTTCGCGATCAGCGAGCATTTGTGGATCACGCACAACTGGTTTTCCACGAGCCACGGCTGCGATCCGGCCGGCCCGCTGGCGGGCGTTCCCTACGATGGCGCGAATCCGAAGTTCGCCGACCTGTACGTCGATTCAGATCAGGTTTTCCGCGAGCTGCCGTGGAATGAAGACGGCATTCCCCAGTGGTGGAAGCGCCACTGGTACATGCGTATCAGGGATCTGGTGGATCAGTACGAGCCGGATCTTCTGTACAGCGATGGATCGCTTCCGTTCGAGGAATACGGACTCAATCTGGTGGCGCACTTCTACAACGCCAGCGCGAAACGAAACGGCGGACGCGTGGACGTTGTGTACACCAGCAAACGCATCGAGGACGCCGAGCAGGGCATTGCCGCGCTGGATCGGGAGCGCGGCGTCGTGGACAGGATCTGGCCGCAGCCGTGGCAGACCGACACCTGCATTGGCAACTGGCACTACCAGCGCGGCCAGCAGTACAAGACGCCCAAGCGGGTGATCGACATGCTGGTGGACGTTGTCAGCCGGAACGGCAATCTCATGCTGAATTTCCCGTTGCCGGCCAGCGGCGCGCTGGATGCGGAAGAGCTGAACGTGCTGAGCGCCATCACCGGCTGGATGGCGGTGAATTCCGAAGCAATCCACGGAACGCGGCCGTGGAAAATCTTCGGCGAGGGTCCGGGCACGGCGGCGTCGGCGCAGGGCGGCATGTTCAACGAGAACGCGCGCAAGGACCTGACCGCGGACGACGTCCGCTTCACCACAAAAGGAGGCGCCCTGTACGCCTTCGTGATGGGCTGGCCGGACTATCAGACGGTGATTCGGCCGCTGGCGCTGAAAACGGCTCTGCGCGTCGGCAACATCCGGCAGGTGGAACTGCTCGGGTTCGATGGCAAGCTCGACTGGACGCAGGATGAGAGCGGCCTCAAGATTCTGATGCCCCAGCGAAAGCCCTGCGACCACGCGGTTGCATTCAGGGTGACCGGCGCGTAGGCTCCAGCGCCACCAGTTCCCGGGCGAGCTCGCGCAGTCCGATCACTTCCGTGTTGTGCGTCATACGGAAGCGCTCCTCGCCGGCGTTGAGCGCGAACCGCCGCGCCGGCTTCAGATCGTCGCAGGCAATATAGAAACCCTTTTCGGGGCGCGACGACAGTCCGCGCTTGATGTCGATGGCCCAGAGACCGTGACCCGGGATTTCCAGTAGCAGATCGATCTCCGCGCCGGCCGAGGTTCGATAGAAGCTGGGGATGCTGCGATCAGGTGCGACGTTCACCAGGTTCTCGATGACGAAACCTTCCCAGCTCATCCCCGCGACGGGATGCCCGGACAACGCGTTGAAATCGCCGATTCCCAGCAGCGCGTGCACGATCCCGCTGTCGCGAACGTAGACTTTCGGCGATTTGACGACGCGCTTTCCGGCATTGCCGCCGAAGGGTTGCAGGCGCCGCACCAGCAGCAGATCCACCAGCAAATCCAGGTATCTCCCAATGGTCTGTCCGCTCACCATCAGCGCGGAAGCCAGACGCGACGCGTTGAGCAGTGCGCCCTGGCTGTGCGCCAGCATGGTCCAGAAGCGCTCCAGCGTCTCGAAGGGGATCTGCGGACCAAGCATGGGTATGTCGCGCTCGAGATACGAGCGGAGGAAATCGTGGCGCCACGCGAAGCTGAGATGGTCGCTTGCGGCCAGCGCGCTGTCCGGGAATCCGCCGCGCACCCAGAGGTTGGTTACGTCGGCGTCCGAGTTGGCGGCTTCCAGAACGTCGAACGGACCGAGTTCCACGTGGGCGATGCGCCCGGCAAGGCTTTCACCGGATTGCCGAAGTAAATCCAGCGACGCGGAGCCGAGCAGCAGAAAACGGCCGGTACGGCGCCCTTTCCGGCGCCCGCGGTCGATCAATCCGCGCAATGTCGTGAACAGCTCGGGCATGCGGTGAATCTCGTCGATCACCACCAGACGGTCTTCGAACTGGTTCAGGAAGAGCGAGGCCTCTCGCAGCTTGAGACGATCCTGGCTGGCTTCAAGGTCGATGTAAACCGACGGAACCTCGTCGGCCAGCTGAAGCGCGAGGGTCGTCTTGCCGACCTGCCTGGGACCGACGAGGGCGGCTGCAGCCTGTCTCGCCAGGGCGGCCTTTAGATCATTTATGTTTCTTCGATATAGCATACTCTACCTAGCATATTATCCATTCCGTGTTGGTGTTGCAATATAGATAAATAGCATCCTTATTTTGAATCGATTACAACATTGCAACAGCATGGCTGTCGGCAGTCCGGCGTCCGACCGATCAGCGCACGTGCGACGGCGTGGGCCTCAGCTCACGCGGCCGCGGTCTGCGGCGCGCACGCAGGTGCTCGTTCACCTCCTCCAGCGATCCGAAGAAGCCCGCGAAACAGTTGCGCAGGTGAGGCGGCACACCGCGCAGGCTCCGGAAATCGCGTGGCCGGAACTGATCGGTAAGGGCCACCACGGCGGCGCCCATGGGGCGATACTCATGCGTTCCTTTCGCCCACGCCAGCCGGTCGCGGCGGTCGATCCACAAGCCGAAACCCACGCTTCATTGTCGCCGGGCGGGCAACAGCGCCAGGAAGTTGTCATGCGCCACTTTGCGCGCGGTTTCCGGCTTCAGCGCGTCCAGCAACAAGTAGTAGCGCTGAAGGGTTGGTTTGTACTGATCGAAGACACCGACCACGTCGGAGCCAATGTCGAAGCGCGCGGGAAATTCCTCAATCAGCGCCGCCCAGCGGCGATCCAGCACTCCTCCGGGTGCGATCTCCTGGTCGAACAAAACCCAGGAAAGATCGATGGTGAGATTCGGATACGCCGCCAGCAGCCGGCGCAGGATCTCAGTGTGATTCGGAATGATGATTCGGCGGCTGATGCCGGCGTGCGCCCAGATGATGCGCGTGTTTGGGTGCGTCTTCACCGCGGACTCGATCTCATCCAGATAAAGCGGCTGCCCCAGCCAGGCCGGCCCGATGTTGCTGTGCACCAGTACGGGCAGATCGCGTTTCGCCGCCAGATCCAGCAAGGCCCCAAACGCTTTTGAGGTGGCGCGTGGCACGTCGCCATAGGTGAGCGCGGTGAGATCGTCGTGGCGCAGGAAAACCTCGCCGATGCCCTGCCAGAAATTCGGATAGAGCGCGAGCATCCGTTCGACGTGGTCCACCGCGTTGCGGTCCGCGCTGTTGAAGCCGCAGATGAACGGGTGCAGACGGCGCTGCTTATCCCGCGGCAAATCGAGCACCGCGCGCGCCACCAGAAAGTCGGTTGCGCTGTACCAGTACACGCGGGAGTCGTTGTCGAGATAGTAAGTGGGGCGCCGTTCGTCTCCCTCATCCCACTTCTTCACCACCGGCATGCCGATGACCACCGATTCGGCCACGCCGGTGTCGTCCATGGCGCGCAGGAACGCGTCCATGCCGGCGGTTTCCTGAACGAAGCTGAGGAAGTGGAAATGGCCGTCCACCAGTTCGTACCTCGGCGGCTGGGCGAACGCCGGGGAAATCAGAAGCAGCAGAAGAACGGCAGAGCGGAATAACGGACGCGCGGAGTGCATCGAAGTATTGTCCATCGGCTCGTGGATGTGGTGCAATAGCGGAGCGACCCTCGGTAGCGCGTAGTCGTCACGGCATCATGGTCTCGGCATGGCAAAATCTTCGCTTCAGGGGACGGCTCGTGTTTCGCTCGCGGCACGCCCCCGAAGACCCGGGCGCCGTGCACCGGCCACTGCTGCACGAGTTTGCCGTCTATCTGGCACGGAGGTACGAGTGCAGCCAACTCATCGAAGTGAGCTCGGCGGAACCTCCCGTGACGCGCCCGGACAAACTGCCGGTGCTGGCCGTCAGGCCGCGCCGCTTCGTCGCATCCAGGATTCCGGTTCCCGATGATGTGCGCCAGTCGGTGGTGGTGTGCGCCGATTGTCACTCCGGTATGGCTGGCGCCTTAGAGACAACTCGGCGCCTTGTGGAGTATGCACCCGTCGCCGTCCTGACCACGGCACAACCTCGTCCTGAGCCGGGCGAGGCCGCAGATGACGCACAGGTGCGAGGCTTCGCCCGGTTCCGGCGTCGAATGGAGAAGGCTGGGCTGCAGGTGTTGTTCCTCGGCCTGACCCTCAGCCGCGATTTGCAGAAGCGTTCGATGCTCGCAATTGCCGCGAAGCCGCGGCCAGCGCCGATCGTGCCGGCGTCGTTTCGGGCTGTTGCACTGGTTGCCTGTTACAACGAGGAAGACATCATCGTCCCGTTTCTGGAGCACACCATCCGGCAGGGGCTGGAAGTGCACCTCCTGGACAACTGGTCCACGGATCGAACTGCGGAGCGCGCGGCCCGGTTCCTCCAAAGAGGACTCAGAACGATTGAGAAATTCCCGCAAGCCGGGCCCAGCCCCGGCCTCGAGCTCTATGAAATACTGAGGCGCAAGGAAGAACTCGCCCGCCAGATCCCGGGCGACTGGTTCATTCATCTTGACGCCGACGAGCTGCGCGAATCGCCCTGGCCCAACGTGACCATCCGCGAAGCTCTGTATCGCGCGGACAGCGAAGGTTTCAATGCGGTTGACCACACTGGCATCGTCTTCCCGCCCACAGGCGGCGAGTACCACGAGGACCTGCCCCTCCCGCCGCAGTTCCCGTGGTTCGAGTTCGGAGAGCATTCCACCTATGCTCTGCAGATCAAGGCGTGGAAGCGCCAGCCCGAGCGCGTCCAGTGCGCCCTGAGAGGAGGACACGACGTCCACTTTCCAGGGCGGCGCGTCTATCCCTTTAAGTTCCTGCTTCGACACTACCCGGTTCGCTCACAGGCGCATGGCGAGAAGAAAGTTTTCGGCGAGCGGCTGCCGCGCTACAGCGCCGACGGACGCCGGCGCGGCTGGCACGTTCAGTACGATGGACTGGCGCGAAATCATTCTTTCGTCCGCGATCCGTCCACGCTGTCGTTCTTCGACCCGAACACGTTCTACGAAGAGTTTCTGGTGGAACGCCTCGGCAGTGTCGGCCTGGCGATCGAGGATCCCGAGACGGTCTTATCCGCCTCTCGTGGCAATCGCCAGTGAGTCCATCGTTCGCGCGGGCACGATTGCCGCGCTTATGAAACCGCTTGGCGCGCCAACCGTAACCGGTAGCACCGGTCGTTATACGCGGGCCGGCTTCGGACGCGGCCCGCGATTTTCCGGCTGCTATCCTGATAGTTCGTGCGCTATCTTCTGCTCGCGCTGCTGGTTCCCGCAGTCTTCTCAGCAAACCTGACGACCATTCTTCAGGACGAACTGCAGCGCAACTTCTCGGTTCTGAAACAGAAAGGGAACCCCGCGCCGTACTATCTCGCCTATTCGGTGATCGAGGAAGAAGGCGAGACGATTGCGGCGTCCAGCGGCGCCATGAACGGGCACAGCCACGCCCACGCCCGGACGCTCGACGTCTCCCTCCGCGTGGGCAGCCCGAAGTTCGACAACTACCATCCGATCCGCGGCGAGCGCGGACAGTTTCGCGCCAGCAGGACAGTCGCTCTCGAAGACGTCCCCAACTCCATTCGTCGAGCCCTGTGGCTGGAGACCGATGCGGCGTGGCGCGCGGCGGCACAAAGGTATGCCAACGCAAAGGCAGAGGCCCGGACCAGCGTGGCTGAGGAGGACAAGTCGGACGATTTCTCCAGCGAAGCGCCGTCGGTTTCGAGCGAAGCCCCCCCACACTACCATTTCGACGCGCCGGAGTGGACGGAGCGGATACGCCGTGTCTCCGCGGAGCTCGCCAGAAGCTCCGCGGTCCTGTCCTCGACCGCGATGTTCCTGGTGCAGCGGGAGACCAGAACGCTGGTGACCAGCGACGGGACGCGCGTGGAGCACGGACGCGTCTATACACGGGTGATCCTCACGGCGCGAGGCAAGGCCGAAGACGGCATGGATCTCGCCACCATGGCCACATTCGAAGCCGCCGATCCGGAACGGCTCCCCGGGCTCACGCAACTGGTGACCGCGGCGGGGAAGGTGGCGTCCGATCTGCAAAGACTGATGGATGCGCCGGTGGTGGACGCATTTGTCGGGCCGGCGATTCTCTCCGGCCGCGCCGCGGGCGTCTTCTTTCACGAGATCTTTGGCCACCGCGTCGAAGGGCAGCGCCAGCGCGATGAGAGCGAAGGCCAGACCTTCGCGAAAAGCATCGGGAAACCGGTGCTGCCCGATTTCCTTTCCGTGGTGTTCGACCCAACGCGGCGCGACTTCGAGGGCGCCGATCTCAGCGGCTCCTACAGCTACGACGACGAGGGCGTAAAGGCGCGGCCCGTAACCGTGGTGGAAAACGGAATTCTGAAGACCTTTCTGCTTTCCCGGATGCCCATCAAGGGATTCGATCACTCCAACGGACACGGGCGGCGGGAGCAGGGGTACGATATCGTCGCGCGCCAGTCGAATCTGATTGTCGAGTCGAAGAATCAGGTGCCCGATGCGAAGTTGCGCCAGATGCTGATCGCCGAGATCAAGCGGCAGGGCAAGCCCTACGGACTCTATTTTGAAGACGTCACCAGCGGCTACACGACAACGCGACGCCGCGGCCTGCAGGCGTTCACGGTCGTTCCGTTGATTGTATATCGCGTGTATCCGGACGGCCGGCCCGATGAGTTGGTGCGCGGGGTGGACATCGTGGGAACCCCGCTGGCGAGTTTCGGGAAGATCCTGGCCACTTCCGATCGCGCCGCGGTGTTCAACGGCATCTGCGGCGCGGAGTCGGGCAACGTGCCGGTGGCGGCGGTCTCGCCGGCGCTGCTGGTGTCCGAAATCGAAGTGCAGAAGAAGGAGCACTCGCTGGACCGTCCTCCGTTTCTGTCGCGCCCGGAGGCGAAGCCGTGACGATGAAGTGGGGCAGCCTCTCAGGCTGCGGCGGGCTCCCAGCCCGCCTGTTCGTTGTGGGGCTCCCTCTTCTGGCCGCCCTGCCGGCGCTCGCCCAGGACAACGACATCCTGCTGCGGGCCATGCACGACGAGATGGAGCGGATTCCCGAGCTGCGCGTAGTGGGCGGATCGGACCCGCTTTATCTGCTCCAGTACAACGTCGACGACGCGGAGATCTTTTCCGCGAGCGCGTCGCTGGGCGGGCTGCTCGCTTCGTCGAACTCGCGAGTGCGCGTTTTCCGCGCCAGTGCGCGCGTCGGCGATTACGTCTTCGACAACACCAACTACGTCTATTCGGAGTTGCCTGCCGGCGCGCGTTTCGACACCGGCACGTTGCCGCTGGACGACAACTACGCGGCCATCCGCCGGGAAATCTGGCTGGCCACCGATGCGGCTTATAAAACCGCGCTGGAAGCGATCGGGCACAAGCGGTCCGCGCTGCAGAACGTCAACGTCACCGATCCCGTGGCCGACTACACGAAAGCTCCGCCGGCGCACGTCGTCATGGCGCCGATGCCAATTCCCTTCGACCCGAGGCTGTGGACCGATCGCACCGTGTCCCTGTCCGCCATGTTTGCCGACTACCCGCAGGTGATGGGCTCGGATGTGGAATGCCAGTTCATCGGCTCCACGTCGTACATGATGAATTCCGAGGGAAGCGTAATGCGCCAGCCGGATCATCTGATGTACGTGCGCGCGCGCGCCTGGGGGCAGGCAGCCGATGGAATGGTGGTGCGCGCCGGCGACGTGGCCGAAGCGCCGCTGCCCTCCCGGATGCCGTCTGAAACCGATCTGCGGCGACTGGTGACCGGCGTGGCTTCCACGGTGACTACGCTGGCCGGCGCGCCACGCGGCGAGAGTTTCAGCGGCCCCATGCTGTTTGAACCGCGTGCCGCCGCGCAACTCTTCGCGGACGTGCTGGTGGACAATCTCAAGCTCACTCGCAAACCGGTGCCTCAGCCCGGACAGCAGGCGCCCTGGCTGCCGAGTGAGCTGGATGGACGCGCGGGATCGCGCATTTTCCCGGAGTGGATCGACGTGGTGGACGATCCAACGCAAACCGACTGGCACGGAACGGCCCTGATGGGGCACTACGAAATCGACGACGAGGGCGTGACCGCGCGGCCCATCCAGATTGTCGAAAAAGGCGTGCTGAAGAACTTCCTGCTCACGCGCACGCCCATCAAGGTAAAGCTCGATGTTTCCAACGGCGCGGCGCGTCTGCCCGGCCCGTACGGCGCAGCCGGCGCCGGTCTGGGCAACCTGTTCGTGCACGCCGCCACCACGGCGCCTCTGGCGGACCTGAAAACTAAACTCATCGCGCTGTGCGCGGAGCGGCAGAAGCCGTACGGCATTCTGGTGCGGTCCATCGATTTCCCCACCGCCGCGCCCGCCGACGAAGTACAGCGTTTTCTGGCGGCCATGGAGCGCTCGGGTGGGGGCTCGCGCCCGGTGCCGCTGCCCGTGCTCGTCTATCGCGTCTATCCGGACGGCCGTGAAGAGCTGATCCGCGGCGTGCGCTTCCGCGGCGTCTCCACGCGCTCGTTTCGCGACATCCTGGCGGCCTCCAATGAAACGGCCGTGCTGAACTATCTCGACAACAACGCGCCATTTGCGATGATGGGAGCGGGCGGCTACGTCAGCGATTCCACGGTGGTCTCGCCGGGAATTCTGTTCGATGAAATGGAGCTGGAACCGGTGGAGGAAGAGCCGCCGCGCATCCCGCTGGTGCCCGCGCCTCCGCTGACCGGCAGCTAGCCGGCACCGGGCGCAGCCGCCCACAGTGCGAGCGGAGTAAAGCCGGCGGTCCGCTCCGTTGTGCCGGCGTTTGCTTAAGAGAGAAGAGCCGATTGGAAATCGGCCGCGGGCTTTGACGGCGGGCGAAGCACCGTGGGCGGCCTTATCCGGCGATAAGGAGGCCGGCGGGACTTCGCCCCGGGTCGAGCCCGCCCACTTCGAAACGCGATGCGCATTCTGGCCCGATCCATTTTTCGCGAAGTGCTGTCCAGCGCGGCGATTGGCGCGGCGCTGTTCACCTTCGTGCTGTTCCTGCAGCGCCTGAGCGTGCTGTTCGCCACCATGGTACGCAGCTCGGCGCCGCCGGCGACCGTCGGACGCCTCTTCCTGCTGGCCCTGCCCTTCACGCTCACCTACAGCATCCCCCTGGGTGTGCTGGTGGGCACGCTGCTGGCCCTCAGCCGGATGAGCGGAGACGGAGAAATCACGGCGCTGCGAGCGGCCGGCGTTCCCAGCCGCGTGGTGATTCCGCCGGTGCTCTCGCTGGCCGGCCTGGGGTTGCTGGCGACGACCTTCGCAACGCTGTGGCTGACCCCCTGGTCCGTGTGGCAGACCGACCGCATCCTGCATCAGATGGCGGCCGCGCAGATCACCGCCGACGTGGAGCCGCGCGTTTTCGACGAGGATTTCCCGAACACCCTCCTGTACGTGGGCGACGTGACGCCGGAAGGGCGTTTTTTCCGCTGGCGCAATATCTTCATGGCCGATCTGACCCCGCCGGACAGCCGCAAGGCGCAGGGGCACGAAAGCGGCGATCTCCCTCGCATCACCGTAGCCAATCAGGCTCTCGCCGTGCCCGACGTGCCTCACAACCGCATCCAGCTTTCGCTCGAAAGCGGCAACACGTACGATGTCGGCAAAGCCATCACCGATTTCTATTCCACGCACTTCCGGCGTGGCGAGGATCTCCTCGAAGCGCAGAAACCGGGTGAAGTACACATTGTCAAGAGAGTCGCCGAACTCGATACCCGGCCCCTGTATCGCCTGGCCTACAAGGAAAAGGATGTGGATCCGCTCCAGCGCATCGAGGCGCGCATCGAGTTTCACCAGCGGCTGGCCCTCCCGCCGGCCTGTATTCTGCTGGCTTTCCTCGGCATTCCGCTGGGTGTCTATTCGCGCCGCGGGGGCAAATCGACCGCCCTGGTGCTTACCGTTTCGCTCGCCTTCCTGTACTACATGGGACTCATCTCGCTCATCGGTCTCGCCAAGCAGAGGACTCTGCCGGTCGGCGTCGCGGTGTGGACCCCTGATGCCGTCCTAGCGATCATCGGCGCTCTCCTGCTGTCACGCCTCGATCAACCCGGCGATCGCGACTGGATCTCCATGGCGCGCGGCTGGTTCTCGTCCGTGATCGAGAGTTTGCGCGGCGTTTTGCCCGAGTCGGGCCCGGCTATGCCGGCGCGATTCCTGTTGCGAATCCCGTTTCTGCCGCAACTGGTGGATACCTACATCCTGGCCGGCTTTCTGTTTTATTTCGTCATGCTGCTGGGCAGTTTCGTGGCCATGGTGGAAGTGTTCACGTTCTTTGAATTGCTGAGCGACATCATCAAGAACCATATCGCCATGTCGAGAGTGGCCGAGTACCTCTTCTTCCTCGCGCCCAAGCTCATCTACGATTTCACGCCGGTCAGCGTGCTGGTGGCGATTCTGATTTGCTTCGGCATCCTCACGAAGAATAACGAAGTCACCGCGTTCAAGGCCTGCGGCGTCAGCATGTACCGAATGTCCATTCCAATCCTGATGGCCAGCACCGCGCTGAGCGTCGGTTTGTTCGCCTTCGATCACTACTATGTGCCGGGCGCCAACAAGCGTCAGGACGCCATTCGCAATGAAATCAAGGGACGTCCACCGCAGACGTCCGAGCGGGCGGACCGCAAATGGATTCTCGGCGGCGGTGGTTCGCGCATTTATTACTACGTGTATTTCGACCCGCAGCACCGCACGATGGCCGGAGTGAATGTTTACGAGATCGATCCGGCGTCGTTTCGCCTGGTCCGCTATATCACCGCGCAGCGGGCCCACTGGGAACCCGAACTCGGACTGTGGGTCTTTGAGAACGGCTGGAGCCGCGACACCGGCACGACCAGCGATGCGCTGAACGATTTCACCGGCCGCGTGACCAGCTTCGCCGAGCTCACCGAAGGACCCGACTACTTCCTCAAGGAAGTGGTCCCCTCCAAGCAGATGAACTTCCAGCAGCTTGCCGCCTATATCGCCGAGTTGCAGCAGGGCGGCTTCGACACTATCAGCCTGCAGGTCCAGTTCTACCGTAAATTCTCGGTTCCTCTCTTCGCGCTGATCATGGCCATGATTTCCGTCCCCTTTGCCTTTCTCACGGGCAACCGCGGCGCCATGGCCGGGGTCGGGGTCAGCCTGGGTATCGGCTTTGCCTATCTCGCGATCAGCGCGTTGTTTGAGCAGCTCGGAAACGTGGACCTGCTGCCCGCAGCCGTTGCCGGCTGGTCGCCGGATGCGCTGTTCGCGCTTGCCGGCCTTTATTTCCTCTCGCGGATGAATACGTAAGAGTATCTCCAGGCGTTACCAGGCGCCGCTAAAGCCCGCTACCGGCGCTGCCGATGGCTAATCAGGACTTCGTCCCGGACCATCGATGTCTGTTCTCGCCGCACCGTCCGCGCCCGCCGGCGCCCTGCGCGTTCCCGCGCGCGGATTAACGGCGCTGCTGAGGAGGCTTCTCGTTCCCTCCTATGCCGACTGGTTTTTCGGGGCGCTGCTGGTCTGGCTCTTCCTGGCAGGGCCCCATGGCTGGAACTCACTGCTGGCGGACGGCGACATCGGCTGGCACATTCGCACCGGCCAGTACATTTTGCAGACCCACTCGGTGCCGCACGCGGATCTGTTTTCCTTCTCGCGAGCCGGCCAGCCGTGGTTCGCGTGGGAGTGGCTGTCGGACATTGTGTTCGCCCTGCTGTATGGCGCCGCCGGACTGAAGGGCGTGGTGCTGTTCGCCGGCGTTCTCATCGCCGCCTTCGGAGCGGTGCTGGTGCGTTACATGGTTTGGCGGGGGGCCAGCGGTCTGATCGCGGCTCTGGTGGCGCTGGTTGCGGTGGGAGCGTCCAGCATTCATTTTCTGGCGCGGCCGCACCTGTTCACGCTGCTGTTTCTCGCCTGCGCGGTGTGGCTGCTGGATGCCGATCGGAGGCGCCCAGGCCGGGCCGTCTGGCTGCTCGCCCCGCTGACGCTTCTCTGGACGAATCTGCACGGCGGTTTCGTAGTGCTGTTCGTCGTTCTGGGTGTTTTCGCCTTTGGAGCCGCGTGCGAGCGTGCCTGGTCGCGAGCGGCGCGCTATGTTCTGCTGGCGGCGGGGTGCGCCTCCGCCACACTGGTGAACCCGTATGGCATGGGGCTGCATCGCCACCTTCTGGAATATCTGCGGTCGGACTGGATTCGCGGCGTCGTGCAGGAATTTCAGGCGCCGACGTTCCGTTCCGAGAATCAGCTCCAGTTCGAGTTTCTGCTTCTTGCCGGACTTCTGACCGCAGGCGTGTGTCTGCGCCGCCGGCTGATTACCGACGCCCTGCTGGTGATCGTCTTCGCCCATCTGGCGCTGACCAGCGCGCGCCACATTCCGCTGTTCGCCATTGTCGCCACGCCGGTGATCGCCATGGAAGCCACATTGTTGTGGGAGGCGCTGGTGGGGAAGAGCCGGCCTCGCTCGACGATGCGCATTCTCGGGTCGGTGGCGGAAGGAATGTCGGCCCATTTCCGCCGCTGGTCGCTGTTCGCACCTCTGGCGATTGTCGCGGTCGCCTGCATCCCGGGGATCACCAGGTGGCCGGTGGATTTCCCACAGCAGATGTTCCCGGTGACTCTGGTGAGAACGCACGCAAGCGAGATTGAACGCGCTCGCGTGCTGACGACGGACCAGTGGGCCGACTATCTGCTCTTCAGGTTCTGGCCGGGTACTAAGGTCTTTGTGGATGGACGTACGGATTTCTACGGACCGCAACAGGGGGGGGAATACATCGATCTCTGGCATGGCCAGGGACGCTGGCGAGAGTTGCTGGACCGGTACCGTTTCGACACCGTGCTGATCCCTCCGGACTGGCCACTCTGCGCGTTGCTTCGACAGGACTTAGCGTGGCGGCAACGTGTCGCGGACAAGCAGGCCGTGCTGTTCACGCGAGCCGCTCCCGATGCGCCGGCGGAGAACGCCGATGCCGTGCCTGGTGTGGGAAAAGCCACTGCCTCCGTCGATTTGGGAGAACGCTCCGGGGCAGCCGTACTAAGAAATCGAAGAGGCCGCCCCTAATGAAAAGCTCCCAACCCGTCGAATTATTCGCTGGAGAGGTTTGCGGATGAGACACAAGGAGAATCCAGGCAGTTCGCGTTTCCTGGACAAGGGATCGGAGCTGAGGATTCCATCCGTGCCGGTGGAGTGGCTGGCGGGGGGCCCATGGCGCCTGCCTTCGGGTAAGGCGCTGGCGGAATTCGCATTGCAGGCGGGATTTCTGACGCCGCTGGTTTATCGGTCGGGCTGGTTTGGCCGCGGCCCCGCGGCGGACGGGAACAGCGGAGCGAGTCGAAAACGAATTCAGCGCGCATAGGTGGCAAGGTGACGGCATTGACGTGGGTGTCGCTCGCGGTCGGCTTATCGGCATCGGTGGAGGATCTGGCGAGGAGACGCGTCTCCAACTGGATCCCGGTAACCGCGGCGGCCGCGGGAGTGGGCATTCACATCTACGCGAACGGATGGAGGGGGGCGCTCAGCGCCACGCTCGGTCTGGTGGCCGGGTTTTTTGTTTTCCTCGTTTTCTATTTGCTGGGCGGCATGGGTGGAGGAGACGTAAAACTGATGGCCGGCTTCGGCGCAATCGTAGGGGTCGAACGGCTGTTGCCGGCGGCGCTCTGGACGGCCGGAATTGGGGGCATGATCGCCTGCGCAGTACTGGCCGCGCGTGCCTGCCAACGCTGGAGGCGGGCGGGCGACAAAGCCGGCGGGCCGGCGCAGACGGAGCGCGACAAGTCGATTCCCTATGCGCCGGCAATCGCCATGGGAGCGCTGCTGAGTCTGGTTGCGTGAGCGGCGACAGGAGAAGGGCATATGGACCGTAGATTTTTGACTGTTCTGGGGGTCAGCCTGGTGTTTGCGCTGGTGATATCGAGCATCTTCTACCAGATGACCGCCCATGCGGGCGGCCCGAAGAAGGCGGACGCGCCGGCGCCGGTGGAAACCAGGGACATCATCGTGGCGGCGCGGCCGCTGCCCGTCGGCGTAACCATCAAGCCCGCCGATCTCCGGGTCGAGAAAGTGGTTCCGGCGGCGTTTCCGAAGGGCGCGTTCTCGCGCATGGAAGAAGTCGTGGACCGCTCCGTGATCAGCAACATTCTGGTGGACGAGCCGGTTCTGGACGGACGTCTGGCGGCGCGCGGAAGCGGACTGGGGCTGGCGCCGATTATTCCCGTCGGCATGCGTGCGGTATCGGTGCGGGTGAACGACGTTTCGGGCGTGGCCGGTTTCGTTCTGCCGGGGATGCGGGTGGATGTACTGGTCACTGGCCGGCCGCCTTCGGCGAGCGACACCGTGACCACCACCTGCCTGCAGAACATGGTGGTCCTTTCGGCGGGCACGGCGATGCAGTCCGATGCCAAGGGCCAGGCGATACCGGCGCCCACGGTCACCCTGCTGGCGACTCCCGAGCAGGCGGAGATTCTCACCCTGGCCAATGGCGAGGGCAGAATCCAGCTGGTGCTGCGAAACGGCAGCGACCAGCTGATTGCGAAAACCCCGGGCAAGGAAGTCAGCGATCTTTATGGCATCCGTCACAAGCCCGCGCCGGACACGTCAAGGCCTCACCGGGCGGCAGCTCCGGCGCCTGCGCCTCCACCGCCTCCTCCGCCCCCGGATCAGATTGTCGTGTTCCGGGGCACTCAGAAGAGCGTAGAGGTGGTGGCGTCCGGCCATTCGGAATCGGGGAGATAGTCATGGCTCTTAAGCGAATCTTCATTCCGGCCGCCGCGGCGATTCTGATCGCCGTGGGCGCGGCCCCTCGCCTCGCGGCGGACAGTTCCGCCGAGGACCTTCGTCTCACCGTTGGCAAAAGCGTGGTCATCGACTATCCGGTGGACGTCAGCCGCATCTCCACCAGCAACCCCGACGTGGTCGACGCATCGCCGGTGACCTCGCGCGAGATCCTGCTGCAGGGCAAGGCATCGGGGATCGCGACGCTGGTGGTCTGGAGCAAGACCGGCCAGCGCAACTTCTACAACATCACCATCGAGCAGAATCTCGATCCGCTGCGCCGCCTGCTGGCGGAGACGTTTCCGAACGCCGACATTCATGTGCAGTCGTCGCGGGATTCGTTGTCCCTGACCGGCCATGTTCCCTCGAAGGACATCGCGGACCGGGCCATCGCGCTGGCGGCTCCGTTCGGAAAGACCATCGTCAGCAATCTGCAGGTCGAGAAGCAGCCCGTGGAGAAACAGATCGTGTTGCGCGTCCGCTTCGCCACACTTGACCGGAACGTAAGCAGCCAGTTCGCGGTGAATCTGATATCCACCGGAGCGGCCAACACCATCGCCCGCACCACCACCGGCCAGGCGGCTGCGCCCACGCCCGGATCGATCTCCCCAACGTCCGCCGGCGGCGGGGCCAGCAACGGGACGTTCAGCCTGTCCGATGCCCTGAACATTTTCGCGTTTCGGCCGGACCTGAACCTGGGAGCGGTGATCAGCGCCCTGCAGGCCAAGGGCGTTCTGCAGATTCTGGCGGAGCCGAATCTGGTCACCACCAACGGCAGGGAAGCGACCTTTCTCGACGGCGGCGAGTTCCCCGTCCCGGTGATTCAGGGCGGCGCGAACTCGGGCGCGGTCACCGTGCAGTTCCGCGAGTACGGCGTGCGTCTCAGCTTCACGCCGGAAATCACCGAGAATCACACCATTCGCATGCACGTGAAGCCCGAGGTCTCCACGCTCGACGAGGCCAACGCAGTCACCATCAGCGGCTTTTCCATCCCCGCTCTGGCCACGCGCCGCATCGAGACCAACATCGAGCTCGGCCTGGGGCAGAGTTTTGTCATCGCCGGACTGATCGACGATCAGGTGAACGACCAGTTCTCGCGGATTCCCGGGCTGGCCAGTCTGCCGGTTCTGGGAGCGCTGTTCAAGAGCCGGGTTCTGACCAAGTCGCGCAGCGAGCTCATCGTGCTGGTGACTCCGGAAATCACCACGCCCATCGAGCCGGGCCAGCCGCTTCCGCTCCCGCTGATGCCCGAGCCCTTCATGGGCCCCATCGCGCCCCAGCAGACCACGCACGGCGCGGACATGGGCAAGAACACGAAGGCTTCGCCCAGCCAGAGCGCCATGGCCGGAGGGGGGAACTGAGCATTCCAATATGGAGCGGGATATGCATGGCAAGCCGCAGGAACTGGTTGCTCTGCTGATTGCGCCGGACCGGGAGCTGGCGCGTCAGTTCAGCGCCAGTCTGCCGCATACCCGCGCGTTTCAGATCATGGCCGATCTGAAGTCCTGGCCCACCCGCCAGGCGCTGGAGATCCGTCTTCGCCAGTTGCGGCCGGAGGTGGTGTTTCTGGACGTGGCTTCCGATCTGGATGCCGCCTGCGAAGTGATTCGCTGGATCGTGTCCTTTTCCGAGTCGATGCAGATTGTCGGACTGCATCACAGTAACGAGTCCGAGGCGGTGCTGCGTTCGCTGCGCACCGGCGCCAGCGAGTTCCTGCACGCCCCCTTCGATCCGGCCAGCCAGGAAGAAGCCATCGCCCGGCTGCGCCGGCTGCGCCAGCCGGAAATGGGCGATCCGCTGCCCTCCGGAAGCGTGCTGGTTTTCACCAGCGCCAAGCCGGGGTCGGGCGCTTCCACGCTGGCTACGCAAACCGCGTTCGCTCTCGCGCAGAACACCGGGAAGCGGGTGCTGCTGGCCGATTTCGACGTGATGGGCGGCACCATCGGCTTCTATCTGAAGCTCACTCACACCCGGTCGCTGCTCGACGCGATGGCGGCGGCCGATCACATCGATCCGGCGGTCTGGAGCGGCCTCGTGGTCAATTCCGGCGGGGTCGATATCCTGCCGGCTCCGGAAATGCCGGGAGCGGAGCTGGTCGAGCCCGACCGCCTGCACACGGTCATCGAGTTCGCGCGCCTCACCTACGACTGGGTGGTGATCGATCTGCCCGTCGTTTTCCAGCGCATCAGTCTGATGACCGTTTCCGAGGCGGATCAGGCCTTTCTGGTCACCACATCCGAGCTTCCGAGTCTGCATCTGGCCCGCAAAGCGGTGGCCATGCTGCAGCAGCTTGGTTTTCCGAAGGAACGATTCCAGATTGCGGTGAACCGCATGGACAAGCGCGGCGGCGTGACCGTCGCCGACATGGAAAAGCTGTTCAACTGCCAGATTCATTCGAAATTTCCGAACGACGCCCTGGCGCTGCACCGGGCGGTCACTCTGGCCGAGCCGCTGGGGAGCGAATGCGAGCTGGGCAAAGCCGTGGAGTCGCTGGCGGGGCGGCTGGCCGCCACCGGCGAGCGATCGAAGATGGAAACCGCGGAGGCAAGGATGGCTCTGGCGCAGAAGTAGCGGGCGGTCTCTATGTATCCATCGGTCGAAACCAAGTCGTCGCAGCAGGTCAGCTGGGAGCAGCGCCTCCTGCGCAACGCCGGCAAGCAGAAGCCCGGGCTGAAGCCCGAGTTCCAGGAACTGAAGTTCACGCTGCACCGCAAGCTGGTGGACAAGATCAATCTGGAAGCGCTGGCCACCATCGACAACCAGCGGGTCCGCTCGGAGATCCGCCAGGCGCTGCTGGCGCTCATCGACGCCGAACCCACCCTGCTCAGCTCGCTGGAGAAGCAGCAGATCAGCGACGAGGTGCTGGACGAGGTTTTCGGCCTCGGGCCGCTCGAGCCGTTGCTGCAGGATCCCAGCATTTCGGACATTCTGGTGAACACGCACCGCCAGGTGTACGTGGAACGAAAGGGCGTTCTGGAGCTGACCAACGTTTCCTTCCGCGACTCCTCCCACCTGCTGCGCATCATCGACAAGATCGTCTCTCAGGTGGGCCGCCGCGTGGACGAATCGACGCCCATGGTGGACGCCCGCCTGATGGACGGCTCGCGCGTGAATGCCATCATCCCGCCGCTGGCCGTGGACGGGCCGCTGCTGTCCATCCGCCGGTTCAGCACCGACAAGCTGATGCCGGCCGATCTGGTGGAGCGCCGGGCGACGACGCCGGGAATGATGGAACTGCTGGAGGCGGCGGTCAAGGCGAAGCTGAACATTATCATCGCCGGCGGCACCGGCGCGGGCAAAACGACGCTGCTCAACGCGCTGTCCGCATTCATTTCGCCGCGCGAGCGCATCGTCACCATCGAAGACGCCGCCGAGCTGCAGCTCAAGCAGCCGCACGTGGCGCGGCTGGAAACCCGCCCGCCCAATCTCGAGGGAAACGGCGCGGTGCGCCAGCGCGAGCTGCTCATCAACAGCCTGCGTATGCGGCCGGACCGCATCGTCGTCGGCGAGGTCCGCGGCGAAGAAGCGCTGGACATGCTGCAGGCCATGAACACCGGCCACGACGGGTCGCTGACCACGGTTCACGCCAACAGCCCGCGCGACGCGATTTCCCGCCTCGAGGTCATGGTCTCGATGGCCAACGCCAATATGCAACTGGTCTCCATCCGCCAGCAGATCGCCGCGGCGGTGAACCTTCTGGTGCAGGCGGCGCGCCTCAGCGACGGCTCGCGCCGGGTGGTCAACGTCACCGAGGTGACCGGCATGGAAGGCGAGGTGGTCACCCTGCAGGACATCTTCGTGTTCGAGAAACGCGGCCTGAACGCGGAAGGCCACGTGGTAGGGCGCTTCGCGGCCACCGGTATCCGTCCGAAGTTCTACGAGAAGCTGCTGGCGGCGGGAATTCGGCTGCGGCCCGATCTTTTCGACGAGGTGGTGGAAGTCCAATGACCTTCCTGCTGATTGTCCTCGGGATCTGGCTGCTGGTGATGGCCATCTGGTGGGTCTCTTCGTCGGCCTTTCGCACCGCCGACGTGGACCGTCTGAAGGCGCGGCTGCTGGGCACCACGAAGGAGCGGAAAAAGAAAGGGGCGCAGCAGGGTCCCGCGCTGATCAATCCCGACCGGCCCGCGGCGACCATTCTGGTGCGCCTGATCGGCCGCTTCAATCTGGAGAAGCGGCTGCAGGAAATGATCGAGCAGGCGGGCATGAAGATGACCGTGGCGCGTCTGGTGCATACGTGTCTGGCCGCCGGCCTGGCCTGTTTCGCGCTGGCCTGGTTCATGCTGCCAGCCCACCTGCGCGCGTTCGGGTGGCTGGCCGCCGTGGTGGGCATGGCCCTTCCGATCCTGGTGGTCTCGCGGAAGCGGCGGAGCCGGATGCGCCATTTCGAGGAGCAGTTCCCGGAGAGTCTGGAGTTCGTGGCCCGTTCCATGCGCGCCGGCCACGCTTTCTCGGTCTCGCTGGAGATGATTCATCGGGAGTTTCAGGAGCCCCTGGCGGGCGAGTTTCGCCGGACCTTCGAGGAGCACAATCTCGGTCTGCCGCTCGATGTGGCGTTGCAGAAGCTGGCTAAGCGCGTGCCGCTGCTGGACGTGCATTTCTTCGTCTCCGCGGTGCTGCTGCAGAAGCGCACCGGCGGCAATCTCGCGGAGATTCTGGACAAGCTGGCGTATGTCATCCGGGAGCGCTTTAAGCTGCGCGGGAAGATCCGCGCCATCAGCGCTCACGGCAAGATGACCGGCACGGCGCTCACGTGCATTCCGCTGGGCGTCGCCATCATGATGTTCTACGTCAACCCCGACTACATCCGCTTCTTCTTTCTCGACGACGTGGGGAATCTGATGCTGGGCGGGGCGGTGGTGCTGCAGCTGATCGGCTACGCGATCATCCGCAAGATCGTGAGTATCGAGGTCTGACATGACGATCGTGGTGGCTTGTCTCGTATTCGTCGCGGTGGCGCTGGGAGGGTCCCTGGTGGGGATGAGGCTCTGGGTCCACCCCAGGGAGGCGATGGACCGGGTAACCGGAGCGGTGGCCGTGGAGCACAGCGAATCGCCAACGCATCCCAGCCTGGTTTTCCGCGATATGATCCGCAAGCTGGGAAACCTCGTTCCGGTCTCTCCCAAGGACGTGACGGTCATGCAGCGGCGGCTGATCCGGGCCGGTTACCGGGGTCCCAACTCGCTGAAAATTCTGTATGGCGCCAAGGCGTGCCTGGGCGTGCTGCTGCCGCTGGTCACGCTGCTGGTGATCGTGCCGACCCAGGCGGACCCGTCGCGCAAGATGATTTCGGTGATTGCGGCGGGCGCCATCGGCTTCTTTGGGCCGAATGAGTACGTCAAGCGCGTAGCCAAAAGGCGGCAGAAGCAGATTCAGCGGGGGCTGGCCAATGCGCTGGACCTGCTGGTGGTGTGCGTGGAATCGGGACTGGGGCTCGATCAGGCCATCGTGCAGGTGGCCAAGGAGCTGGAGCACGCCCATCCCGAGATATGCGAGGAGTTTTCGCTGGTGAATTTCGAGCTGAAGGCCGGCAAGCGGCGCGCGGAGTCGCTGCGGAACCTGGCCGAGCGCAGCGGGGTGGAGGATCTGAAGAAACTGGTGGCCGTGCTGATTCAGGCGGACCGTTTCGGAACGGGAGTGGCCCAGAGTCTGCGCGCGCACTCCGATTACATGCGCGTTCAGGCGCGCCAGATCGCCGAAGAGAAAGCCGCCAAGCTGGGCGTCAAGCTGGTATTTCCGATATTTTTCTGTATCCTGCCCTCGTTGTTTGTGGTCACGGTCGGGCCGGTGGTAATGCGCATCATGCGGGAGCTGATTCCCATGATGAACAACATGTGAGGAGAGTCCTTCAGAAAGGAGAAACACGATGGATTCATCCGTAATTCGCGTCGTGTGCGCCGTGCTGGCGATTGTCCTGCTCGGACTGATCGTGCTTCGGCGCAAGAAGAGCGCTGAATAGTCGCTATTCAGACGCATGTCGGAAGATTTCGCGGGGCGCGGAAGCCCAACCGCGCCCCGCCACGGCTCCGGCCGGGTTGTCGAACCGCCGGCGGCCGCAACCTTCGCCCATTCGCAGCGCTTATCGCCGCGTCAGGGCAGCAGGGCGAATGAGTCCGGTGCGCAGCAATTTCTGTGGGGTGACGTATGAACTGGAGAACCTGTTTTCGGGCGCTGGCGATGGCCACGGTGGCGGCAGTTGCGGCCACCGGCGCGACTTTTGGAACGGTAGTTCCCATTGAAGGAGAAGCGTCGGATCTGACGCTTGACGAGGGGCGCGGTGTGCTTTACATCGCCGATTTCACCGGCAATCGCATCGACGTGATGTCGCTGGCCAGCAACACCATTCAAAGCTCCATCAACGTCGCGGCACAGCCCAGCTCCATGGATATGTCTGCGGACGGGCACTACCTGGTGATTACGCACTTCGGGAATTTCGCGGCGCCGCTCACTTCTTCCAACCTCATCACCATCATCGACCTCACCAGCGGCGGACAACAGACGCTGGCGCTGCCGAGCCCTCCGCTGGGAGTCGCCTTCGGCGCCGACGGCACCGCCCTGGTGGCCACATCCAGCGAATTCCTGACCCTCAATCCGGCGCTGGGCACCTTTACCCTTCTGGCAACCGTCTCCAATCTGACCGAGAACACGCTTCCCGCGCCGCCGGCCAGTTTTCCCCCCACGATTACCGCCGCCGCGCTCGGCGCATCCGGCGATCGCACCAGGATCTTCGGTCTGACCAACACGATTCAGATCTACTACAATGCCGTCACCCACACGATCGTCTCCACCGCCTACGGCTCCGCGCCGCCCATGGGGCCGATGACCGTCAGCGTCAACCAGAACGGAACATACTGGGCAGCCGGATGGATTGTCTGGGACGCTCAGGGGCACAACCATTCGCAGTTCTCCAATGTAGGCGGTCTGCTGAGCACGGGCACGATCGTGATCGATTCCACGCGCAACAAGGTCTACGCGCAGATGTCGCCCAGCGGGGCGACTCCCGGATCGAGCAACCTGCCGGCGCCGCTGCTGATGATTACCGACGCCGACAACCTGAATCTCGACGAGCAGATTCAATTGCCCGAGAATCTCGGAGGCAAGAGCGTCATCAGCAGCGACGGCAGCATGATGTACTCCATCTCCGACAGCGGCGTCACCGTGCTGCCGCTCGGCCAGTTACCGAACACGCCACAGATTCAGACCGCGCAGAGCGATCTGCTCTTCACCGGCAGCTACTGCAATCGCGGCGTGGCTACCCAGAGCGTGACGGTATTCGATCCCAGCGGAAATCAAACTCCCTTCACCATCGCTTCCTCACAGCCGGGAGTGACCGTGCAGCCGTCGACCGGCACCACTCCCGCAGCCGTCCAGGTAAGTGTCGACCCCACGGCATTTCTCAATCAGAACGGCACCGTGACGGTTCCGCTGCAGATCGCGTCGGCGGCGGCGGTCAACGTCCCCAATTCCGTGCGCGTGCTGGTGAACACCTCCAGCCCCGATCAGCGCGGCACCATCATCGACGTGCCAGGGACGCTGGTGGATATCCTCGCCGACCCGGTGCGCAATCAGTTTTACGTCCTGCGCCAGGATCAGAACGAGGTGCTGGTCTTCGACGGCTCCACGTACAGCCAGATCGCCACGCTGCGCACCAACAACACCCCGACCCAGATGGCCATCACATATGACGACAACTGGCTTCTGGTGGGGCACGACAATTCGGAGTTCCTCTACGTCTACAACCTGAACACGCTGCAGCCGGCGACGCCCATTCCCATGGGGCCGGGCGAGTACCCACGTTCGGTGGCCGCCTCGGCCAACGCCATCCTGGTCGCTAACCGGGTGGGCAGCGCCACCCAGACCATGAGCCGGGTAGATCTGGCCTCCGCGACGGCAACCACGCTGCCGTCGCTCGGCGCGTTCCAGAACAACATCGACGAGGACACCGTGCTGGTGGCCGCCCCCAACGGCTCGGGAATCATGGCCGCCGAAGCCGACGGAAACATGCTATGGTACGACGCGACCCAGGACACGTTCACGATTTCGCGCCAGGATTACAAGTCGCTGGGGGGCGCGTACGCGACCTCGTCCTGGGGATTCTCGGTGGTGGACAACCATCTTCTGAACGAATCGCTGGTGACTGTCGCCAACTTCGAAACCCAGACCGGCAATTCCTCGGGCTTTGCGTTCGTCGGACAGGCCGGTCTGCGGACCAATTCCGCATCGGCCAGCCAGCCTGGAATCATCGAGAGAGTCGATGTCTCCACTGCGGTGCCGTATGTCAGTTCGCCGGTTCGGACGCTCGAGGCGCCGCTGACCGGAAACACCGTTTCCGGGTTCACGCGCACGCTGGCCCCGCTCTCCAACCAGCAGGCCATCGTGGAACTGACCACGTCGGGCCTGACCATCCTGCCGTGGACCTACGATGCCGCGGTGGTTCCGCCGACCATCACCCAGGTGGTCAGCGCGGCCGATGGCACGCCGAATATCGCCCCCGGAGGGCTGATCTCGCTTTATGGATCGCAACTGAGCCCGGTGAGCCTGGTCAGCAGTCAGATTCCTCTGCCCACGGCCCTGGCCAACAGTTGCCTGACGGTGGACGGGCTCGCGGTTCCCGTGCTGTTCGTGTCGCCGAACGAGATCAACGCGCAGGTGCCTTTCGAAGCCATCGGCAACGTCGCCTTTGAGCTGCGTACCCCCGGCGGCATCAGCAACGAGTTCCAGACGGTGGTGGACCCCGCCGCCCCCAGCGTCTTCATGAGCGGCACGGCGGGCCCGATCACCGGGATTCCGACCATCGTCCGCGCCAACAACAACAACGAACTGGTTACCGCCGCCGATCCCATTCACAGCGGCGATATTCTGGTGATCTACCTGACCGGCCTGGGCGTCACGGTCCCGCCGGTAGCCGACGGCGCGGCCACTCCCCTGTCCCCGCTTTCTTGGACGCCTCTGCCGACAGTGACTCTGGGCGGCGCTCCTCTCAACGTTTTCTTCTCCGGCCTCACGCCGACGCTGGTCGGCGTGTATCAGATTAATGCCACCGTGCCGAATGACATCAAGGAAGGTCTTTCGGTGCCGCTGACCATCAGCCTGAACGGCGGCAGCACGACGGTAAATGTTCGAGTCGTGCAATAGATGCCATGAAATGGACGAGGTTCGATAGCTTATGCACCTGCGCAAATTCGCGGTTGTAATCTTTCTCTCTTCGTGCGCTTTGTTTGCGCAGAAGTGGGAGGTGGGCGCGGCCGGCGGCGGCAGCTTTTACACTTCCCAGACGCTCACCAATCCCTCGGACAGCGCCGACGCCACCTTCAATATGGCCATCGCGGCGAGCGCCTGGCTGGGCAACGATTCAGGCAAGTATATCGGCGGCGAAGTCCGCTACGACTACGAGGCCAGCGAGCCACAACTCAAAGGCGACGGCGCCACGGTGACCTTTGGCGGCCATACTCAGGCCGTTCACTACGACTTCCTTTTCCACTTCACGCCGCGCAGCTCGCGGGTGCGGCCGTTCGTGGCCGCCGGCGCCGGAATCAAGGTGTATTCGGGAACCGGTCAGGAGCAGGCCTTCCAGCCTCTCCAGGACGTGGCCCTGCTGACGCGTACGCAGGACCTTACTCCGATGATCTCGGCCGGCGCGGGCGTCAAGGTCGCCGTCACTTCCAATATCCAGCTTCGCCTCGAAGTGCACGACTTCATGACGCCATTTCCCAAACAGGTCATCGTGCCGAACACCGGCACGACGGGAGGGGGATGGTTTCACAACATCGTCCCCATGTTCGGTATCAGCTTCACGTTCTGAGCGCACCGCGGGGCGCCTCATGGAGGACAAGCATGCCGGCACAGGGCGGAGCCGCCCACCATCCATTCGAGCAATGGCGGTCCGCTCCGTTGTGCCGGCTTGATCGAAAGCTCGCGCCCCGCTGCGTTTTGCGCGGCTTTGACAGGAGGATCGGCCCCGCGCGGGCCCGGCGGAGAGAGTAGCCAATGCAGATCACCGTCTACACCTTCACGACGTCGCTGCTGATGGCTTTTGCGCTCTTCGTGGTATACACGCGGATGAAGAACTGGCTGGAAAGCAACGTCCCCCTCATGTTCTACGCGATCATGATCTGCTGGGTGAAGACCTACGCGGACACCGTCCCCGCCCTGCCCCTCTACGTGGGGCTGGGACTGGCGTTACTTCTCCGCTTCGAGTTCCTGGGCAAGAATCTGGTGCGCTTTCTGAAGCTCGCGGAATTCTGCGTCATCGGCGCGGTCGTCTACCTGTGCTTTAAATCGATCAACGTGTAGGAGAGCCGTTCTCCGGTAACATTCGCGCACAACGCGGCGGGGCGCAAGCTTTCGATTGAAGCCGGCACAACGGAGCGGACCGCCATTGCTTGAATAGACGGTGAAGGGCTCCGCCCTGTGCCAGCATGCCCGCGCGATTTGAACGCGCCCCGCGCTGTGCGCTCAAATCTCCGTCGGCAGCCCCGCCGCCTGCCACGCGCGCCATCCGCCGTCGAGCGAAATCACGTTCCTGTACCCCATGCGGGTGAGCGCGTCGGCGGCCAGCGCCGAACGGAATCCGCCGCCGCAATAGAGCACCAGCGTCCCGTTCCTGTCGGGCGCTGTCGTCTCGATATCGCGCTCGATGATCCCCTTGCCGATATGCACTGCCCCCGCGGCATGACCTGCTGACCACTCATGATCCTCGCGAATATCCACCAGCGTGTGCGGCACGCCTTCTTCGCGCATCCTGCGGTATGCGTCGATGTCGATCTCCCGGATCCGCTTGCGCGCCTCGTTCACCAGCGCTAGAAATCCGGGGTTGTGGCTCTTATGCGTCATTGCACCCTCTCGATCCGGGCGCCCACGGCGGCGAGTTTCTCCTCGATCCTCTCGTAACCGCGGTCCAGATGATAAACCCGGTCGATCAGCGTCTCCCCGCGAGCCACCAGGCCGGCCAGCACCAGCGAAGCGCTGGCCCGCAGGTCGGAAGCGATCACTTGCGCCCCGGTCAGTTCCTCCACGCCGGCGACAATCGCCTGCCGGCCCTCGAGGCGAATGTTGGCGCCCATGCGCGCCAGTTCCAGAACGTGCATGAAGCGGTTCTCGAAGATGGTCTCGGTCACGATGGCGATGCCGCGCGCCGTCGCCATGAGCGCCATGAACTGCGCCTGCAGATCCGTGGCGAAGCCGGGGTATTCCTCTGTCGTGATATCCACCGATGTCAGCCGGCCGCGCGCGGCCACCCGAATCGCGCAGGGCCCGTCTTCGGTCACCTCTGGGGTCACCTCCGCCCCCGCCTGGCGCAGCCGCACGGAAAGCGCCTGGACATGCTCGGGCACGCAGTCGCGGATGCGCAGGTCGCCGCCGGTGATGGCCGCGCCAATCATGAAGGTCCCCGCCTCAATGCGGTCGGGGATGATGGCGTGGCTGGTCCCGCGCAATCGGGGAACGCCCTGAATGCGTATCGTGGAAGTGCCGGCCCCCTCGATCTGCGCCCCCATCTTCGTGAGCAACGCGGCCAGATCCTGCACCTCGGGTTCGCGCGCGGCGTTCTCGATCACCGTCTCGCCCTCGGCCAGAACGGCGGCCATGATAATGTCCTCGGTGCCGGTGACGGTAATCCGGTCGAAGCCGATCTTCGCGCCGCGCAATCCGCGGGGAGCCTCGGCCTGCACATAGCCGTGCGACTGGGTGATGCGCGCGCCCAGCCCCTCCAGCGCCGAAATGTGCAGATTGATCGGCCGCGCGCCGATGGCGCAGCCGCCGGGCATGGATACACGGGCGCGTCCGGTGCGCGCCACCAGAGGTCCCAGCACCAGACTCGAGGCGCGCATGGTCTTCACCAGGTCGTAGGGCGCTTCGGGGTTGGCGATGCGCTCCGCGCTCACGCGGACTTCGCCGCCGTCCGTTTCCACCGACGCGCCCGTCCACAGCAGCAGCTTCTTCATGGTGCCAATGTCGCGAACCGCAGGAATCCGCTCCAGCCGCACCGGCTCGTCGGTCAGCAGGCACGCGGCCAACGCGGGCAGCGCGGCGTTCTTCGAGCCGCTGATCGCCACCTCCCCCTCGAGCGGTCTGCCCCCACGAATCCGGAGTTTGTCCATTGACTCTATTGTTCAACAGCGCAGCTTCCCGATCGCGGCGCGCACATTCCCGGCGGCGGCGTCGAGGGCTTTCTCCGCAGTCCGGGCGTCGACGCCGGCGCACTCCGCGACGATGCGTACCGCCCGGTCCCGCAGTTTCGCGTTGGCCGGCTTCACGTTTACCATGCGATTGCCGTAGACATAGCCGAGCCGGATCATGGTGGCGGTTGACAGCATGTTCAGGACGAGTTTGGTGGCCGTCCCGGCCTTCATCCGGGTTGAACCGGCGACGACCTCCGGGCCCGGCAGAGGCGTGATGGGAATGTCCACGGCCTGTGACAATTCCGAACCGGGTGTGCAACTGACTCCCACCGTCACCGCACCCATCGCCCGAGCCGCGGCGATGGCCCCCAGCACATAAGGGGTCCTGCCGCTGGCCGCCATGCCCACCAGAACATCGCCCTTGCCGAACCCTCGCTCCGCCAGGTCGCGCTGACCGCGCTCCGGGTCGTCCTCACTGGCTTCGGTCGAGCGGACCAAAGCCGCCTCGCCGCCGGCAATCACGCCCTGGAACAGGCTCTCGGGAACACCGAAAGTGGGAGGGCACTCGGCGGCATCGAGGACTCCCAGCCGCCCGCTGGTACCCGCGCCGATGTAGAAGACTCGCCCGCCGGCGCGAATTGCCGCGACCATGGCCTCCACCGCCTCGGCGATGCGCGGAATTTCGGCGCCCACCGCGGGTGCCACCCTGGCGTCTTCCTCGTTGATAATACGGAGGATCTCCGCCGTGGAGCGGGCGTCTATCCCAGCCGAAGCCGGGTTCGCCTGTTCCGTCAGGAGCTTTTCCAGCATGGCCTCTCCAATCAACGACGCGCCCCGCGCGGTGCGCTCATACACCAAGAGCGCCGGAGGTTCTCGCCGCCGGCGCTCTCGAAATAAACCGTTTGTTTCGTAGCGATTACGCGCTGAAAGAGCTGCCGCAGCCGCAGGTGCTCTTCACGTTTGGGTTATTGAACTTGAAGCCCGAGCCTTCCAGGGTCTCCACATAGTCCACTTCGGCGCCATCCAGGTACAGCATGCTGGCCTGGTCCACGAATACCTTCAGCCCGTCGTAGCTGTACGTCTTGTCCAGCATGTTCGGGGCGTTCTCAAAGGCCATCGAATAGCTGAAACCCGAGCAGCCGCCGCCCACCACCGCAATGCGCAGCCCGGCCGGCTTCGGTTCCTGCATGTCCAGGATCTCCTTCACCTTGCCCACGGCGCGCTCTGTAAGATTCACCATACTTCGTAATCTCCTCGATCCGTTGAATTATTATCCCCCGGACCGCTGGCCCGGTGCAACCGGCGGCGGGATCGCCCGCCCCTGGCATTATGGATGCTAAACTTCGACTCAGGATGCCACGAACCGGCGCAACCCACCGACGCCACGGCACGTCTTGTCGGGTGTATGGACGGCATGGCTGGCGTTCTCCCGTTCCCGGTCACCGGGGCGCGGCCTCAGGCTAAGACCAGAGTGGATCACCGGAACAGCGAAGAAGCGGCTCTGGTCCGTCGCATTCAGGACAGGGACGAGCTGGCGTTTCGCGAGATCGTGGAACGCTACCAGGCCAAAGTCTTCTCCATCATCTTCGGAATTCTGCGCAATCACAACGACGCGGAAGACATCGCCCAGCAGGTGTTCGCCAAGATTTACTTCTCCATCGGCAACTTCGATTTCCGCAGCTCGCTGCTCACCTGGATCTACAAAATCACGGTGAACGAGTGTTATGATTATCTGCGCAAGAAACGAGTTCGCAAGCTGGTGTACGAGAGCGACTTCTCCGAGGAGGACGCTCTGCGGATGGAGAACTCCGATACCGCCACCGATCAGCACGCACCCGTGGATATCGTGCTGGCGCAGCGGGACCTGATTCTGAAGCTCCTCGACAAGCTGTCCGAGGAGGACCGGGTTTTGATATTGCTGAAGGAAGTTGAGGGTCATTCGGTGGAAGAGCTGTCCCGGATGACTCGCATGAATGAAAACACAATCAAGGTCAAGTTGTTCCGGGCCCGTCAGAAGCTGCTCAAAGCGGCGCAGCGTCTGAATCGGACCGGCCAGCCGGTCGCCTGAGGGACGAGCGAGCGGGCGAAGATCCGCCGCCGGTGTTCGATTTTGAGGGAATGAAGTCATGCATCAGTCTGTAAGAGACGGTCTTGAGGAATATCTCGCGGGTACGGGGTCGCTTTCCGAAGGGTTCAACGCTCATCTGAAGGCCTGCCGGGAGTGCGCGGAAGAGCTGCAGGGTCTGCGCGAACAGGCGCGGCTGATTCGGGTGTTGCGCTCCAGTGAAGCGGCGGAGCCTCCGCCCGGTTTTTATGCCCGAGTCGTGGAGCGCATAGAGCGGCGAACGCAGCCTTCCATCTGGGCGGCGCTGCTGGACCCTTCGTTCGGACGCCGTATCGCCATGGCATCGGCGGCGCTGGCGCTGGCGGTGAGCGCGTATATCGTCAGCACTGAGCCATTCCGGGTCACGACCCTGCCAGCGAACGCAATCTCGATTCAGGCGCTTTCGCAGCAGGACACTCCGGCGACTGCCGCGCAGGACCGCGACGTGGTTCTGGCCAGCCTGGCCAGCTTCCAGGAAAACTGATGACGGTGGCGGAGAGGCCTGGCTGGCAGGATCCGCGCATCCTGGCCATGCTCTTCTTTGTGTTTCTGGCGGGCGCCGCGGTGGGCGCGCTTACCATGCGCTACGGCCTGCACGAGAAGATGCACCCGCACCCACGGTTGTCCGACGCTTCCACCATCTCATTCGAAAAGCTTCGTCACGAGCTCAATCTTACGGATGAGCAATCGGAGAAACTGCGCTCCATTCTGGACGACTTCGTCGCGTACCATCAGGATCTCCAGGCGCAGGTGGAATCCTACCGCGCCACCGGCAAGAACCGCATTCTACAGATTCTCACTCCCGAGCAGCGCGCGCGTTTCGAGAAGATGTCCAGCCAGATGAACCAGCCGTGAAGTGTGGGGCAGGTTTGTAACCTGTCCCGATGGGCCTCCGGCCCACGAAAGATGATGAAAACCGGCGTGGCAGCCTCTCAGGCTGCGGCGGTCTCTCAGACCGCCTCGTCGAGCGCGCGGGGAAAGGCGGGCTGGGAGCCCGCCGCAGGCAGAGTGCCTGCCCCACCAGACCGGGTTTTCGACTGTGCGACCGATTTTCAATCGGCCCGGAGCGGGTTGAAAACCCGCCGCCGGACACAATCCGGCCCCACACCGTCACTTCAGCAGCGCGGTCATGCTGTCCAATAGCTCCGCTTCATCCCGCAGCGCCTTCGCCACCCGCACGATCTCGCGGTTAGCTTCGTCCCAGTGCTTCTGTTCGATGGCCTCGCGCACGCCCGGCAGCGTCTTCACACCGTAGCCCGTGTAGTAGCCGGGAGCGTAGATGAGGTGCTGGAACCAGGGGCGGCGCGGCAAGCCGGCGGCGTCCGTCAACAGACGCTCGCTTTGGAGAAGCTTCTCGTTCAGCTCGCCAGCCGGCGGGTGATCCGAAGCCTGAAGCGCCTTCTCGAATGCCTCCGCGCTGCGAGCCAGTGCGTCGGCGGACGTCTCCAGCGCGGCGAAGTTCAGATAAGGCGGGATGGCTTCGCGTTTGGGCGGCACCAGCGTCTTCTCTGGGTCGGCGATCGCAGTAAACACGCCTTCGTCCACCTCGCGGTTGCTCTCTTCTATCTCGTCGTGCTTCTCCTTCCACAGAGTTTTCACCTCATTCACGTACTTGCGGATGGTATCGGCGAAATCGGTGAACTGGAACGGAAGATAGCCGGCGTCGGCCAGACGCATGACGGCCGTTCCCGCGGTTTGCGCCAGCGCTCGCCCATAGACGAACTTCGTATCGGAGAAGTGCGTGTACCAGTAAAAGTCGTCGTAAGCGGAGTGGTAGATTCCTCCTCCGTCCTCGCCGCCGTAGCCGAGATTCAGCGACGCGATGCCAAGGTGATCGATGAACACGGTGTAATCGCTGCCCGAGCCGAGCGCGCCGATGCGCAGATCCGCGCGCGCACGGATCTCCCCACGATCCTCTCCCTTTTCTTCCTGTATGCGCTTCAGTTGCAGCCGCTTCCACACGGGCATGCTCGTTTCCGGATCCTGGACTTCGCGGGCGACGCTGTTGATGAGCCGTTCGAGCGAGTGCGAACCGCTGACGCCAAGAAACCCCCGCTCGTTGCTGTCGGAGTTGATGTAAACGGCGGCGTACCGCCGGAGCTCGGCGGCATGTTCCTCGGCCCATTCTGTGGAGCCGAGCAATCCTTCCTCTTCGCCGTCCCACGACGCGTAGATAATGGTTCGGCGCGGCTGCCAGCCCTGTTTGCGCAGTTCGCCCAGCGAGCGCGCCTCTTCCAGCAGCGCCATCTGGCCCGATTCCGGATCCTCCGCGCCGTTCACCCACGCGTCGTAATGATTGCCGCGGATGATCCACTGGTCTTTATTGCCGGAGCCGGCAGTGTCGTCCGCGCCGGGAATGGTGGCGATCACGTCGCGAATATCCACCAGGTCCCAGTTGAACTGGACCGCCAGGTGCACCTTCGCCGGACCCGGTCCGATGTGATACGTGATGGGCAGGCTGCCGCGCCACGGCTCCGGGGCAACCGGTCCGGTGAGTTGCGCCAGCAGCGGCTGCGCGTCGCCATAGGAGATGGGAAGCACCGGGATCTTCGTGAGCGTTTGCGCTTCGGAAATGGGCAACCGCTTTGCGTTCTCGGTCGCGCCCACGCCGGGAGTCAGCGGATCGCCAGGATAAATGGGCATGTCCATCACACTGCCCCGCTGCGCGCCGAATGGCGGCCGCCACGCGCCTTCGGGAAATACGTCGCCCTGCGCGTAGCCGTCGTCTTTGGGATCGGAATAAATGATGCAGCCGAGCGCTCCGTGTTCGGCCGCAACCTTCGGCTTGATGCCGCGCCACGAGCCGCCATAGCGCGCAATCACGATCGCGCCCTGCACCGACACGCCGCGGCGCTCCAGCTCTTCGTAGTCGGCCGGCACGCCGTAGTTCACGTAAACCAGCGGTCCGCTCACATCGCCATCCACGGAATAGGCGTTGTACGGCGGCAGTTGCAGATTCGTCTGACCGGAGGTGGGATCGACGGCGAGCGGCGGCTCCGCAAGCTTCGCCGTGTACTGGACGGGGGAAACAAGCTCCAGCGCGCGGCGTTTCGGAGTCGGAAACAGAACGCGAAACGTCTCGATATGCGCGTCCAGTCCCCATGAGCGGTATTGATTGAGAATCCAGCCGGCCAGCTCCTTGTCGTATGGCGAGCCGATGTGATGCGGGTACGCGGAGAGGTGTTGCATGTACGCGCGCATGTTGTCGGGGCTGGGCAATGCGCGGAACTTCTCCTCCCAGCCGCGCTCGGTGCGTGTGCCCTCGGCGGTATAGCCGCGGAAGGCCGCATCGGAATCGGCCGCGACACAGGCCGCTATCGCAAAGCCGGTTAGCGTAAGAACGCGATATGTGCATGACATGGGCGTAAAGGATACTGTAACGTATGATGACTCGCACTGTTCTGATTGCCGCGCTCCTGGCCGCGTCGGCCAGCGCGCAGAAGAGCGCACAGGACGCGGCGGCGTCCCCCCTGAAAACTCAAAACCGGACGCCTGCCGCGCCCGTTGTGCGCGGTCTCGTGGAAAGCTCGGTGACGGAAGGCGACGCTCATTTGCGCGGCTTCCGTTTCCAGACCGGCGAGACCATGCCGGACCTCAGAATTCACTACCGCACGTTAGGCGCGCCCCGCCGCGATGCCTCAGGCGTGGTGCGCAACTCCGTGCTGATTCTGCACGGAACCACCGGCGCTGGCACGACGTTCCTGCGCGACATCTTCGCCGGCCAATTGTTCGAGGCTGGCCAACCTCTGGACACGGCCAAGTACTACGTCATTCTGCCCGACGGCATCGGCCACGGCCAATCGAGTAAGCCCAGCGACGGCCTGCGCGCGAAGTTTCCGCGTTATGGGTACACCGACATGGTGGAGGCGCAGTACCGGATGCTCAGCGAGAGTCTGGGCGTGAATCACCTTCGCCTGGTTCTGGGCACCTCCATGGGATGCATGCACGCCTACGTCTGGATGGAGCGGCATCCGGACTTCCTCGATGCAGCCGTGCCGCTGGCCTGCCAGCCGATGCAGATCACCGGGCGCAATCTTCTCTGGCGGCTGACCGTCATTCATGCGATTCGTGACGACCCGGCATGGAAAGGCGGCGACTATACGGAAAACCCGCCAGGCGCCCGAACCGCGGCGGCGGTGATGGCGTTCGTCGGAGGCAACCCGATCACCTGGCAGAAGCTGAGCCCAACGCGCGAGAAGGGAATTGAGAACTTCGGGAAGATCACCGGCGGCCACCTGCCCGACGCGAACGACACGGCGTACGCTGTGGACGCTTCCTGGGATTACGATCCTGCGCCGGGGCTGGCGAAAATCCGCACGCCGATTCTCCACATCAATTTCAGCGACGACACCATCAATCCGCCGGAACTGAACATCACGCCCGACCTGCTTAAGCAGGTCCCATCGGCGCAGTTCGTTCTCTATCCTTACACGCCGGAAACGGTGGGCCACGGGTCGCATACGAAGGCCGCGCTGTGGAAGGACAAGCTGGCGGAGTTCCTCCGCGCGACCGAAAAACAATGACCCGCGATCCTGTTCGCGAACTCGCTGCTTCCATTCGCTCCCGCCTGCAGGCCCTGGCCGAGCCGGAGATGGCCGCCGGGGCGCGCAATTTCTTTCGTGAAACGATCAATCCGATCGGCGTGCGCTCGGCCCATCTGCACAGGATGATCCCCGAGCTTTACCGGACCGTGAAACCCTGGCCGGCTGCCGATCGCAATCGGCTGTGCGAGCTGTTGTGGCAAGGCAGGATGGAAGAAGGCGTCATCGTCTGCCACCTCTACCGCCGCTTCTCTAAACAATGCGGCGCTGCCGAGTTTCGCGTGTTCGAGGGCTGGATCGACCGCTACGTGCACAATTGGGCGCATTGCGATGGCGTATCCTCGTGGCTGCTTTCGGCCTGCATCGCCAACGAACCTGCGCTGATGAAGAAGCTGCCGCCCTGGACACGGTCGAGGAACCGCTGGAAACGCCGTGCGGCGGCGGTGGCGTTGCTGCAGGAGGCGAAACAGGGCCGCAATACCGAGACCATTTTCGCCATCGCCGGCATGCTGCGCGACGACGCCGACGACATGGTGCAAAAGGGCGTCGGCTGGCTGCTCAAGGAGACTTATCCGCGCCGGCCGCGGGAGGTCGTGAAGCTGCTGACCGGCTGGAGCGACGCGCCGCGTCTGATGCTTCGTTATGCCTGCGAGAAGATGACGCCCGCGCATCGCTCACGGGTGCTCGGATAGTCAAAAATCCACGGGCGCAGGCCGAAACGTAATTCATGTGAGGGTTGTGCGAAAATGATCCGACAACACCGGCTATGAGCGGCACGTTTCTGGTCTCCATCGCGATTGGGGTGCTGTCTGCCGTCCTGCGTTTTAGCGACGACGGCGAGCTGGTGGAACGGCTGCACCGGCGAGACCCGCACGCGATGGCCATCCTCTACGAACGCTACGGCCGTCTCACCTACTCGCTGATCCTGCGCATCGTAAGGAATCAGGCAGTGGCCGAGGATCTGGTGCAGGAGACGTTTCTGCGCGTGTGGAATCGTATTGCCGCATTCGACCGGCAGAAGGGGGCACTGGGTCCGTGGGTCCTGACGGTGGCGCGAAACCGGGCAATCGATTATCTGCGCAGCGTGGAAGGCCGGGCCGCGGAGAACGCGTTCGATCTGGACCGTCTGGAACATCCCGCGCTGTTCAGCGGTGCGCAGGGCGGGATGCTCACCGGCGACTGGGTGAAGGCCCTTCGCGATGCCGTGGAGCGTCTCGATCCGAACCAGCGCATCCTGATTGAGCTGGCATACTACGAGGGCCTGTCGCAGACCGAAATGGCCGAGCGGCTCAGGCAGCCGCTGGGCACCGTGAAAACCCGCGTGCGCAGCGCGCTCAGGATTCTGCGGCAGGAATTGGGCGAGGCCGTGGCGTGACTCACGAAGACGTGACCCACGAAGAGATGCACGACATCTACGAACTCTACGCGCTGGGCGTTCTCGAGGAGGAGGAACGAGCCGAGATCTCTCAGCATCTCGCCGGCGGCTGCGCCGTGTGTCTGGGCGCGGTGAAGCGGGCTGCGCTGCAAAACGCCGGAGTTCTGGCGGCGATGACACCGGACTCCGCGCCACCGCGACGCTTAGGGGCGCGATTGCGGGAGGGTGTTGGAATTCGAGCCCGCGGCTGGACATGGGCGGCGTGGCTGGCGGTGGCGGCATGCCTGGTGGCGATGGCCTGGTCCGGGCTGAGGAGCTGGCGGATCTCCCGGGACCTGGAAGCAACACGGCGCGAGGTGCAGCGAACGGATCTGGAGCTAGCGCGCATGCGCGCGGTGCTCGACGTTCTCGACGCCCCGGGAACCAGAGCCGTGAGTTTCGGAGAAGAGAAGCACATGCCGCCGCGCGGCAGCGTCTTCGTGAATCCGCAAAAGGGTGTCGTGCTGATTGCCTCGCGTCTGCCGCAGCTTTCCGCGGGCTGGGCCTACGAGATGTGGGTGATTCCGAAAACGGGCGCCCCGAAGCCGGCGGGACTGTTCCAGGCAACGGAGGCGGGCACGGCCATCCACACCTTGCCGGGGCCGCTCGACGTCGCCTCAACCGGAGCCGTGGCCGTTACCGTGGAACCGGACAAGGGGTCGAGCGCGCCAACGTCAAAACCGATCATTGTCGCGAGCCTGTAAGGGATTGGGAGACGGACGCGGGCGTTCTCAGCGGTACCGCTCTTCGAGGTGGCTGAGCCGCTGCTCGACATTCGTAAGCCGGGCGTCCAGCACTCCCTCGACGCGCAGAATCTCGGCGCGGAGGGTGTCCTTCAGGTCGGTCATGCGCTGGTCCACATGGGCGCGCAAATCGCTCAGGCGGGAGTTGTTGATGAGGATCCCGATGAGCACGGCCATGGTAGGAACCGAAATGGCGAGCGCCGTCTGCACGTCCATACATCGATTGTAGTCGATTCGATCCCGCGCAATTCTCCGGCAACTTCATTGCGAAACTGCGTGCTCGCCCTGCGCGGTCGGCAGCTTCTCCAGGCGCACCCGTGCAATCCGGTTCCCGCTCATCCGCGTAATGGTGAACTTCCGCCCCGCGTACTCCACCGAATCGCCTTCGTTTGGGATGTAGCCCAGCCTGAAGAGCAGAAATCCAGCCAGCGTTTCAAAACCGGCCTCCGCCGGCAGCTCGATCTGATACTGCGTGTCCAGATCGCGAATCAGCGTGGTGCCGTCCAGATGCAGCACGGCCGCCTCGGTCGACGGCGCGGGACGCTGCACGTCGTGTTCATCGCCGATTTCGCCGAATACCTGCTCCAGCACGTCTTCCAGCGTCACCAGCCCGGAGATGGTGCCGAACTCGTCCACCACCATGGCCATGTGCGTGTGCGTGCCGCGGAACTCGTCCACGAGTTCATTGAGCGGTTTGGTCTCGGGGACCACCAGATGTTTGCGCAGCATGCTGCGCAGATGAAACGGCTGTAGCGGACGCCGTTTCTCGAGCGCGATACGCTGCTGTTCCAGCACTCCCAGCAGATCCTTGATATGCACGAACCCGACGATGTGCTCGGGCCGGCCTTCATACACCGGTACGCGCGAGTATTGCTGCACGCGCATGATGCGCAGCACCTGTTCGAGGGTGGCATCGGAAGCCACCGAGGCAATCGCGTTCCGCGGGGTCATGATCTCGCGCACGTTGTACTCGCGCAGATCGAGCAGATTCTGAATGGCGTCCTCTTCGAACGGACGCAGATGCCCTTCCTTGCGGCTCAGGCTGATGATGAACTTGAGCTCCTCCGCCGAGTGCCCGCCCGCTCCCGTGGCGTGCAGTCCCAGTACGCGCGACAATGCGCTGGCCGACCGCTCGATCACGTAGACAAACGGCTGGCTCACACGAAACACGAGTAACAGCACGGGCGAGACCAGCAGCGCGAGGCGATCGGCTTTGTCGATGGCCAGATTCTTGGGCACCACTTCGCCGATCACCACATGCGCCCACGTCATCAGCACGAATGCCAGAGTGAAACTGATGGCATGAAGATAGACCGCGCTCACCGTGCCGGCGAGCGGACCCAATAAACGGGTGATGCCGGCATCGAAGGTGGGCTCGCCGGCCCAGCCGAGAGCCAGCGACGCCAGCGTTACGCCCACCTGCGTAACCGAGAGCAACCGTTCCGGACGCGCCAGCAGACTCAATGCGGCCTGCGCTCCGGTGACGCCGCGTTCGGCCATGGCGCGCAGCCGGCTCTTGCGCACCGAGACAAGCGAAACCTCGGCCGCCGCGAAGAAGCCGTTCACGGCGATGATGGCGGCGAGAATGAATAGCCGATAAACCATCTGCTGATAGAATCAACCGGTGACCTCCGGCAGATTCGTGCGATTGATTAATCTGAGCATAGCGGTTTTGCTGGTGGGCTTCGCGGTTGCGGTGTGGTGGTTCGTGTGGAGGCCTCTTCCGCAGACGACTGGCACAATCGCGCCGGCTGTCAGCGCGCCGGCCAGCATCGCGCGCGACCGTTTCGGAGTGCCGCACATCACCGCGGCGTCCATCGAAGACGCCATGGTGCTGCAGGGCTTCGTCACGGCGCAGGATCGCATGTGGCAGATGGATGCGCTGCGCCGGCTGGCCAGCGGAGAGCTGGCTGAAGTGGTCGGGCCGGTGGCGCTCGATTCGGATCGCGACATGCGCCGCCTGCGCATGCGCCGGATCGCCGAGGAGCAGTACCGCACCCTCCCCGATGCCGACCGCGCGCTGCTCGTAGTGTACAGCCGTGGCGTGAACGCCTATATCGATTCGTACCGTGGCCGCTACCCGCTGGAGTTCTCGCTGCTTCGCTACGACCCTCGCCCCTGGACGCCGGTCGATTGCATGCTCGCGGCGGTGCAGATGTACCGCATGCTCACACAGAGCTGGCCGCAGGATGTGCGGAAGGCGGAGATGCTTGTGGGCGGCGATGCGGCGAAGGTAAACGCACTGTTCCCGCCGCGATCCGGCCGCGAGCCGCAGCCCGGCTCAAATGCATGGGTCGTCTCGGGCGCGCACACCTCCAGCGGCAAGCCGATTCTCGCCAACGATCCGCATCTGCAGTTCACCTCGCCTTCCACCTGGTACATGATTCACCTGAAGGCGCCCGGGCTGAACGTGACTGGCGTCTCGCTTCCTGGCCTTCCTGCGGTCATCATCGGCCATAACGAGCGCATCGCGTGGGGAGTAACCAATCTCCAGTTCGACGTCCAGGATCTGTACGACGAAAAGCTCGATGCACGAACGGGGCGGTACCTCTACAAAGGCCACGTGGAACAGGCTCGCGCCGACCGCGAGTACATCCGCGTCAAAGGCGCACCCACGGATGAGCTCCTCATCTGGGTGACTCGCCACGGTCCGGTCATCATCGGCGACGGATCGCACAATTACGCGCTTCGCTGGACCATGGCCGAGCCCGGCGCATTCCAGTTCCCGTTCCTCGATCTCGATCGCGCCGCCAACTGGATGGATTTCGTCGCGGCCCTGCGGCGCTACCCCGGTCCCGCCCAGAACTTCGTATATGCGGACGTCGATGGGAACATCGGCTATCATGCCACCGGCATGCTACCCATTCGTCGCGGCTTCGACGGCACCGTACCCGTGGACGGCAGCTCGGGGGAATTTGAGTGGCAGGGCTTCATCCCCTTCGACAGGCTACCGGCGTTCTTCAATCCGGCGTCGGGCCGCATTGTCACGGCAAATCAGAACCCTTTCCCGGAGCGCTACGATTACGCGGTAAACGGTATCTTCTCCGCGGACTACCGCTCCAATCAGATCCGCAATCTTCTCGCGGCTCACGAGAAATGGAAGCCGGAAGAGATGTTGACGGTGGAGAAGGACGTTTACTCGGGCTTCGAACGCTTCCTCGCCCACCAGGTGGTAGCGGCGTATGATCGCAAACGGCCGGCCGGAGCTCAGATAGCCGAGGCAGTTGCGGTACTGCGCGCGTGGAACGGACAGATGGAAATCCCGCTGGCCGCGCCGATGCTGGCGAGGCTCATCTGGCAGCATGTCCGCGAGGCCTTCGCGTTGCGAGCGTCGCCGGCGAAAGGCCAGATCTATAACTTCGAAATCGCTCCGTCGGTCATTCAGAACCTGCTCGAATCGGGCGCGCCCGGCTGGTTCGCGGACAAAGACGCGATGCTGCTGAACGCATTGCGCGAAGCGCTGGAGGACGGCGCGAAGCAGCAGGGCAGCAAGGTGGACCGCTGGAACTACGGCGAGTTCAACGAGCTCACCATCGCCCAGCCGGTTGACGACAAGCTGCCGATCTTCGGCCGCTGGTTCGACGTCGGGCCCGTCCCCATGAGCGGCGGCCCGGAAACGGTGAAGCAGATCCGCGGTGAGCTGGGGCCATCCATGCACTTTGTCGCGGATCTGTCCAACTGGGACAATTCACAAAGCAACATCACGCTCGGCCAAAGCGGCAACGTCCTCTCCGGCCATTACTCGGATCAGTGGGACACCTGGTACTACGGCCACAGCCTGCCCATGCAGTTCACGCGCGTGGAGGCAAAGGACGTGCTGCAGGTGACGCCGGCGAAGTAGGGTGGGGCAGGATTGCATCCTCCTCAACTCGCCGTTGCGGAATCGAAGAGTCTCCGCAAGATTTCCCCTCGCGTGACACGACTACTGCGATCATTCGTTGCCTGCAACGCGGCTTTGTAGTAGCGAGCTGGGTCGGTGTCCGGCTCACTGCGCCCTTCGGGGTCGTCGACCTTGGCATAAAGCTCGCTCAGCGCTGAAGCAGCGCGATCCGGAGCTATGGTCATATGCCTCTTATACAGGGCCCCGTGCAACTCGACCATTGCGCTGAAGAGGTCGGCTTTCTTCCAGAGGCGAGACGTGGTAGGAAACCGCATCGTGTCGATGAATTCCAGTACGCCATCGAGCTCGCGCTCTAGATCCGCGCGCATCGGGAACTCGTCGTTGTAACGCTTCAAGAACTCTTCGAGCTCGTCATCGCGATTAGAGTACGCGCTCAGAGCCGTTGTGCCGACAGTCAGCGCGAATCGGACATCCTGCATGCGACGGACCTCGGACGCGCTAAACACGCGATGGCTTTCAAAAAAAGCGCGTTGCGCGAAATCCTCGCCAAACGCCTTAAACTCACCCTCGAACCGCGAGTTGTGGATCTCCATCGCATTGAGAGCATATCTGGTTGCGTTAATCCGTCGAAAGACTGCTCGCAGCACATCTATGTCGACGAGACCGAGGTCTCTCACGACGACGTCATACTGCAAAAACGCTTCCTTCTGCTCCTTCGTGAGGTCAGCGTATGGCGCGACACCCCCGTAAAGGATGAGATCCGGGGATGCCGTGAAGTATTGGCGAAGTGTTGTCAGGCGTTGCTGTCCGTCCACGAGGAGTTCCTTCCCCTCGCCAGTTTCCAGGTCAACCTCACCGGCGGCGACATACACCTCTGGAAACGGGTAGTTCAGCAATACGGTTTCGATGAACGCTGATTTGTCCTTGTTGCTCCAAACCAGTCGTCGCTGGAAATCCGGGCGAGGGATTAGCTTACCATCTCTCAGCTGTGACAGCAGTTCCCTGATCTTGCGATTCGTCCCCGTCGTTTTCATTGGTATTTGACCTCTTCTTCAACGGAATCGCGGACGCATTTCTGCTGGTAGGATTCGAGGAAATGCCAGCTCTTGTATAGGGCTCCAGTGATCTTGTAAGGACCGAAAGACCCGCTGCTCGTCACCGTGCGGAAAAACTCCCACCAGTCTTGCGCTCGTTGGAAACTGGCCGCAGGTGGAAGCTTGTCGGGCCTCATCCAGCCGCGAAAGAGATACTTCCTGAAAGCGCCCAAAGATGGCCAGTTTTCGCCTCGCGCCCAGTAATCGAACACATCCTTCCAGATCGCGTCGAACAATGTGCTGGAGCATATGACCACATCGATGTCCGACGTTTCACCAAATGGCCGATATCGCTTGTCGGGCGCGATGGAAAAACCGGTCTTCGCTGAACCCACGACGAGGACCTCCGATATATGTAGATCAAACTGCGTTGCGACCTGAGTCTTCAGTCCGAAGTATGTTGCGGCCGAAAGTGCCACGCACTCTCCAGATGTAATGTGCCGCTGAACGAGCTCGTTTACAGAACGCTCGTGCAACTCGCAACGAAAAATCTGAATCTCGTCCTCAACGCCCATTGGAGTCGATTTGCGCGACCCATGCAGTTGTCACATTGATGCCCGAAGAAACACCATCATAAGGTGAATGGCTAAGGGAAAGGGGGCGGCTAAAGCTGAATGATATCCAGATTGGGAACCATCTGGAAGTGGCGCAGATTCCGGGTGCCGACCGCGTAGCCGAAGTGGAGGGCGGTTGCGCCGATCAGCAGATCCGCAAACGGAATTGTTCGGCGGAGCTTTCGCGCCTCGGCGTCGACCTTCGCCGCAAACTGCGCCATGCCCATGGTGAATGGTTCAACGGGTATCGCCGCGAAAACCGTATCCGGGTATTCGCGCCGCGTCCGCACCTGTTCCGCAGTCTGGGCGCGATGCAGGCCGTGCTCCAGCTCGATCACGGTGATGGCGGAGAGCACGATTTCGGTTTCTCCGTGCTCCCGTTCGAGTGCGACCAGCAGCAAGCTTACCGGCCTCGCCTCACGCTCGGCGGCGATCAGCACCCCGGAGTCGAGGACTAATCCCATGCCGGCGGATCCAACGGCTCGCGGTGGGCGTCGATGGCCGCTTGCACGTCCCTGGCGAAGTCGGGATCAGGCACGGGCGCATAGCCGAGCTTCTCTTCATGGGCTTTCGCCAGAGCGATGCACTCGCTGATCTTCCGGCCGGGACCCTGCGGCGTCCGGATGACGGCCACGGGGCGATGGTCCTGCTCCACAATCACCTCGACACCTTGTCGGACCCTGGCCAGCACCGCGTGGATATCGCGGACGAGTTCGGCGTCGGTAATGCGGACGGTCGCCATATCTCGATCATACGTCCTTGTTCCGCTCCTCCGTCTATCTCCGCCGCCGGTAACTCCGTGGCCTGGGCATGACGCCCGTATTGAAAGCCGCCTCGATGATATAGTTCTGTTCCTCGGTGTGGCGTTTCAGCGAGCCGGCCGCGGGACTGGCCGATTCCGTCCGGCCCAGGTACAGCAGCGGCCGCTTGCCTTCCAGCACCGCGCCAATCACATCCTGCACAAACTCCCACGGACCCATATTCCGCGGCTCTTCCTGCGTCCACACGACCTCCGCGGAAGCCGGATAACGCTGCACCGCCTCCTTCATCTGCGCCGCGGGGAACGGATAAATCTGCTCGAGCCGGACAATTGCCACATCGTCCACCTTGCGCTGCTCGCGGCTGGCGAGAAGGTCGTAGTAAATCTGACCCGAACAGATCAGCACGCGGCGAATGCGCGACGGATCGCCGACCGCGGCATCCTGCAGGACTTCGAAGAAACGGCCGTTTGAGAAGTCTTCCAGCGGAGAAACCGTGCGCGGATTGCGCAGGCCGCGCTTGGGCGTGAAAATCACCAGCGGCTTGCGGATGGCGCGTCCGCCGGGACCGCCGTACATCTGGCGGCGGAGCAGGTGGAAATACTGCGCCGGAGTGCTGCAGTTGCACACCTGCATGTTGTTTTCGGCGCACAGTTGCAGAAAGCGTTCGATGCGCGCGCTGGAGTGCTCGGGCCCCTGCCCCTCGTATCCATGCGGGAGCAGCAGCACCAGCCCGCTGCGCTGGCCCCACTTCGATTCGGCGCTCGCGATGAACTGGTCGATCATGATCTGCGCGCCGTTGGCGAAATCGCCGAACTGCGCCTCCCACATCACCAGGCGCGACGGATCGCCAACGCTGTAGCCGAACTCGAAGCCCATCACCGCGTACTCGCTCAGCGAACTGTCGAACACATCGAAGGTCGCCTGCGCGGGATCGAGATGCTGCAGCGGGACGTAGGAGCGTTCGTTCTCATAGTCGAAATACTCCAGATGCCGCTGGCTGAACGTGCCGCGCGCGCTGTCCTGTCCGCTCAGGCGAACCGGAGCGCCCTCCAGCGCCAGGCTGCCGAAGGCCAGCGCTTCGCCCGTTGCCCAGTCCGCCGCGCCGCCTCCCTCCACACCGCGCACAACGGACGCGGCGGGCATCCCGTTCCCGGCCCTCAAGGTGGATACCGCCGCTTCCTGTGCGCTTGCCTCAGCACCGCGCACAACTGACGCGGCCGGCGTCCCGCTCCCCGCCCTCAAGGTGGACACCGCCGCTTCCTGTGCGCTCGCCTCAAGCAAGCTGCGGCGCTTGTCCAGGAAACCCCTGAGCTTCGGATGAACGTGGAAATCCGGGGGGAACGTGACCAGACCGCACAGAACCTTCTCGATGATCTGCGGCGGCACGGCGGTGGGCTTTCCCGGCCTCTCCGATTCGGTCGCGCTCAACTCATCGCCGCGGAAACGCTCGACGTGCTCGCGCGACATGTCCCAGATATTGTTGAGGCGCTCGGGCACCTCGGCACGCATGTGTTGCACCAGTTCCGCTGTCACGACGTTGTCGCGAACCAGACGCTGTGAGTAAAGAGTCGCGACGGAAGGATGATCCTTGATCCTGCGATACAACATCGGCTGCGTGTAGCTGGGATCGTCGGCCTCGTTGTGACCGTGCCGGCGGTAGCACACCATGTCGATGACCACGTCCTTGCGGAATGCCTGCCGGAAACCATAGGCCAGTTGCGCGGCGCGCGCGCAGGCTTCCGGGTCGTCTCCGTTCACGTGCAGAATCGGCGCCTGCACCATGCGCGCCACGTCGGTCGAATACGTGGCCGAACGCGATTCGCGCGGATCGGTGGTGAACCCGATCTGATTGTTAATCACCACGTGAATCGTGCCGCCCGTATGATATCCCGGGAGCTGCGAGAGATTCAGGGTCTCGGCCACAACCCCCTGTCCGGCGAAAGCCGCGTCGCCGTGAATCAGGATGGGCACCACCCGCTCTCGCGTCACGTCGCCGAGGCGGTCCTGGCGCAGGCGAACAATGCCTTCGACAACGGGATCCACCGCTTCCAGATGACTCGGATTGAAAGCCACCGAAACGCTGATCTCATGACCCTGCGCCGAGCGGCGCGTCCCCGTCGCGCCCAGATGATATTTCACGTCTCCCGAGCCCTGCGTGCTCTCCGGGTCCGCGTTCCCTTCGAATTCCGAGAAAATCTGCACTACCGGCTTGCCCACGATGTTGGCCAGCACGTTGATGCGGCCGCGATGGGCCATGCCGATGACGACTTCCTCGACATGGGTGTCCGCGGCGCGCTCCAGCGTCTCGTCAAGGATGGTCATGGCGGACTCGGCCCCTTCGAGCGAGAAGCGCTTGTGTCCGACAAAGCGATTCTGCAGGAAGTGCTCGAACTCCTCGGCCTCGATCAAACGGTTTAACGTGCGCACTCGCGTGGCCTCGTCCAGCTCCCAGCGGTTGCCGGTCGGCTCCATGTGCGCTTCCAGCCATTCGCGCTCCTCGGGGTGCTGGATATGCATGAACTCGCAGGTGAGCGTGCCGCAGTAGGTCTGCCGCAGCATCTCCAGAATTTCGCGCAGCGTCGCGTAACGGCGGTGGCTGCCCGCGGCGAAAGTGCCGGTATGGAATTCGCGGTCGAGATCCCAGATGGTGAGGCCCCAGGTGGCGGGGTCGAGATCGGGATGATAAGGCCGGTCCGTGGACAGCGGATCGAGCTGCGCCATCAGGTGCCCGCGCACGCGATAAACGCGGATCAGTTGCAGGACCGCCGCCTGTTTCGCCGCCTCGTCCGCGCGCGACAGGCCCGGCGCGGCCATCTTCTCGCGCTTGTCCACTTCCCAGCGGAGAGGTTTGAAGGGGACGTGAATATCGCCGTAAATATGCTCGTAGAAATCGTCTGCGCCTTCGAGCAGTTCCTGCACCCGCGCGAGGAACAGACCGGATTCGGCGCCCTGAATGACGCGATGGTCGTAGGTGCAGGTGACCGTCATCACTTTGCTGACGCCGAGATTGTTCAGCAGCTCGGCCGGCATGCCGCGAAACGCCGACGGGTAATCGATGGCCCCGGTCGCGACGATCGCGCCCTGCCCAGGCATCAGCCGCGGCACCGAAGCAACCGTGCCGACCGTGCCCGGATTCGTGAGCGAGATCGTGGTGCCTTCAAAATCGGAGAGATTCAGCCGGCCCGTCCGCGCGCGCGTAACGATGTCGTCGAAAGCGTCCACGTATCGCGCGAAGGTCATCGAGCCGGCATCTTTGATGTTCGGCACCTTCAGCGAGCGCGAGCCGTCGCGACCGGCGATATCCACCGCGATTCCCAGATTGACCTTCGCGCGCACGGCGCGGAAAACGTCGCCGTCGCCAGCGGCAAACGCATAGTTCAGCGCGGGAACTCTCTCCAGCGCGCGCACAATCGCCCAGCCGATCAGATGTGTATACGAAATCCTGCCGCGGCCGCCGAGGGTACGGTGGTCGTTCAGCACACGGCGGTTTTCCTCGATGGCCTTCACTGGAAGCTGGCGCTGCGATGTGGCCGTGGGGATGGTGAGGCTGGCGGTCATGTTCTCGGCGATACGCGCCGCGGGCCCGCGAAGCGGTGTGAGCTGCTCGCCCTCCACCGGCTGGTGGGGCGGAATCGGGATCAGCGCGGCGGGAGCGGGTCGAGCGTCCCCGTTCGACAACGGCGCGTTCGACATCGACGCTGGCGCCTGGCCGTTGCTCTCAAAGACTTCTTTCCAGCTTTCATCCACGGTTTTGCGGTCGTGGAGGTATTCGAGATATAACTCGTCTTCCAGCCAGCTATTCAGGGCGGGAACGTTCTTCTCAGGCATGGTTCCGCGGACAGACTCTGCCTCCATGGTACCGAAGGGTCGTCAGAGGCCGCACAGGCGCGAGCGGGCCGCCGGCTGCACGCTCGACAGACTCACCGGCCCGGCGCATCCGTTGTGCGGCGAATTCCTCAGAGAGGATCGAGAGGCCCGCGGACCTGAATGGCGTCCGCACCGAATCCGCCGGCGTCCAGGTGCGCCCGCAATTGAGGCAACTGGCACTCCCACGCCGGGAACTCGACCACCACGTCCGAAACCCGATGGTAGAGCTGCGGGTTCACGGGAAACCCCGCTGTGGCAAGGATTTCCAACAGATCCTCGACATGCCGCACATCTGTGGGAATCCTTACGGAAACAAGGTCGCCGTCGCGGCCACGAATGGCGGAAGGAACAAGCGAAGCGCCCACGAGTACTCCTTTCGAGGCGATTCGGCCAAGAAAAAACCCCCGGCTACAGGGTGTCGCCGGGGGTCTGAATTCGCGAAGACCGACTCACCTTTAGCACTTTTTATCGTGGTTGCAATTAGCCGGCTCCGAAGGCACGGAGCCTAAATCAATCCACGTCGCCCCCAGCATACCACCGGACTCTTCCGGGATCAAGAAGCCTGCGGGTGCGCTGCGCACGGGCGAGTCGGGCAGGCTGTCCGCCCATGTCGGGTACTAGTAGTACTGAGAACAATGTGAGCGCGACATGTTTCGCGCCGAGCCATGAGAAAGACTCGCGGCCGAAAATCGCGAAGTATTTTTGCCTTCCGATCAATTGAATACGGAGATCTTCGTATTTTTCCCCACTGCGGGGTATTGGAATTATCCTAGGTGCCAGGTATAGTCTTTTACTTAGTACTAAAAGTACCAGAACCAGTACTGGCCGGCGAGTCATCCCAGGGACAGAGCTTCATGCAGAGGGGGTCAGTGTGTCCCTGTTTTCGCCGAGCGAAGTGTTATGGAGATCACGATTGCATTGACGGCGCTGTTGCACCCTCCGGGGCCGACGCTTTTAATGACGCGCTCGCAGACATGGCGGGCCGGGCCGAGATGTTGGAAGACTCTCCCCGCCCTGGAAAGGCACCAGTAAATGGAAGCGATCAATGAAGGTCAATCGCTGAGTCTTGCGCCGGAGTCCGCGCGTGAAGAAACGGAAGCTATGGACGAGCAACCCGAGCAAGCGATGACGGAAACGATGGAGGCAGCGCCCAACTGGGCCGAACTTGTGGAGCAAATCCGGCGCGATGACGCCGCAGGGATGGAAGAGCTTTACCGCGTTTTCGCGCGCGGGATTCGCTTCTACCTCTGCCGGCAACTGGGCCCGCAGGAGCTCGATGACCGCGTTCACGATACTTTCCTGATCGTGGTGCAGGCCATTCGGCGAGGCGATTTGCGCGAACCGGAGCGGCTGATGGGCTTCGTCCGAACGGTGGTGCGTCGCCAGGTCGCCGCGCATATCGACGGTCTGGTGCACAGCCGGCGCCAGGAAGTGGAAATCGACGTCAATACCCGCCTGGCCGACCGGTCCTGGAATCCGGAACAGAGCCTCGCCTCGCGCGAGAACGTCAACCTCATGCGCCGGGTCCTCGAATCCCTCTCGAAACGGGACCGGGAGATTCTGGTGCGCTTCTACCTGCATGAACAAAGCCAGGAGCAGATTTGCCGGGAGATGGAGCTCACGGAGACTCAGTTCCGGCTGCTGAAGTCGCGGGCCAAGGCGCGCTTCGGGGAACTGGGCAAGAAAAGACTGCAGCAAAAAGCGCTCAGCGCACTTTTTGTGAGAACTTATTCGGGGATGCGGCACTAGCAGACAACGGCGAGCCCTGGGGACAGCCCGCGGGACCCGCCGCCGAGGAAGAGAAGGGCCGTGTCTGCGAACTGTACGCAGTACAGCGAGGAGCTGGTTGAAAGCTACTCGCTGGGGCGGCTTGCCTGCGAAGAGGGCGCCCGTTTCGAAGAACATCTCCTGGTTTGCGCGGACTGCCAGCAGCGTCTGAGCGAATCGGATTCATACGTTGCGGCCGTGAAGGCCGCGGCCGTTTCATATGCGCGAAAGCCGAACGCCCGCGCCGCACCAATCGGGCCAACCGGGTTCTTTCCGCTGACTCCGAATCGCTAAATTGCCACGGGGAGACCGCGTGGGACAGCCCCACAGTACTTCCGCCCGGGAAGTACCGGGTGCGGCCCTACACCTCGGCCCGGTCAGACGACCTCGGGCGCGAATAGGGCCCGTAAACTGAGCGAACCGCCTGAATGGAGCCTCTACTCCGCCCCCGCTGTCATCGATAAGACCGAGGGGGCGACATGACATCCGGCACAGCCGTTCTCCGCGATTCTGCGCCAGTGATTCAACACCTGGCCACACGGTCGCGTTTCGCGGCGTTTTCTCCGGTGGCCCTTCGCCTCATGCGGCTCATCAACGAAGACGCGTCCTTCTCCGACCTTGCCCGCCTCATCGCCACCGATCCCTCGATTTCCACCGAGGTTCTGCGCCTCTCCAACTCGGCTCTCTTCAACCTGCGCGCCGAGGTCCGCAGCATCCTCCACGCGCTGGCCATTATCGGCCGCGACCGCACCGAGATGATCGTTTTCACGGCGTGCCTATGGCGCTATCTGCCTCGGCCCGACGGTAACGAAATCGTGCGCCACTGCTGGAGGCACAGCCTCGCCTCCGCTCTGCTGTGCGAGCATGTGATCGATTACGGCCCGCGGATGGACCACGTCTACACAGCCGCCCTTCTGCACAGCATCGGACAGCTTGCCCTGGCGACCGAATTCCCCGCGCAATTCCAGCGTGTACTCCAGGTGGCGAACGAAGAGGGTCGCGCGGTGCTGGATCTGGAAGAGGCAGCCTTCGGCGTAAACGCCTTTCAGATTGCCGCGGCGCTGTTCGCAAGCTGGAGCCTTCCGGACGATCTGAGCGAGTGCGCCACCTCGCTCGGTGTCTCGGCGAAGAACCGGGAAACCGCGGCCATCGTGCGCGCCGGATGTTACATTGCGGACAAGCTCGGCTTCTCGGTGTGCACCCACGGCTCGCACCAACGGCTGGATCAAACCGAGGAGTCGCCCCACGTTCGCCGGCTTCTGGGGCTCCCCTGGCTTCTCGACGTGGTGGCGGAGCAGGTGAACAAGGTCGAGAGCAACCTCACTCAGATCTGAGGTGTCAGCCCTCCGCCAGGGGGAAGCGCGGCGTCAACCGCGTCGTTGTCCGGTACCGAAGGGACGCGGCTGGCGCCGCGTGTCCGTCGCACGCAAAGTGAACAGCATTGCGGTTAGTCGAGTCGGCTTAGCGCCTCTATCACCACGTTGCCCACCACCTGGAAGCTGTGCGCGCTCAGTTTGTCCATGGTGTCGGCCGGGGTGTGCCACCAGGAATTCGAGGGCCCGTAATCGAAGTCGATGATGTCGAGAGCCGGCGCGCCGGCGCGCCGGAACGGCAAGTGGTCGTCCTCGATCGGCCCCCGGGCGTTGGTGAAGTATTTGCCGTAACCCAGGTCGCCGGCGCATTTCCAGACCAGGCTCAACAGATCCGGCGTGGAATTCGTTTCGTACTCGATACCAAGGTCCCGGTCGCCGATCATGTCCACGTTGATCAGCGCCCGCACGTGCGCGAGCGTCCCGTCATGCAACCACCGCTGGGCCAGATGGCGGCTGCCGTAGGTGCTGTCGGTGTCCGACCAGTCGTGAAACGCCTCCTCTCCGTCCAGCCAGACGATGTAGATGTCGTCGTTCCATCCGCGGGCGGCGACCACGCGCGCCAGCTCGAGAAGGAACCCGGTGGAGGATCCGCCGTCGTTGGCGCCGACGAAGCGAGGGAGTTTCTTCGTGTCGTAGTGGCCGCTGACCACCAGCGCCTGGCCCGAGCGGCCGGGAAAGCGGGCGACGATGTTTCTCATCTCCACCGGCCCATCCGGTGTGCGGGCGGTGAAAGCGTCTTCCGTTACCTGGCAGTGAAGTACGCGGAGCTGAGCCTCAATGTATGCGCGCAGGTTCCGCAGGGCTGCCGAGCCGGCCGGCCGCGGCCCGAAGGACACCGCGCGGCTGGTGTATTCCAGAGCGCGCTCACCGCTGAAATCCGCGGCGGCCACGGGAAGCGCGAGGAGCGCCGCGCCGAGACTTAAGTAAACGCCGGCACAACGGAGCGGACCGCCGGCTTTACTCGCCCTGCACCGTGGGCGGCTCCGCCCTGCGCCGGCCAGATAAACGCCGGCACAACGGAGCGGACCGCCGGCTTCACTCCCCTCGCACCGTGGGCGGCTCCGCCCTGCGCCGGCTAGCCAGGCTTTTGCGCAGTACATATGTATCCCAGTGTAAAGTTGCGGCCGCGGTCAAGCGCGTCGCCCCACGGGAGGACCAGCGCGAGCGGCGCGAGGAAGAATGCCGCAACCACGATCAGTGGACCGGGAAAAAACTGCAGGCCGTTGAGCAGCCGGCGCGACATCAGACGAAACCAGCCCCCCACCGGCCGAATTTCGATGGCCGAGAGACCAGCCTGTTGCAGCAGCCAGGCGACACCGTAGCGCGTGTAGCGGTAATAATCGTGCGGCGCCTGATGCACTTCCCATTCGTGCGGCACAATCAACAGCAGACGGCCGCCCGGCTTCAGCACCCGCGCCATCTCCGCCAGCGCGAGCGCAGGCTGCTTCACGTGTTCGAGGGTCACGATATTCAGGCAGGCGTCGAACGACGCGGAACGAAACGGCAGGGACGTCAGATCGGCGATCGCGTCAAGCTCCCGGTAGTTCCACGCGGTGTCGCCGATGCCCAGATCCACCGCGACATACCGGCGTCCCCGGAAATGCGCCGCGTACTGGCATTCGCCTGCACCGGCATCGAGCACGCGGGCCTCCGGCGGCAGCGAAGCCGCAAACGCCGCGACGGCGCGTTCGATTTCCGCCTCGAAAAAAAGCACGTGGCGCCGCAGCGGGCCGGGAAGGAGGCGTTCGAGGGTGCGATACAAGGCGGGCTGAGAGCCCCGGCCCGGAGGGCGCCCCGCCTGAGAGGCTGCCCCACTTTGCGCCATCACTTGCGGATTCGCGCTTCCACCATGATCGTGGAACCGGCGCGGCACGCCGCTTCCAGCATGGTGAGCGGCGTCACGGCGCACATCAGGGCGAAATACAGAAGATCGCGGAACATGCGCATCCGCGGGCTCTCCGGCGTCTGCCGCACGCGCCGGGCCATGGGATCGAGAGACGGCGCCAGGCTGGTGGCCAGACCCGCCGGGTTGTCGCGCAACGAGAAGTGCTTCACCCGAAGCATCTCGAATCCGCAGTGTTCCAGCAGGTTCACCAGATCGTCCTGGCGAAAATGCACCAGATGCCGGGGAACGTCCACGCCGCTCCAGTTTTCGCCCAGCAGGAGGAATTGCCAGCAGCCGGCGTTGGGCACCTGTACGATCAGCCGTCCATCGGGACGCAGGAGCCGCCGCGCGCACTGGACGTACGGCTCGGGATCGTGGAGGTGTTCCAGGATGTGAAACATGGTCACGGCGGCGCAGCTCTCCTCCGCCAGCGGAACCTCGCACAACGTTCCACAAAAGGCCGGCACCGAGTTCGTGCTCCACGCCACGCGCGCGGCATCCAGCGAATAGTCGAGCCCGAGCACCGGCAGGCCCGTGGATTCCCGAATCAGATTCAGGAACAAGCCGCCGCCGCATCCGACATCGAGCACCAGTCCGCGCTCGCCCGAATCGCGCAGGGCGCGCTCCACGAAATTGACGTGATCGCGCAGCGCGAAGCGCCGCCAGCGCTCTTCCAGCCGGCTGGCCGCGTCCTCCGCCGGAGCGAACCAATAGTTCCGCGGATAGTAGTCCGGCAGTTCCTTGACGCCGGGGCGCGGATCGAGGCGCAACAGACGGCAGCCCTTGCACTCGACGATCCGAAACTCGCGAGTGGTGGTTTGATACAGGCGATCCGTGGCGCGAAACAGAATCCGGTAACCGGCGTCGCCGCAGGCCGGACAAACCGCGGAGTCCGCCGCGGGATTCAGAACGCCGCCGGAATTGCCTGCTCGCTCAGCTCGCGCAACGTGATTCGATGCCGCCACAGGAGCTGCCGCACTTCGCGCGGCGACAGTTTTCGGATCGGCCGCAACTGGCGCCGCTTGCGCAGCATTGCCGGCAGCATGCGCATCGCTTCCAGATCGCCCTTCAGCAGGGCCATGGCCACCCGCCAGCGCTCCGTTCCCGGGAACCTCCCCATTTCCCCCCGTCCGCGCAGCGCGGCCGTTAGCCCCGCTGCCAGTCTTGCCATGTAGAACACGCCGTTTAGACACAGCAGACTCCACGGAAAGAGCTTCGCCGCAAGGAGCACGCGGTTGCGCTCGATGAGCTCCACCCGGCGCAGCGAGCGAAGGCCGAGCGTTTCCCCGCGCCGGTGCCGCACCACGGCCGCCGGCATGTACAGACATTTCCAGCCGGCGATGCGCGCGCGCAATCCCAGTTCAGCGTCATCCGCATAGGCGAAGAAATCCTCGTCGAACCCGCCGATCTGATCGAGCATCGAGCGCCGGTACATGGCGGCGCAACCGTCGGGCCAAAGCACCTCTTCCACTCGATCATACTGTCCGTTGTCCAACGCTCCGGAGCCGCGGCCCCGGTTCTGTCCGTCGAGGTAGATCAGATGGCCCGCTTTGTCGATGCGCCCCGGATCCTCGTAGACGAGGATTCGGGAGGCGGCCATCCCTACCTCCGGACTTCCCTCGAACGCTTCGAGCAAACTGGCCAGCCAGCCGGGTTCGGCCTCGGCATCGTTGTTCAGCAGGGCCACGAACTCCGACCGGCTCAGTGCGAACGCCTGATTGTTGGCGGCGCAAAACCCACGGTTCCCGGTATTCCGAACCAACCGCAGGCGAAAACGGCCCACATCCGGGAACTCGGACTCGACCATTTCGGCCGAGCCGTCCACCGAACCATTATCCACAACCACGATCTCCACGTCGCGGTCCACGTGCTGCGCGAAGAGAGACCGTAAGCAGGATTGCAGTAACGCGCGCCGGTTCCAGTTGACGACAACAACTGAAACGGACGTATCTCCATACATTTCTAACGACTGTTGTATTATACCCATGAGAACTGTGCCTCCGCGTCGCACATGAACTCGCCCGGTACCATCCTCCGCAGCGCCCGCATCCGGCAAAAGCTGGAACTGACGGAACTCGCCGACCGTATCAAGGTCAACCTGAAGTATCTGGAGGCTATGGAAGCCGACGACGCGGCGAGCCTGCCGGGAGGCTTCTTCTACAAAAGCTTCGTCCGCCAGTACGCCAATGCCCTCGGGATCGATTCCGACGAGATCGAGGAGGCGCTGATCTCGGTTCCGATTGAGGAAGAGCCCATGCCCCTGCCGCGGCCGGAGGATCAGAAGATTCGCAGCCTCCCACGGTTGGGCGTTCAGCCGCCATGGCATGCCATCGGCCGGCTGGGACCGTCACTGGCCATGCTGGCTGCCGTGCTGGTGGGTTGCAGTGTTTTCTATTCGTGGTGGCATCGCATTCAGGCGCACCAGAATTCGATCGCGCCAGCGAAAAGCAGAGTCGTTGAAACGCGTTCCATTACCCCGCAGGCGTCCATGACGCCGGCGCCGAAGACGGAGACATCCGCGGTGTCTTCGCAGCCTCCCCCGCAGCCGGCGCCAGCCGATGGGGTTCACATCACGCTTGCCGCCACGGAAGACACCTGGGTGCACGTGACCGCCGATGGCCGGACGGTCTTCGATGGCGTGATTCGGGGCCAGCAGTCGCGCAATGTGGAGGGCAAGCAGAACATGCGCGTGCTCATCGGCAACGCCGGCGGCCTGCAGATTGAATGGAACGGGCGGCAACTGGAAAGCCTCGGCAAGCGCGGTGAGGTGCGCGACGTTCTGTTCACCCCCGACGGCTATCGGCTCATTGAGAAGCAGCCTCCCAGTGACGATGAGAACGCGAAACCCGCGCAGGCGACAACGTAGCAGGCCGCGCTAAAATAGACCATCGATTGTGGCTCAGCGCTTCCCATTGGTGTTGATCAAACCGTCGCACTACGACGACGACGGCTACGTCATCCAGTGGTTTCGCTCGGCCATTCCGTCGAACACGCTGGCGGTGATGAACGGGCTGGCGCTGGAATCGAAAGAACGCCGCGCGCTCGGCGACGACGTTGATATTGAAATCTCCGCCTACGACGAGACGAACACCCGAATCCGCCTCAAACAGATCATCCAGCGGTTGCGCGGCACACGCGGGCTGGTCGCTCTCGTTGGTGTCCAGTCCAATCAGTTCCCGCGAGCCATGGACATGGCCCGTATTTTGCGCGCCGCGGGCGTCCAGGTCTGTCTCGGCGGCTTCCACGTTTCCGGCTGCCTCTCCATGCTGCCGGAGATCACTCCCGAGCTGAAAGAGGCGATGGACCTCGGCGTCTCCCTGTTCGCGGGCGAATCGGAAGGCCGTTTCGACGCGGTTCTGCGCGACGCCTGGGCGGGAGCGCTGAAGCCCCTCTACAACTTCATGGACGATCTGCCCTCGCTGCCCGGCACGACGCTGCCGATTCTGCCGCTTTCGCGGATCAAGCGCACCGCGGGCCGGCTGACCAGCTTCGACGCCGGGCGCGGCTGTCCCTTCCTGTGCTCCTTCTGCACCATCATCAACGTGCAGGGGCGCAAATCGCGGCGTCGGTCGGCCGACGATGTGGAGCAGATCGTGCGGCAGAATCTGGCGCAGGGCATCAATCGCTTCTTCATCACCGACGACAATTTCGCTCGCAACCTCGATTGGGAGGCCATTTTCGATCGCCTCATCGACATGCGCGAGCGAGAGAAGGCCAACATCAAGTTCATCCTGCAGGTGGACACCATGTGCCACCGCCTGCCCCACTTTATCGAGAAGGCCGGGCGCGCGGGCGTGGCGCGCGTGTTCATCGGAATGGAGAGCATCAACCCGGACAGCCTGCTGAGCGCGCGCAAAAAGCAGAACAAGATTACCGAATACCGGAAGATGCTGCTGGCGTGGAAGCACGCCGGAGTCACCGTGTTCGCCGGCTATATTCTGGGCTTCCCTGGCGACACGCCCGAATCGATCGTCCGCGATATCGAGATCATCAAGCGTGAGCTGCCCATCGATCTGCTGGAGTTCCACTGCCTCACTCCCCTGCCCGGCTCGGAAGATCATCAGCGCATGTATAAGGCGGGCGAATACCTCGACCCGGACCTGAATAAATACGACCTCGAACATGTGACCGCGCGCCACGCCATCATGTCGCGCGAGCAGTGGGAGAAGATCTATCTCGACGCCTGGAAGACCTTCTACACGGTGGAGCACATGAAGACGGTGATGCGCCGCTCGGTGGCGACGCGCAGCAATCCGGGGAACATGCTGCTGCTGCTGACGTGGTACTGGGGATGCATCGAGCTGGAGAAAGTCCATCCGCTGCAGGGCGGGTATCTGCGGCGTAAGTACCGCAAGGAACGGCGGCCGACGCTGCCGGTGGAAAGCCCGGTTGTCTTCTATCCGCGCTATCTCGGCGGGCTGTTGTGGAATCACGTCCGGCTGGCCGGGCGGATCGTCGATTTCGCGCTGTTCCGCCGGAAACTGAAGCAGGATCCGAACGCGGCTTCGTATAACGACCTCGCCCTTACGCCCCCCGCCGACGACGAATTCGATTCCTACGAGATGTTCGCCATCAGCGAATCGGCCAAAGCCGCCGCCGCGAAGATGCGCAAGCCGGCCGGCGATCTGGTGCGCATTGAGTCGTAGAGGTGAGGCAGACATTCTGCCCTGGCCTGAGCAGAGTTCTTTCCGAGTGGTACGTGATTCGGGAGCACTCCAGATCGTTGGGCCACACGACGGTTCCGCGAGGCTCCTGAGTTTCATGCATATTCACCTGGCCGGGTAGAATCGGTCCGTGGAGGAACTCCTTCGTCGGGAACTACTGGCGAAAACGAAACAGGCGCTCGATGCCGATGACTGGGACGCCGTTGCGCGCCTCTGGCAGCCATGGGTCGAGCAAGGCGACGCCGAAGCGGAATACCAGCTCGCTTACCACTATCTCTGGTGCACTCCCTGCGAGGACGATGCCACAAGCGAGCGGATGAAGGCGCTCGTCAGGGACGCGGCAGCGAAGGATCTCCCAGATGCGATTTGGTTCCTGGCGACGCAACAGACCCGTTCCCGGGAAACGAACCCCGAGCTCGATCGGCTCCTGCTGCGTGCCGGCCGGCTTGGAAGCGTGAATGCACAGCGCGAGCTCGGCGTCATGTACGCAACCGGAGACTGGTCGGGGCCCAGAGACCTTGTGGAAGCCACGCGCTGGTATCGTCTCGCCGCGGAGAAGGGCCATGCGGAATCTCAGTGCGACCTGGGCTTCATGCTGCTACTCGGCGAGGGAGAGCCCAGGAACACCGACGAGGGGCTGATGTGGCTCGAGCGCGCTGGCGAACTGGGAGAGTACAGCGCCTTCCGTCTGCTCGCGGACTGCTACGAGAACGGGTTTTGCGAGGTTCCTATCGACGCTGCCAAAGCTCAGCTATGGCGCGGCCGCCTGGAAGAATACGAGCGGCTCAATCCGAGTCGCTGGTACTCGCTTGAAGGCGCCGTCTCGGAATCGTCTTTCGAGTGCCTGTCCGAGATTGAGGGTGTGACTGGATACGGCTCCATGTCCGACGACAACCGGTTACACGTGGCATACGAACCAGCACTGATCACGCCCGCCCAACTCGATGAGAGGATCCGGGCCGCAGGGCTCTCAGTCTCTCCCGTGGAGTGACCGGCTCATTCGATCCACGGCAGGATTCTGGCCGACGTCGCGGAATGCTGGACCGGCGAAAAAGCCGTTTCGCAACACGCTCATCCGTTCCATAACATTTCCGAGGACATCGCCGGCGCTCGCGGTTAGGATTCGGTCATGCGAATACGACAGCGTACCTTTCAATCGATTCTGGTTGCCGGCGTGGCTACGGGCGCGTTATGGGCAGCGAGCGACCCCTTCGCGGGGAAATGGAAGTTTGACCCGTCGAAAAGCACCCTCACCGACGAAATGAAGGTGGAGGCCGTGGGCGCAAACAAGTACGCCATTACCTTTGCCCCCGGCGCGGTCGATACAATCGTAGCCGACGGAACCGACCAGCCGGCTTTGCGGGGGAGCACCCTGTCAATCGCCGCGGACGGGCCAACCAAATGGAAGGTCGTCCGGAAGAGGGAGGGCCGCATAGTCGTCACGGGGTATTGGACGCTTTCCGGAGACGGGAAGACACTGGACGATGACTATACCGCCTACCAGCGCGACGGCTCGACACTGAAGCTGCACTATGTGTACGAGCGGACCGCGGGGAGCGAGGGATTCACGGGCACATGGGATAGCAGGACCACGGAGGTGAACTCGTCGGTGGAGCTCGATATTCAGCCATACGAGGGCGATGGCCTTTCATTCAAGGGGCTCACTGCAGGACCGAGCGAGAACATCAGGTTTGATGGGAACGATTATCCGAACCCGAATGCGGGTCCGGACTATGCGTCTTCGGGACGCCGCATCAACGAGCGCAACGTCGAAATCACAGACAAATTCCAGGGTAAGATCAGGGACACGAGGCGGGTGGAGGTTTCCACAGATCTCAGGACATTGACGATTGCCGTGCGCCTGGCCGGTGAAAGCGAGCCCAAGAACGTCTATGTTTTCGATCGAGAGTAGACTGGCGAGTCCACTCCGCGGGAGGGAAGGCTGGCACAGGCCGTTTTGAAGAATCGCTGGGCCCGCGGGCTGGCCGCGATCCTGCTTTGGACCACGCTCGGGGTGCTGTTTGCCCTGCCGAGTCTTTCATCCAGCAATTGGACCCGCACCCTGCTTGGCTCTCTCGCTCAGTGGTGGTCCTGGGGCCTGGTCACGCCTCTTATTCTGTGGATAGACGCGCGCCTTCCCTTCAAAGAGAACCAGCTCGCGAGACGTATTCTCGCCCATTTGCCCGCGAGCGTGGTTCTCATCGTCGTCTATTTCTACGTGGTCATCACGATGGGCGCCTTGCTCGGCCTTGGCACACCGAGGATGTTTGCGAATGCGCATTTTCTTCCCACCGCGGCCCTGCAGGGACTTCTGTGGAGCTGGCTGGTCTACTGGGTCATCTTCGGCGTGCACCAGACTTTTCGCTACCATCAACACTATCTGGCCAGTGAGCTGCGCCTGGAGCGAATGGAGCGTAGCTTTTCCGAAGCGCACCTGAATGCGCTGCGCATGCAGCTGGACCCGCATTTCCTCTTTAATGCGCTCAACACCATCTCGTCGCAAGTGGAGCGCGATCCCCGGCTGGCGCGCACCATGATTGAGCACCTGGGCGATCTGCTTCGCCTGTCGCTCGAGGCGCGGGACAAACAGGAGATTCCGCTTGCCGAGGAACTGGCCTTTCTCGACCACTACGTCGCCATCCAGAAGATTCGTTTCGCCGAAAACCTGCGCATCGAAATGCAAGTCGCTCCCGAGGTGAAGTATGCGCTCGTGCCATGCCTCATCGTACAGCCGCTCGTCGAGAATGCCATTCGTCACGGTATCTCGCGGCGAGCTTCCGGCGGCACGGTGACCGTGACCGCCGAGCGCGTCTCCGACCGGGTGGAGATCCGTGTGGTGGACGACGGCGTTGGATTGCCGTTGGACTGGACCCTCGAAACATCCTCGGGCATGGGACTGTCCGTCACCCGCGAACGCATCATCGGGCTCCATCCCGACGGGAATAGCCGCTTCTCCGTCCAGCCGCGTAACGGTGGCGGAACAGAGGTGCAAATCTCCTTGCCGCTGCGCTTCGCGGGAGAACCAGCCCATGGCGCAACCCGCTGAACGGATGCGCGTTCTGGTTGTGGACGATGAAGCGCCCGCGCGCCAACGCCTGATCGATCTGCTCAGGAAGGATCCGCACGTCGGCAGCATTCTGGAAGCGGCCAATGGGAAAGCCGCCGTGGAGATCCTGCGACGAGAGGTGTTGGATCTCGTCTTTCTCGATGTGCAGATGCCCGAGCTGGACGGTTTGCAGGTAATCGAGTCCGTTGGCGCCGCGGCGATGCCGCTCACTGTTTTTGTTACCGCTTACGACGAGCACGCCGTCCGCGCCTTCGAGGCGAACGCGCTCGATTATCTGCTGAAGCCGTTCAGCGATGAACGCTGGGAAGCCGCGCTGGCTCGCGCCAGGACTCGCCACGATGAGCGCAGCCTGCGCGAATTTGGCCGCAGCGTCTTACGCGTGCTGGCCACGCGCTCCGAGGCCGGCCGCTATCTCGATCGCCTGGTAGTGAAGGGCCGTGGAACCACGCGCTTCATTCGGGTGGCCGACATCGACTGGATTGAAGGCGCGGGAGTTTATGTGAACCTGCACATCGCCGGCAAAGAGCTGCTCTACCGCTCCGCGCTGAACGAGCTGGCCGGCCATCTCGATCCCATGCGATTCGTCCGCGTTCATCGATCCGCCATCGTGAACATCGACAGTATCCTCGAGCTTCAGCCCGTTTCTCACGGCGAATTCGAACTCGTGCTGAAGGACGGCCACCGCTCGCGCGTCAGCAGAACCTACCGCATACAACTTGAGAAGCGCCTCGGCCAATCCTTGTGACGCGTCGCCGGCCACTCGGAATGCCGCCCCGGGATCTGCGGCAGGTCACTACGAGATGTTCGCCATCAGCGACTCGGCGAAGGCCGCCGCGGCTAAGATGCGCAAGCCGAGTGACGAGCTGGTCCGCATCGAATCGTAGAGGCGTAGCGGACATTCTGTCCGCGGCACTGACCTGAGGCGGAGTTCTTTTTGAGTGGCCCGTGACCCGAGGCAGTTCGCTTGTTCTAAGCGTGTGAGGTCCCCGGCGGGTCAGTCCATGTGGCGCAACCTGGCGATGTCCTCGTCGGTGCGGTTGCCGTGCATCTCGATCTTCGCCAGTTCCGCCTCGATCCGCGCGAACTCTTCGTGCGTCAGGCCGACGTCGGCAGCGCCGAGGTTCTCCTCGATCCGCTCGATCCTGCGCGACCCCGGGATCGGCACGATGAAGTTCTTCTTGTGCAGCATCCACGCGAGAGAGATTTGGGCAGGGGTGGCGCTCTTCTCCTTCGCGAATGCGGCGAGCAGGTCCAGCAGGGGCTGGTTCGCGCGGATGTTGTCCTTGCGGAAGCGCGTGATGACCCGCCTGACGTCGTCGCCGGTATACGTGTCGTTCGCCGTGACCTTCCCGGACAGGAATCCGCTGGCGAGCGGACTGAATGGCACGAACCCGATCCCGAGCTCCTCACAGGCCGGGATGACGTCCTTCTCGAACATGCGCTCCATCATCGAGTACTCGCTCTGGATGGCTGTCAGGGGCGCAATGGCGTGCGCACGGCGAATCTGCTCCTCGGTGGCCTGGGACTGACCCCAGCCGAGGATCCTGCCCTCGGCGATCAGCTCGCCCATGACGGCGGCGACGTCTTCCACGGGAATTGAGTCCGGCACCCGATGCTGATAGTACAGCTCCACGTGAACGGTCCCCAGCCGGGCCAGGGACGCATCCAGGTGCGCCCGGATCTGGATGCCGAGCTGGGCGCGTGACAAGGGGCCGGCGATCAGGAACTTCGTGGCGATCACGACCTGTCGACGAATGGGCGCCAGCGCCCGGCTGACCAGCCGCTCGTTCTCACCGGCAGCGTAGCCTCCGCAGTGTCGTAAAACGTGCAGCCCAGGTCAAACGCCTTGCGCATGAGGTCGATCGCCTCATCGTCGCTGGGCCCCGGCCCGTATCCATGGCTGAACCCCATCGCGCCCAGGCCGACCGCCGAGACTTCCAGATTGCTCTTTCCAGGTTTTCGTTTTTGCATGGAAGAATGCGCCGCTTGAAACATTGTGATCTTTTTTTTTCGCGTCCTGAAACTTACGCCTTCCGGACTTCCGCGTGGGCCGCGGTTTCTGCCGCTCATCGTAAGCGCCACGCCCGCGCACTACCCCATAATGGATGTCTATGTCGCCTGGCGATCTGCTGTTCGGGAAACCCCTCGCTTCGTTTGAAGACCGCGAACAACGTCTGGGCACGTCCACGGGAATCGGCGTGTTCGGATTGGACGCGCTCAGCTCGGCAGCGTACGGACCGGAAGCCGCGCTGACCCTGCTGATCCCGCTCGGCGCGCTGGGCGTGCACTACGTGGTGCCCATCAGCTTCAGCATCATCGTGCTGCTGACCATCGTGTACATCTCCTATCGCCAGACCATCGCGGCGTATCCCGGCGGCGGGGGCTCCTACACGGTGGCCCGCGAGAACCTGGGACAGCGCGTGGGCCTGCTGGCGGCGGCCGCGTTGATTGTCGATTACATTCTGGTGGTCGCGGTCGGCATTTCCGCGGGCGTGGGCGCGCTCGTTTCTGCGGTGCCCAGCCTCGAACCGCACACGCTGGCGCTTTGCCTCGGCATCCTCGGCATCCTGACGCTGGTGAATCTGCGGGGAATTCGGGAAACCGGCAATCTGTTCATGGCGCCCACGTATTTGTTCATCGTGTGCCTGCTGGGCGCCATCGTTCTCGGGCTCGCGAAAGAACTGCTCGGCGGCGGACATCCCGCGCCGGTGGTCGCTCCGCACACGCTGAAGGCGACGGCCAGCGCGGTCGGCGCGTGGGTCGTACTGCAATCGTTCGCGAGCGGGTGCACGGCCATGACCGGCGTCGAAGCGGTCAGCAACGGCGTGAAGGCGTTTCGCGAGCCCGCCGTGCAGACGGCCCGCCGCACCCTGACGGTAATCATCGGAATCCTGATCCTGATGCTTGCCGGCGTCGCCTGGCTCGCGCAGGTTTACCACATCGGCGCAACCGATCCCGGACAGCCGGGCTACGACAGCCTGCTCTCGCAACTCATCGGCGCGGTAGCGGGCCGAGGCTGGTTCTACTACGTTTCGATCGGCTCCATCCTGGCCGTGCTCGCGCTCTCGGCCAACACCGCCTTCGCCGATTTTCCCCGACTCTGCCAGATCGTCGCCGACGACGGCTATCTTCCTCATGGCTTCTCCTGGCGCGGCCGGCGTCTTGTGTTCACCTACGGCATCTGCATTCTTGCGCTGCTCGCCGGAACGCTGCTGACCGTGTTTGGAGGCGTGACCGACCGCCTGATTCCCCTGTTCGCGATCGGCGCGTTTCTCGCGTTCACACTCTCGCAGTCGGGCATGGTGATGCACTGGAAACGACTGGGTGGCCCCGGCGCACTCCGCAGCATGATCGTCAACGGCGTCGGCGCAACGGCGACGGGTGTGACTACCTGCATCGTGCTCGCGGCGAAATTCCTCGATGGCGCGTGGATGACCGTACTGCTGATTCCCGCGCTTCTGCTGTTCATGACGTTCGTCCGCCGGCATTACACGATGGTGGGCAAGGAGATTGCGCTGCACGAGCCAATCAATCTGACTCACCTCCACGAACCGGTGGTCATCGTTCCGCTGCAGGGCTGGACCAGAATCGCCGATAAAGCTCTGCGCTTCGCTATTCATATGTCCACCGAGGTCCATGCGCTGCAGGTGCGGCTGAGCGAATCCGCGCCGGATCTGCGCGCTTCGTGGGAGCATCTGATCGAAGCTCCGGCGCTGGAGCTGGGCATTCCCGTGCCGAAGCTCACGGTGGTGGATTCACCGTACCGGCAGCTCTTCCGGCCGATCCTCGATTTCGTCAGCATGATCGAAAAGGAATATCCGAATCGCTACATCACGGTTCTGATTCCGGAGCTGGTGGAGCGGCACTGGTACCACTACTTCCTGCACAATCAGCGCGCCGCACTGCTCAAGGCGTTGCTGTATGTACGCGGCAATCAACGCATCACCGTCCTCAATGTGCCCTGGTATCTGGAGGTGTGACTGCCGGTATGCGCGTTACACTCCGGCCTGCCACTCCGAGCGACGCAGGCGATCTGGTCGCAATGCGCAATGCTTCCAGCCAGGATTTGACCGTGCGATTCGGGAAAGGACCCTGGACCGGCCGGGCCGGCGAGCAAGGCGTGCTGTTCGAGATGAGGCGAGGTACGATCTTCGTCGCGCGCCGCCGCAACACGCTGATTGCCGCGCTGACGCTCAGCACGAGGAAGCCGTGGGCCATCGACAGGAAGTACTTCACCGCGTCCGAGCGGCCGCTATATCTCACTGGGATGCTGGTTGATCCTTCGCGCCAGGGCGCTGGAATCGGCAGGCTGTGCATCGAGGAGGCGCAGCGCATGGCAGCCGCATGGCCGGCCGATGCGATTCGCCTGGATGCCTGGGATGCCGAGGCGGGCGCGGGCGAGTTCTACCGGAAATGCGGGTTTCGCGAAGTCGGGCGCGCGACCTGCCGGACCGCGCCGCTGATCTATTTCGAGATGTTGCTGTGATCACTCGTCCCGCAGCACCTCCATCGGTTCCACGCGCGCGGCGCGAATCGACGGCACAAACGAGGCGGCCAGCGCCACCACGAACACCAGCAGCACCACGCCGGACCATGTGGCCGGATCGGATCTTGAAACTCCGTACAGCATGCCCGCCAGCACGCGCGTGGAGGCGACCGCCAGGACCATACCCGCCAGACAACCGAGCGCCGAGATCCCCAGCCCCTGGAGGAGAAAACGCCGCAGGATTTGTCCGCGCAAGGCTCCCAGCGCGATGCGCAGGCCGGTCTCGCGGCGCCGCACGGTCACGAAGTAACTGAGCATGCCGTAGAGGCCAATCGAGGCCAGCGACACGGCGGTGATGGCGAAGAACGTGAGCAGAATCGTCCGCATCCGGTTCTCGGCAAACGCATCGGAAAGGTGCTGTTCCAGAGGCATCACGTCGAACACGGAACGCCCCCGCTCGATTTCGTGGATCCTCCGGCGAAGCGTCTCGGCCATGGCCATCGGCTCGCCGCGCGTACGGATCAGAAAGTGAGGGTCGGGTACAGCGGCGCTGTAACACCAGTAGACCGTTGGCGCCGGCGCGGCATTGATGCCCGTCTCGCGCGCGTCTCCCACGATGCCTCGAATCTCGCCCGGCGGAAGGAAGGCGTTGTCCGGTTCGGCCAGATGATACCCGATGGCCATTGCCTGCGGCAGATACGTGCCGGCAAAACTGCGATTCACCACCATGGTCATGGGTCCCGCCGTGTCGCGGCAGGATTCCCCGGCCAGCATCGGCATGAGCATGGTCTCGAAATAGCCGGACGAAACGAACCGGCTCTCGGCCACCATGGGCCTTGACGGATCGGCCCCGCCCTCCACCAGCTTCAGCTCCGGTTCGTAGGAATCGGGAACGCCAGGCAGAGTAGCGACCGCAGCCGCGGCTTCCACTCCGGGCGTGGCTCGAAGGGCGTCGAGCGTCCGGTCAATGCGCTGTTTCAGCCTGTTCATATCGGCTGTTTCCCCGTAACCGGCGCTGATGCGCAGCGTGAGAACGTGGCTGGCGTCGAAGCCCGGAGACACGCGTCCCAGCTCCTGGAAACTGCGCAGGAGAAGGCCGGCCCCCGCCAGCAGCGCCACGGCCAGGGCGACCTGCACACCCACAAGGCCCAGTTGCAGCGGGCTGCGGGAGGAAACCTGGGTGCGGCCGGATTGCGCCAGCGATTCCGATAGCCCGCGTCGAGTGGCGCGGATGGCGGGAACCAGCGCGCACAACAGAGTCGCGGCGACCGCGCAGACCAGCGTGTAGGCGACAAGACGCCAGTTGAGAGCGATCTCGTCGATGCGCGGCAGGTCACGCGCAAGAACACGGAAAACGCGCGAAGCTTCGCCGGCTACCAGGATTCCGAGCGCGGAGCCGGTAAGGGCGAGAACAAGGGCCTCCGTCAAGAGCTGGGAAATCACCGATACCCGGGAAGCGCCCAGAGAGAAGCGGACCGCGATCTCGTGCCGGCGCTCTGTGGAGCGGGAGAGCAGCAGGGCGGCGATGTTCGTGCACGCGATCAGCAGGAGCAGCGAAACAGAACCGTAGAGCACCCACAGCGACCGGCGTACACTGGCAACCGTCGTCTCTTTGAGTGGCTCGATAATGGCGGAGATATCCGCATCCGGTTTTGGAAAGGCCCGGGCGAGCCGCGACTGCACCGTGTCCATGTCCGCCTGAGCCTGCGCCACCGTTACGCCCGGCTGCAGGCGGCCGATCGCGACAAACCAGGTGGACTCGCGGCTCTGCGCGTAGGGCGCGTCGAAAGGCACCGCCGACCAGAGGTCCACGTCGGGATCGGGGAAGCGGAATGATGCCGGCATGACACCGATGATGGTGTTGGAATACCCGCTCAACCGAAGGCGTTTGCCGATCGCACCTGGGTCGGCGCCAAAGCGGGAACGCCAGTAGCGATCACTGATGAGGACGGCATTCGGCCCGCCGAAATGCTCTTCCTCGGGAGCGAAATCGCGGCCCAGCGCGGGAGCGACGCCAAGGACCTGAAGAAAGCGCGGCGCCACAAAAGCCCGCGTGAGCTTCTCGGGAAGCGCGCCCGAAGTTTCCGATTCGTTCTGCGTGTAGTAGCCGCTGATCGCCTGAAAGGTGGAGTTCATGCGATCCCAGTCCTCAAGGCGAACGGGGGCGACGAAGGGACCCCCCGCCTTCGCCTTGCGATTGAGCTGGTCGAGGCGCATCAGCCGGTCTCCATCGGGGTACGGCAGGGGGCGCAGCAGAATCGCGTCGATGGCGGAGAACACCGCGCTGTTGGCGCCGATTCCGAGCGCGAGCGTGAGAATCACCGTGAGCGAGAACGACGGCGACTTGCGCATGAAGCGGACGGCTGCATTCACGTTGGCGACGGTGTAATCGAGAGCGCTTTGCAACGGGCTGGATTTGTTGGTGAACATCCTCTCTCCAGGCATGCTATAAATACGATCCAGCAGGCCCCCGGTTAGCAATGCGTTCTGTCGCGCCGCGCTGCCGCCATCCCCCCGCCATTGCCGCTGGCCGCCGCCACCCCCGCTTCCTTTGGCTCCAAAGCAGCAATATAATAGCGACCGAAAGGATTCCCGACTCATGAGACTTCGCTTCCTTATCCTCGCTGCTCTTATGTCCGCCGGATTCATCCTGGCGGCAGGCGAAACGATAGACGATTCACTGCAAAGCCTGAAGGACGCCGTCGCCAAAAAAGACACCGCCCAGATCAAGACCCTGTCCGTGGCGGTTTCCGATCAGGCCGGCAAGATCTTGTCCGGACCCGCGCCCGAAACGGAAATCGACAAGGAAAAGGTCAACGAGGCCAAAGAGGCCCAGGACTACGCCGAATACGCGCTATACAACAGCACTCTGGACGCGGACAACGCGGCGAAGATCGACCTGTTCGCAACGCTCCAGCAGGTGAATCCGAAAAGCAAGTATCTGGAGGACGGCTATACATATTATTTCGCGGCGCTGATCTCGGCCGGCGATTCCGCCAAGGTCCCGGGAATGGCCGAGAAGGCGCTGAAGGACCTGCCGTCCAGCCCGGCGCTGCTGGAAACCATGATGAATCTGACCGCGCAGAAGAACCAGACCGCCGCGTCCGCCGCTTATGCGCAACGCCTGATCGTCGCCCTGGGCAAGCGAACCAAATCCGATATCATGCCCGAGGCGGACTGGCAGAGGCGAAGGAATGAGATGCTGGGCCGTGCGCACATGATCAACGGACTGAGTCTGGTGGCGCAGGATAAGAACTATCGGGCCGATCAGGAGCTTCGCGCCGCGCTTCCGCTGGTGACGGAGGAGATCCAGAAAGCGGCCATTCTCTTCAACCTCGCCCTGGCGAACTACAACCTCGGGCGGGTCGGGCTGAACAAGGGGCAGGTGCTGGAAGCGGCGAAGTTCAGCCAGCAGTGTGCGGCGATCAAGAGCCAGTACCAGGATACGTGCGCGCGCAACGTCACGGCCATGAAGAACTACGCAACCACGATGCACTAGCTCGGCTCTTCGGCGACAATGTGAGCGACGCGCGGCCGGCAGCCGATCTCGAAAAAGTCGCGCGCGCTCTCGCTCACCGACGCGGCGATTTCCTGCAGCAGCGAGAGGTACATCATCCGCTCGTCGAACGTCGCGTCGGCGCTGCGCATCATGGCGATCACCCGGCGGATGAGCGAGGCTCGTTTGTCGAAGGTCTCGGCGATTCCGTCGATGTTCTCGTTCAGGAAGTCGATGGCCGCGCTTTCCGCGCACAGGAGGTCCTGCGGAGTCCATGAATCGAAATCGGGCAGGTCGGACATGTGATTTCGCCTGCACTTAAGTCCTTTCCGCGCGGGCTTCGTCTCAGTAATCCTGCCGTCTCGCGTCGGCGCACAAATTACAATCAAGGTTGATCCAGCTCACCTCCGCCGGAAAACGCTTCGGCCCGAAACTGCTTTTCGACGGCCTGAACTGGCTGGTCACGGCGCACGACCGAGTCGGACTGGTGGGCGCAAACGGGACGGGCAAATCCACTCTGCTCAAGGTGTTGGCCGGGCTGGACACGCTCGACTACGGCTCGCTGCAGCGCATGAAGGGCATCAGCGCCGGCTACCTTCCCCAGGAAGGACTCAGCCTTTCCGGCCGCACTGTTTTCGCCGAGTGCATGACCGTTTTCGCCAGTCTGCAGGAAATGGAAGCGGAGATGGAGGCGCTCACCCATCGTATGCCGGACCTGGACCCCGCGTCCGAGGAGTACCGCCAGATCTCCGAGCGCTATCACACCCTCGAAAACGAGTTCAGTGCGGGCGACGGCTACGCAGTGGAAGCGCAGGTGGGCACGGTCCTCGGCGGTCTCGGTTTTCCACGCGACGACTGGACGCGCCGCACCGAGGAGTTCTCCGGCGGATGGCAGATGCGCATCGCGCTGGCGAAGCTGCTGCTCGAGAAGCCGAATCTGCTGCTGCTCGACGAGCCGACCAACCACCTCGATCTCGAAGCCCGCAACTGGCTGGAGGGTTATCTGTCGTCGTACCCGAATGCCTACGTGCTCATTTCTCACGACCGCTATTTCCTGGATGTGACTGTCGAGAAGATCGTCGAAATCTGGAACAAGGCGGTTCAATTCTATCCGGGGAATTACGAGCGGTATCTGGGGCGCAAGGCCGAGCGTCTGGCGCAGCTTGAAGCGGCGCATCGAAATCAGCAGGAGCGCATCCAGCAGCTCGAAGCGTTCATCAATCGCTTCCGCTATCAGGCCACCAAAGCGAAGCAGGTGCAGAGCCGGATCAAGGAACTGGAGAAGATCGAGCGCATTGAGCTGCCTCCCGAAGAGAAGACCATCCACTTCTCGTTCCCGCAGCCGAAGCCGAGCGGCCGGATCGTCGCCGAGTTTCAGAACGTCTCAAAAAGCTACGGCGCCAAGCACGTGTTCGGCGGCGTGAATTTCATGATCGAGCGTGGCGACCGCGTGGCCCTGGTGGGGGTGAACGGCGCGGGCAAATCGACCCTGATCAAACTGCTGGCGGGCAGTGAACCGCTGACCTCGGGCACGTACCGGCTGGGCCACAATGCCGAACCCGACTACTTTGCGCAGGATCAGTACAAGGAGCTCGATCCCGACGCGCGCATTCTCGACGACCTGGGCAACGTGAACAGCCGCGCCACACAGACGGAGCTGCGCAACCTGCTCGGGTGCTTCCTGTTCAGCGAGGACGACGTTTTCAAGCGCATCGGCGTGCTGTCCGGCGGCGAGCGGAACCGTTACGCGCTGGCGCGAATGCTCCTGCATCCATCGAACTTTCTGCTGCTCGACGAGCCCACCAACCATCTCGACATGCGCGCGAAAGACGTGCTGCTGGAAGCGCTGGAGAAGTACAGCGGCACGGTGGTATTTGTGTCGCACGACCGCTACTTCATCGATAAGCTGGCCACGCGGGTGTTCGAAATCGGCGAGGGCGAGGTGCGCGTCTTCCCGGGCAACTACGAGGATTACCTGTGGCGCAAGCAGGGCGGCACGGTGGATCTGGGCGGGCTCATTGCTTCCGAGCCGGCGCCCGTTGTGCCGGAACCGTTGCCGCCGATAGAGAAACACAAGCGCGTGAATCCGATGAAGCTGAAGCAAATGGAAGAGCGCGCGAGCGAAATCGAGCGCGAGGTGGCGAAGCGGGAGGCGGAGATCGCCACGGCCGAGCAGGAACTGGCCCACTTCGTCAGCGTCGAAGAAACCATGCGCCTGACGAAGCTGGTGGAGCGGCTCCGCGCGGAGATTGAGAAGCTGATGGCGGAGTGGGAGCAGGTGAGTGCGGCGATCGAAGCGAGCCGGTAAGCTGTGGGGCAGATTTGGAATCTGCGGCGGGTTTCCAACCCGCCGGAGCCGATTGAAAATCGGCCGCAGGATGCAATCCCGCCCCACTTCGTGCTGAGAACACTTACGACACGAACTCCGGGGATGGGAGACCAGCGAATGCGAAGCCGAACAGAAGGATTTGTGGTGTGTCTTCGGAACGCCGGTTTTTCGGCGTCACTGGAGGTCCGGAAGCTGTATCCTTTTGTTGACGACCCCGAAGCCGAGGCCAATAACCTGATCCGCGTAATCGACGAATCCGGCGAGGATTATCTTTACCCCGCTCGCCTCTTCCGCAGAGTGGCGCTGCCGCGCGACGTCCAGCGCGCATTGCGGCTGGCATCCTAAACTCAAATGAACAACTGAACGCCCACGTGGAAGAACGCGGCGAGCTTCCGGGCCTGATCCTTGCTGATCTCGCGTTTCCCGGACAGAATCTCCGAAACCCGGCTCTTCGACCCGAGCACCGGCCATAGGGCGCTGGGTTTCAGCCCGCGCTGCTCAAGCAGGAATGCAATCATCCGGCGTGGAGGGCTGGCAGGAAGCGGGTAATGCTTCTCTTCAAAATCGTGAACCAGATCCAGCACCAACTCGAGGAGAGCGTCTTCTTCGGGCGTGAGGTTTTCTTCGCCCTTCGTCAGCAGCCCCTCGACTATCTCCAGCATCCGATCATTCTCGGCTTCGGACTTGATGACGGTTGGCAAGGCCTTCGCGAGCAATCGGCCGTATCGTTTCGTGTCGAGATCGATCGCGATTGTGCTCATCGCTTCCACGCTCCTTTGTCATACTGCGCGTGTGTCAGGATCTCCTTGATGTAGACGGCCTGGCGGCGGTAGTGAACGAACGCTATCAAGCGGTACTTGTTGCCTCCGACGTCGAACACGGTCAAATCTCCAACGAAGTCCACCGAGTTGAATGTGCGCCGCACGTCCGCCGGGGTCCTCCAAACCACGGATTCAGTCGCGTTTGCCCAATGCAGCAGCGGCTCCAGAGCATCGGGGCGCCTTTCCGCGAACGATCGGATCGTCCGGCGGCTGATCACCCGCACACCCTCAGGTTCCCAAAATGAGAACCTGGCGTCAAGTGCTATCATCGGCGAAGGAAAGGCGAAGCCGCGCGTGGGCGATCTGCAGGAACAACTCGGCTATCTGCGTCGGCGCATCGCTCGCATCGACCGCAAATACTCCGGCGGGCCGCAGCTTCCACCGCCGGCGATCACGAAGCCCAAACCGGATCGCTACTTCGTGGAAGAGTATCTCAGCGGACACGAAGTCGAGACCGCGTTTGGCCGCCACTTCGAGACGGAGAAGCTGTACGAGCGCCATCGCCGCCACGGCAGCATCGGTATCTGCGATCTGGAGCAGTTGCCGGCCAACCTGCTCGAGCCGATCTCGAATGGCCTGATCCCCGACGCGCCCCCATCGAGCTGGGCTTTCCTCGACACGGAAACGAGCGGTCTCTCGGGCGGCTCCGGCACTTACGCGTTTCTGGTGGGCGTGGGCCGCATCGCGCCCGACGGCTTCCGCGTGCGCCAGTTCTTCATGCGCGATCACGGCGAAGAGGCCAGCCTCCTTCACGCGCTTGCGGAGCACCTTCGGCAATTCCAGGTGCTCATCACCTACAACGGCCGCACCTACGATCAGCCGTTGCTCGAAACCCGCTATCGCATGTCGCGCCGCCGGCCGCCGTTCGACGATCTGCGACACCTCGATCTGCTGTTCGGCGCGCGCCGGCTGTGGAAACTGCGTTTCGACTCCTGCCGGCTGGTGGAGCTGGAGGGCCGCATTCTCGGCGTGGAGCGCGAAGGCGACCTGCCCGGCGAGATGATCCCCTACGTCTACTTCGAGTATCTGCGCACGCGCGAGATCTTCCGCCTGGTCCCGGTTTTCCATCACAATGCCATCGATATTCTGACGCTGGCCTGTCTCACCGCCATCGTGCCGTGGGCGTTTCACGCGCCGGAGAACGCGCAGTTCGCGCACGGCGCGGAGATGGTGGGGCTGGCGCGCTGGTGGCGGCAGGCGGAGAATCCGGGAAACGCGCTGGCGCTGTTTCGCGGCGCGATCGAGCGCGGCCTGTCCGACGATCTTTACTTCCGCACGCTGTGGGACATTGCCGGGCTGGAGAAAAAGTCACGCCGCGATGAGGCCGCAGTCCAGGCTCTCACCGATCTGGCGGCGTCGCCGAATCCGTGGCGCGCGTCCGCGCTGGAAGAGCTGGCGAGGCACCACGAACGTCGCGAGAAGAACTTCCCGGCGGCACTCGATGCGACGCTGCGCGCACTGGCGATCGCGCCAACGGATGCCCTGAGGCGGCGCCGCGCGCGGCTGGAGCGGAGGGTCGCTCAGGTCGAAACGCAGCGTCTTCTGTAAGCTGGAATTTGAATCCTCAATCGCAACCGAACGGGCTACTGCGCGTATGGCGATGGATTCGCCCCACGCTGCGCTACTGGATGCAGACCGAAGTGCACGTCTTCGCCTTCTCGGTTTCCGCGAATCTGCTTCTCTCGTTCTTTCCTTTTCTCATCGTCATGATCTGGTTGACCGAACATGCGCTTAGGTGGCACGCCGCGACCAATGCCATCTACTTCGCGCTGCGGGTCTATTTTCCCCAGGACATGAACACGTGGCTGGAGTGGGGCGACAAAAAAAGCGCGCACAACGGTCTTATAGGGGTGCTGTCGCACAATAGGTTCCAGTTAGTTTCGGTTTTGCTGCTGCTGTTTACGGCAAACGGCATCTTCGAACCCCTGGAGGTCGGGCTGAACAAGGTGTGGTCGTGCCAGGTCAATCGCAGCTACGTACGAAACCAGCTTGTGAGTCTGGGGCTGATCTTTGCCTGCGGCATTCTGGCGATGCTCTCCACGATGTTTACGGGCCTGAACACCGAGTTCTGGGCCCAACCAACGTCGCCTTTCGCAAACTTCTTCATCACCCTTGCGATCAAGCTTGCTGCTCTGCCTGTCGGCATGTTCATCCTCTTCCTGGTTTACTGGCTGCTTCCGAACTGCAAGGTGAGGGCCAGAGACGTCGTGCCAGCAGCCATCTTTGTAGGGTTCCTTATCGAAGCAATGATGTGGGTCAATCTGCTGATATGGAACTGGACGCAGGACAAGATGACGCGCGAGTATGGCCCCTTCCGCTACGCGGTCACGCTCATCTTCTGGAGTTTCTTCGCTTCCATGCTCGTCCTCGCCGGCGCGGAGTGGTCCGCTCGTAAAGCCCGCGACCGTGCGGAACGGGTAGACTCAATCGAGGCGCCCCATGCCTGACCCTCAGGACCTCACTCGCCGGGACATCATCCGCACCGTCGCGGTTGCCGGCGCGGCTGCCGCTCTCTCCGCCGCCAACGACGCCGTCCCCTACGGGATCATCGGCGTGGGCGGCCGCGGCTCCTACCTGCTGAAGCACCTGCGGGGCATCGCCAACGGGCGCTGCGTCGCCGTCTGCGACATCGACGCCGACAAGACCGACGCCGGCGCGCGCCTCATCGGTACGAATCCCGCAAAGACGCAGGACTACCGCGCCGTGCTCGACAACAAGGACGTCCAGGCCGTCATCATCGCGGTCCCGCTGTTCGAGCACTACGCCGTCACGCGTGATGCCCTGCTCGCCGGCAAACACGTCCTCTGCGAGAAAAGCCTGGTCTTCCAGCCGTACGAGGTGCACGCACTACGCGCCCTCGCCGAGCAACATTCGAAACAGGTCCTGCAGGTGGGCCTGCAGCGCCGCTACAGCAGGTTCTACCAGATCGCCCGCTCGATGATCGAAAAAGGGCTGCTCGGCAACGTCACCCACGTTCACGCGCAGTGGCACCGCAATCCCGGCTGGGTGATGCGCGGCTTCAACTGGCGGCTGTACCGCGAATACTCGGGCGGGCTGGCGGCTGAGCTGGCCTCGCACCAGATCGACATCGCCGACTGGATGTTCGGCGCCTCGCCCGAGTACGTCATCGGCGTGGGCGGCCTGGACACGTGGAAAGACGGCCGCGACGTCTACGACAACATCCAGCTCATCTACAAATACCCGAACAACCAGAAGCTGGTTTACAGCTCCATCACCACCAACGCGCACATGCCTTATCTCGGCTCGTCGCGTCCGGAGTTCGGCGAAGTCATCATGGGCACCGGCGGGTCGCTGGAGATCACCCTCGGCGACGGCGAGCAGAACATGGCCACGGCGCTCTACTACAAGGAAGCAACGAGGGTGGTCGCCTCGCCTCCGCCTCTGCCCGGCGAAAAGGAACCGCCCACGCCCGCCGGCGCGACGTATCTGATTGGCGGTGGTCAGCGGGGCATGCCGTTGGCGGTGGCCACGGGCCAACTCGACATCGGCAAAGACGACTCGTTGCTCACGCGCGAGCTGAAGTATTCCCGCCGCTGGCTCTACAGCAAGGGCGTCGTTGTGGACGACGAAGACACCAACCCGGTCGAGGTCGAGCTGTCGTCATTCTTCGAAGCCTGCCGCACGGGCGCGCGACCGAAAGCCGATCTCAATGTCGGCCTGAACGATTCGATCGCCGTGATCCTCTCCAACCTCTGCATGCGCGAGGAGCGCCGCGTCTACTTCAGCGAGATCGACAAAATGGGCCGCGACGAAACCGAGCCGCAATTCCAGGCCGTCTTCGGGAAATCGTTCGACAGCTACAAGCGGTCGCTGGCGGCCCGCAAGAAGATCGACGTGTAAGTCCAATGCTGTTCACTTTGCGTGCAACGGACACGCGGCGTCAGCCGCGTGTCCCCTCGACACCGAAGAGACGCGGCTGGCGCCGCGTGTCCCACAAGTGAACAGTATTGCGTGTAAGCCGTCTGCTACGGCTGCGGTGTTGGAAGCCTGGGCAACGGCGGTGGAGGCAACGGCGTACGCGCGAATGCGGGCTCTTCGGCGGCGCTGTCCGCCGCGGGCAGGAAGTCCGGCGCCTTGTCGAAAATGATGGTCAGCCGGCGCTCCAGTTCCCTGCCGTAAGCTGTCCCATCCAGGTCGGACCGGCGATTCTTTACCACTGTCAGGCGGTCTCGCGGCCCAAGATACAGATAGGCGTCGGCGGTCTGGTCCCATGTGCCCGCGGTTCCGTGACGAGCCGGCGCGGGCAGACCACCGATCCAGCTTCCCTTCAATTCCATCAGCGCCGGCGGGGTGAAAGCATCGAAGCGGGAATCGAGGTTGTCGTAATCGCCAATCACGTTGCTCCCGGCCAGAATCACGTACGGTTTCACCATGGCCATGAGCAGTTCGTTTTCGATCATTCCCGGGTGTCCTTCCGACCGGCGAAAATGACCGCCGCCCATGATCAGCAGAGCGCGGTGATTTCGGGCGAGCACCTGATAGCGCACAACACTGGCGTAGAACTCGTCCCGGAAGGGCAGGTACAGCGCGATATCCTCGCGGGTGCGCACGCGGCTCCAGTCGATGGGAGGATCGCCCATCACCAGACGAAAGCGATGGCCCGCGGGCAGCTTCCGGTTCGCGTCGCGGACGGCGCGGTAGAACTCGCCATAAACCGGCGAAACGGGCCCGAGAGCTCCGACCGTGTCGCGCCAGGCGCCTTGTACCTCGTCGAGCGGCACATCCTCGCCCGCCACGTAGCGGTCAACGACATCCTGATACTTTGCGTTTCCGAACTCCACCACGATGTCATTCACGCGTTCCGCAAAGCCGGGCGTGGCGACAAGCCTGCTCAGCAGATCGTATTGCTGCCGGCATTCATGGACCTCGCCGAACATGACAATTCGATAAGTGTCGAAGAGCTTCACAATCCCCTGGACGGGGTCCCGCGGGACCGGGTTTTGGCCCAGAGCGAGCGAACTCGCCAGAACGAGCTGGATTCCATATCTGCGCATAAGTAGCATTCTACATAGGGAGCCCCGGATACGCAAGAGGTCTGTTTCAACGGCCCGCACTACCGGTGCGCGAAGCACGGCGCGGCGCGTGCTAAAATCGGGTATTCCAGCCGGCCATCGCACGGCGGTGCGCTCGTAGTGCGGCTGAACAAACGCTGGCGGACCGATCCGTCGCCGCGGCGTTTGAGCAAGAGGAATCCCAGTGGACAGAATCAGCCGTAAGCAACTGAAAACCGATCCGTTCAGGACAGAGGTTCAGCACACCCTCGAGTACGTCACCGAGCACAAGTCCCAGGCGGTGCGCTATGGGAGCATCGCGCTCGCGGTGGCCGTCCTCATCGGCGGATGGTATTTCTACTCGCAGCACGAACATACTCTGCGCCAGGAGAAGATGGCCGAGATCTTCCGCATCAGCAACGCCAATGTCGGTCCCGCACAGAGCGCGTACGAACTCAGCTACGCGACCGAGGGCGCCAAAGACGCCGCGCTGGTGAAGGCTCTGAGCGAGCTTTCGCTTCAGTTCCACGGGACCGAGGAAGGAACCGCCGCCGAGTACATGCTTGCCGCGCACGCCGCCGACAAGGGCAACGCCGCGGAAGCGGAGCGCCGCCTGCGCGACGCCGTCGATAACGGGAAGGGCCCCTACACTTCGATGGCCCGGGTGCAGCTCGCGCGCATTTACGGATCGCAGGGGAAGATTGCCGACGCGAAGAGCCTGCTGCAGCCGCTGATCGACAAGCCCACCATGTTCGTCTCGAAAGAGGAAGCCGAGCTGGCGCTGGCTAACGTCCTCGGCCCGACGCAGCCCGATCAGGCGCGCAAGATCCTGATGCCCCTGCGCGCCAGCGACCGCCCGGCGATCAGCCAGGCGGCGATGAACCAACTGCGCGAGTTGCCGCAGAAGTGAACCGGCCCCTCGCTCGCCTGCGTTTCCCGGCGGAGCGCAGCCGCGGGCGCCGCTATCCCGAGTTTTCCCATCCCTGGCGCAGCGAATTCCAGCGCGATCGCGACCGCGTGATTCACACCCGCGCCTTCCGCCGGCTGGAGGCCAAGACGCAGGTCTTCACACCCGGGCTTTCCGATCATTTCCGCAATCGCCTGACCCACACCATTGAAGTCGCGCAGATCGCCCGCAGCGCGGCCGTCGGTCTCGGTCTGAACGAGGACCTCACCGAGGCGCTGGCGCTGGTGCACGACATCGGACACCCGCCGTTCGCGCATGCCGGCGAAGAGGAACTGAACCGGCTGCTGAAGCCGTTCGGAGCGGGCTTCAATCACAACCTGCACGCGCTGCGCATCGTGGAAACGCTCGAACAGCGCTACGCGCGCTTCCCTGGCCTGAACCTGACATTCGAGGTGCGCGAAGGCATCGTGAAACACTCGCGCGATCTGGCTCCCGGCGAAAGACCCGAACTCGACGAATACCTGCCGGATGAAAAGCCAACGCTCGAAGCGCAGCTCATCGACCTCGCCGACGAAGTCGCTTACGATACGGCGGATCTCGACGACGCCTTTTCGGCCGGGCTTTTCAACATGGAAGACGCCGCCGCCGCCACCCCGCGGTTCGCCGAGCTGTTCGAGCAGACGCGGGGCCAGTTTCCGGGATCGGGTGAGCGGATTCAGTTCCAGGAGATTCTCCGCGCGCTCATCGATGCCCTGGTTTGCGGCCTGGTGGAGGGCACGGCAGCGCGGGCCGCGAAGGCTGGAGTGAGCGAGCCGGAAGAGGTTCGCGTGCAGCCTGCGCGCCTGGCGTCGTTCACCGAAGAGGCCGCCGCCCTGGCTCGCGATCTGAAAGCGTTCCTGCGCAAACGCGTTTACTATTCAACGCCGCTGGTGGAAGAGCGGCGGCACTCCGCGGCGATGATCGCCGAGCTGTTCGATTTCTTTCTGCGCCATCCCGACCGCCTGCCCGAAGGCTACACCCCGGCCGGCGAGCCCGCCTGGCGCGCCGTCTGCGACTACATAGCCGGAATGACCGACCTGTTCTTCCTGCGCACGTATCGCGAGCTGATCGGTCCGCCCTACTCTTCGCTGGGCGAAACGATGCTGGACACCTCCGCCGAGCGCACCCCGTAGATCTTCTGAATCCGCCGGCAGATCTCCTCGGCGAGCCGCTGCGTTTTCTCGTCCTCGCCGTGTTCGAGCTCGATCTTCAGATAAAGGAAGGTCCGCTGCACGCCGTTTACTTTCCCGCCAGGAAATCGTCGATCGTGCGAATGAACAGGTCCGGCTGATCGACGAAGGTCATGTGGCCGCTCCGCGGGAAGATCACCAGCCGGGAGCCCCGAATCAACCCGCTCAGCTCCTTCGCCTGAGCCGGATCGCACTCGTCGTGATCGCCGGCGGTGACCAGCGTCCGGACGCGCAGCTTCGGCAGCCGGTCCGCGTATTCCACCGACTTGAGATTGCCGTCGATGACGAACTCGCCATCGGAACCCCACATCTCGCGATAGAGGTCCCAGGACATCTTGCCGTCATCCACGGGATCGTAGTTCGCATCCGGGTGCCGCTGATAAAGATACGGGAAGTAGCCCTCGCCCCACGCGGCGATCATGTAGGCCTCCGGATAGCGATTCTTCTCGTAGTCTCTGCCGTGGCCGAACAGTCCTGCCGCTTCGAGCTTCTGGATTCGCTCGCGAACATCGGCGGGCATGGCCGCCAGTTCCTTCTGAAACACCTGGTTCATCTTCGTGGTGCTGAAGAACGTGCTGCAGAGGATCAGGCTGCTGAGGTTCTGCTGGTATTTCAGCGCGTACGCCTGCGCGAGCACCCCGCCGTAGGAATGCCCCAGCAGCGCGATGCGGCCCAGCGCGAGTTCCCCGCGCACGGCTTCCAGATCGTCGGCCATCGCCTCCACGGTATAGCCGGACGGATCGTCCAGCTTCGAGGAGCGGCCGGAGCCGCGCTCGTCGATGAACACGAGGCGGTGATGGCGCGCCAATGGCGTGAGATAGGGGAGGAAATAGTCGTGCGACGCGCCCGGCCCGCCGTGCACAATCACCAGCGGAGTGCCCTGGCCGAATGCTTCGTAGTAGATCATCACGCCGTTGGCATCCACGTAGCCTTGTTCGATCCTGTCGACTGCGCCCTCCGCCAGCGCGCCGGCGAGAAGGGGGAACAGCGCGAGATATTGGATAGGTCTCATAGGTCCGGCTCCGATCTTAGCAGGATGCTGAAATAGCCGCCGCGCATTCCACTCCCTCACGGTCGTGGCTCGGTAACTCGCTGAGCCGCGCGCGTCGGCAAGCGGTTCCGCGGCTATTTCAGCGCCCTCTTAGCGCATAATTCCGCTACCATAAGCTGCATGGCCCGATTGTATTGCGGCACCTCGGGTTTCGCCTACGCTTCCTGGAAACCGGACTTCTATCCCGCGAAGATGGCGTCCAGGCAATTCCTGGGGCACTATGCCGGCCGGCTCAATGCCGTGGAGATCAACTACACGTTTCGGCGGCTGCCCGCGGCGGCCACGCTGGAATCGTGGGTGAAGTCCGCACCGGAGGGGTTCCTCTTCTGCCCCAAGGCGCACATGCGCATCACGCACATCCAGCGCCTGCAGAAAGCCGAATTCACCGAGCTTTTCTTTCGTGCTCTGGAGCCGCTGCGCATCTCCCGGCGTCTGGGCCCGGTGCTGTTCCAGTTGCCTCCGCAGTTTCGCGCCGACGCCGCGGTGCTGAGGGAATTCCTCGAGGGGTTGCCGGATGGCCTCGCCTGCGCGTTCGAGTTCCGGCATGAATCGTGGTTGAACGCCGAGGTTTACGGCGCGCTGGAGAGTCGTGGCGCGGCGCTCTGCCTTGCCGAATCGGAGAAGCTGACGATCCCGGCGGTGCTGACCGCGCCCTTTGTGTACGCGCGTCTGCGCAAAGCGGACTACTCCCCCGAGGAACGCGCCGACATCGCCGAACGCATTCGGCGGATGCTGGCCGGCGGACGCGATTGCTACGTCTTTTTCAAGCACGAGGAAACGCCCGCGGGCGCGCTCTACGCCGAGGAGTTATTGCGTTCAGCGAATCGGACGTGAGATATGCGAGATTCCGCGGACGCCGCCGTGGTCGTCGAAAATGGGCGCAAGCTGGATCACGGTGGGGATTTGCGAACCGTCCTTGTGCAGGATTTCGGTGCGGATCTCGACCACAGCCCTGGCGGCGATTACGCGTTGACGGTTGCCGCGTTCGTACTCCCGGCGGTGTTCGGGCACAATCACGGATATGTTCTGGCCAATGATCTCCGCCGGGGCGTACCCAAACGCGCGTTCGGCGCCTTTGTTCCAGGTGAGGATCATTCCGTCGGCGTCCTTGGAAAAGATGGCGTACTCGGCGCTCTGCACGATGGCCTCGAGCTCGGCGCGGGCCACTTCCTGCTCTTTGCGAGCCGTAATGTCCCGGTAGTTGCAGATGATCGCCTGAACATCGGGGGAATCCAGCATGTCGGTGAAGGTCGCCTCTACCCAGAAGAAAGATCCATCCGGGCGCACGGTGCGCACTTCGATATCGCCGGTGGAGCACTCGCGGCTCAGCAGCCGCCGGTAACAATCGCGGATCACTTCGCGGTCAGCGGGGTGGACGAGTAATTCAACGGGCGTACCGGCCAGATCGAGAGGGCCATATCCGGAAATCGACCGCACGATGCGGATGATTCTCCCGTCCGGCCCGGTCAGCAGAATCGCGTCTTTGCTGTGCGCCAGCATGGCATGAAAGAGCGCCGTATTGCGCTTGAGCGCCTCATCGAGCTGCCGGTAGAGGATGTCGCAGTTCGAACACAGGAACGACTCCTGCGGATTTGTCTCGATGCATTCTTCAGGCATAGTCGCGATTCCCCTGGCTGGCGATGAACGTCTGAATCTGTTTGACCGCGGTGGACGCGGGTGGGATCAGCATGAACACCAGCCACGTCGAAGAGATGGGAATGAGCACCTGGCGCCCGGCAACTTCGAACATGGTCTCTTTCGTCGGCCGGTCCAGCATCTTACGCACCTGCGCGCGCACCGCCTCCAGCGCATCCGGCCGTTCCAGCATACCGACCAGGGCGGGACCGCTCCAGCGAAACAACTGGTCGCCCGGCGAAAGCTGCTCCTGAAAAAGCTCCTTGAAAGTCCGCAACACGTCGTCGCCCGTGGCGTGCCCGAAGCGCGCATTGATCGGCTGCATCCGGTTCACCACGGCCGTCACCACATAACGCTTGCCGGGTTTTCGCACCAGTTCCTGCAGTGCGCTTTCGGCCGCCTCCTGCGTGGGAAGCCCGGTCACCGGGTCCAGGTCCGGCGCCTGGGAAATGGTCCGGGTGCGCTCCCCGGACACCGCAATCTGCCGCTGCAGCGCCGCGACCATCTGATCATTCTCGGTTTTCTGCCGCAGGGTCTCCTCGCGGACATTCTCCAGACAGTCGCTGAGTCGGGCCCGAAGCGTTTGCACGTCCTCCAGTTCCACCGCCTTCTCCAGGTGATTGCCGATCTCTCTGAGGCGCTGGACGGAGCGGTCGCTTCCCGTGCCGATGCTGATCACCGTCCGGGTCAGCATGCTGATGATGTTCTGCAGCTCGGCTCCCTGTTTGCGGATGAAGCGCGTGGTGCGCTGGCTGTAGCCCTCCAGAGCCTGCACCGCCGAACCGGCGATGACCAGCAGGGCGTCGGCGGGGACGCCCGCGCGGGCCGAGTCGCAAATCCGTTCCATGTCGCTGTGGAACGCTTCGTAGTCGCCCTGATCTCCGCGCACCATGCGCGTGGCCATGCCATCCAGAAGCAGGAGAATCACGCTGTGGAGCGCCGCCTCTTCCTCGCTTTGGGAGATGTGCCGCTTGATACTGACCATCGACATGAACAGGCTCGCGGAGGAGCGTGGCGCCCCTGCTGTTGCTCATCGGCAGCGCAATGGATTCTGTGATCAGCGAATCGGACGTGAGATATGCGCGATTCCGCGGACGCCGCCCAGCCGATCGAGCACCGGCGCCATTTGCACTGCCGCGGTAATGCGCGAGCCATCCTTATGCAGACGCTCCGTCCTTAGTTCCACCGCGGCCTTCGTTTGTATCACGCGCTGTCGCGCGGCGAGCTCCTCCTCGCGCCGGTCTTCCGGAACCAGCATGGAGATTTCCTGGCCGATCGCCTCAGCAGCGCCGTAACCGAACGTCCGTTGCGCGCCTTTGTTCCACGTTACGATTCGCCCTCCCATGTCTCGGGAGAAGATGGCGAGTTCGGAGCTTTGAACAATGGCTTCAAATTCGGCCATGATCAGTTCCTGCTCTTTGCGGCCGGTGATGTCGCGATAGTTGCAGACAATCGCCTGCACCTCGGGAGCATCCAGCATGTCGGTAACGGTGGCCTCCACCCAGACGTACGAGCCGTCGCCGCGAAATGCCCGCGCCTCGATTTCGACGCTGTCGCAGGCGCGGTCCAGCAGCCGCCGATAACAATCGCGAATCAGGTGGCGATCCTCCGGATGGACCATGTCTTCGACACTCGTTCCCGGCAGCCCATCCGCCTCGTGGCCGAGGATGGACCGAACGACATGGACGATCCGGCCATCCGGCCCGGTCAGCAGAACCCCATCGCGGCTGTGCGACTGCATCGCCCGAAACAGGGCCGTGTTCCGGGCGAGCGCTTCCTCGAGGATACGAACGCCGCTTTCGCAGTCCCGGCAGGGAAACGAGATTTCAGACTGCAGCTCCGCAGTGTCCTCATGCATAGTCGCGATTCCCCTGACTGGCGATGAACGTCTCAATCTGTTTGAAGGCGGTGGTGACTGGCGGAATCAGCATGAACACGCTCCAACCAGCGGTTATCGCGATCATCACCTGGCGGCCGCCCACGTCGATCATGCGGTTGCCGGTGGAAGCGTCCGACATGCGGCGAACCTCGGCGCGAACCGATTCCAGCGTTTCCGCGCGCTCCAGCACCGCCATCAGAGCCGGGCCGGTCCATCGGAACAGGCGATCCCCCGGGACGAATTGCCGTTCGAAGGACTCTTTGAACGTCCGCAGCACCTGATCGCCCACCTCGTGGCCGAAACGGGCATTGATGGGTTGGATCCGGTTCACCACGGCAACGACCACGTAGCGCTTGCCGGACTTGCGGGAAAGGACTTCCAGGGCCGTTTCCGCCGCCTTCTGATTGGGCAGGCCGGTCACCGCATCGGTATCCAGGACTCCGGCCGCAGCCAGGGCTCGTTCCTGAATGGCGGCGATCTGCTGCTGGAGCGCGGCGACGATCTCCCCTGCGTCCGTCTTCTGCAGCATTGCCTCCGTGCGCGCGCTGTGGCAGCACTCGGAGATTCTCGCGCGCAGCGCGCGCACGTCCTCGGGCGTTGTCCCTTCCAGCCGATCCGCGATTCCGCTCAGGCGCTGCTGAGAACGCTCCAGACATGTGCCAATATTGCCCGCGATGCGGGTGAGCATTTCCGCGGTATTCCGGAGTTCCGATCCGTGCTCGCGAACGATGCGCGGTTCGCCCTGGCCGAATGTGTCGAGGGCCTGAATGGCGTGGCGGGCCACGGTGAGCAGCACGCTCAGCGGCACCTCCTCGATCCTTTCGGCGGTGCGCCGGACGTTGTCCTGAAGCGGACCGTTCTCCGCGGCGTCGCTTTCGCTGACGCGCGTGGCGATGCCGCTGAGCAGTGAGGAGATGATACGGCGGAGCTGGGCCGTCTCTTCGAAGGCGGGCGCATCCTGGTTGAGACCGGTCACCGGCACGGGCAGATTCATGGAAGCACTGCGCCTTCCCCTGCTGTCGCTCATCGGCAGCGCGATGGATTCTGTGATCGGGTATGATGGACCGAAGATCCCATCCTGAAACGCAAGGGGATTTCCGTTTCCATGGACTGGTACTATTCCGACGGACGGCAACAATTCGGCCCGGTCGCGCAGGCTGAATTCGACGCGCTGGTGTCATCCGGCCGAATCAACGCCGTGACGCTCGTGTGGCGCGCGGGCATGGCGAACTGGGCGCCGTTCGGAACGCTGCGGCAAACCGCGCCGGCGGCATCGCCAGGTCCAGGCGCGGTCGCCGCCACCGTGGTCGAGCCTCAGCCCGAAACGCGTTTCTGCAGTCAATGCGGCAGACCTTTCCCGCCCGGCGATCTACTGCAGATCGGCAGCATGACCGTCTGCGCCGGCTGCAAGGACGTGGTCATGCAGCGCCTGAGGGAGGGCGCCCTGCCCGGCGGCCTCGCGTATCAGGGACGCCAGTACGGCGGCTTCTGGATCCGCTTCGCGGCCATTTTCATCGATGGCATCATTCTCGGCGTCGTGGGCGCGATCATCAACGTCCCGTTTCAGCTCCTGTTCGTGGGGATGAACGCCGGCGCGAACCAGGCGGACGTCACGCTGATGCTGACCCGCACCCTCGGCCTCGCTGCCGTCCTGATGGTGATCAACATGGGGATTGCCCTGCTGTACGAATCGTGGTTCGTCGTCAGCAAGGGCGCCACTCCGGGCAAGATGGTCCTGTCGCTCGAGGTCATTCGCGCCGACGGCACGCGGCCCGGTTGGGGTCTCGCCATCGGCCGCTACTTCGCGAAGATGCTCTCTTCGCTCACGCTTTACATTGGTTACATCATGGCCGGCTTCGACGACGAGAAGCGCGCCCTGCACGACCGCATCTGCGAGACGCGCGTCATCAGGAAGTAATCCGTGAAGCTCCAGCCGCCGCTCACGCACTGCCACGTGTGCCTCGCTACCATTTCTTACGCACCGGACGGCGCAGCAGTGGAATGCCGCTGCGGCGTGATGGCGCGCGCGCTGGTTTATCCCGCCATCTTCCGCCTGCGCTCCGCATCGGCCGGAGAAACGATCCAGACCGAGGGCGAAGCGGCGTGCTTCGCGCACGAAGACAAACGCGCCGTCGCCGCCTGCGATTCCTGCGGACGCTTCGTCTGCGCCCTGTGCCGCATCGAGTGGGGCAGCCGCGTGCTTTGTCCCGCCTGCGTGAACGCGGCGGAAAAACGAACCGACCTGCTGGTCCGCTCGCGCACGATGTACGACACCATGGCGCTGGTCACCGCCATCGGCTCGGCCATCATTTTCACGCTGAGTCTTTTCGCCGCGCCCGTGGCCATTTATCTGGCGATCCGCGCGTTCAGGGCTCCGCGCAGCCTGGTGCCCCGCACCATGGTACGCGCCTGGTTTGCGCTCGGCCTCGGCCTGCTGGAAGTGGGCGGGTGGGTCTGGCTGCTGGTGTTTCTGGTCATGAAGGCGCGAAGCTGATGCCACACGCCCGGTCCGAGTACAAGCGTCTGCCCGGCGGCAGAAGCCGCCTCTTTCGCCGGGACCGGCTGTATCTGGGCCCCGATCACGTTCTTCTCGCGCGCTCGCTGAGCTTCAGCGAGGAGTATCGCCGCTTCTACTACTCCGACATTCAGGCGCTGGTGCTGCAGGAGCGGCCGATGGGCAATCGCCGCCTGGCCGACTCGGTAGCCATCGGCGTTGCCGTCGCGGCGATCGTCGCGCTGTTTGCGACCGGCCATCCGGTTTGGGGCGCCTTGCTGAGCATTGTCGCGGTTGCCTACGCCTGGGTTGCCCTGCGCCGCGAGGATTGTCAGGCGTGGGTGCAGACGGCAGTCGGCGCCGCGGAGCTGCCGTCGCTGTGCCGGGCACGTTCCGCCCGGAAAGCCATCGCGCTGATCGACGAACGGACTCGCGCCGCGCAGCCGCCGCTGCCGCCGGAGGAGTTGTCGCGCGCGCTGGAAACACCCCCACCGTTGCCGTTCCAGATCGCCGCATCTCCGCCGGCGCCGCCGGCCCTGCCCATCGCCGCCGAAGCTTCCCGCCGGCCGTCCCGCTTATATCTGGCCGGCTTCGGGTTACTGCTCGCGCTCGGCGTTTTCAAGATGTACGCCGCGCTTTCCATGCCCCGTTCGTTCCCGTGGGTCATGCCTGCCGGATACCTGATTTTCCTGGCGCTGACGATCGTTCCTTTGCTCCGCCAGGGCATGAAGAACATTCGCGGATCGCGCGCTGCCGCGGTGCTTACGTCCATCGTCGTCACCGGAAGCGTCGCCACGTACGCGCTGAGCTGGGCGACGTCCGAGAGCAGCCGCAACGCGCAGGATGCGAACACGCGAAAGATCTACGCCATGCTGGAAACAGCCGCGCCTTTGCATGTCGGCATTGCCGTTGTGCTGCTTTTGCTGGCGATCTGGGGCCTGCTGGCTTTCCTGATGGCCGAAGAGCCCGTTGCCGGACGTTCCAACGCCCCGCTCACCCTTTTCGGTTCGGATCGTTTATGATGGTGCGCCTGTGACCCCGTTCGCCCAGCAGCGCTGCTTCATCCACCCCGCACGGGAAGCCGTGTCGTTGTGCGTCGAGTGCCGCCGCGCCTGGTGTCGTGAGTGCGTGGTGGATCACGACGGACGCCTGGTTTGTGCCGCCTGTCTCGCAAGGTTGCGCGCTCCCGCTGCTCGTGGGGGCGGCGTGCGGCAGCGGACGTTCGCGGCGGGTGGAATGGCTGTCACCCTTTTGCTCGGCTGGATTGTGTTCTACATGGCCGGCCGGCTGCTCATCACCGCCGAACCTGGGCATCACGGTTTCGACGACTCGATGCAGGAGCCGCGCAGGTGAGCACCTCTGCCCAGTCTTCCGGCGCCCGGCCGCCCGGTTCCATCGCCCTCCTCGATGGGGCTTTCGATCTTCTGCGCGCCGCACCGGCCTCGGTCTGGCTGGTCTGGGCCATGGGCAGTTTGCCGTTTGGACTCGGCGCGATCGCCTTCGTCGGCGAGATGACCGGCAGCGCCAACGCCGCGGAACTGCTTCCCGCGCACGCACTCGCGCTTGCTCTGCTGTTCCTGTGGATGACCGCGAATCAGGCGCGCTTCGCCCGCCGGCTCCGGCCTCTGCTGGATGGCGCCGCGCCGAAACAATCGGCGTTGGCCCCGCAGATCGTCATCGGCGGCACATCCGTGTTGCTGCTTCCGCTCGCCGCGCTCAGCATCCTGGGATTTCCGTGGATGGCCGCCTTCTACTACGGCGCCAGCGCATCCGACGCTCCGGACACCGGCGGCGTTTACCGCTACGCGTCGCGCCAGGCATCGACGTGGTCGTTCTCGATGGTGAACGACTTTCTGATTACTGTGCTGCTGGGACTCGTTGTCTTCCTGAACGTGTTTGTGCTGCTCGCCAGCGGCCCGGCTCTTTTTCGCACCTTCACCGGCCAGGAAAGCGTGTTCACCCGAAACCCCGGCGGCATGATGAACGGCACTCTGTTCACCGCCGCGGTCGTAATCACCTGGCTGCTCCTGGACCCGCTTCTGCGGGCGATGTTCGTGATTCGCTGCTTTCGCGTGGATGCCATTCGCAGCGGCGTGGATCTGAGCGCGGCAATCCGGCGCGGCGCGGGCGTCCTGGTGTTGCTGTTGACATTGTTCGCAGTGCCCGTGAAAGCCGCGCAACCATCGAAAGCCACGCAACCATCGAAAGCCCAGCCTCAGGCGGTGGACCCTCCCCGGCTCGACCGCACCATCCGCGAGGTCACGCATCGGCCCGAATTTCTGTGGCAGGAGCCGCGCGCGGTGGACACCGGCGCCCCCGCGAACGCGTTTGTACGCTTCACGCAGGACGCGGTGCGCTTCATCGGCAACATCGTCCACGAAGTGTTCGACTGGCTCAGCGCGGTAATCCGCGCGATTCTTCGCTGGCTGATGGGCCGGCAGCAGGAGCTGCCCCCCGACGACGCGGGGCGCCGCGGGTTGCCGTACGCCGCTCCCATTCTCTACGTGCTGATGGCGCTGGCCGCCGGCGCGGTTGTGGCCTTGTTACTGCGCCTCCGCATGGAGCGCAGGAAAGCTCAAATCGTGCCCACGGTCGCTGCACCGGAGGTACTCGATCTGGCGAATGAACACGTCGCGCCCGATCAGGCGCCCGAAGATGAGTGGCTGGCCATGGCCGCCCGTCTTCTCGACGCCGGCAACCTGCGGTTGGCCATGCGCGCGCTTTATCTGGCCGTGCTGGCGAGTCTCGGCGAGGCCGGGCTCATCACCATCCATCGCGCGCGGTCGAACCTGGATTATCAGCGCGAGCTGGCGCGGCGCGCTCGCGGAAACGCCAGGCTGCTGCAGACTTTTCGCGGGCTGGTGGTCGCGTTCGAACGCACCTGGTACGGCGATCACGCTATGTCGCGCGAGGACTTCGACGGGTTCCGCGGGAGCGCACAGGACGCGGCGGCGTCCTCCCTGAAAACGCGAAACCGGACGTCCGCCGCGTCCGTTGTGCGCGGTTCCATGGAAAGCCCGCTGGAAATGAGGACTCGTGGCGGGACGTAGACGGGGGACACGCGGCGCCAGCCGCGTCTCTGCTGTGTCGCGGGAAGACGCGGCTGGCGCCGCGTGTCCCATTGCGGAAGAACTGTCAAGTGAATAGTATTGAGCCCAGGCTGCATGTCATCGTCGCGGTGCTGTTCGCCGTGGCCTTCGTCGCCGGCGTGTATGGGCTGTTTCGCCTGCGCTTCGAAGAGGCCGACGCTTATCCCATCTACTCCACGCTGCGCCCCGATCCGCTCGGGGCCAGGGCGCTCTATGAAAGCCTGGCGCTGCAGCCCGGCCTCACGGTGTCTCGCACCATGCGTCCGCTCACGCCGATCAAGGGTCCCGACACCGCGCTGTTTTACCTGGGCGTTGAGGAATGGTTCCCGCCGCCTTCCGATTTCGAACGAATCGCCGGCACCGGCGGACGCGTAGTCATCGCCTTCCTCCCTGTGCGGCCCCGCCTCGAAGCGGCCGTGGAAATCGAGCGCCAGCTTCGACAGAACATGAAACCGGCGCCGACGGCCAAACATGTCCCGACGTTCTTCGAGCAGATCGGCGTCACGCTCGTCGTCGATACGGTGAAACGGCCGCCGGAAGGTGGCTGGAGCAGCGACCCGCCACGTAACACCGCGCTCTGGTTCGACAAGCTCGCGATGGAGTGGACCGTGGAGCGAAGGTATCGGAATCATCCGGTGTGGATTGAGCGCCCGTGGAAGGCCGGGTCCATCGTGCTTGTGGCCGACTCGTGGATGCTCAGCAACGAGGCGCTGGCGCGCGAACCGGACGCCGTGGCTCTGGCAAAGCTGGTCGGTCCGGCTCACAACGTGATCTTTGACGAGGGGCATCTGGGACTGGAAGACAGCGGAAGCGTGGCCGGCCTGCTGCGCCGATATCATTTGCAGGGATTGGTCGCCGCGCTGCTCGCGCTCGCGGGCTTGTACGTCTGGAAGAGTTCTTCGCCATTTTTGCCGCGCCCGCCGAAGAGCGCCAGCGCCGCTGGCCTGCGCGGTTTCTCGTCCGCATCCGGACTGGTGAGCCTGCTGGAGCGCAGCGTGCGTCCACCGCAGTTGCTCGATGTGTGCGTTCGTGAATACACCCAGACGGCGGGCCGCGGGGTGGCGCAGCGCCTCGGCGGCGAGCCACGCAAGAAGCTGGAAGAAACCATGCGCCAGGGCGCGCAGGCGGCCGACCCGGTTCGCGGCTACGAAACGATCCGCAAGGCACTCGAGGAAATGAGACATCCATGGAAACAGACTTCGAACAACTAAAGACGGTGCTGGAGCGGACGCGCGCCGAGGTTCGCAAGGTGGTGATCGGCCAGGAACACGCCATCGACTACGCGCTGGTGTGCATCTTCACGGCGAATCATGCGCTGGTGGAAGGCGTCCCCGGCGTCGCCAAGACCCTGCTCACGCGCACGCTGGCGCACGTTCTCGGCGGCTCCTTCATGCGCGTGCAGTTTACGCCGGACCTGATGCCCACCGATATCACGGGAACCAACGTGTTCAATATGCAGCGCGGTGAATTCTCGCTGGTTCGCGGCCCGATTTTCACGACGTTCCTTCTGGCTGACGAAATCAACCGCGCCCCCGCGCGCACTCAGGCCGCGTTGCTCGAAGCGATGCAGGAACGGACCGTCACCATCGACCGCGAGACCTATCCGCTGTCGCCCGAGTTCACCGTCTTCGCCACGCAGAACCCCATCGAGTACGAAGGGACTTATCCACTGCCCGAGGCGCAGAAAGATCGCTTCATTCTGAAGATCCCCATGCCGCTGCCCGAGCGCGAGGAGGAAGCCGAACTCGGCCGGCGCATGCTTTCCGGCGACGCTCCCGAGGACACCCTGGCGCACGGTGCCGTTCAGCCGGTGCTCCGCGATGGCGAACTGACCGCGGTTCGCCGGGCGCTGGCGCTGGTCACGTTCCGCGAAGAGTTGGCCGCATACGCCGTGGACATCGTTCGTCGAACGCGAACTCACGAGGCAGTCATGTCCGGAGCGGGGCCCCGCGGCACTCAGTCGCTGTTGATGGCCAGCCGCGCGCACGCGGCCATTCAGGGCCGGGATTTCGTGACGCCCGACGACATCCGCGAGCTCGCCGTACCCGTGCTCGCGCATCGCCAGCTCCTGCGTCCCGAATTCGAGCTGGAGGGTCTCACCTCGGCTGAAGTGATCCAGCAGATCCTTGCCGAGATCCCGGTCCCGCGATGATCGCTCCGCGCACCCGCCTGCTCGTGTTGTTCGGCGTCGTCGTGGCGCCCGCGGCCGCCATCGGCTCGCTGCCGGCTTGGCTGTTCATCGCGCTGTTTGTGCTCGCCGCGGTGCTCGATGCCCTTCTCGGCCGCCGGCGTCTGCAGGGGATTGAGGTTGAGCTTCCCGCCGTGGTGCGTTTTGTGCGCAACCGGAAAGGCACGATCCCGGTAACCGTTCGCAATCGCGGCGCTGGCGTGTCGTCTCTGCGCGTGGGCGTCGCTCTCGACGACTCGCTAGTCGGCACAGGGCGGAGCCGCCCGCAGCGCGAGCCGGGTAACGCCGGCGGTCCGCTCCGTTGTGCCGACGTTGACGTAAGAGGCTGCGACACCGGCGAATTCACGCTGCCCGCCCCGCCCCAGGGCGAATCGGTGGCCGCGCTTCTCAACGCTCACCCCCGCACGCGCGGGACGTTTGTCGTCGAAACCGCCGGCCTGGAGTCGCCTTCGCCGCTGGGCCTTTGGAACATCCGCAGGCGGCCTGCCGTGCACTCGGAGGTCCGCGTTTATCCCGATCTCGGCGCGGACCAGAGCGTCGTCGCGCCGCTGCTGATGCGCCGTCATCCCGGGTTGCACCTGCAGCGCCAAGCCGGCCGCGGGCGCGAGTTCGAGAAGCTGCGCGAATACATTCCCGGCGACGCCCTCAACGAGATCCACTGGAAGGCAACCGCTCGCCGGGGCCACCCCATCACACGGCAGTTTCGCGTGGAACGCACCCAGGAGATCTACGCCGTGCTCGACTGCTCGCGGCTCACCGGGCGCGACGCCGACGATGGCGAGACCGTGCTGGAGCGCTACATCACCTCGGCTTTGGTGCTCTCGCTGGCCTGCCGCCAGCAGGGCGATCTGTTCGGTCTGGTCACCTTCAGCGACACCGTCCACTCTTTCTCGCGCGCGGGAGGAACCAACGCGCACTACGACGCCTGCCGCAACGCCCTGCTGAATCTCGCTCCGCGCCTGGTAGCGCCCGATTTCACCGAGCTCGCCGCCACGCTGGACACGCGCCTGCGCCGCCGGGCGCTGCTGGTGTTCCTCACCGAACTCGACGATCCGGTACTCTCCGAAGACTTCCTCCGGGTCGCCAGCGGTCTTTCGCGGCGTCATCTGGTGGCCGTAGCCTCAGTGCGCGGGAAGCACGACGAGGCCCTGTTCGAACTGCCTGCCGCCTCCGTGGCGGAAGTCTACGAGCGCCTCGGCGGCCATCTCGCCTGGCGCCGTCTCAGCGAGCTTTCCGCCAGCCTGCGCTCCCGCGGCGTGCGCATGTTCACCGCGCATCCCGCGAAGCTCTCGCTGGAACTCACGCGCTTCTACCTGAACACCAAACAGCGGCAGGCCATATGATCATCGACGTCGAGCGATTCTTCGCGCAGAACCGGCCGCACTGGCGGGAACTGGAGAAGCTGCTCGACGGCATGCAGGCCGGCGCGAAGCTCAGCTACGACGACGCCCGCCGTCTGCATTACCTCTATGAGCGCACCTCCGCCGACCTCGCCCGCCTGAGCACCTTCGCCGCCGAATCGGAAGCGGGCGCGTATCTGAGCGGTCTGGTGGGCCGCGCCTACGCCGAAATCTACGAAACGCGCCGCCGCAAGGCCCGTTTCTCTCCGCGCCGCTGGTTCTTCCGCGATTTCCCGCGAACCTTCCGGCGGCACATCGGAGCTTTCGCGCTTGCCGTCGCGCTGACCATCGGAGGCAGCGCGTTCGGCGCCTTCGCGCTGGCCATCGACCCCGACGCGAAGTACGTTCTCATGCCCTTTCCTGGGCTCGAAGGCGATCCCGGCGAGCGTGTCCGCAACGAGGAGTCCGGACCGAACAAATCTCTGCAGGGGCACCGCTCCACTTTTTCGGCGGAGTTGATGACCCACAACATGCGCGTCTCGTTCTTCACTCTGGCGCTGGGCATCACCTGGGGCGTGGGCTCGGTGCTGATGCTGTTCTACAACGGCGTGATCCTCGGCGCGGTGGCATTCGATTACATGCGCGCGGGGTACACGGTTTTCCTGCTCGGCTGGCTGATGCCGCACGGCGTCATCGAGATCCCGGCCATTCTGGTGGCCGGCCAGGCGTCATTCGTTCTGGCTGGCGCGCTGCTCGGACGCGGCGATCGCCGCCCGCGCCGCGAACGGTTGCGCGAGGCGACTCCGGCGATTGTGACCCTGGCCGGTGGCTCGGCGGTCATGCTGGTCTGGGCGGGGATCGTCGAGAGCTTCATTTCGCAATATCACCGCCCCGTGCTGCCCTACGAAGTCAAGATCGCCTTCGGCGCGGTTGAGCTGGTCCTGCTGATCGCTTTTCTCGGTTTCAGCGGCCGCGAGGACGCACCGCAATGACCGGCCGCCGCCTCACCGTGCGGACCCCGGAAGGCGTCGAGTTCTCCTGGCCGCTTGCGGGTCCCGTGGCGCGCATGCTGGCCGTCATCATCGACCTTTTCTGTATCGGCACGGCCGTGTACGTGGTGAACCGTGTGATGTCGCTGTTTGCCGCGTTCACCCGCGACTGGGCCACCGGCGTCGCCATACTCCTCTACTTCGCGCTGCAGATTGGCTATGGCATCGCGCTCGAATGGATGTGGCGCGGGCAAACCATCGGCAAACGCGTCCTGCACATTCGCGTCATCGACGGCGAAGGACTGCGCCTCACCCCCGGTCAGGTCGTTCTCCGCAACCTGCTGCGCGCCGTGGACACTCTTCCCCTGTTCTACGCCGTCGGTGGCCTCACCTGCGCCGTCACCCGCCACGCGCAGCGCCTCGGCGATCTGGCCGCGAACACCGTGGTGATCCGTCATCAGGCGGCCGTCGCGCCGGAACTGACCGAAGCGCTTCGCCAGCGTTACAACACACTTCGCCAGTGGCCCCACCTCTGCGCGCGGCTTCGCCAGCGCACCACACCGGACGAAGCCGGCATCGCGCTGCAGGCGATTCTGCGGCGCGAGGAAATCGACCCCGAGCCGCGCCTCGAACTGTTCGACACCCTCGCCCGCCACTTCCAGCAGAAGGTGGAGTTCCCGCCCGAGGCGCTGGACGGGCTGAGCAGCGAGCAATACGTCCGCGACGTGGTGCAGTTGCTGTTCGAGACTGTTGCGAAATCCCGCAACTGATTTTGCAAACCAGGCTCCCGCATGGTCGATATGAACTACATGGCAATGTTCACCTGGAGTTCCGAGTATTCGGTCGGCAACGACCTCATCGATCGCGAGCATCAAAAACTCTTCGAACTGGCCGACCGGCTCCATCAGGCCATGCTCTCCGGGGGCGCCCATACAGTGCTGCGCGGCTTGTTCGACGAACTGGCGGAGTACACGCACACGCATTTCGCTCATGAGGAAGCGCTGATGCGGCGCTACTCCTACCCGCAGTTGCCGGCGCACGCGGAGATTCACCGGCAGCTCGTCGCCCGCGTGGCCAGCCTGCAGGAGGATCTCAGGGCCGGCAAGCTGACGGTGACCATGAACACTATGCAGTTCCTGCGCGACTGGTTGTCGCATCACATCGGCAAGACCGACCGCCTGGTTGCGGCGCACGTTCGAGCCTGCGAGCTCCAGCCCGCCTCCCGATAGGGTGAGGGGAACTCGACTCCCTACGGACTGGGCGCCGCGCTCGGCGCTGGCGCGGGCGTCTGCGGGGCGGCGGCAGGCGCGGGCGCGGGCTTCGGCGGTGGCGCGGGTTTTTCCGGCTCGCTCCACGTCTTCAGGAACGGATGAAGACCTTGCGCTTCGAGGTGCGCGCGCACGTCGTTCAGGGACTCGCCTTCCTTCGGCCACACCAGCACTCTTCGCACCCCCGCACCGGCCCCCGGCGCTACCAACGCCTGAAATCCGCCGTCGTGCAGGCCCCTGGCAACAACCTCGGCAATGCCCGGCTCCACGGACATGAGCTGAAGATACGCAACGCCGGGTTGTGGATCGCTGTTCTTCCAGGCCGAGAGATCGGCGGTCTTCGCCGCAGGGGGAACCGCTGTTGCCGGACAGGGTACGGCGGCTTCGCTGGCTGTGGCTGCCGGCCGTACGGGCGGCGACGCTGCCGCAGTCACGGTGTGGGGAGCGGCTCGTCCGATAATGTAGGATAGGCAACAGAGGATGCCGGTAATCGTAAGAGCCACGAGCAGAACCGCAGTGATCTGCCGCGGGCCCAAGGCGATGGCGAAATCCTGCGGGAGCGCTTCCGCGTGTTCCATCCAGTACTTCAGTGTCCGCACTTATGTCAATATATCGGGAAATCGTCTTCAGGGCACGGATCGGTCGAACCTGCTGTATCATTGTCCCGTTTAATATGTATAAGGACAACTATGAAACCCTTCGTGACACACATTGCTCGATCCCTCGTTTTCGTCGCCGCCGCGACGCTCTGCGTGGCCCAGACGCCCCCTCCGGCCGCTCCTCCGGCCGCGGAAACGGCTGCCACGCCGTCCGTTGACGACGTGTTGAACCATTACATTCAGGCGATTGGCGGCCGCGACGCAATCGCAAAGTTCACCAGTACCACCGAGAAGGGCACCTTCGAAGTGCCCGATTTCGGCGTGTCCGGGCCGATGGAGATCTACTCCAAGACGGGCGACAAGACCTTCATGACCATCGACATCGCCGGTTTCGGCACGGTACGCCGGGGCTACGACGGAACCACCGGCTGGGCCGACGATCCCCAGGCCGGCCTGCGCGATCTGGCGGGCAATGAACTCGCCGACATGAAACGCCAGGCAGCATACAACGGCGAACTGCGGATCAAGGAGATCTATCCCGGTCTGGAGGTGAAGGGCAGCGACAAGGTGAACGGCCACGATGCCTGGGTGCTGGAAACCACCATCGACGATCTGAAGCACCGTTTCTACTTCGACTCCGCGAGCTGGCTTCTGGTCCGCACCGACGAGGAAGTGAAAATCCAGGACGGCAAGGGCGCCGCGGTCACGTATCTCGCCGACTACAAGACTGTGGACGGCGTGCAGGTTCCGTACACCATGACCATGACCAGCCCGCAGATGAACTTCAACATGAAGATCAGCGACGTGAAGCACAACGACCCGATCGACGACGCGAAGTTCGTCAAGCCGAGCGGTGAGGAAACCAAACCGGCAGAAGCCGCCAAGCCGGCGGAACCGGCTGCCAAGCCGGCTGAAGCCACACCCAGCAAATGAATCGTCGGCTTTCCGGCGCAGCCTTGGGGCTGTTCTTCATGGTCTCCGCCGTGTCTGCCCTCGCGCAGCCGGCGGAGGAACCCTCGCTCGATAACATTCTCGACCGCTATATCCGCGCTCTCGGCGGCAAAGCGGCCATCCGCAAACTGACCTCGCGCGTTGCCAAAGGCACCATTACCTTTCCGGCGCAGGGAATCACCGGCAACATCGAAGCCTGGACCATGTTCCCCGACAAGCTGCTGGTGATCACCGATCTTCCCGGAATTGGCAGGCTGCGCCAGGGATACGACGGCACGGTGGGATGGGTCGAGGACCCGCAGACCGGCATCCGCCAGGTGACCGGCGTCGAACTGGACGATCTGCGCCGCAGCGCCGTATTCGACCGCGCGCTGCACATGAAAGACGTCTTTCCCGATCTCGCTGTCAAGGATCGGGAGACCATCAACGGCAAGGATGTCTGGGTTCTGGAAACGAAACTGGACCCGCTGACCTATCGCATGTACTTCGCCGTGGACACCGGATTGATGAGCCGTTTCGAAATGGACCAGGCTCAGGATGGAGGTGGCAAGTCCACGATTACGCTGGATGCCGGCGATTACCGTCCCGTGGCCGGCGTCATGGTGCCGTACTCCATTAAGGAGTCCGGCCCGGCAATGGGCTGGGAGGAGAAGTTTACCGAGATCGCGCCGAACGTCGCGATCGACGAATCGTTCTTCGCGCGCCCTCGCGCGGGCAGCACGCCCTGAACGGCCGGCATGCCGCGCGCTCTCGAGTTCGTCATCCTCTTTGTCGTGTTTCCCGCGCTGTTCGCGTTCACCCGACATCGCCTGCCCGCGCTTCCGGCGCTTTGGGCGATCGCCGCGCTCTGTCTGGTGATCCTCCTGCGCGATCCCACGGTGGACCGCCATCGGCTCTGGAACGCTGAAGCGCTTCCAGCGTATCTGCTCCGTGGGCGCGACGGCTTACCGGGCATCCTGCCGCTGTTCGCGGTTGTCGCCGCGGCGCTCGGCATCGCAGTCTGGCGTTTCGCCCCGGATCTGTTTCTGAACCTGCCCCGGCGAAACCCGGTGCTATGGGTCGCCATCATGCTGCTGTATCCGGTTCTTTCCGTGTATCCGCAGAGCATCGTCTACCGGGCGTTCCTGTTCCATCGCTATGGGACGATGTTCCGCTCTGGAACAACGCTCGGCGGCGTGACCGGCGAGGTCATCGTCAGCACACTCGCCTTCGGCTTCCTGCACATCGTGTTTCGGAACGGCTACGCGGTGGCCCTGACAACGGTGGCCGGCGTGCTGTTTGCCGCGCGCTATCTGCAGACCGGCTCGCTGTTCGTCTCCGCCTTCGAGCATTCGTTGTATGGCTGCCTGATATTCACCGTCGGGCTGGGACGGTTCTTCTATCACGGCGCGGTGCAACGATAGCGGCCGGTTACTCGTACCTCAGCGCAGTCATGGGATCGACGCGCATCGCGCGCATAGCCGGGCGCGACGCGCCGACCTAGCATGAGGCTTATTGATGGGGCCGTTGGGAAAAAAAGTCGTCAAAATGATAACATATCAGCGGCGATTCCCAGTGAAGCAGCTCCGACGTTCCTCGTAGCTCGCGACCACGAGGCTGAAATCGTGGCAAATGCACATGGTGATGCGAAGTGCCCGCTGTCCCGCGGGCTCACCTTCAGGCACCCCAGACGCCTCAGACAATTAAGGAGGCCTGAGGCGACAGGTCGTAATTGACTGACGAGGATGAGATGAAGAACAACGATCAGATCCTCAAATCTCGTGACGACAAGGGCCCCCTGTTCTTTACTAGAACGGCAGAGACCGCAGGCCCGGATGAGAGATTCACGATAGCCGGAGAAGGCCAGTGCCCTTGGCTGCATAACCCGGAGGAACCCTTCGGTGCAAGCAAGCTCCGAGAGCGGATAGAGCCATGGCTGACTGCACTGTTTCAATCCGAGCACTTTGCGCTGCTCGTAGGGTCAGGGCTCTCACATGCCGTTTACCAGATCGCAGCGGGCAAACCGCTGCCCGGAATGCAGACGGTTCAGTTTGCTGAATTCGACGCCGAGATCAATGCCGAAGCCAAACGGTCCGCCGAGGCCGCGGGCCGCATGACCGGCAACATTGAAGATCAAATCCGTGTTGCTACCGAATTGTTGCGTGGCCTTGAAATTGTCTCCGATAGCAAGTCAGGCGACCTCAAGGCCTTGGGTGCGCGGGCAAACGCGCTCAGGAGAAGCATCAATCAGGTACTTGGGGACTTTGCAGCATCAATTCTCAGGGGTGAAAACGGTCTCATAACGGTCGACACAAAAGCTCGCGAAAAAGCATTCAATTATCTTGTTAGCTTCCTCATGAGCTTCGCGAGCAGAACGGGGACGCGCGACCGGCTTCAGATCTTTACGACTAACTACGACCGTTACATCGAAGCCGGCGCCGATGTCGCTGGCCTCCATTTGCTCGATCGATTTGTGGGCTCGATGCTACCTGTCTTCCGCTCTTCGCGGCTGGATGTGGACATGCACTACAATCCGCCCGGCATTCGCGGTGAGCCACGGTATTTGGAGGGTGTCGCCAAATTCACGAAACTGCATGGGTCGTTGGATTGGGTGGATGCCGAGAGGAACATACGACGGATGTCCTTGCCTTTTGGCGCTCGGGATATTGCGCCGTACCTTAGTGCGCCAGGTTTAGCTGGTGCTGAGCCACGTCAGCTAATGATCTACCCAAACTCGGCCAAGGACCGAGAGACCACGGCGTACCCTTACGTCGAGCTCTTCCGTGACTTCGCGGCGGCCGTGTGCCGACCGAACAGCACATTGATCTGCTTCGGTTACAGTTTTGGTGATGATCACATAAATCGCATCGTAGAAGACATGTTGACGATACCGTCGACGCATCTCGTAGTGATCGCCTACAACGATCCCCTGGGTCGGATCATGCAGGTATACGAAAAGATGGGCAGGCACGCGCAAATCACTTTATTGCTTGGCGACCACCTTGGTGATCTGCAGGCGCTTGTGGACAACTACCTCCCGAAGCCAGCAATTGACCGAACTACAATGCGAATGACCGATCTCCTGAAATCGCGCTGGAGCGGCAGTGCGGCGTCGAGTGTATCTTCTCTTGTTGCTGGCTCGGATGCGACGGACGGGAGCGTCCGATGACCCATGCACCATTTGAGTTTATCGAGAGTCTGCGGGTTGGCACCGTCGACTTTGTATCTCCTGATGAAATCAAGGTCGCGCTCGACATCGAGGCACCCGAGTCGGTGGCGCTGAATGCGGGTGGTCCGCGGCCGTTCCCCCGTGTCAATAGCTACGTCTTGATACCGGTTGACGATGGTTCGTTGGTTGGACAGATTGAATGGCTGACCGTGGAGCGCTCTGCGTTCCCGAAGCGGCGGGGCATGCAGGACTTCGGGCTCGTCGATTTGCCCTACCCGTTGCGGAAGATGAGCGTGAATCCTCTTGGGACGCTGCGGAAGCTGTCTCGGGAGGTCGAGCGCGAGGAATATGGGTTCCGTCGGGGCGCCGACGCCTTGCCCTCGATCGGGGCTGGTGTCTTTCTGCCGACCGACGAACAACTCCGATCGATCGTGGAATCGGGCGAAAGGAGAAGGGTCAAGATCGGAACCAGTCCACTGGCGGGCAACGCGGACGTATCTGTTGATCCCGACCGCTTGTTTGGCCGACATTTGGCGGTCCTCGGCAACACAGGAAGCGGAAAATCGTGTACGGTAGCTGGACTAATCCGCTGGTCGCTAGAGCAGGCGCAAACACGAGCGGGAGCAAATTCCCGGCCGAACGCCCGCTTCATTGTTCTTGATCCGAACGGCGAATACTCAAGAGCCTTTGCAAACTCGCAGCCTCCCGCGAAGGCGAGGATGTTCAAAGTGACACCGGACGCTGCGGCGGAGGAGGCTGTGCTGCGCGTGCCCTTGTGGTTCTGGAACAGTGCAGAATGGTGCTCATTCACTCAGGCGAGCAGTAAGACCCAAAAGCCAACACTGATTCAAGCGCTGCGAGCCGTGCGGGGGGGGCGGACATGTCGAAGCTGAAGAAAACCGCAGCCATGACACCCGCAGGTTCTTGAGGACGGTGCTAACGACTATCAGGCTCGAGAAGAACGCGGGGGATCCATGGGGAAAGTTCCCCCTTCCCAAAACGTTCTTCCAAAAGATCGAGAAGTGGAAAGGAGCGCTGGAGCCGGACTTGCCTTCGTTAGAGGGCGAGGAGCTCACGACGCTTAGGGCGCTCGTCGATTATATTGAAGGCCTTTGCGTCCCACGCAGAGGGCAGTATCCCAACTACGACTTCACGAGACAGCAGGTAGATGACCTGATCGAGGCAGCGAGGGCCGCACATTCGGCTTTCGGGGGGATTGACCGAGATGCCGAGCCGTTTGACGTCGACGCGCCTCGTCCATTTAGGGGAGAGGCGTTAGTCCGCAGCGTTGAGGCGACTGCTGAGATGCTAAACGTTTCGGAACATGCGGAAACGTTGTTAATTCGTATTCGTAGTCTTCTAGCCAATACTCTGGTGAAGTCGATGATTTCGGACGCAGAGGACATCTCTCTAGAACAGTGGTTGAACGACTACGTCGGGTCGGACCACGCTGAGAACGGTTGCCTCTCTGTCATTGATCTTTCGCTTGTTCCCACCGAGGTGGTTCACATAATTACTTCTGTGATCGCCCGCATCGTGTTTGAGGCGCTCCAACGCTACCGCAAGCTCAATAAGATCGCTCTTCCAACCGTGTTGGTGATGGAGGAAGCCCACACGTTCATCAAGCGCTACCGAGACGATGTCGAGAACTACGATGCCGCGTCTGTGTGTTGCCAAGTGTTTGAGCGGATCGCGCGCGAAGGCCGGAAGTTTGGCCTCGGCCTCGTACTCTCATCCCAGCGTCCGTCTGAATTGTCGGCGACGGTGTTGTCTCAATGCAACACATTCTTGTTGCACCGAATTAGTAATGACCAAGACCAGAGACTGGTACACAGTCTGGTACCTGATAATCTCAAGGGCCTGTTGCGAGAGCTGCCATCGTTGCCATCGCAGAATGCCATTCTCCTTGGCTGGGCGTCGGAGCTTCCACTGCTGGTGAAAATGAACGATCTTCCGAAATCCCAGCAGCCCCGCTCCGATGACCCGGACTTCTGGGATGTCTGGACCGGTAGGGAACAGAGGAAAGTCGACTGGAAGCCTATCGTGGCCGATTGGCAGGGTGCTCCAAGTCACGGAGCGGTAGACCGCGATGAGGACGGACGCACTGAGATCTGAGCTTGTCGCCTCGGATGACGATCTGCCGTTCAACAGTCTGGCGTTTCGCCCCGGATCTGTTTCTGAACCTGCCCCGGCGAAACCCGGTGCTATGGGTCGCCATCATGCTGCTGTATCCGGTTCTTTCCGTGTATCCGCAGAGCATCATCTACCGGGCGTTCCTGTTCCATCGCTATGGGACGATGTTCCGTTCTGGAACAACGCTCGGCGGCGCGACCGGCGCGCTGATCGCCAGCGCGCTCGCCTTCGGCTTTCTGCACGTCGTGTTTCGGAACGGCTACGCGGTGGCCCTGACAACGGTGGCCGGCCTGCTGTTTGCCGCGCGCTATCTGCAGACCGGCTCGCTGTTCGTCTCCGCCTTCGAGCATTCGTTGTATGGCTGCCTGATATTCACCGTCGGGCTGGGACGGTTCTTCTATCACGGCGCGGTGCAACGATAGCGGCCGGTCACTCGTACCTCAGCGCGGTCATGGGATCGACGCGCATCGCGCGCATAGCCGGAATCGCGCTGGCGGCGATGGCGGCGAGAACAAGAACGGCTCCGATGGATGCGAACGTCGCGATGTCCCAGGGGCTGATGCCGAACAGCAGGCTGGACATCAGGCGCGTCACCGCCAGGGAAACGGCGAGGCCGACCACCAGTCCGGCGGAGACCAGAGCGAGTCCGTTGCCGATAATCATGCGCAGCACTCGGCCGCGGGCCGCGCCAAGGGCCATGCGCACGCCGATCTCCTGCGTTCGCCGGCCGACCATGAAGGAAACTACGCCGTAGAGACCCACGATAGCGAGAATGAGCCCAAGCACGCCAAATCCTCCCGTGAGCACCGCCAGCAGACGCGTGCCGGCCAGCCCGCGCTGCGTGACCACGTGATCGAGAGTGTCAACCCGGGTGGGCACGATTTCCGGATTCAGCGCGGCGATCTGGCTGCGAACAAGGGGGACGAACGCGCCGGGGTCGCCGCTGGTGCGGACATGCAGCGTCATCTTTGGGTCGCCCATCTGCATGGCCGACAGATAGAACACCGGGCCGACAGGCCGCCCGATGCCGTCCACGCTCGAATCGGCCGCGACGCCGACCACCTGAATGGGAATGCCCTCGCGGAGACGCAGAATGTGCCCTAATGCTTTCTCGATGCTGCCCTGGCCGATCATGTATTTGCGAGCCAGCGCTTCGTTCACGATGGCCACCAGCGGGGCTTTCTTATCGTCCTGCCAGCGAAATTCACGGCCACAGAGCAGCGGGATGCCCATGGTGGCGAAGTAGCCGGGGGCCACGCGATCGGTCATCGTATCCACGAACCTGTCGCCGCGCGGAGTGGTGTAGCCGTCGATGCTGAGGTCCCACGAATCGCCGTTGACAAACGGCACCCAGGCGGCGAAGCTCGCCGACCGAACTCCGGAGATGGCGGTGACACGCTCCACAAGCTGGCGGTGGAACAGCGCCGATCTCTGCGGGGAAAGACCCTGCAGGCTGGGGTCGAGTTCAACCAGCAGCACGTGATCGGGCCGGAACCCGAGGTCGAGTCCTTCGGCGCGCACGAAAGCGCGGCTGAACAGGCCGGCGGCGATGAGCAGCACCACCGAAAGGGCCACTTGGCCGCCAATGAGAACGCGGCGCATGAGACCGCTGAAGGCGAAGTGGACGGAGACCGCCGTTCGCGTTGTGGCCACCGCGGCCCACGCGTCGCGAACGGAGAGGATCGCCGGAGCAAGACCGAACAGAATCGAGACGAGAGCGGCCGAAGAAGCCCAGGCCAGTGCGCGGCCGTCGATTCGGAACAAGGGAGATCCCTCAGGGGGGAGCAGAGCGGCGAATTCACGAATGCAGGCCGCGGCCATCAGCAGCCCGGCGCCGAGGCCCAGCACAGCCAGAACGATCGTTTCCGTCAGGAATTGCCGAACCAGCCGCAGGCGCGAGGCGCCCATGGCGAGCTGCGTGGAGGTCTCGCGCAGACGCGAAAAGGCGCGGGCCATCATGAGGCTGGCTACATTGGCGCAGGCGATGAGCAACACCAGGACAACGAGAGCGAGCAGAATCGTCGGCGCTGGACTGTTGCTGCCTTCGGTGCGCCGCTCCATCTCATAGCGAACGATGCCCACGCAGTTTTTGTTGGTATCCGGGTGCCGGCGTTCCAGATCGCGCATGAGCACGGTGACCTCTGCCTGGGCCCGCGCCAGCGTGACTCCGGGGCGAAGACGACCGTCCATCTCAAAGCTCCGCCAGGAGCGATTTACCAGAAGGCCGTCGCCATTGGGTGAAAGGACGGACGTCATCATGACCGGCACGTAAAAGTCGGGACGCTGAAAGAGCTCGACGCCCGTGAACCATTCGGGCGTCACGCCAATCACCGTGAAGCTGTGGCCGTTCAGGCGCACCTGTTTGCCGACGATCCCCGTATCCGCCCCGAGCGCGTTCTTCCAGAAGCCGTATCCGAGGACGACGACGGGATCGCGTCCGGGCACTTTGTCTTCTTCGGGCAGGAACGTGCGGCCCAGTCCGGCGGGAACGCCCAGCGTGGAGAAGAAATTGCCGGAGACCATCAGACCACGAACGAACTGCGCCGCTACGCCGGAAGCCGCGCCGGCGGGGTTGAGGCTGGCGGAGACGTGGTCGAAGATGGCGAGTTCCTGAAACGAACGCGAGCGCTGACGCAGGTCGAGCCAGTCGAGCCAGGAGGAGTTCCCGAACCGCGTCTCGCGCGAGGCGGCGGTGTCGATGGCGACAAGGTGGCGCGCGTCGGGCACGCTGAGAGGGCGGAACATGGCGCCGTCCACCACGCTGAAAATTGCCGTGTTGGCGCCAATCCCCAGGGCCAGGGTGAGGACCACCACGATGGCGAACGACCGGTTCCGGAGCAGGTTGCGGACGGCCAGGCGCAGATCGCGCCAGAGCGAGTCGAGAAAGGCGACGGTGTTCATTTCGTAGATGGCCTCGCGGATCAGGGTCGGGTTTCCAAGTTTGCGTCGGGCGGCGGCGCGAGCTTCGGCGGGAGACATGCCGCACTCCATCTGGCGCGCTGCTTCAGTTTCGATATAGGACTCGAGCTCGGCGGCCCGTTCGGCGTCCCAGCGCAGGCGGCGGAGATAACGGGAAAGGCTCATGTGTTCTCCTCGGCTGCAGGATTGAGGACGCGACCAATGGCCGCCACCAGTTGCTCCCAGCGGCCGGTCTGCTCGGCGAGCTGTTTGCGGCCGGCGGCGGTGAGGCGATAATAGCGGGCTTTCCGATTGTTCTCGGAGGTTCCCCAGAAGGAGGCGATCCAGCCCCGGTCTTCAAGGCGATGCAGCGCGGGATAAAGCGATCCATGCTCGACCTGCAGAACGTCTTCCGAACGGGTCTCGATCACGTGGGCGATGGTGTGGCCGTGCGCGGGACCGGGAGCAAGCGTGCGGAGTACCAATAAATCAAGGGTTCCCTGAAGGAGTTCACTTTCGCGTGAGGGTTTGGGCGTTCTGGCCATAGCGTCTGGTTTTCATTATACTCAGGTAGATCGTCTATGGGAAGAGGAAAATGACGTGGTGGCGCCGATAGACCCCCCGCGCAGACAGGAAGGTTTCCGGAGTCAGACGATATCCGGGACTACGAACGGCTCGCGATACTTCCGGCGGAACATGGCCGTCGCCTCGTCGTCTCCCTCGCAGCGGTAGTTCTCCGCGTCGAAGATGAGCGTGCGGCCCAGGCGGTAAGAGATGTTCGCCAGGTGCACCAGCGTCGTGGAGATGGCGCCTTCGTCGATCGGCGCATTGACGTCGGACGCCCTGCCGCTGCGCACCGCGTCGATGAAATTCTGCCAGTGATTGGCTTCTTCGTGGCCGGAAGGCCCGGGCGCCTGATCTTTTCCGAGCCAGGATTGGCAGCGCCCGTCGGCGTCGATCGACAGATAGCCCTTCGACCCGTAGAAAACCGCGCCCATGGTATTCGAATCGTGCTTCGCGCCGCCGTCGAGTCCCGCTTCGTGATTGGTGATCCAGTGGCGCACCTCGAACACCATATGCTTCTGCTTGCCCGCCGCATCGCGGAACTCATAGGAAGCCGTTAGCACGTTGGGCGTTTCCTGATCGTCGTCGAACATGAAGTGGCCGCCCTGCGCGCTGATCTTATATGGATACTTCACGCCAAGTCCCCAGCGGCACACATCCACCTGATGAATGCCCTGATTTCCGATGTCGCCGTTGCCGTAATCCCAGAACCAGTGCCAGTTGTAATGGAAGCGGTTCTTCGTGAAGGCGTGCTTGGGCGCGGGCCCCAGCCACAGATCGTAATGCACGCCCTCGGGCACGGGCTCTTCCGGCGTATGGCCAATGGTGTCGCGCCACTTGAAGCACAAACCGCGCGCCATGTAGATATCGCCGATCAGTCCTTCGCGCATCTGCTTCATGGCGTCGAGCACCGAGGGCATGGAGCGGCTCTGCGAACCGTGCTCGACAATCCGGTTGTACTTCTTCGCCGCCGCGACAATCTGCTTCGCCTCGAACATATCGTGCGAGCAAGGCTTCTCCACGAACACGTGCCTGCCGGCCTGCAGAGACCATATCGTCTGCAGCGTGTGTTGATGGTTCGGCGTGGCGATGGAGACCGCGTCGATGGTCTTGTCCTCGAGCGCCGTGCGCAGGTCGGTGTACGCGGCGGGCTTCCGGTGGCCGGCGCCGGCGATCTCGTTCACGCGGTCGTTCAGGATCTTCTCGTCGATATCGCAGACGGCCACGATCTCCACGCCCGGCATTTTCGAGTAAGCCTTGATGTGATCCTTGCCGCGCCCACGCAGGCCCACCACGGCAACGCGAATCGTGTCGTTCGCGCCGCCCAGCCCGCGAGCTTTCGCCGCGCCCATCGCGGCCGCCGCGCCCATCAGAAAATGCCTTCGGTTCATAACTTCACTTCCAGTTGTTGAGTTCGCGCGTCAGATCGTTGCGGACGCCGATGAAACCCGGGTCGTCAAAGCGGTTGTGCGCCTCGCCGGGGTCGTTGGCCAGATCGTAAAGCTCGCCGGAGCCGTTCGCGCGCGCCACCAGCTTGTACCGGTTGTCCCGCGCCATCGAAGTGTCGTCCAGCTTCGCACAGGCCAGATCCGGCCAGCGCTGCTTCTTTGGATAAGGCCGATCCAGCGCCGCGCGCGCCATGCTGCGGCCGGTGATCGGTGAAGGCCCAGTGGCGCCCGTCAGCTCGCAAAGAGTGGGCAGCACGTCGCACAGACTCACCACCTCGGGCCGAATCGAGCCCGGAGGCACTCCCGACACCCAGTTCCAGATCAGCGGCACGGCCGTCACTTCCTCGAACATGTTCGGCGGATTCGTAGCGTGTCCGTCGCCCCACAGGCCATGCCGGCCGAGCAGAACTCCATTCGTGCCCGTAATGACCAGAAGCGTTCCGTCGGCCAGGCCGCGCTCCCGCAGCTTGTTCTGCACTGCGCCGAGCTGATCGTCGCAGGCCGCGATCGCCGCCGCCGCTTCCCTCAGGCGCGGCACAATCGCTTCGAACGGCTTCTTATCGACGGCGTTGCCCGCGGCCGGAAGCCAGCCGATCTGGGTGAACGGGCTGGCCGCGAACTGCTGCCGATATTTCTCCGCCACTTTTCCCGCTTCCCGCAGCGGAGCGTACCGAATCACCGCCAGAAACGGCTGGGCAGGCGTCTGCTGATCGAGGAAGCGAAGCGCCTGATCGGTGATGGCCGCCATGTCACCGTCCACCAGCGATGCAGTGTGAAACCCGCGCGCGGCCAGGATCTTATCGAGCGTGTCGCCCGCCCCCGAGGTGCGGCCGGTCATCAGCGCCGCGAATCCCGGCTGCGGAGCGGGAGCGGCAGTTGAAGCGTGCACAAACCGCGTGCCCGATGCGGCCAGCAGATCGAGATTCGGCGTGCGCAGGTCACGCGCGCCATAGACGCCGGTCATCCACGCGCCAAGATCTTCAATCGCCACCAGCACCACGCTGGGCGGAGGAGGCGCCGGTTTCGGTGCGCCAAGAGCGGCAACGGCGGTGGCGCCGGCAAGGAACTGTCTTCGATTAAGCATAGAGTCAGAGGACGTCCGCGAACCCTCGCTTGAGATGGCGGAACAGGAACCCTCCCATGATAAACACTCCCACCGAGCACGCGGTCAGAATGGCCAGATCCGCCGCGCCGGGCACCCGCCATGAAAACAACCGGTCGCGATATGCGCGCACCAGGTACGCCAGCGGATTGAATCGAACCAGGAATCGCGCCCAGTGCGGGAACTTCGATTCAGGCAGCAGAATCGGCGTCGTCCAGAACCACAGCGTCAGAATCACGGACAGCACCTGCGCCGTGTCGCGGATGTACACCTGCAACGCGGCCGCAATCCAGCCGAATCCCACCCCCAGCAATCCCGCGAGGAACATGTAGACGGGAAGCAGCAGCGCCCACGGAGTGAAGCGGCGCTCCCAGATGCCGATGGCCCCCAGCATGAGCGCCAGCGCCATCAGGTGATTCGCCAGCGACGAGAGAAAGACCGCGACCGGCAGCACCTCGGCGGGGAAGACGGTCTTCGTCACGAGGCTGGCATTCTCCACAATCGAGGTCGCCGAGCGCAGCAGAGTCTCCTGAAACAGCAGCCACGGCAGGAACCCGGCAAACAGGAAGAGCGCGTAATTCCGCGTGACCTCGCTGGCGTCCGGTTTGATCTTCAGACAGACCTGAAACACGAACGCGTAGCTCAGCAGCATCACCAAAGGGTGGATGAAGCCCCAGAGCCATCCGGCCGCCGAGCCTACAAAGCGCTGCTGGAAGTCGCGGCGGACGAGCTGAAACAACAGCGTCCGGCGTTCGATGAGAATGCGCGCAAAGTGCCGGCCGGGGAGCGACATAGCGGGAGTAATCCTCAGTGTACAGCCGCGTGTGGGGCGGGCACCCTGCCCGCGGCGGGCTCCCAGCCCGCCTGCACACATGCCGGGACCGGCGGTCTGAGAGACCGCCGCAGCCTCGACGACAAGCGAAGGAACAGTGGTCACCTTATCCGGCGATAAGGCCGCCCATGCGGCTTCGCCCCTGGTCAAGGCTGCCCCACACGAAAGCCTGGCCCGCATGAAGGAATCGCGCCATTCCGCCGATGGAATCATGTGCGCGTTCATTTCATCCTTGCCGCAATTCTGTGCTCCGCCGCGGTCGCCCAGCCGGTCGATTCCTGGCAGTTTGCGCCACCGGACGCTAAGGTGTTTCTCGGAATTCGCTGGCACAATATCGAGGCCAGCGAGGTCGGGAAGATGTTGCGGAAGAAGCTGGCCGACGGCGGGTTTACGACCATGCCTGAATTCGGTCTGCTGAACGAGATCGACGAAGCCGTGATTGCATCGCCGGGCAAACAGCCGGACGACCCGCAAGACAAGCAGGCCCCCGTGCTGATCCGCGTCAGTGGCCGGTTTCACGCCGCTGAATTCGAGCGGCTGATGGCCGAGCAGGGAGCGCGCGCGCAATCGTACCGGACGAAGAAGGTGTACCGCCAGAAAAAGGACGGCGACATGGCGGCAACGCTGATCGACGAACACAGTTTCCTTGTCGGCGACGCTCCTTCCGTGTTTGCCGCGCTGGATCGGCTGGAGTGGCCCAACCCGGCGCCAAATCCGCTGGTGGAGCGCGCGCGCCGTCTGCGCGATGCCTACGATCTGTGGGCGCTGTTAACGTTGACGCCCTCCACCCTCGCCGGGAGCGTGATACCGGATCTGCCACTCATCGGAGATGCGCACGGGCTGGAAATGGGTGTCTCATTCCAGAGCGGGCTGGATCTGCGGCTGGGCCTGGATACCGATTCGCCGGAATCCGCCACGAAGCTCGCGTCCGAGCTGAGGAAGACGCTGAAGCTGGCGCTGAAAGACGCGCAGGCGAGCGCACAGGACGCGGCGGCGTCCTCCCTGAAAACGCGAAACGGGACGACGGCCGCACCCGTTGTGCGCGGTTTCATGGAAAGTCCCGATCTGGCGGCAGCCGCTAAGAAACTTCAGATCGCCGCCGAGGACGCCAGCGTCCGCCTGACGCTGCGGATCAGCCCCGCCGAATTCGAGCGAAGCCTCGCCGAAATGCACCGGCATCCGCATCCCACCCAACCGGCCGTCGCCGAAAGCGTACCGCCTCCGACCCCGGCGCAGCCTCCTCTGCCGCCCGCTCGGCAGATGATCCGCATCGAGGGGCTCGACGACGGCCCGAAAGAGGTCCCGCTGGCGCGCTGACGCACGCCCCCGGTATTAACCTGAGGGGATGAGCGACGCGCCGCTGGTCATCTTCGATGGCCACTGCGGTTTTTGCCGAATCTGGGTCGATTTTCTCCGCGAGCTGACCGGCGAGCGCTTTCGCTGGGCGGCGTCGCAGGAAGTCGGCCACGACTTCCCGCAGATCCCCCGCGAGGAATTCGGCAAATCGGTGCAGCTTGTCCAGCCAGACGGCGAGGTGGAGCGCGGTGCACGCGCGGTCTTCGATATATTCGGCGCGGCGCCCGGCTACCAGTGGCTGCCCTGGTGCTATGAGCACGTCCCTGGCTTCGCTCCCATCACCGAACTCGCCTACCGCCTTATCGCCAGCCATCGCCATTTCGGTGACCGGGCAACGCGGCTGCTGTGGGGCCGCGAAGTGCACCCGGCGTCGTTCCATCGCGCCGAGTGGCTTTTCCGCCGAATGCTCGCGCTCATCTACCTGTTCGCGTTCGGCTCATTCGCATTGCAGGCGCCGGGGCTGATCGGATCCAACGGCATTCTGCCGCTCGGCCGTTACCTGACCGCCCTGCACGATTCCTACGGCGCGTCGGCATACTGTCTGGCGCCCACGCTGTTCTGGTTCCACTCCAGCGACGCGGCCATCCAGTGGCTGCCCATCGCGGGCGTCATCATTGCCGCCATCGCGCTGGCCGGATTCGCGCAACGCATCGCCTTCATTCTTCTGTTCGTGCTGTATCTGTCGGTCTGCGCCGCCGGTCAGGACTTCATGTCCTTCCAGTGGGACTATCTGCTGCTGGAAACAGGCTTCCTCGCCATATTCCTGGGACCTTCGCGAGTGGTCGTCTGGCTCTTCCGCCTGCTCCTGTTCCGGCTGATGTTTTTTTCGGGCTACGTCAAGCTCGCCAGCGGCGATCCGAGCTGGCACAACCTCACCGCGATGTTCTTCCACTACCACACCCAGCCGCTGCCCATGCCGCTGGCCTGGTATGCGGATCACCTGGCGGCGTGGTTTCAGCGCGGAACTACCGCCATGGTGCTGGCCATCGAACTCGGCGCGCCGTTCCTCGTGTTTCTGCCCCGCCGTCCGCGCATCGCCGGCGCCGCTTTCCTGGCCGGACTGCAGATGCTAATCCTGCTGACCGGAAACTACGCGTTCTTCAACTGGCTGACCATTGCGTTGTGTGTTCTTCTGCTCGACGATCATTTCATCGAGCGTGCCCTCCGCCGCCGTCACACCGTCCGTGCCCGAATCTCGCTGGGCCGGCCGGTCAAAATCACCCTCGCCGCGCTGACCACGCTCATCCTGCTTCTCAACATCGCGCAGTTCAAACGGCTCTTCCTGGGCGACACGGAGGGCCCGCTCAGCGACCTCGCGCACTTCATCGAGCCGCTGGGCATGGTCAACAGCTACGGCCTCTTCGCGGTCATGACCACAACCCGCCCCGAGATCATTATTCAGGGCTCCCGCGACGGCATCACCTGGCTCGACTACAGCTTCCGCTATAAACCCGGCGACGTGAACCGCGCCATGCCCGTCATCGCTCCCTTTCAGCCGCGGCTCGACTGGCAGATGTGGTTCGCGGCCCTCGGCAGCTATCGGGACAATGCCTGGTTCGGAAACCTCATGGTCCGCCTGCTGCAGGGCTCGCCGCAGGTGACCCGGTTGTTTGAGCGCGCCCCGTTTGGCCGAACCCCACCCCGGTACGTGCGCGCGCTGCTGTACCAGTACGCGTTCACCAGTTTTGCCAATCATCGTGCCACCGGCGCCTGGTGGAAACGCGACCTGCTGGGCACGTATTTCCCGGCCATCTCGCTCGACGACGTGAAACTTCAGTAGTTCACCTGAGGGCTATTCCAGGTAAAGTCACAATCCGGCCCACGGCGGGTAACAATCGCGCCCAGGTTCGCCGCGCACTCCTAATGGGACCAGGTGAGGCGGTCGATAGATGAACGGGCAGCGAGGGATCAGTGTCCCTGCGCGCCCTGGAAAACGTTAACCAGGTAACGCATGGCCCGAACGCGAATCTACCCGGCGGCGATCATTCTGTTAAGCCTGCTCGTGCTCATCCGCGAACTACTTCAGTTTGGCCCCGAGCACGGCCTCCGCTACGCCTTTTTTGTTGCCGCGGCGCTGCTCGCAGCGCGCCTGCAGATGAATCTGTCGTCGGTGAACGGCACGGTTTCCCCGCTGTTCTTCTTTGTTCTTTACGGGGTCCTGGAGTTCACCCTGCCGGAAACGATGTTCCTGGGAGTCGCCGCCACCGTCATCCAGGGCCTTTATCAGGGGCGAAAAGGCGCGCGGGCGACACCGATCCTGATCGTCTTCAACGCGGCATGCGTGGCGCTGGCCATCGCGGCCACAAACTACGCCTGCCAGGCTCGGTTCTTCCGCACGCAGAACTTCGAGACCGCGCTGACGCTCACGCTGGCGGCCACCGTGTACTTCACGGTCACCACCATGCCCATGGCCGCCATCGTGGCTCTGGCCGAGCGCACCTCGCTTCTGCGGCACTGGCACGATGCCTACTTCTGGTCGTTCCCGTATTATCTGGTGGGCGCGATTCTGGCGGGCATCACCAGCTTTGCCGGCCGTACCTTCGGCTGGCAGTCGGCGATGCTGATCATTCCGATCTCGTACATCGTTTACCGCTCTTACAACCTGTACCTCGGAAAGATCGAGACCGAGAAGAAGCATGCCCAGGAGATGGCGTCGCTGCACCTGCGCACCATCGAAGCGCTGGCGCTGGCCATCGAAGCCAAGGACCACACCACGCACGATCACCTGAAGCGCGTGCAGGTGTACGCGATCGAAGTCGGCAAGGAGCTCGGCCTGAGCGAGGCCGAGCTGGAGGCTCTGCGCGCGGCTTCCCTCCTGCACGACATCGGCAAGCTGGCCGTGCCCGAACACATCATCTCCAAGCCCGGCCGGCTGACGCGCGAAGAGTTCGAAAAGATGAAGATCCATCCCGTGGTGGGGGCGGAGATTCTCGAGCGCGTGCAGTTCCCTTATCCCGTGACGCCCATCGTGCGCGCGCACCACGAGCGCTGGAATGGCAGCGGTTATCCCGACGGCCTCAGGGGCGAAGAGATCCCCATCGGCGCGCGCATTCTCGCCGCCGTCGATTGCCTCGACGCGCTGGCTTCCGACCGCCAGTATCGCCGCGCGCTTCCGCTGGAGGAGGCCATGAAGCGCGTCGCCGCCGAGGCCAACGTCAGCTTCGATGCCAAAGTCGTCGCGGTGCTGGAGCGGCGCTTCCAGGAACTGGAGAAGATGGCGCGCAGCAAGGAAATCGAGCGCACGAAGCTCTCCACCAACGTGCGCGTGGAGCGCGGCGACGCTCCGGCGGCCGGCTTCGAAACGCATAAAGCCACCAGCACCGGAACGGCGCATCAGGTGAACTTCCTTGCCTCCATCGCCGCCGCGCGCCAGGAGGTCCAGAATCTTTACGAGCTCACTCAGGATCTCGGTAATTCGCTCAGCCTGAACGAGACTCTGTCGCTGCTGTCCATCCGCCTGAAGCGCATGATCCCCTACGACGCGCTGGCCTTCTGGGTGCTTCAGGGCGACGTGCTTCGGCCCGAGTTCGTCACTGGCGAGAACCTGCGGCTGTTCTCCTCGCTGGAGATTCCCATCGGACAGGGGCTGTCCGGCTGGGTGGCGGAGAACCGCAAGCCGATCATCAACGGGAATCCCTCGGTCGAGCCCGGCTACATGAACGATCCCACGCGCATCACCACCATGCGCTCCGCCCTTGCGGTTCCTCTCATCGGCCTTAGCGGGACGGTGAGCGTGCTGACGCTTTATCACGCCGAGCGCGACTGCTTCACCAAGGACCATCTGCGGATTCTGATGGCCGTGGCGCCCAAGATCGCACTGGCGGTGGAGAACGCTCTCAAGTATCAGCAGGCCGAGAGTTCGGCGGCCACCGATTACATGACCGGACTGCCCAATGCGCGGTCGCTGTTCCTGCATCTCGACGCCGAGATTTCGCGCTGCCGCCGCCAGGAGTCGCCCGTTGCCGTTCTGGTCTGCGATCTGAACGGCTTCAAACAGGTGAACGACCGGTTCGGTCATCTGGAGGGCAACCGCATCCTGAGCACGATGGCCGCGAAGTTCCGCGAGTGCTGCCGCGAGTACGACTACGTCGCGCGCATGGGTGGCGACGAGTTCGTACTGGTGATGCCCGGCATTCACATCGATTTGCTCACGCCCACGCTTCAACGCCTGCGTGCCGCCGCCGCCGACGCGGGCCGCGAAGTCTGCAAGGAAGACGTCCTCTCGCTGAGCATCGGCCACGCCTTTTATCCCGAAGACGGCGCGGACGCCGAACAGCTTCTGGCCGAGGCCGACCGCCGCATGTACGCCGCCAAGCAGGCTGAAAAGCTGAAGGGCGTCGATCGCCGCGGTTACGATTTCGACCCCGCGCCGGCGATCACGCAATGGTGAGGCGGAAGCGCCGGAACGCCGCCGGCGCGAGGTGAGCCCCTTCGCTCGCACGATATCCTTGAAACGTGAAGTTTCCGCGCGCGGCCGGAATCCTGCTGCATCCCACTTCCCTTCCCGGACGGTTCGGCATCGGCGATCTCGGCAATGAAGCTCGCCGCTTCGCCGATTTCCTGGCGGAAGCCGGCCTCCGCATCTGGCAGGTGCTTCCTCTGGGGCCGACCGGCTATGGCGACTCGCCCTATCAATCGCTCTCCGCATTCGCCGGCAATCCGCTGCTGATCAGCCCGGAGCTGCTCGCGCGCGATGGGTTGCTTTCGCCGGGCGAAGTTGAGACCGTTCCCGCGTTTCCGGATGAAGCGGTCGCCTTCGAGCGCGTCATCCCGTACAAGCTGGCCCTGCTCCGGACGGCTTTCGAGCGCTTCCGCGGCGGCGCGGAATACGACCGCTTCTGCGACGCCAACGCCGCCTGGCTCGAGCCGTGGGCGCGCTTCAACGCCCTGAAAACCGCGAACCGCAACGTGGCCTGGGGCGAATGGGACCCATCCGTCACCGCCGCCTCCCGCGACATCGAATACCAGCGGTTCCTCCAGTTCGAGTTCGCGCGCCAGTGGCAGGAGCTGAAGGGCTATTGTGCCGAACGCGGCATCCGCGTAATGGGCGACATGCCAATCTATGTCGCGCACGACAGCGCGGACGTCTGGTCGCACCCGGAGCTGTTCGAGATCGATGAACAGGGCCGGCCGACGGTGGTCTCCGGCGTGCCTCCGGATTATTTCAGCGCAGATGGCCAGCTCTGGGGCAATCCCATCTACCACTGGGATCGCCTGGCGCGCGCCGGCTTCGCCTGGTGGATCGAGCGCTTTCGCCACGCTCTCTCCGTGCTGGACATGATTCGTCTCGATCATTTTCGCGGCTTCGAGGCTTACTGGGAGATCCCCGGCGGCGAGCCGACCGCCCGGAACGGCCGCTGGGTGAAGGGCCCCGGCGCCGCGCTGTTCGAGGCCGTGGAGAAAGCCCTGGGTCCGCTGCCCATCGTCGCCGAGAACCTCGGCGTCATCACTCCGGAAGTGGAAGCCATCCGCCATCGGTTCCACTACCCCGGCATGAGCATCCTGCAGTTCGCCTTCGGCAGCGATCCCCAGGCGCCCACTTTCCGCCCGCACAACTATCCGCGCGAACTCGTCGCCTACACGGGCACGCACGATAACGACACGACCCTCGGCTGGTGGAACAGCTCGCCCGCGCGCGACAGCACGCGCACCCAGGCCGACATCGACAGGGAACATGCCGCCGCCTGCGCTTATCTGAATACCGATGGCCGCGAGATCCACTGGACCTTCATCCGCACGGTTTTCGCGTCGGTGGCCGACACGGCCCTCGCGCCCATGCAGGATGTGCTCGGTCTGGGCACCGAGGCGCGCATGAACCTGCCCGGCAGCACGCGCAATCACTGGCGCTGGCGGATGCGGCCCGGCGCGGCGACTCCCCAACTCGCCGCGCGCCTGCGAAAACTCGCCGAGTTGTACGACCGCTGATCCCCGAGGAGCACCCATGCAGAAGCCCCCGCTGCGTTTCTGGCAGATCTGGAACATGTCGTTCGGCTTTTTCGGCATCCAGTTTGGATGGGGGCTGCAGATGGGCTTCATGAGCGCCATCTACGAAAAGCTGGGCGCCACCGCCGACCAGATCCCGATGCTCTGGCTCGCCGCGCCGCTCACCGGTCTGATCGTGCAGCCCATCATCGGCCACATGAGCGATCACACGTGGAACCGCCTCGGCCGCCGGCGGCCCTACTTCCTCACCGGCGCGATTCTCAGCTCGCTTGCGCTGGTGCTCATGCCCAACTCGGCCACGCTGTGGATGGCCGCGGGCCTGCTGTGGATTCTGGACGCCTCCATCAACATCAGCATGGAACCGTTTCGCGCGTTCGTGGCCGACATGCTACCCGAGAACCAGCGGGCGCGGGGCTTCGCCATGCAGAGTTTTTTCATCGGGGCGGGCGCGGTGATCGCGTCGGCGCTGCCCTATCTGTTCACCAACGTCATGCATCTGCGCGCGGCGGTGGGCGCAATCCCGGCGCCGATCCGAATCTCGTTCTACGCGGGCGCGGTGGTCTTCCTTGGCGCGGTTCTCTGGACCATCGCCACCACGCGCGAGTATCCGCCGGAAGAGCCCCTCACGCACACCGAATCGCGCGGCCTGCTCGCCAACGCCCGCGAAATTCTCTCGGCCATTGGCGCCATGCCGCGCACCATGCGCCAGCTCGCGGTGATGCAACTGTGCACCTGGCTGGGCCTGTTCTGCATGTGGCTGTATTTCGCGCCGGCCGTGGCTCACAATGTCTTCGGCGCCGTCGACGAGAAATCGGCGCTCTACGATCGCGGCGTCGAGTGGGCCGGCATCTGCTTCGGCATGTATTCCGCGGTCTGCTTCGTTTTCTCGATGTTCCTGCCGGCGCTCGCCTCACGCCTCGGCCGCAAGTTGACCCACGGCGTCTGCCTGCTGTGCGGCGCGGCCGGCCTGATTTCCGTGGCGTTCATCCACGCTCCCACGCTGCTGCTGCTCTCCATGACCGGCGTGGGCATCGCCTGGGCCAGCATCCTCTCCATGCCGTATGCGATTCTCGCCGGCGCTCTCCCGTCGAACCGCATCGGCATCTACATGGGCATCTTCAATTTCTTCATCGTGCTGCCGGAGATCATCGCCTCGCTCGGCTTCGGCTGGGTCATGAACCACCTGCTGCACAACAATCGGCTCGATGCCGTCGTGGCCGGCGGTGCGTTTATGATCCTGGCTGCGGCGCTGGTGGCTCGGGTGGAAGATCCTCATCCGTCACAATAAGCTTCAGATCCTTTGAGGTCTTGTCGCCGGCGTTCACTTCCACGGCCTCGCCTTTTTCCTCGAATTGCTTCAGAAAATCCGCATCTTCGTCCTGGCCGTACTCGACGCGGTCGAAAGCAAACAGCTTGTACTTGCCGGGCATCACGCCTTTGATGGTGAAGTGCCCGTTCTGATCGGTGTTGGCCAGTTCGTACATCATGTGGTTGTCGCGTTGTTCGGGGATCAGCACAACCGAAGCGCTGGTCGCCGGCTGGTCCTTCGGATCGCTCACGTTCCCGTCGATCTGCGCGCCGTTGCCGGCAATTGTGATGGTCAGCTCGCCGCCCGTGACTCCCTTGCTCAGGTCGATCACGCCGTTCGAGCAATCCGTCTCGCCAAAGCGGATCGATTTCACATAAGCGCCTTCCGGCATCGGACCAATATTCAGACGATATCGATCCGGCAATTGCACCTTGATTTTGAACGTTCCGTCGTCCTGGACCTGCCCGCCATTCATTCCGATTCCGAAGATCCGCGCTTCCCCTTGCAGGCCCACCGTCAGGCCCTTCTTCTTCAGATCGGCCCCAGCCTCAGCCTTGATCGCGCCTGTGATCTCATGGATCGCCCCGAAATCCAGTACGACGCCGTCAACGTCCGAATCGGTGATGTTCACGATAGCCTCGGCCACCTGCGTTTCTGATCCGGACGAAAACGATTGCGCGTTTACGGTATAGGAGCCGGGAATCAGACCTTGCACGACGAAGTTGCCTTTGTGATCCGGACTTGCATGTTTCAGGCTGTTCCACGGCAGGATTCCGGCATCGCGAGACATCACCATGATCATGGCGCCCGCCCCCTCCGCCATAACCGACAACTTACCGGCAATGTGATACGTGCGCAGCGGAATCAACTGGAAATCGATGCCGGACACCTCCGAGCCAGCAACCACCTCAATCGACGAAGCCTGCGACATGCCCATCGCGTTCGGATAGAGGGTCGGTGCGTATCCCTGGTGAGAGGGTTCCCGGTGTCCCGCCTCCTGCCACCCGCGGCCCAACGCATCGAAGTTCGCAGAGGCGAAATACTTTCCCGGCGCGAGGCCGAAAGCCCGGTATTCGCCGCGATCGTCGGTTTGAGCCATGGAGTTAAAGGTCGGCACCAGCGTCTTTCGTCCGTTCACGAACATGGGCCGCAGAAAGGCGACCTGCGCTCTGGCCACGGGTTCGCCGTCTTCATCCACTACGCGGCCCGTCACCACTCCCTGCGGAGTCATGCGAAAGACAATTCCCTTGAGCTTCTGGCCCTTCAGCAACGTGAGCTGTGTCCCCGGAGAGCCTTCCCCTCGCGACCCGTATTGGGAATCAGCGAAGCCATTTCGCCGTGCGCTAAGCATGTATTTCCCGGGGCTCACCTCATCGAGAGCGAAGTGACCAGTCGCATCCGTTGTCGCGCTCCAGGATGCGGAATCGGACTGCATGTCCTCGCGCTCGAGCCGAACATTCGCCTTCTTCAGTGGTTCGCCCGTCTTGAGGTTGACCACCGTGCCTTCAACCGTACAACGCTCCTCCGGTTTCAGGGTGTCTTCAGCCGTTTGCGACGGCGCAATGGCAACGCTCTGTGCGACAGCGCACACAATAAAAACGAGGGAACCCTCCCAGGCTCTCATGCATTTCACCCGGTGATTATCGTATCACTCGAAGCGAAGGCGCAAATCGCCGGAAAATGTCCGGAATTTGTCCTGCTGGCCGGTCCATTCCAGCCACCGCGGAAATACCAGAGCAGCGAAGGTGGCCATTTCCGAGCTCAGCGGGATGGGCATCTGCCGGAGCAGTTTGCGCGCCTCGCCCTGCCTGCCTGCTGCCATCAGCGCCGACGCGAGCATCGCACGTGGCTCCCCGTCTTCGCCCGGCTGAGCGGAAGCCTCAACGTGTCCGAGCAGCGGAATCGCTTCGGCCGGATGGTAATCCAGAGCCAGAGCGTAACCGAGGGCCGCCTCCCGGAATTGCGCTGGGGCGCCTCGCAGTTCTTTGTCCGCGCGAGCGCTCCACTCAGTGGCGGACGCCGAAGGAGACGCGAGGAACCGGCACAGTGCGGCCACTTCTTTCGACTCCAGCGTGCGCGCTTCCCGCAGGGCGACATCGGCATGCGTCCGCGCACCCGCCAGATCGCCGCTGGCGTACATCCAGAACGCGAGCTGCGACTCCGCGCGCGACCGGCCATCGCCTTCGAATTGCGGCAGCGCCGCCGATAACTCACTCATCGCCTGACGCCTGCGGCCACCGAGGAAATCCCACTGCGCTTTCTCCAGCGGCAACAGCGGATCGTGCAGGGAATTCCGCCGCCACGCGGCATACTTCGCAAACAGTCCGTCCGCGCCGCCGCGATCGCCCGTCATGAGCCGCGCTTCAGCAGCCTTGAGCAGCTCGACGCCGCCGAAGAACGCTGGATCCTTCTTTTCGGCCCGCAGGAAACTCGCCTCCGCCTCGTGGTACCGGCCGAAAAAGAACTGAACCTCGCCAAGCGAATCGAGCGGATTCGGGTCCCGCGGCGCCAGCTTCTCGTACGCCGCGAACGCCCGCGCCGCGCCGTCGTAGTCGCCCGCCCACCCTCGGCAGTACCCCAGTTGATTGAACGCTCTCTGGTTCCACGGCTGCAGCTTCGCGACATTGCCCCACGCCGATGCAGCCTCCGCGAAATCTCGCGCCTTCGTCTGCAACTCCGCCAGCCGACCGAAGGCGGCGCCATCGGATGGGACCCGCCGTGTCAGCTCGGCGAATGCTCGAACTTCGGCGCCCTCATCGCCCGACAGCGCCGCGCGCAGACACTCCAGCCTCGCCCGGTCAAGATTGTTGGCTGACTGCATGGCTGCCGCGATATCGTCGGCGGCGCCGGGGTTGTGCTGTTGCGCATCCAGCTCGATTCGCGACAGCCACGCCGGAGTGAATTCCGGTGCGATGCGGATCGCCTCCCCGAGCAGTTGCGCCTGAGCCCCGGGATCCGTGCTCAGCAGAGCCCGGCCATAAGGGACCAGCGCCGCCGCGACATCCGCGTTCACCGGGCGCGCGCGCGGCGCGATCGTCCGCTCCAGATCGTTCACCGCGGCGAGCGCCCCTTCCGGCGATGCACTCACGCGAAACGCGCGATGCAGAGTGATTCGATGGCTCGCCCCGTCTTCTTCCTCGGCGGTGACCAGGAGATCCCCACCTTGTTTCGAGAATCGGGTGTGCAGCCAAACCGTGGCGTGGGCGGCCACCGCGTCATTGTTGGGAGAAGTATTGAGGGCGAAAACGTCGCGCTGTCCATAGAGCTGGTACGCCAGCAGCGATGGCCCGGCGGATGAGAACCAGTCGAATTCGCGGCTGGACGTCAGGTTGTCGAACGGGAGGATGGCGATTATCGCGACGCCGCGTTCGGCCTTCTCCCCGCACCCTCCGAGCGACAGCGCAACGATGAGCAATGCGAACAGCCACAGACCCGCGGCTCGCCTGGCAGTCCGGGGTGGAACTGATCGCTCGAACAATTCGGTGACGGGCGCCGAATTTGCCGCATCGAAAAGCGCGGAAAACAAGGCTCTGGCTGCCGCGGAATCTCGGTGCCCGTCACCGAATTGTCTGCCCACCCACTTCTTCCCGGGACTGCTACAACTCACGCGGCTCTTTCTTCATGAGCTCTTCGAATTCGGGATTGCCCTTCAGCGCCGCAAAAACCGGATCCTCCTGGAACTTCCTGCGGTCCTTGAAACCCTCTTCGAGGGACCTGCGGATGTTCTGGATGGCCTCTTTGTTCATCCCCATCTCCGCGAACAGCCGCGCCATGTCGTAATGAAACCGCGCCTTGTCCTGGACGCTCTGATCCTGCAGCAACACGCCGGTATTGGAGGAGCGGTCGAACACCAGCGGGTCGAGCCGCAGGGCGTGCTGATACGCCTCCATCGCCTCTTTCTCGCGGCGCATGGAGAAATAAGCGCTCCCCAGATTGCTGTACACCGTGGCCGAGTTTGGCGCGATATGAATGGCCTTCTTGTACAGATGGATCGCGCGCCGGTACCCGTGCTGGCTGTAGTAGATGGTTCCGAGATTGTTGACGGCTTCCGAGTAGTGCGAGTTCGCCTTCATCGACAGCGTGTAGTATTTCTTCGCGTTCGGCAGATCCATCAACTGGTGATAGGCGATGCCGATCTTATTCAGGATCACCGCCGAGTGAAGATCGCAGTGCTGGTATTCTTCCAGCGCCTCGCGATAGCGCTTGCGCGCCATGAAGATGTCCGCGAGTTCCTCGGGTGGAAGCTGTTTGGCCGGCGACGCGGCGGGAGAAGTTTGATCGGGGGCTTTCAGCCCGGCCGGGGCGGCATTCGCAACATTCCCCGCCGGCGAGCCCGGAGCGCTCTGGAAGAGAAATCCCGCCAGAGCCATGACCAGCACACTGGAAAGCATTCCTGCCCCTTCCTTTGGCTTAAAGCATAGCGAAATCGGCGGACGGATTCCAGCCCACGCTTCCAGCCGCACACTGCTGACAGGATTAGACACCGGCGGAGGGGTGGAGGTTCCCCCACAGCAAAAAGCCCCGCATCCATCTCCTCTATCGCGATTCCGGAAAAGTTGCATCGACGCTTGCTAACCAGACCGTACGCAACATGTCCAACTGCATGGGAAGGAGTTTCGCGGATGAAGAAGGGGAGTTGGTTCGCGCTGTGTTCGACCCTGCTGGCTGCATCGTGCACGGCCAGTGCGGCGGCAACACTGACCGCGCAAGGCGGACCGGAGGTGCTCATGGGCGAATCGCCGCGCCTGGCTGTGGCCGGCTTGGCCCCGGGCGAAAGTGTGCTGGTGCATTCGTTCCGAAAAGCCCTCGCGAACCAGCCGGGCGACAACCGGGGGACTCCCGTGATCGCGCACGCGTTCGCCGAATTTGTGGCCGACGAACAGGGCCGGATTGACGTCAGTACTGCCGCGCCCGCAAGGGGCACGTATGAAGGCGCGGACGCGCTGGGGTTGTTGTGGTCGGGCGAAAAGATGGATGCCGCCGGCATCGAAGATCAGCCGGTGACGCAGGGCCTGCAGATCGCGTCCGGGGACGTCCTGTTCCGGCTGGAGCGGCGACAAGCTCAGGGTCCTTACCTCGAAACCCGCATCCGGCTGACCGACGGGGCTGACAAGGTGGACGTGCAGGAAGTGGCTGCCGCCGGGCTGAACGGAGTCTTTGCAAAGCCGAAGTCCGTTGCGCCGGGCGCTCCGCTGCCGGCCATTCTGTTGCTCCACGGCAGCGAAGGGGGCAGCGTTGCCGGAGCGCGGTCGGAAGCCATCCGCTTTGCGCACCTCGGATACGCCGCATTTGCCGTGAACTACTTCGCCTGGCCCTACGCCCGGATCGCGGGGATCCCTCAGGCTTTGGTCGACATTCCGGTGGAAACCCTGGAGAAGGCGCGCGAGTGGCTGCAACTCCAGGCCGGGGTCGAAGCTACGCGGGTGGCGGTGCGGGGCGTATCGAAAGGCGCGGAGTTGGCCCTGGTGGCATCAACCACTTTTCCATGGATCGATCGCGTGGTGGCCTGTGTGCCAAGCAGCGAAGTGTGGGCTGGATTCGGACGCGCACCGGAGAACAACGAGGTGTTCTCGTCATGGTCGATTCAGGGCAGGGCGCTGTCCTACATCCCCTATGACCGCTACGAGGACGCGCTGCAGGGGCGGCTTTCGGCGGCGGCGGTGCACGAGCGCAGCCTCAGGCATGCAACCGAAGAGCAGTTGCAGAGTGCCCGCATACCGATTGAGAAGACCCAGGCCCGGCTGCTGCTGCTCGCCGCCGAGAGGGACCAGGTCTGGCCTTCGGCAGAGATGACGCGACAGTTGGAAGAGACTCTGCGCCGGGCCGGGCGTGGAAACCAGGTACGGGCAATGGTTTTTGACGGGGCATCGCATCTTATTTGCGGTACGGGTGCTGAACCGCGGCGCATCAATCCTGTCGTCAAGCCGGAAGGCAACAGCCCGCTTCCGGAGGCGGATGCGCGGGCTGCCGAGAGAGCGTGGGCTGAGACGAAGGCGTTCCTCGCGCGGAAGTAGAGCGGCCGTCCCTCCAAAAGAGAAAGCCCCGGAACCTCTCGTCGAGGCGCCGGGGCTTCTGATTTAATTGGGCGACTTCCTACTCTCCCACACACTCGCGCGCGCAGTACCATCGGGGCTGTGGGGCTTAACTTCCGTGTTCGGGATGGGAACGGGTGGGACCCCCACGCTATGATCACCCAAAGGTCGTGAAAAACTTTGCTGAATATTGACGGGCTCTACCACAATCGCGGAGAACTGACCTCGACGGTGTCGAGGGTTAATTTTATGGTCAAGCCGAACGGGCTATTAGTAACGGTGAGCTCAACGTATTACTACGCTTCCACCTCCGTCCTATCAACGTGGTAGTCTTCCACGGCCCTTCGTAGGGAGTTACCCCTTGGGAGATCTCATCTCGAGGAAGGTTTCGCGCTTATATGCATTCAGCGCTTATCCTGACCGAACTTCGCTACCCAGCGATGCCACTGGCGTGACAACTGGATCACAAGAGGTTCGTCCATCCCGGTCCTCTCGTACTAAGGACAGCACCCCTCAAATCTCCTGCGCCCACCACAGATAGGGACCGAACTGTCTCGCGACGTTCTGAACCCAGTTCACGTACCGCTTTAATAGGCGAACAGCCTAACCCTTGGGAGCTTCTACACCCCCAGGATGCGATGAACCGACATCGAGGTGCCAAACCGGAGCGTCGATGTGAACTCTTGACTCCGATCAGCCTGTTATCCCCGGCGTACCTTTTATCCGTTGAGCGATGGCCCTTCCATACAGAACCACCGGATCACTAAGTCCTGCTTTCGCACCTGCTTGACTTGTAGGTCTCGCAGTCAACCTGGTATATGCCTTTGCACTCGACCGCTGATTTCCAAACAGCGTGAACCAGGCTTCGAGCGCCTCCGTTACAATTTAGGAGGCGACCGCCCCAGTCAAACTACCCGCCTACCAATGTCCTTCTCCCGGATCACGGGAGTAAGTTAGAATCACAGAATGCTCAGGGTGGTATCTCACCGTTGGCTCCCCCGAATCCAAAAACCCGGGTTCAAAGCCTCCCACCTATCCTGCGCAGAGCACCCCATAATTCATTGATAGGGTATAGTAAAGGTGCACGGGGTCTTTCCGTCTTGTGGCGGGCATCCGGCGTCTTCACCGGAACCACAAATTCGCCGGGCGGATTGTTAAGACAGTCGTCAGATCGTTACGCCATTCGTGCAGGTCGGAACTTACCCGACAAGGAATTTCGCTACCTTAGGACCGTTATAGTTACGGCCGCCGTTCACCGGGGCTTCAGTTCAAAGCTTCGCCTTGCGGCTGACC
>Ga0326727_10000498_pt1 | contig 161901 bp, 152 predicted proteins | sample MB2enrmetagenome_FD_207643 | JGI IMG/M metagenome (GOLD analysis project Ga0326727, IMG submission 207643) | Lab enriched peat soil microbial communities from McLean, Ithaca, NY, United States - MB29MY | ecosystem: Environmental > Terrestrial > Soil > Wetlands > Peat | place: USA: New York...
TTTCCCCCATTGTGCAAAATTCCCCACTGCTGCCTCCCGTAGGAGTCTGGACCGTGTTTCAGTTCCAGTGTGTCCGTGCGCCCTCTCAGGCCGGATACTGATCATTGCCTTGGTAGGCCATTACCCTACCAACTAGCTAATCAGCCGCGACCCCCTCCTTAAGCGAATTGCTCCTTTGACCCAAAGGTATTATGCGGTATTAGCCTCGGTTTCCCGAAGTTATCCCCCACTCAAGGGTAGGTTAGTCACGTGTTACTCACCCGTACGCCACTTTACTCATGGATTGCTCCACTTTCTCGTTCGACTTGCATGTGTTAGGCACGCCGCCAGCGTTGATTCTGAGCCAGGATCAAACTCTCGTTTGTAACCTGTTGTCTCGTGACGGGAAGTCAACGAGACCGTTTATCGACAGAATCTATCGACAAACCTTATCTTGTGAGATCACTCGAAATTAATCTCAAGTATCTTTCTCACGACTGGCACGTTCAACCTGTTGTCAAAGATCCGATCGCGTTATCCGCACTAGGCGGCGCTCTCGGTGAACGACGATCAAGCTTTCGCTGTGATCGCCCGTCCTCGAAACTTTTTTGCAATATCGCTGGTGGATTCCGCCGAATCGCAACCGCATTACCTATTCAGCACTGTTAGCGCATGATTAGGTAATGTTCAGTTGGTTAAGGAATCTTTGCTCGACGCTTCGATTGCTTGCGGAGCGCGCGATACTGCTGACTTTTCCCTTGCTGCGATTGATCGCGCATCGGAAAAAGCCTATCGTTCAAATTAAAGATCGTTGAAGGTATTCTGCGTTACCGCTGAAACCTGCCAGGAAACTCTGTTCCCGTTTTCGCCCGTGGCCGGGTCGTTTACAACTTTCTCAGACTAACAGAACTGTTTCAATCCTGTCAACCTCAGTGCCACTCACCTTTTGTTCACTCGACTGGACCCACTCTATCAAAACCGCTTGAGTCTTGCAACTCGCACCGGTTGGCGCGCACGCGATCACGTCGCGTCGGCTTATCGACTTTTCAGTTATACCAAACTTCCCTTCTCTCTGCAACTCGCCGCCAGCAGTTGTCGCAGCCACGCTGCCGTCGCTGGTCGGCTTGTAATCAAATCAGAAAGGGGCCCTGCAAAATAATCTCACAGGCAATCCGGTCTACAAGTAATTGAAATCTCTGAAATATCCAGCCGCGACCTGCGTCGCGTCAGCGCCTCTAGCGCCGCACCGTGCTCTACTGTTGTAACAAACCAGCCGCCCGCTTGCAAGCGCCGGCGCCGAGCCCCGGCTTCCAATCGAGTGCAAACCCGCGTGAACATTGGATGAATAAGTGATTTCATATTTTCGGACGGCATCGCATCGCCCGTAGATTTCCAGAGCTTTTCCACAGCAGAGAGGGAATTCTCCCCGGCTGCGTCCGGTGCTGGCGCCCGGATTATGGAATCTTGGGCAGGTCGCGATTCAGTTCGCGATCGATTTTCCTCTCATGCCGCAACCGGAACGGGCGCGAATACATAATTATTCCAAAGGCGCCAATCGACAGCAATAGCAGGAAACTGCTCAATCCGAGAAGCACCTTGGGAGCTACGGTTTGTGAGACGCGGATCACAATGGCGGCATTGGCTGGGGTGATCGCCAGCGCCAGTGCCAGAGTGAAGATCCCGAGCGACGCCAGCAGCGAGGTCACATTCTTGGCCCAGCGGCCCCGCGCAGCGTAATCGGCGAAGAGCGTGAGGCCATAGATCACAAGTCCTGTGATCAGCAAAAGGTTCGCGGAATCCGAGACTCTGTCTGTCATTCGCCATCCTCCCACCATTAGAGGCCGGAGCTGCTGCACAAGTTGTGCCGCGAGTCCCTTGGGTCGAATCCCCTTGGATCAATGCCGCATCCACTACTTAACCGGAGACTCTGCCATGAACGTTTCAAGTGGGTTGAGCACATCCCAGCCTAATCCGTCCGAACGGCCTCTGGACCGCGATCTCGGCTTCGGGAGTCTTGCCCTGCGGCCGCACTACCGCCTCCTGAATTCCGACGGATCGTTCAACGTACGTCGGCTGCACGAAGGATGGCTCGACAAGCTGTTTGGCTATCACGCCTTGATCAATCTGAGCTGGACGAAGTTTTTCTCGCTCCTCGGCATCTGGTACATAGCCATCAATGCGCTGTTTGCCCTCGGCTATCTCGCGCTTGGCCCTGACGCGTTGCAGGGCTCATATAACGGCTCGCTGTTCTGGCGCGCGTTTTTCTTCAGTGTTCACACCTTCGCCACCGTGGGATATGGAAACATTGTGCCCGTCAGCTTCCTGGCCAATGCGCTGGTGGTCATGCAAACTCTATTCGGTTTGCTGTCTCTGGCGGTAGCGGCCGGATTGGTCTTCGCCCGCTTTTCACGGCCCAATGCTCTGGTGCTGTACAGCCGCTTGGCACTCGTTGCGCCCTATCGCGATCAGACCAGCTTTCAATTCCGCATTGTCAATGGGCGGCGCAGCCAGTTGCTCAACGTTCAGGCGCTCGTCATGCACGGCCGGTTTGAGCGGATAGATGGGGCGCGAGTGCGGCGCTTTTACAGCTTGGAGCTAGAGCGTAATTTCGTCGCTGTCTTTCCCGCCAATTGGACCGTTGTGCATCCGATTTCGCCGCAGAGCCCGCTCTTTGGCTGGACCAGGGAACAGCTGCAGGAAGCCGAAGCCGAGTTCCTTGTGCTCCTCAACGCGGTCGACGAAACCTACTCACAAACCGTGTACAGCCGCTCCTCCTACACCACCCATGAGATGGAGTGGGGACGCAAGTTTGCGATGATGTTTTTTGAAGAAGGCTCTCAGGCCGTGCTCGATCTGGAGCGGCTGAATGAAACCATTGCCGCGCCCCTGCCCACGAAAGCTTTGGAGAGCGCCGGATAACCAGGTGACGCCGAATGAACTGCCGGAGCTATTTCGCGACCGCAGTCCTAGGCCGGAATCGCGGAAGGTGTATCCGGCAAAGCAGCCGGGCGTTTTTCCCGGCGATGATAATGACGGACACACCAATCCTGAAAGTGCTCTAGTACGCAAAACACTCGATCTTCCAGCGCTCGTACACCTTCGCCTGCAAAAAAAGGGCGTACGCCTGAGCATCGATCTCCCCGTTCTTCGCCATCTCGTCCAGAATAGCCAGCGCGCGATCGACCGAAACGGAGTGCTTGTAGGGGCGGTCTGCCGCCGCCAGCGCATCGAAGATATCCGCCAGCGTCATCAGCCGGGTCTGCAGCGGAATATCCTTCGATACTAAATTCCTTGGATACCCCTCGCCATTCATCTTTTCGTGGTGACCGTGCGCAATTTCTGGAATGTTGCGAATCTCCCTTGTCCACGGAATCTGCTTGAGAAACTTGTAGGTGTACTCCACGTGCGATTCCACTTCTTCGCGTTCCCGCTTGTCCAGCGAGCCTTTGCGGATGGAAAGCAGACGCGCCTCTTCCGCCGTAATCAGCGGGTGCATGGCCCCGTCCCAGCCGGCAAATCTTCTCTCTGCAATCTCGTTCAACATTTCAAACGAGCCGTCGGGCAGCACGGATGGCATGTTGGATTCGTGAATGAATTGCACAAAGCGATCCAGCTCTTTGAGTTGCTCATCCAGTTCGGCGTCGAACCATGCAGCCACTTTGAGAAACTCGTCCCGGCCATTCTCCAGCAGGTACCGCAGCTTGCGCTCGGCGCTCTCCGCCTGCAAGGTCCGGCGGGCGAAATCGAAACGGCTGCAAATCACGTCCATCTGCGCGGGATAGAGCTTACGCGCCTTGACCAGCACCTCTTCGCGTACCCCAACCTTGCCGAAATCGTGCAGCAGCGAGGCGTAGCGAATCTCCTTCATCTCGGAGCGGGTAAACTTCACATCGCGATAGTACGTGTGATCGCGATCAACCGCCTCGGCCATCGCCACGGTCAGGTTCGCCACCCGGAATGAGTGGCCGGAGGTGGAGGGATCGCGCTGTTCGATGGCTTTGACCGAGGCCTCCACGAAACCCTCGAAGAGGCGATAAATGTTTTCGTAAAGATGGCTGTTCTCATAGGCGACCGCCGCCTGGCTGGCCAGCGAGGAGACAATTTCCATCTGCCGCGTGGAAAACGGAAGAACCTCGTTGTCGAAATCCTCCGGCGTCCGCAACCGGACGCGCCAGTTGCGCTTGGCATTGATGAGCTGCACGACTCCGACAATTTCGTTCTTCGGATTCATCATCGCCACCGCCAGAATTGACTTCGTGCGGTATCCGGAATCGATATCAAACTGTTTGTTGATCGAGTACGGAACCCAGCTCTCCAACTCGTAGGCGTCTTCCACCATCACCACCGTTCCGTGCTCCGCCACGTAGCCGGCAATGGAGGATTCGCTAATCGGCAGCGTGACCTCGCGGAACGGAACCTGCACGGTATCGTTCTGCGCCATCTTGAAGCGCAGGTATTTCTTCGGCTTACGATGGTCACGAACCGGCCGCTGCTCTTCACCCGGCTCCTCCTCCTCCACAAGGTAGATGGAGCCGGCGTCGGCGCGGGTGATTTCGCGGCACTTGGTCAGGATCAATTCCATCAGATCATGGGTATCGTGTTCGGCGCTGAGCGCGGCCCCAATGCGGTTCAGTTCGTAAATCTCGGATTTCGCGAGCGCGAGTTTGTCGGTGGCTTCGCGCCGCGTCTGCACCAGTTGCATGTGATCGATCGCATTATCGAACATGCGCTCCAGCAGCGCGACGGGAGTGTTTCTGGGAAGGTAGGCATAGACCGAGCCGTCGAGCCGGGCATCGCAAAAACGCTCGTCGGAGAGAGCAATGACCCGCACATTGGGCGCCCGCAATTCCTTCAGATAGAGGCTGAACAGTTGCTGGTCCGCAAGGACAAAAATATTTTCACCGCTCAGCCGGCTGGGATCCAACGATTCCATGCTGGAGTGCTGGATACGCGTGCACTGCCTTACCACGGTGCGCGCCAGCACATCGGACTCGAAGTAAATTGCGCCCGGCAGTTTGCGCATGCGGGAGGGCAGAAGAACTGGCTTCGAACTGGCCATCGGGGTGAAACCTCGGCGTGCACCAACCGTCGGGTGCGATGGTGCGAATGATAACGTATGCCGAGCATGCGCACCAGAGCACAAAAGGGTACGCCTGACGCCCGTGAGGCCACTCCATCGGCTGCTGAGACCATTCATCTGGGGAGTTCGACTTAGATAACGGATGCCATGGCCGAAACCAAGGCCACCGCCACCACGATGATCCACGGAGGCAGTTTCCAGCGCACCAGGAGCGCGAAGGCCGTGGCGGCCACCGTCAGATCGAAGGCGGAGTGCAGGGCGCTGCTGCACACCGGGCGAACGAATGCGGCGACCAGCACTCCGACAACGGCGGCATTCACTCCGCGAAGAACCCACTGAACCTCCGGCCGTTGGCGCAACTTGTTCCAGAAGGGTGCGACGGCGACGATGATCAGCAGTCCGGGAAGAAAAATTGCCGCCAGCGAAAGGGCGGAAAATGCGACCGGATTGGTAGTGGGCCGAATCTCCGCACCTAGGTAGGCGGCGAAGGTGAACAGCGGGCCGGGTAGAGCCTGGGCCGCGCCGTATCCGGAGAGGAAGCTCTGCTGGTCGACCCAGCCGGGCGAGACCACAGCGTTTTCCAGAAGTGGAAGAACCACGTGGCCGCCCCCGAAGACCAGGGCTCCGGTGCGATAGAAGGCGCTGACCACCGCCAGAAGGTGCGAACCGGTGAGTGCGGCGGCGATCCGCAGTCCAAACAGCAGAGAAAGAAATGTTGCAGCCGCCACTACCCCGGCCCGTCTCGGCAGTCCGAAGTGGAGTGGGTGCACTGGTGGCGCGTAACCGGAGCTCGGTAGCAACCAGCCAAGCAGCGCTCCGGCAGCGATTGCGAGCACGCTTGCCATGGCTGGCGGAGCCAGGAAGGCGATTGCCGCTGCCATCAGTGCCAGCCCCATCCGGGGCGCATCCGGCGCCAGCGATTTGCGCATGGAGAGGATCGCCTGGGCCACCACCGCCACCGCCACCAGTTGCAGTCCGTGCACAATTCCGCTTCCGGCTCTGCCGGTGAGAAACCTGTGACCGAAGGCAAAGGCCAGCATCAGCAGTGCCGATGGCATGGTGAACCCCACCCACGCGGCAATCCCGCCCAGCCATCCCGCGCGCAGCAGGCCCAGCGTGAAGCAGACTTGGCTGCTCGCCGGTCCCGGCATCGATTGCGCGAGAGCTACCAGTTCGGCGAAGGTCTCCTCATTGCACCATTTGCGGCGCTCGACAAACTCCGTATGGTAGTAGCCGAGATGAGCGATGGGACCGCCGAAGGAACTGCAGCCAAGACGCAGAAAAGCGTACAAGACTTCGCTGGCTCTGCCGCTTTTTGAGGTAAGGCGCGGGCTCGGTAGGTCCATGCGTTCGAGGCTTTCCATGGCGTGGCGTTGGTCTGTGCGCAATGGTACCCTGCCCAAGCCGGAGTTCAAAGCCAGGATTGCCGGACTGTGACGATGCCGTAACAACTTCGCATTCCCGTTCTGAATCGAATCCAGATTACTGCTGAATCCCGCCCTTAGTAGATCACCTCGCCTTGCCCCGCCCGCATCCCACCCTCTACGGAAATCCGCCATTTCGCTTCCGAGGCTGACATGAAAAAGATATTGATCGTGCTAGGTGGTTTGCTGGTAGTGGTTCTGGCCGTACTCGCGCTTTTGCCGCGCCTATTGGACGTGAACCGCTATCATGACCGCATCCAGGCGGAGTTGCAGACGCGGCTCGGACGCCAAGTGCAATTAGGACAGATGAACCTGGGATTGCTTCCCCCGACGTTCAAAGTGCAAAACGCAGTGATCGGAGAAGATCCCAAGTACAACTCCGGAATGCCGTTTGCTCAGACAGCAGAGCTGGACATCCGGCTAAAATTGCAGCCGCTCCTGCACAAAGACGTGCAGGTGGAGAGCTTGCAGATGGTGCGCCCTCAGGTGGAGCTGATTCGCGGCAGCGATGGGACGTGGAATTTCTCCAGCATAGGCACCCACAACCAGCAGCAATCGAAGGAACAGGAGGCCGGACAGACCCAGCCGCTGGAGCTGGACCGCTTCCAGATCGTCGACGGAGCGGTGGCGGTCACTGATCAGCAAAGGAATCACCCGCGCATGCAGTACAACCACATCGACCTGGTGTTGAAGGATTTTGCACCGGGAAAGCCCTTTGACATTGCGCTGAGTGCACACCTTCCCGGCGGCGACAAGCAGGTGGTGAAGCTGGATGGGCAGGGCGGTCCGATCGCCGATGCAACCATGGTGAACACTCCGTTCGAGGGGACCCTGCAGTTGGACCAGGTGGCGCTGAGCGGTGCGCAGCAGTACCTCCAGTCGCAGGCACTGGCCGGGGTCGATGCGGTCATCAGCGGGAACCTGAAATTCAAAAACGAGGCCGGCAAGGTGTCCACCACTGGAACCTTGCGCATGGACAACGTAGTAGCGCACGGCAAACCCCTGGGTTATCCGATCGAGCTGGATTACAACGCCAGCGACGACCTGACGTCCAACGTGATCCAAGTCAGCAACACCCAGCTAAAAATAGGTTCCGCGCCGTTCGTCATCAATGGTACGGTGAACGGAAAGAGCACGCCCGCATTGGCCGATCTCAAGTTGAATACCCAGAACGCATCGCTGGCCGATCTGGTGAAGCTGGCCGAAACCTTTGGCGTGTCGCTGAGTCCCGGGATGCAGCCCAGCGGACAACTCAGCGCGGACCTGACGGCGCGCGGGCCACTGACTGGACCGGCGGTGGCGGGAGTGCTGCGCGCCACCCAACTGAAGGTGAGCGGCGTGGTGGCCAACGCGCTGCAGATCAATCTGAATATGGCTCCTCCGGGAGCCGAGCTGGTGCGCACCCTGACCGGCAAAATCAGCGTGAACATGACCGACGGCCAGCTCACGGGTGTGGACATGCAGCAAAAGCTGGGCGAGATTGGGAAGTTTACCAATGCCGGCAAAGTCAGCCAGGGAGCAACCCACGTCTCCTCGCTGACCGGGGACTTCGACCTAAAAAACGGCGTGGCGACAACCAATGACCTGAAGGCTCTGACCGACGCCGGAACGATGGCGGCGACCGGAACGATCTCGCTCGTTGACCAGGGACTGAATCTGCAGGCCACCGCGGTGCTTTCCAAATCCAGCTCGCAGCAAGTGGGCGGAAGCGGCATCGGTGGGCTGATGTCAACCGCGATGCAAAATAAAAACGGTGAAATCGTGATCCCGGTACAGGTGGCGGGAACGATTTCGAGTCCCAAGGTCTCTCCGGATTTGAATCAGATGGCGAAGATGCGGATGAGCAACATGCTGCCCAGCTTCAGCAATCCGGGACAACTGGCGCAAGGCGCGATGGGAAAGCTCGGCGGAGGTGCCGGCGGATTGATGAATACGCTTACCGGAAAGACTCCGGGGGCAGCGGCTGGCAACCAGCAGCAGAACGGGAACGCCGTGCAGAATGCGGTGGGCGGATTAGGCGGGCTGTTCGGGGGAAAGAAGAAGTAGTAAGACGGCACGCGGAAACGGGTGAAAGAAAATCTGCGGTGGATGCCCGACGCCCTGCGGCCGCAATTGCGCTCCTTGTTCAGGCTGAAGGCTCGCGATACCATGGCTCGATTGCCCGCGTAAACCGTCGGATGTCGCGCATCCCGCATCCGGCGGCCCGAAGCCGCGACCGCAGGAGAAATCATCGCGATGAAGAATCCAACCCCGAAGAAAAAGGCGGGATGGACGAACGTACAGGTTTATACCGCGATTGCGGTAGTGCTGGTGGTGGGTGGCATAGCGGGCTATCTGCTGCATAGCTCTGCAACCCCGTCGGAAAGTTCCACCGCCAGCCCGCCCTCGACTGCAGCCAATCTGCCGCCTTCGATTACCAACGCACCGGACCGGCTACTCGACGCCGAGGTGAAGCCGCTACTACAAAAACTCGATGCCAATCCCAAGGACGTTTCTGCGTTGACCGAGCTGGGCAACATCTACTTTGACGCTTCGCAGTGGACGTCAGCCATCGGCTACTACACCCGTGCTCTGAACGAGTCTCCCCACAATCCGGACGTGCGCACCGACATGGGGATTGCCTACTACTACACGGGTGACGCGGATCGTGCGCTCAGGGAGTTTGACCAGGCGCTGAAGGACGACCCACGGCACGCGCAAACGCTGTTCAACGTTGGAGTGGTGAAGATGAACGGAAAGAATGATCCCAAGGGTGCCATCGCGGCTTGGGAGTCACTGCTGAAGATCGATCCGGCATACCAGGATCGGCCCAAGGTGGAGAGCATGTTGGCCGAAGCCCGGGCAAAGGTGAAGTAAAACGCGAGTCGTGCGCGGCCTGAAAGCTCCCGGGGCGCCGGAAGCTTTTCTTTTGCCCGAAGAGCAGCAATACACTTCGTACGCGATCAGGCATAGCGGATCCACCTGAGGATCTCCGGCAGCGTGGGCCGCTTGCCGTACATCAGGATGCCGATCCGGTAGATGCGCGAGGAGATCCACACCAATCCGTACAGCGAAACCAGACTGATGGCCATCGAAGCCACGATCTGCCAGACCGGCGGCATGCTCACCGAGACCCGCACAAACATGATGATCGGCGAGGTCAATGGGAACATCGAGAGCCAGAAGGCGAACGGAGTGTTGGGATCACGGATGATGGCGGTGGCAAAAACCATGCAGAGAATCAGCGGCAGAGTGACCGGGAACTGGAACTGCTGGGCCTCTTCGTCGCTGTTGACCATCGCCCCAATGGCTGCGTACAGGCAGGCGTAGGTGGCGTAGCCGAGAATGAAAAACACAGGGAACAGGCAAAGCACGGGCGTGGAGAGGTGCGCGTCCTTCATGCTGTCGCCGATGATCTCGTGGGCCACGGCAAAGCTGCCGCTCCCGAGCACCGACCCAGCCGCGGTCCAGATACCAATCTGGGTCAGACCGACCGCGCCTACCCCGATGATTTTGCCCGCCATCAGTTGCATCGGACTGACGCTGGAGAGCAGGACTTCCACCACCCGCGAGGTCTTTTCCTCCAGCACTGAGCGCATCACGTAAAGTCCGTAAATAAGCACAGTCATGTAGATGGCTAGGAGGAGAACAAAGGGCAGGAAGAAAGCTCCAAGGCCGTTGGACTTGTTGGCCCCATGCCGATCGATGTGCACCGTATCAACATGGACCGGGCCGAGCAGGGTTTTCGCCTGCGACAGCGAGAAACCATGATCGGCGAGTTGGCGCCCGCTCAGGGCTAAGCGCAGCGCGCGGCTGACCAGCGAGGCTTCCATAAAATCGCTGGTGCCGCGCGAATAATAGATGCCCTTACGAGTGGCCACCGCATCGGGTTCAATCCAGGCGAAACCGTCGAGGTTGCCGTTCCGAACTTCGCCGATGAGCTGCTGGCGCAGGGCTTCGCTCAAAGGCGTTTCGACGCTGACCTCGAAGTCCTGCTGGTTTTTTTTCCCGCCATCGTTTTGCATCGGGTCGTCTTCGCCAGAGGCGCGCAAGACGGTGAGCTGGTTCTTGACCGAGTCGGCCAGCTCACGGTCAGCCGCGGCGATGACGATGTGCCGGGTGCTGGAGGCACGCAGCATAAACTGGCTGGGAAGCACCACCACTGCCCCGACCAGCAGCGGCATCAGCACGGTAAAGAACATAAACGCTTTGGTGCGAACCCGAACCAGATACTCGCGCCGGATGATGAGCAGGACGTTACGCATTGCTGGTCACCACCTTGGTGGATTCCACGGTATCGATGAAAATCTCTTCGAGCGAAGGTTCCACCATTTCGAACCGGCGAATCTCCGCCGTGCGCATGGCGCGTTCCAGCAGACGCTGCGCATCGGCGCCGGGCGCCAGCCGTAGCTCGACGTAATTACCGAAATCATTGGAGTTGGCGACCAGCATCGGGTCATTGAGCAGCGGAAGCTCGCCCTCGTATTCCAGTTGAACGCTGCTGCGCCCGTAGCTGGCCTTAATCTCGCGCAGCGATCCCAGCAGAACGCTCCGCCCCTGGTTGACCAGGCAGATGGAATCGCAGAGCCGCTCCACGGTATCCATCCGGTGGGTGGAGAAAAGAATCGTCTTGCCCTGCTTCTTGAGATCGAGCAGAGCGTCTTTCAAGACCACCGAACTGGCTGGGTCGAGGCCGCTGAAAGGCTCGTCGAGGATCATGAAGTCTGGCTCGTGGAGTACCGCCGCGATGAACTGAGCCTTCTGCTGCATTCCCTTGGAAAGCTCCTCGACCTTGGAGTTGGCCCAGCGGCCAAGTTCAAGCCGCTCCAGCCACTGATGGCTGCGGCGCCTGGATTCTGCAACACTGAGCCCCTTGAGCTGGCCGAGGAAGACCAGGTTCTCGATGATCTTCATCTTCTTATAGAGGCCGCGCTCCTCGGGCAAATATCCAACCCGGTCGAGTAATCGCCGGGTGAGCGGCTGGCCAAAAAGAGATACCCCGCCGGAATCGGGGATGGTGATACCGATCATCATGCGGATCGAGCTGGTTTTGCCCGCTCCGTTGGGACCCAGAAGACCGAAGATCTCCCCTTCGGGAATTTTGAAGGAGAGATTGTCGACGGCAACGAAATCGTCGTAAGCCTTGGTGACACGATCCAGTTCCAGCGTGTATGCCATTTGCTTCCTGTGGCAACGATAGGTCCGAGTGTAACTCGGCATCCCAGCTATTGTGCTTAAGCGGCTCAAGTTTTTCAATCCACCTCCGGGTGCACGAAGGTTCAGGCGGTGGCAATCCGCTCGCAGCGCCCGGCCTGTCAACTGGCAGATTGAGCTTCATGCGGCGCCTTCACAACCACTCAGCCATTCGATGCTGAAGTTAAAGAAGAAGAGGGCAAGTGCGGACGCGCGGGTACGAACCATGAGCACAGTTACGAAGTGCAAGGGTTCGGCATCGGAATGTTGTCGGAATTCGAAACCGGCTCACGACCGGCAACCGGGTTCGTTGACCTGCCGGGTTGGGGCTGATACCATCAAGTTTTCCAGGCAGTTCTCCATCAGCGAAGGAATTTCCCGTGCGTTATACCCGTCATGAATTGAAGCAGGACAAGTTTGTTGCGTCCGCTGCCGAGGCAGTGCATGAGGTTGTCGAGCATCGTTCCGGAATCGTCAAGATTGTTGCTATCTTCGCGGTCCTCGGAATCTTGGGCGGCAGCATTTTCTGGTACATGACCTCACAGCAGGAGCAGGCGACGAATGCGCTCGGACAGGCCTTGGTGACCTACAACGCTCCGGTGATACCCCCAGGCACTCCGAAGGAAGGGTCGATGACCACCTTCAATACCGAGCAGGAGCGGTTAATTGCCTCCAAAAACGCCTTCTACGCCATCAGCGACCACTATGGCTGGACCGAGTCCGGCCAATACGCCCGCTATCTCGCCGGGCTGACCGAAAAGGAATTGGGCAACTACAAGGTTGCCGAAGATCAGTTGCGCGCGCTCAGCAATACCCGCCACCGGGAGCTGGCCACTCTGGCCAAGTATGCCCTGGCATCCGTCTATCGTGACGAAAAACGCGACCAGGATGCGATCAACCTATTGCAGACCCTGATCGACAAGCCCTCCGTCAGCGTGCCCAAGGCCAACGCGCAGTTCGCGCTCGCCGATATCTATGTCTCCGAACACCAGCCCGACAAGGCCAAGGTTATCTACGATCAGATTGCCAAAGACAATTCCAAGAATGTGATCGGACAGATCGTGAAGTCGCACGAGGACGAACTGAAGTAACTCCGCAACTTCGAACCCCGAATCCAACCCCGGATTGAATCCAGGGTTTGCTTTTGCGCGCAACTGCATTGTGCTTCGAAATCATTTGCTCCGATGAGCGGACACGGAACCGAAGGATAATCCTTCATCGGCGATCCGCAGGCAGAACGCTGCGCAGCGGAAAGCTCTTCACAAGAGCCGTCTAAACGGTCAGTGACCGGACGGCCACCTGCCGCCTGAGCATTTGCCAATAAATTTGTGGCCGATTTCCTATAATAATCCTTGCTAAATCAGAAAACCTTGCTATAGTGAAAGCTCCCTCCCCGGGATGCTTGGCCTGACCATATGAAATCATAGGCCAGGTGATGTGGCGTTTTCCGCCTGCCTATCAACATAGGGAGCTAATATGCGGGAACGCGGATTTTCGCTCATAGAACTGCTCATCGTGGTCGCGATCATTCTGGTTATCGCTGCGATTGCGATCCCGAGCTATCTGCACAGCAAGATCGCGGCCAATGAATCCTCGGCAGTCTATTCGATCCGTACGATCAATACTGCGCAGGTCACCTATGCAACCACCTATCCCACAGTGGGCTATGCCCCTGAGCTGAACATGCTGGCAGCGCCTACATCGGGAGAGACCAGTTCGACCAACGCCGGCATCCTGGATTGGGTTCTGGGATGTGTCAGTCAGCCCTGCGAGAAGAGCGGGTACAAATTCAACATTGTGCCTGGCGCTGCTACCCCTGGCGCCCCACTCAGCAGTTACAGCGTGTGGGGAGTACCGACGACCGTGGGTACAACGGGCTATCGCGGATTCTGCTCGGACAATATGAATCCGGTCCTGTACGATCCCACCGGCGGCAACAACTGCACCCTGCCGCTGCAATAGCCGCAGCGAAATCAGTACACCGAACCCGGGCGTGAGTTGACTTTTGCGCTCCGGGTTCTTAGCTTGTAGCTGACTATGTCCACTTCTCTCTTTAACGCTCAACCCTATGACGAAGCCAAGGCCCGGCGTCGCCGCATCTGGATTGCCGTCGCGATTGTTGCGGTGATCGCGATTGCCGCCGTTCTGTGGTTTAACCGGTATTACCCGGAAGAGCGGCGGGTCAACCAGTTTTTTGCTCAGCTCCAGGCAAAAAACTACGAGGGCGCTTACGAGATCTGGATGAACGATCCGAACTGGAAGCAACATCCGGAGGCCTACAAACGCTACTCATTTCATGCGTTCTACCTCGACTGGGGTCCGGCCGGAGAATGGGGGCCGATCAACAGCTACAAGGTTGTGGCTGCGCAAAAGCCCCGACCCGACGCCAGCGGTGTCGTGATTGGTGTGCGGGTGAATCAGCGCAAATCACTGTGCTCGGTGCGGGTGGAGTTCAAGGACAAAACCCTGGGATTCTCGCCGGATGAAATGGTGGAATAGGGTTCACCGTTTTCACTTGCCAAAGTGCGCTTTGGCCTTGTGCAGCGTCGCTTCGTTCTCGACATTCACACAGCTCTGGGATTTGTCGATCTGGCGGAGCAGTCCGGTAAGCACCGAACCAGGACCGACTTCGAGGAACTGGCACGCGCCCTGGGCAATCAGTGCCCGCATGGAAGCTTCCCACTGCACCGTGCCGGTCACTTGGCGGATCAATGTGTCGCGCGATTTCTCTACATCCGAAATCGGTACGGCTTCGATGTTGCACAGCACCGGAATCTCCGGGGTGTTAAAGGTGAGAGCGTGGAGATCGGCGGCTAGGCGATCCTGGGCCGGCTGCATCAGCGAGCAATGAAACGGTGCGCTGACCGGAAGCATCACGGCGCGTTTCGCTCCCCGGTGCTTGCAGAGTTCGGCGGCGTGCTCGACCGCCGCCTTGGAGCCGCTGATGACGACCTGGCCGAGCGAATTGATGTTGGCGGCTTCGCAGACCTGGCCGGGGAATTTGGCGATGGCCTCGCTGCAGGCGGTGCGTATCTGCTCGATCGCCAACGCAAGGATCGCGGCCATGGCTCCCACGCCAACCGGCACTGCTTCCTGCATATACTTGCCGCGATTGCGTACCGTACGAACCGCGTCGGCAAAACTGATGCTGCCAGCGGCAACGTGGGCGGAATATTCTCCCAGCGAGTGACCGGCGACAAAGCTGGGCGCGATGCCGGCTTCGGCGAGCACGCGCGTGGCGGCGACGGAAACCGTGAGAATCGCAGGCTGGGTAATTTCCGTGAGCCGGAGTTTTTCGTCCGGCCCCTCGAAGCACAGCGTGCTCAGCGAGTACCCGAGAGCTTCGTTTGCCTCTTCGAAGGTGTGGCGGGCGACCGCGTGATTGAAGGCAAGTTCCTTGCCCATTCCGGCAGCTTGCGAGCCCTGGCCGGGAAAGAGAAATGCGAGTCCGGGAATGCGCTTTGCCGTCGATGGCTCCATGGAGGCTCCGTGCAAGGATTCTGTTATCTGGGAGCGCAACCGCGATACCACTCGCACTCCTATCGAACGCCGGCCGATGCGGTCTCCCGGCGTTCTGGCGAAGATTTTCAGGCCGGCTGCTCTGCTACCTGAGCGAAGCCGCCGCTGCTAACCGGCTCACAAATACTAAACCCTTTCGGGAACGCCAACCTTCGAGCGGGCGGCGTGGATGCGCTCCTCGATCTTCTGGTTGAGCCCGGAGCGCGCAAATTCAGCCGCCACCCGAATCGCATTCTTAATCGCATTGCTATTGGACGATCCGTGACTGACGATGGCAACCCCTTTCAGTCCCAACAATGGCGCACCGCCGTACTCGGAATAATCCAGCCGCGTCTTGAATTCCTTAAACGCTTGACGCGCCAGCAAATAACCCATCTGCCGCGTAATGCTGGACTGGAGGGTCTCTTTAAGAATGGCGCGGACCGCCTCCACCAAGCCCTCGCTCACTTTGAGGGCGACGTTGCCGACAAAACCATCGCAGACGATGACATCGGCGTGTCCGTTGTAGAGGTCACGGCCTTCGACATTGCCCAGAAAATTCACCGGTAGCGCCTTGATGAGCTGGAACGCATCGCGGGTAAGATCGTTTCCCTTGGTCTCTTCTTCACCGACCGAGAGCAACCCCACCCGCGGATTGCTGGCGGTGGGGAAGCGTCCGCTGAAGATGGAGCGGAAGTAGATGTCTCCCATGATGGCGAACTGCTGAAGATTCTGAGGCTTGCAGTCCACGTTCGCGCCCACATCCAACATGATTGTGGCGGTCTTGGCGGCAGTGGGAAACACGGTGGCCAGAGCCGGACGATCAACCCCGGGAATCACCCCCAGAACTATCTTGGCCGTGACCATGGCGGCGCCGGTGTTTCCCGCCGTGACGAAACCAGAGGCTATGCCGTTTTTAACCAGGCGAAGACCAACCCGCATCGAAGAGTCGTGCTTTTTCTTGACCGCCTGCGCCGCCTTCTCATCCATGCTGATGAACTCGGCAGCATGAACGACCTCGATCGGCAGACTTCGAGCCTCAGGGTGATAAGCCAGTTCCGCGCTCACCACATCCTTTTGCCCAACCAGAAGAACTCGAACGTCACATTGCCGTGCGGCAAGAATCGCGCCCTCTACTTCCGGCTGAGGGGCACAGTCCGCACCCATGGCATCGACCGCAATGGTGATTGACATCGTCCGCGAAGGGAGGCCTACTTGGCCTTTTCGACCTCAACGATTTCGCGTCCCTTGTAATGACCACACTTGGCGCAGGCCCGGTGCGGCAGCTTGGCTTCGTGACAGTTGGGGCACTCGCTGATGGAGCGTGCGGTAAGGTGATCGTGAGCGCGACGGAGAGCCGTGCGCTGCTTGGAGTGTCGCCGTTTAGGATTTGCCATGATCGACTACCTTTCAAATTTCGGTGCGGCGTAATGACCGCGAACTCAAATCCGCCCGAGGGCGCTATTGCAATTTCTTCTTCAAGTCGCCGAGCGCGGCCCAGCGGAGATCCGGCTTTCCCTGCTCGCAATCGCAAAGCTGCTCGTTTCGATTGACCCCGCAAATGGGGCACAGGCCCTTGCAATCATAACGGCAGAGCGTCTTGATCGGCACCGCGAGCAGAACTTGCTCGCGCAGTGAATCTTCCAACTCCATGCCTTCGCCCGAGTAGTACCCGATTTCGGTCTCCGCCTCGTTGATCGCCACCTCTTCCGAGCCTCTCTCCGACTCCAGCGGACGGTACAAGAGGTCAAAAGAGCGTGCGATCGGAATCTCCACCGGCTCCAGGCAACGCGCGCAACTGACTTCGATCCGGCCGTCCAGTTTACCTACCAGGCGGATGTCGTCAATCGATTGGTTGCCGCCGTGGTGTTCACGAATCAGTTCGGCGCGTCCTTCAGTCTGAAGCGAGCCAACCTGCCGCACTTCCGAGCCGAAATCAATCTCTCCCGGTTGAAACTGGTGTGCAAATTCCAGCTTCCGGAATTCCAGGTCTTGAATGCGAATCTTCATGATGCCACATGCTCCCGAAGCCCACCCAGCCGGTAAGTCGCAACCGCTTCGCTTGTCAACCAATCGATGCCAGCCAATCAGACGTAAGCGAATGAGACGCAAGGGATTCGCCAGCTCGAACCGGAGCTGATACTCTACCCATACTCCTGGCAGGAAACATTCCTCAGGACAGATTACAAGGATACGGGCGCAAGGCGGGCGGTGTCAATCCACGGGCTGCAGCCCATTAGCCCAGATTTTCATGCCCCAGATGATACACACGCCCGGCCAGTGCGCGATTGTGGCTCATGGCTTCTGAGTGATCGGCTGCAAAGGCGCAGTGATCCATCAGAATGCCAAATACACCTCGCTCCGGTTCTTGGGAATCTTGAGTTCAATTCCGCGTTCCTGATTCGCTGCGGCCGTCGCCTTCATATCCAGCGCGTTCAGCGCGATCGTGCGCTGCTGTCCGCCCATCGTGAGATGCAGGAAGCCTGCCTCAAAGGTGTACTGATCCGTCTCCAACCGCTCGCCATTGGCGAGCACGAAGATCGTTTTCGGACTGGGCTTGGCTGGCACATTGGGCGCCGGAGTGCTCTGTGCTCCCGGCATCTCGATCACTTTTGCCCCACCGCTGCCCACCGAGGAAGCCTGACTCTGCGTGGCGCCATGCGATGAATCGGAGTGCGACGACAGTCCGGCGCGGCTCAGCAGGTGCAGCAATGAGGCTTCTCCGCCCGCCCCATCTTGGGTTCCCGCGATTCTTCCTTCCCGGTCAATCAGAACGTAGTAAGGGTAACCGTGCTTCCCGAACCGTGCGGAAAGCGTTTTGTCTTCGTCGAGTGCGATGCGGCATGCCCTGGGATGCCCTTCGAGGTAGCGCCTCACCTTCGCCTCTGACTCACCAACATCGACCGCCAGGACAACCAGTCCTTGCCCGGCAAACCTGCGTTCGACGTTGTCTATGGCAGCCTCGTCGCTGCGGCATTGCGGGCACCATGTCGCCCAGAACTCCAGCAGAATCGTCTTTCCGCCGAGAGATGCATTAGTGATGGTTTCACCGTCGAGCGTCTGGGCCGTAAACTGCGGAGCCCGTGCTCCGGTGTCAGCTCCGGCCAGAGCGCAGAAAAACACCAGAGCCAGCAAGCCAAACAGAACAGGTTGAATCCCGGTGCGTTTCACGATCCACCTCATTTCCTTGGCAGAATCGGTGAATAGCTGCCTTTAGGAGGGACATTGTAAGCCTTTCCCGGCTGCCCGGACAGCGCAACTTGCGCTCTGCCCAAGCAAGGCTGAAACTGTTGTGATGCTCAAGGTTGGATTGACGGGCGGAATCGCCTCCGGAAAAACCACCATTCTGGCGATGTTTGCCGAACTGGGAGCGCACACCTTGCGCGCCGACGTAGTCGCCCACCGCTTGATGGCTCCCGGAGAGCCTGTCTACGAGCGCATCGTCGCCGCCTTTGGCACCGGGATTCTGGCGTTGGATGGAACGATTGCGCGGCCACGGCTTGCCTCCGCCGCTTTCCCCGGCCGCATTGCCGAGCTGAATGCGATTGTGCATCCCGAGGTAATGGCCTTCGAAAACGACTGGATGCGCCAGGTTGGTGAGACCGACCCCGGCGGTGTGGCCATCTGCGAGGCCGCGCTGCTGATCGAGGCTGGCGGACGCGCCCGCTACCACAAACTGATCGTAGTAACCTGCACCCTGGAGCAGAAGATTTCGCGCTTTGCCGAACGCACCGGAATCAGCCTGGAAGCCGCACGCATCGAGGTGCAGCGCCGGATGGCGGCCCAGATGCCCGAGGAGGAGAAGGCCAAACTGGCGAACTTCGTGATCGACAACAGCGGCAGCCGGGAAGGTACCACCCAGAGAGTGGCCGAGATTTGGCAGGAGCTGACGGCCGCGGCGCAGAGCCACTAGAGCACTTGCAGGTCGATGATTCTTCTCTCCCGGGCTACAGCGTGCGCTTAAACAGAGGCACCGAGATACTCAGGCTGATCAGTCCAAACATTGTCAGGTAGAGCAGGTCCTGCGAGACTGCGGCCCACGAAGCCTCCTTGAGCAAGGTTGCTCTCAGGCCATGGACCGCATAGCTGAACGGATCCGCGTAGGAGATGAAGCGCAGCCACTTGGGGAATGCCTGCACCGGATAGATGGCACCGCTGGGAAAGTACAACAGCGTGTTCAGAATGCCGAACATGGCGCGTGGCACCAGTGGATCTTCCACTCGCACCATCAGCAGAAACATCATGCCATTGAATGCAAAGGACGTGGCGCAAATGAGCAAGAACCATTGCAGGATTCGCGAAGGCTCAAACGACGAGCCAAGACCGGCAATCAGCGAGCCCAGAACCGTAAGCGTGCAACCCGCCATCACCGCCTTGAAGGCCCCGGCCAGATTGAGTCCCAGCACCATCTCCAGGCCGGTGATGGGCGTCACCAGATAACCCTCATGGACCCCGCGGGCTTTGTCATCGATATATAGCAGCCCACCGCCAATCATCACCGAGACAAACATCGCCAGCGTAATCGAGCCGGGCAACAGATACTTGAGATATTCGACGTACGGATAAAGTTCGATCATCTCCAGCGCAATGTCGCTGGGAATACGTTTGGCCGTAGCCTCAGGCTGATTCAGCGCATCCACCAGCTCCTTCATTTTGCTCTGCAGTGAGCTTTCCATGAACTGGTCGCTGTTATCCACCACCATGCCGAGCTGGGGATTTTCTCCTGCGTAGAAGCGCCGCGAAAACTGCGGCGGAATAATCAGCGCGCCTTCCAGTCGGCCTTCGCGAACATCTTCCCGGGCGCGCACTTCGTCCGTGTAAGGCACGGCGCGAAAGGTGCGGATGTTGGCCTCGACCGAGCGGAACGCCTCTTGCACACGCACTGCCTGGGTGCCGTGATCCTCATCCACAATCGCAACCCGCGCATCCCGAATTTTTCCGCCGAATGCATTGCCCAGAATGATCAGCTGAATCAGAGGCATGATCATCGCCGTGACCATCAGGGTCGGCGAGCGGAAGAACTTGCGCATCTCGCGCTCGATAATCGCAAACATTCTGTTCATGGCTGCATTCCTGGACGCGGCGGCACCACATAGCCGAATGCTTTTACCTGCTCGTCCCGTAGCTGGCGGCCGGTGTAGTGAACGAATACATCGTCCAGCGAGGTGTTCTGCACCGTAAGCGTTTTAATCTCGATCCCGGCGCGCACCGCCAGCTCCACCAGTCCGGTAGTCGTCTGCGAGCCGGTCGAGGTCAGCAGGCGATACATGCTGCCGCCCTGATCCTGCACGCTCTCCACTCCGGGCAGCGTGCGTAACTGCTCCAACCACCCTGAAGGCGGGTGGACGAATTGAGCCTCCACCACGTTGTTCCCCGGAACGCTGGATTTCAGTGACATCGGCGAATCCAGCGCAACCAGCTTGCCGTGATCCACAATCGCAATCCGGTCGCAGAGCCGGTCGGCCTCATCCATGTAATGCGTGGTGATGAGGATGGTGAGCTGGTGGCGGCTCTTCAGCGTATTCAGCATCTCCCAAACGGCGACGCGCGAGACCGGATCGAGTCCGGTGGTAGGCTCGTCGAGAAAAAAGATACGCGGATTGTGAACCAGCCCGCGCGCGATCTCCGCCCGCCGCCGCATTCCGCCGGAGAGAGTTTTCACCTGCGCGTCGCGCCACCTGGTAAGATCCACGGCTTCCAGCAACTCTTTGATATTGCGCTCGCGCTCGGCCCGGGGAACCCCGTAGAGCTTGGCGTAAATACTCATATTCTCCGCGATCGTCAGATCGATATCGCTGGTCATCGCCTGTGGAATGACTCCCATGGTGTGGCGGGCCGCATCGGCGCTTTCACTCACGTCGTACCCGGCGATGAAAGCCTTGCCGCTGGTGATCGGGATGAGTGTGGTCATCATTCGGATGAGCGTGCTCTTGCCTGCACCATTAGGACCGAGCAGCCCGAAGATTTCTCCATCCTTCACGTCGAAGGTGACGCCCTTCACGGCCTCGAAGTCACCAAATTTCTTAACAATGTTCTCGACAGCGATGGCCTGGCCTTCGTGTCCGGACTGCGGTCCCTTGCTGCGGCTAAGAATGCTCATGGCAGCCTCCGTTTACTTGCCGGCGAACATGCGCTGCGGGAGAAGCACTTCGGCGGTCATGCCCGGAACGTACGTCTCTCGCGGATTGTTGATCAGCAACTTGAGCCGCACCGTGCGGATGTCGCGTTTGGAGCGGCTGTAATCGCGTTCGGTGGCAAAATCCGCTTCGGCGGCCTTGGCGATGACCTTGCCGGAGACGTGTTCGCCTCCGGGCATGCGTACGTCAAGCGTGTCGCCAAGCTTCACGGCCTGTGACTGGGTCTCCGGAATCGCCGCATAGACCCAGGTCTGGGTGAGATCGACGATGGTGACGATTGGCGTCCCGACGCTGACCACCTCGCCTTCCCGCGCCGCCCTCACGCTGACCGTTCCGTCCACCGGAGCGACGATGCGGGTATAGCCGAGCCGCACTTCGGCTTCGGCCAGCTTGGCGTTGGCGGAGTCCATCTGGCCCTCCATGGCGCCGATGTTGCTCTGTGCGGCCGCCGCCTGGTGAATGCGCGCCTGCATGGTGTTCAACGTAGCTTGCGCGGCGATCACCTGTTCCCGATTGGAGCGCACCCGAGCCTCGTCGGCGGCCAGTGTCTGCTCCGCCCGGTCGCGATCCTGCTGGCTGGCTACTCCCTGTTCGGCAAGCGATACGGTGCGCTTGGTATCCAGCGCCTGCTGCCGTTCGTTGGCTTCGCTTTCTTCCAATGAAGCGATCGCGGCTTTCAGTGCGGCAGCGGCATTGTTCACCTGCGCGTCGGTCTCGCCATGTGTGCTGGCGTAGCTTTGCCCGGCCTGGCGAACCTCGGAACGCAGACCGTCCAGAGTGGCGCGTGCGGAGTCGCGCTCGGCAATAAGGTCCTGATCGTCAATCTGCGCAATCAGCTCTCCCTGCTTTACGCTCTGGCCTTCGTCCACCAGCAGCCGCTCGATGCGTCCGGCGACTTTGCTGCTGACGATCACCTGATTGGCATCGACCGTGCCGATCAGAACCACATCCGAGGTGCCGCGGGTGGAGTAGAAGTAAAAGCCGAGCGAGAGTAGAAACACAATTCCCAGCAGTGCGAAGACACGATACTTAGCATTCATGAGTGGCTCGCTTTCCTTCCGTCACATGCGGACCCTTGCCGCGAAGTTCGCGCGGCAGCGCCGAGGGGGCAGCCGAGATTTTTTTTGCCAGCCTGATTCCGTACTCGCGATCCGTGAACAGCGCCGCGCCGATGAAGTCCAGCGCGGTTGCGATGTGACCGCGAATGCACTCCGGAGAAAGCGGATCGACGCCCCGCACCATGCGCATGATCGGCGCAGAGTTGAAGTAGAAGACGTTCATGCCGACCACAGCGCTCAAAACGCCGGCGCCTTCAACTTTGCGGAACTCGCCGCACCCAATGCCATCCGCCACAACTTTCAGCCCCGCCTGTCGCAGAGGAAGAAAGTGCGCCGTGCTGATCGCGCGAAAGTCCCTGGAGGACTCACCGGTAATGCACGCACGCGAGAGCTCCTGCTGAATCAGCCGCGGATAGTCCGGGTGTTTGATCAGGTACTCGAAGTGCACCCGGGCGAAGCGCAGCAGCTTTTCGCCCGGCGAAAGCGAGCTTTCAAGCAGCGGCAGCACATCCTCAACCAGCCCGCTGAAGACCGCCTGGAGCGCGGCCGAATAGAGGCTGTCCTTGTCCTTGAAGTAGTAGTAGAGCAGAGCCTTGTTGACCCCGGCAGCCTCGGCGATGGCGGCCGTGCGAGCTCCGGCAACCCCCTGCGCCGCAAACTCTGCAATGGCATGTTCGAGGATGGCGCCGCGTGTGGCTTCGGCGTTGCGCACCCGCGGAGCAATCGGTTTTGGCTTCGATGTCGACATAACTAACTAACCAGTTAGTCAGTTTAGCCCCAGTTGCAGGCGGATGCAAGCGCACGAAATCCCAGGTTCGCCCGCTATCGGCTAACCTGGGATCGTTGACTTCGCCTGTGACCTTTTAACTTTGAAACTGCGAAATCTTGAACTCTAGTCTTTGGTGTACTGATTTCTCTTCTTGTCGGCGTGGCGCTCCAGCGCGAGCTGAATCAGCCGGTCGATGAGCGCGGGATACTCGATCCCGCTCGCAGCCCAAAGCTTGGGATACATGCTGATGGCGGTGAAACCCGGCATGGTGTTGACCTCGTTGAGATAAAAATGTCCGGTCACCGGGTCCATCAGGAAATCGACCCGGGCCAGTCCCGAACATTCGCAGCTCTGGAATGCCCGGATGGCCATCTCCTGAATCTGGCGCACCTGGGTATGATCCAAGCGGGCGGGGATGAGCAGTTCGGAGCCGGAGTCGATGTACTTCGCGTTGTAATCGTAGAACTCTTTGGCAGGGATGACTTCGCCGCAGATGGATGCGATGGGCTCATCGTTGCCGAGAACGGCGCACTCAATCTCGCGGGCCTTGTGCCGCTTGCCCCCCACTCCCTGCTCGATAACAATCTTGCGATCGAAGCGGGCGGCCTCATTCATCGCCGCCGGCAGCTCGCTCGCATCGTGTGCTTTGCTGATCCCAACCGAGCTGCCCAGGTTCGCCGGCTTCACGAAGACCGGATATTTCAGAGCCGAGTCCACCGCCTTCTCAATCTGTCTCGGCTGCCGCTCCCACTCCGCGCGCAGCACCGTCAGGTGCTTCACCAGCGGCAGGCGCGAGTCGCAGAACAGCCGCTTCATAATGTCCTTGTCCATCCCCACCGCCGAGCCAAGCACGCCCGAGCCAACGTAGGGAATGTCGGCGAGTTCAAGCAACCCCTGCAGGGTTCCATCTTCCCCAAAGGTGCCATGCAGCACCGGGAAGATAACGTCGACGCTGATCGGGCGCGGACCGTCGTGGTTGCGCGGGGTCTCAAACGGCACAATCGAGTTCGCCGAGGGCATCGGCGGCACCAGCACGGCTTCGCCCTTGGCCAGCACGGCGGCCGACGAAGTAGCTGCGGGATCGCCCGCGCGCAGGTTCTTGCCGCGCCCACCGGTCACGAACTCACCCTTGATCAACTGTTCCGCGTGGAAGTCGGTGAGCCAGAGGCCCTGCTTGGTAATGCCAATCGGAACCACATCGTATTTTGTGCGATCAATGGCCTGCATCACCGATGCGGCGGACAAAAGGGAGACTTCATGCTCCCCGCTGCGTCCGCCAAAAAGCACACCTACACGGAGTTTCTTCGCTGTCATAAGGCTGAGGTTTCCTTGTGTTACTTCTTTTGATTATAAGGTCTGGCAGGAAAGTGGGGTTGGGTGGGAGGCGCGAAGCCTCAAAAATTGCCAAAAACCGCCAGAAAACCCAAAGTCAGGAGTCCAAAATCCCTACCCCGGGGACAACCATGACTTTTCTGCAACCGCGCACGGCATTGCAGATGTACACCGCATCCGCCGATGCTAGGTCTTCCAGCCGCAGCGTTTTTTCCCTAGCCGCAGGCCGGGTTTCCAGCAGATGCCGACGGTAGATTCCAGGCAGCAATCCGCACGTAACCGGAGACGTGAACCACTGGCCGTCTTTCTCAATAAACACATTGCTGATGGCGCCTTCGGTCACCTCACCGCGTTCATTCAGGAACAGCACTTCGTCATAACCTTGCCCGAGAGCCTCCTTGTATTGCTGGTCGTAAACTTGGCGGCGGGTCGTCTTATGGCGCAAAAATCGGTCGCCCGAGAACACTCGTGTGGCTGAAACCATAATCTTCCCCACCGCCGGCTGCACTTCCACCTCAGCGTGCGTTATGGTCACTGCGCCGGAGCGCTCCAGCAGAACTCGAACCTTGGTCCGCACTCCGGATGCCAACCGCTTCCCAGCCTCTTCCAGCGCCGCCAGGATAGCCGTGCGATCGAAGCTGAATCCAAAGTACAGTGCCGACAGCTCCAGCCGCTCCAGGTGCAACGGCAACAGACTGTAGCCGTCGTTCCAGAGAATGCTTTCCAGCAGGTGGAATGGCTCTTCCCGCCGAGTCAGAAACTCGGATTTCAGCAGGCACTCGCGGAACTCGTCTTCCGCCTGCGAATCGATGACAATGCCGCTGCCCACGCCCATCGTACCGCTGCCCTCCTCCAACACCACGGTACGAATCGGCACGTTGAACACTGCCTCCCGCGCCGGGGAAAAATAGCCGATTGCCCCCGTGTACACCCCGCGCGATCCCTGCTCCAGCTCCTGAATAATTTTCATGGTCCGCAGCTTCGGCGCTCCGGTTATGGAACCGCAGGGAAACAGACTCCCGAAGATGTCGGCGTAGCTCGTCCCTGCCCGGAGCGTACCGGAAATCTCTGACGCCATCTGAAACAGCGTCTCGTATTTCTCAACCGCGAAAAGCTCGTCCACCTGCACGCTTCCGAACTCGCAGATGCGCCCCAGATCGTTGCGTAACAAGTCCACGATCATCACGTTCTCGCTGCGATTCTTAACGTCGTTTTGCAGCCAGTGGGCGACGCTTTCATCTTCCGCGAGGTCCGCGCCCCGCCGTGCCGTGCCTTTCATCGGACGCGCGACAAGCCTTTGCTCTTTCCGCCGAAAGAACAGCTCTGGCGAAAACGACAGAATGTGCCAGTTCTCTCCATGGAGGAAGGCGCTGTACTGCACCGGCTGAGTTTCGCCCAGTGCTGCAAACATCGCTTCCGGAGCTCCCGAGAAATCGAAGCGCAGCGTATCCGTAAAGTTCACCTGATAAGTATCGCCCGCGCGGATGTATTCCTGGATGGCTGCAATCTTTTCGGCGTAGCTTTTCTCGCCTATCCCAAAACGCACATTCTGAATTTCAAAGCCCCGTGCAGGCTGAACATTCCCCGCAAGTAATTCGTCCGGCCCTTCGCCTTCAAACTCACCGGTCCGGTGATCAAAGACGAAAGCCTTGGGATAGACGCCAAGCCATGCCGCAGGCATGTTCGTATTCCGCAGGCCAACCCGGCCCATTCCCTGCAAATGCTCTCCGTACTCGTAGCTAAGGAATCCGGCAACATAGGCGCCACCGGCCAACGCCTCGTCGATCTCATCGAACAGGGAAATGCCGTTCGAAAGCGTCCGCGCAGGGTGCACAAAGAGATAGCTACGATAATTTTCGGCATCACACCGCGAAGTTTGCAGCAGGACGCTGCCGGGAGTGGATGCTGCAAGTGAATGGTATCGCGCCGGAAACTGCGCGTATTTCAATTCTTTTCCATGCTGAAGCATAAGACCATTAGCAAGTATACCGGCGGAGCATCGCGCCTTGGCCCATTCCAGCCCGCACGGGTTTGAGCGGGGCCGTTCCCGAGAACGATATCGCCACTATGAGCATGGGTTCGCGGCAGGATTCCGATTGAAATTCGATTCGAATCGAAACCCTGCACCCCTACAGAATTTTCTTCCCAAACACCGAGCTGGCCAGCTCCACTGCCAGCTCCGCCGTGCGGTTGTATTCGTCAATCACCGGATTCACCTCGACGATATCCATCGAGATCATGCGCCCGTGGTCGGCGATGATTTCCATCGCCAAGTGCGCCTCGCGATAGGTGGCGCCGCCCGGCACCCGTGTTCCCACCCCCGGCGCGTCTTCCGGATCGACCCAGTCCATGTCCAGCGAAATGTGGTAGCCCACGGTGCCCCGTCCGGCCACGCGCAACGCTTCTTCCATAATCGTGCGCATCCCGCGCTCGTCGATGTCGCGCATGGTGAAGACTTCGATTCCGGTGCGGCGGATGTTTTCCTTTTCCGCCATGTCCACGTCGCGAACCCCGACCAGCGCGCAGTTTTCCGGACGAACCTTCGGGCTCCATTCATAAAGATTGGCCAGCGGATCAAGCCCGTTCAGCCCCATCAGCGCGCCCAGCGGCATGCCGTGGACATTGCCTGACGGCGACGTCTCCGGCGTGTTGATATCCGAGTGCGCGTCAATCCAGATGAGCCCGATGTGCTGCCCCTCCCGGCGGTAGTACTCGGCCACCCCGCTCACCGAACCGGCGGCGATGGAATGATCCCCGCCGATCGAGAGCGGAGTTTTTTCCTCCTCCAGCGCATGCAGCACCTCCTCGGCGAGCTTGGTGCAGGTGGCCGTGATTTCGCGCAGATAACGCGCATGAGGATCGCCAAAGTTCTTCTGCTCGGCAATCGTCACGCTGATGTTGCCGGCGTCCTCGATCTCGTGTCCAAGCGACTCAAGCTTGGCCTGCAACCCGGCCACACGCACCGCCGAGGGCCCCATGTCCACCCCGCGTCGCTGCTGCCCAAGATCGAGAGGCACGCCGATCACACGAATCTTCTTCTTGATTACGTCCGGAAATGATGCAGGAATGCTGATCATATGGAAGTCCAATGCCTAAGACCGGGCCGAAGCCCGTCCCCTTCTTGCGCTTGTGGAGCGCTCCGTGCGCCCCTGGTTTTGATACTCGCCCAATGCTCCCGGCTCGGATGCCTTTCTCCGAAGTCCCGTCGGGTGACCCACATCCGCCCGCTTTTGGCGAATGTGGGGCGCACCTATGGATACATCCGGTGCAACATGCGAGGGAATGGTATCGTCTCCCTCACGTGGTCCAGCTTGCAGATCCACGCCACGGCCCGCTCCAGTCCCATCCCAAAGCCGGCATGTGGTACCCCGCCGAATTTGCGCAGATCGAGATACCACTGAAAGGCTTCTTCCGGCAGCTTGTGCTCCCGGATGCGCTCCAGCAGCCGCTCATAAGAGCCCATGCGTTGCGAGCCGCCGATCACCTCGCCGTACCCTTCCGGGGCCAGCACGTCCACGCACAGAGCCTTCGACAGATCGTCCGGGTCCGGCTCCATGTAAAAAGCCTTCACCGCCGAAGGATACCGGTGGATCATCACCGGTCGGTCAAACTTGGATGAAATATAGGTCTCATCCGGCGATCCAAAGTCATTGCCGTACTCGAACTTCGCCTCCAGCTCGCCCTTGGCAAAGCCTTCGTCCAGCATCTTTACCGCCTCGTCATAGGAGACCCTTGGAAACGGCGCTTCAATCTTCTCCAGCGGTGCCAGGTCGCGCCCAATCACCCCGAGTTCATGCCGCCGCGTCTCCAGCACCCGCTTCACAATAAAAGTGATAAAGTCCTCGGCCAGCGTCATGATGTCATCCAGCGTGGCGTAGGCCACCTCCGGCTCAATCATCCAGAACTCGGTCAGATGCCGCCGCGTCTTCGACTTCTCCGCCCGGAAGGTCGGTCCAAAGCTGTACACCTTGCCCAGCGCCATCGCCGTCGCTTCAATGTAAAGCTGCCCCGATTGCGTCAGATACGCCTGCTCCTCAAAGTAGTCCACCGGAAACAGCGTGCTCGTGCCTTCGCAGGCCGCCGGAGTCAAAATCGGCGGATCGGTGCGGGTAAAGTCGCGCGCGTAGAAAAAGTCGTGCATTGCCCGCTCAATCTCTGAGCGGATGCGCAGTATGGCCACCTGCCGCGGCGAGCGCAGCCACAGATGCCGATGCTCCATCAGGAACTCGACCCCGTGATCCTTCAGCGAAATCGGATACGGCGTCTCCTCCGAAACCTTCTGCACCACCTCCACCGAGGCAAGATCCAGTTCAAAGCCGCCCGGAGCCCGCTTGTCCGCCCTCACCTTGCCATGAATGATGACGCTGGATTCCTGTGTCAGTCCCTTGACGGTCTCAAACATCTCCGGCGTGACCGCGTTCTTGGCCATCACTCCCTGCACCAATCCGGTGCCGTCTCGGAAGATGGGAAACAGCAGCTTACCGCTCTCGCGAAGATTGTAGAGCCAGCCGCGCAGCGTAACATCCTGCCCCTCGAACTGGCCGAGGCGTTCAATCGAACTAATGGGCGCCATGACTTCTTCCTATGCCAGCGCGCGAAGAATTGCACGGCAAAAGTACAGAACCGCACAGCGCGAGGCACAACAGGAGATTGTAAGCTCTGCCGCAGGAATATGGGAATCAGAACTCCGGACAGGGGAGAGCTGGCGAAAACCGAAAAGTAATCTCGAATGGCAACCGCTCTGCAAAATTCATGATCTGACGCCAAAGCACCGCATCTGCGGCTGGAGTTCTACATGATTCGAGACATGCTGCTGCCCGAGTTCGATCAGGAGATGGTCAATACCCGCAAGATGCTCGAACGCATTCCGGAAGATCGCTTCGACTATCAGCCCCACCCGAAGTCATGGAAGATCAATCAGCTCGCTGGTCACGTCGCTGACCTGCCAAGCTGGGTTCGCCACACCATGCAAACCGAACTGCTTGAGCTCAGTCCCGGCACGTATGCCCCCTTTGCACCGTCGAACCGGAAGGAGCTGCTCGACCACTTTGACAAGCACGTGAAAGAAGCCCACGACGCGATTGCAGCCGCCACCGACGAGCAGATGAACACCATCTGGACCATGAAGTGGGACGGCAAAACCGTGATGACCATGCCGCGATACAACGTTTTGCGCAGCGTGGTGCTGAACCATGGAATCCATCATCGCGCGCAGCTTGGAATGTATCTTCGTATGGCGCACGCCGAGGTTCCGGGCATGTACGGTCCCTCCGCCGACGAAACCCCATTCGGCTCGACCGAAAAGGCAGCGTGATCCCATATCCGGTGAAGAAGCGTTAATTCCGGCGAGCTACGTCAGCAGTGCTGGAATCTCCGCAAAAGAATCCACCACATGTTCGGGCCCGAGTTCAAGCAACCGGGCTCGTGGAAACGACGTGGTCAGGGCGATGACCCGGCAGCCGGCGGCTTTTGCAGCGGTCACGCCGTTCACCGAATCCTCAATCACCATGCACTCCACCGGAGCCGAGCCGAGCCCCGCGGCTGCTTTCAGAAAGACCTCGGGATGGGGCTTGAAATTGGTGACCGAGCCGCGGTCGACAATGCACTGAAAGGCGTCCTGTAGCCCCAGCATACGGAGAGATGATTTCCGGTTGCGCGGAGAGCCGGAGGTGGCCAACGCAACTTTGTACTGCTGCCTGGCCCAGAGGACGAAATCCACCGCCCCGGGTATCGGTCCAGCTAGGTGCTCCAGCGCCTCATAGTGATAATTTTTCACACGCAGCAACTCAGGCACACTCAGCTCCGCCGTGGGGAACAGGCGCGACAGTCCAACCATGATGACCTCGTCGGGCACCCCGCGATACGGCTTGTACTGCGCGTCTGTAACCGTAATCCCGAAGTCAGCAAAGGCTTTTTGCGTCGCCCGTTTGTGAATCGACTCAGCGTCGATAAGGACGCCATCCATGTCAAAGATAATGCTGGTGATCTTCATGTCTTCCTACTCGTTTTCCGGCTTCCGGGCAACAATGACCCGGGGAATTCCGGCAAGGTCGGGAACCGGGTGTACGTTGTGCCACCCCGTAAGCAGCGCCATAACCGCCTCCGCCTGTGAGTAGCCGATCTCCATGAGGAGCCAACCGCCGGGACGCAATGCCTCCATTGCCTGCGGGATCAGGCGGCGGATTACCCCGAATCCTTCTTCTCCGGCAAAGACCGCCATGTGCGGCTCGTAATGCTTCACCACTTCCTGCACCTTGTCGGACTCGTTCAGACCAACATAGGGAGGATTGGAGACGACGAAGTCGAAGCTCGCATCGCGCTCGACGCCGGCCAGAACATCGCTCTGCGCGAATTGCACGCGAGCGGCGAGCCGCCGGGCGTTTTCCCGAGCAACTTCCAGGGCTGCCGCCGACAGATCGACGGCGTGAACCTCGGCCTGCGGCAACTCGCGAGCCAAAGTAATCGCAATCGCCCCCGAGCCAGTACCCACGTCTATCAGCTTGAGCCGCGGGCCGAGCCCGAAGTGGTGGACGAGATCGAGCACGACCTCGATGATGTGTTCGGTCTCCGGGCGAGGAATCAGCACGGCCGGCGAGACCAGAAAATCCGCCTTCCAGAACTCCTGATGCCCGGTGAGGTACTGCAAGGGTTCACCGGAGGCGCGGCGGAAGATCAGCGCGTCAAACTGCGCCTGCTCCTCGACGCTTAGCTCGCGCTCGGGATGGGCAAACAGATAGGCGCGATCGCAGCCGAGTACGTGAAAGACAAGCGCTTCGGCGCTGATCCGCGGTGCGTCGATTCCTGCGGCTTCGAGTTCGGCAAAAGCGGCGTGGAGCGCCTGGCGGAGTTGCACAATTCATTGTACGGCGCGCAGCGGCACCCAACACCTTGCCGCATGAAAAGCTGCGGCTTGCTTACGCTCCCACGCTCTCGCCCTTCAGTTTTTCCGCCTGGAAGTGGGTGATGAGGGCATCGACGAACGGCTGGAGCTTGCCTTCCATGACCTGGTCCAGTTGATGAACAGTGAGGCCGATGCGATGGTCGCTGACCCGGTTCTGCGGAAAGTTATAGGTACGAATCTTTTCGCTGCGATCGCCCGAGCCCACCTGCGAGCGGCGCTCCTTGGCGAGAGCCTCCTGCTGCTTGGCCTGCTCCAGCTCGTACAAGCGCGAGCGCAGCACGCGCATTCCCTTTTCCCGATTCTTGATCTGCGATTTTTCATCCTGGCAGCTCACCACCGTATTGGTGGGCAGATGCGTGATGCGCACCGCGGAATAGGTGGTGTTCACCGACTGTCCGCCCGGACCGGAGGAGCAGAACGTATCGATGCGGATATCCTTGGGTTCGATCTTGATGTCCACGTCTTCGGCTTCCGGAAGCACCGCGACGGTGACCGCCGAGGTGTGGACACGGCCTTGGGTTTCCGTGTCCGGGACGCGCTGCACGCGATGCACCCCGCTCTCATACTTGAGCTGCGAATAGACGCGCTTGCCTTCGATGATGGCGATGACTTCCTTCAGTCCGCCGACCGAGGAGTCTGAGCTGGAGAGGACTTCGACCTTCCAGTGGCGCGACTCGGCGTAGCGCATGTACATCCGGAAAATTTCCGCCGCAAACAGGGTGGCTTCATCGCCCCCGGTGCCGGCGCGAATTTCCAGCACCACGTTCTTCTCGTCGTTGGGATCTTTAGGCAGCAGAAGAACCTTGAGCTCTTCTTCGGCCGTGGCAAGCTGCTGTTCGAGCGAGTGCAGCTCCTCCTGGGCGTAGGCGAGCATATCGGGATCGGTTTCGCCCGCAACCATCGCACGCGAGTCAGCCATGTCGCTCTGGAGCTTTTTGTACTCCTGGTATTTCTCCACGATGGGAGCAAGCTCACCCTGAGCCTTGGCGGTCTTCTGGTAATTCGCCGAATCGTTGGCGATCTCGGGCGAGGCCAGCGCATCGTTCAGTTCTTTCCAGCGTGCTTCAATTTGAGCTAAGCGATCAAACATGATCTTCCTGAACTTTCAGGCCACGCGGAAAAACACGCCGCAGCCGGAGATTTGATTTCAATGGAGCGTGAACGACGCGCAGAGTGGGCAGGAGCCGCTAGAGGTGAAGTTGCCAGGCGCGAAGCGAGATGCTTGTGGAGTACATCATGCGATCACCAGCTCTCCGCCCTGCTGCTGCTCCAACTCCATGGCATGGTTCAGGGCGACAATCGCGCACTCCACCTGGGTATCGTCAGGCGGCTGGGTGGTGATGCGTTGCAGCCACAGGCCAGGAGTGGTCATCATGGCAAACAATGAGGAACGCCGCTTGGCCGCGAAGCGAATGACCTCGTAGGAACCCCCGGCGATCACCGGTAGCAGGATGATGCGCGAGGCAAACCCCATCCAGAACCCATGCACCGGAACCAGCGCGTAGACGCCAATGGAGATGAGCATCACGGTCATCAGAAAGCTGGTGCCACAGCGCGGATGAAAAGTCGAGTAGCGCTGCACCGCCTTGGCAGTAAGCGGCTCATGATTCTCATAGGCAAACACCGTCTTATGCTCGGCGCCGTGATACTGGTACACCCGCCGGATATCGTTCCACCGCGAGGTCAGCCAGATGAAGCCCAGGAAAATGCCTAGGCGAATGATGCCTTCCACCAGGGCAAAGAGCACGGTATTCCCGGTTTGCGGAGCCCAATGGCGCAGCGAACGCGCCGCCGCGAAGGGCAGGAACTTATACATAAAGATGAAGAAGCCGAGTGAGAGCGCGATATTGAACCCGGCAACCCAGCCATTCATCTCAATTTTCTCTCCGCTCTCGGTCTTCTCGTCTTCCAAGGCCACATCAGCCGAGTAGCGCAGGGCCTTGAAACCAAGCACCATCGCAGTGCCCAGGGTGACAATTCCACGGACAAACGGCCAGGCCTTCCACGGACTCTTGTCGCTGGGCTTGGCGAGCGGCTCGGAATGAATTGCGAGCTCTCCGTCGGGCTTGCGGATGGCTATCCCCCAAGCGTGCGGGGCGCGCATCATCACGCCTTCCAGTACAGCTTGACCGCCGACGAGGGTCTCCTCGGCGCTCTCTAGTGCAAGCGAAAGCTGCAAGGCAGTGTGAAAACGCAAGTGGGAGCGAAAAGACATAGTCTTCATTAGACGCGGAAAACAGGACGGTGGATACAGAGAGTGGCTTCCTTAACAAGGGTAAGATGCCCGGACGGGCGCTGTCAAACTCCGGCAGCAGGCGTTTCGTCGCCTGCCGAGACCGCTGCGGTGCACGAGGCCAGGCAGATCTGGTTGCGTCCGGCTTCCTTGGCTGCGTAGAGCGCCGCGTCGGCGGCGCGCACGATGTCGTCCCGAGTGATGCCGTTGGCGGGGAATTCGGCCACCCCTACGCTGACCGTGACCCGGTAAGGGACTCCGGAAAATTCAGTGTTTGCCACCACCCGGCGAAGTTTTTCAGCCACCGTGGCAGCGCTGGTTCCATGGGTGGCGGGCAAAACGATGGCAAACTCTTCGCCGCCGTAGCGGCAAACCACATCCACCTTGCGAAGCTGCCGGACGAAAATCGCGGAAACCGTGCGCAGAACATCGTCGCCCAACATGTGCCCAAAATCGTCATTGATCTTCTTAAAGTGATCCAGATCGATCATCAGGACACTCACCCCACCGCCGTAGCGGGCAGCCCGAGTCACCTCATCCACCATGCGCGATTCAAAATACCGGCGATTGAAAACCCCGGTGAGTCCGTCCCGATACGCAAGCTGCCGGACCCGGTCCACATAACGGGCGTTTTGCGTAGCCGTGGCCAGAATGTCAGCCACCGACTCGAGTGCCTGAAGGTCGTTAGCCAGAAACGCTTTCTTTTGCGAGGTGGCACAGGCCAGCAGCCCCATATTTTCGCCAAATGAGACCAGTGGCAGGCAAACCTCCTCGGCCGCCGACGGGAAGCAGCCGGCCGGACATTGGGAGGGATCGCCGCAGTGCGGATCAAATTTCGTACCGCCCCGGTTGCAGGCATAGCCCTGGGGCAGTGCGTCTCCCTCCTTGAGAGGGGTCGCGAGAGTGCCTTGCAGCGCGCGCAGGATGAGATCGCCGTCCTCATTGCGAAGGAAGATGGCGACCTGCTCAACCGGAAACGACTGCGGAAGCTGGGTGCAGAGCCGGTCAAGCAGCTCCTTCAGGTCGAGTTCGACCGTCGTGCGCTTGGCGATGGCGTTAATCGCCTCCAGTTGCGCGGCACGCCGCTGCAGCATGGAGTAGAGCTTCGCGTTCTGCAGGCCGATGGATGCCTGGGTCGCGAATAACGTGAGCAGGTCCACGGTCTCGTTGTCGAAGAAAGCAGGAAGGTCGCTCTGGCAGTCGAGCACGCCGACCACCTCGTCGCGCACCATCAGCGGTATGGCAAGTTCCGAACGGGTTGTCGGAATGTGAGAAATATAGCGCGGATCCGTGGTCACATCCGCGGAATAGATCGGGCGGCGAGCCTTGGCAGCGGTTCCAATGATGCCTTTGCCAAAGGGAACGGAAAGGTTGTCAGGCTGAATACTGTAGCCGAAATTAGCCCGAACCACCAGGTTTTGGGATTCCTCTTCGAGCAGCATGATGCTGCCGTTCTGCAGGTGAAAATAATCCCGCACGATGGCGAGAACCTGATTGAGGACCTCATCAAGATCGAAGGTGGACAACACCGCCTGACTGGCGTCGTAAAGGATCGCAATCCGCTGCATAATAGGCCCAAGAACGATGCGCTCTAAGGTCCAACAATATTACCTTAACGTGGGCCGCGAATTGCTTTTTTGTGCCGGTACCAAAGTTCCAGTAATCCCATTACGACTAGGCAAAACCAAAAGTCGACCACCAGCCCCAAATCGAACCCGTTCGTATTGTGCCGGGCCGCCGGTGGCAGGAAACGCGAGCAGGCAAAGTACAAGGCGTTGCCGATCAACACCGCCGCCAGCGATCTCCAAAAATTTTTAGGCACAAATATTTGGACACCGTCCGAAAGACAAAAGTTGGCAGCCTCGTGCCGCCGGGGACGGACCGTGAACACCCGGAATGCGATACCATGCGAGAAATGCCGGAGCTGCATACAGAAGTCCAGTTCTTGAAGGGCATTGGCCCGCGCGTGGCAGAAATCCTGGCCGCCAAGGGAATTCACACCCTCGAAGACCTTCTCTACTACCTTCCGTTCCGCTACGAGGACCGCATCAATCCGCGCACCATCGAGCAATTGCAGCCCGGCGAAATGGCTTCGGTCATCGCCGAGGTGCGCACCAGCGGCCTGTTCAAGACCAGGCGCATGCCGGTCTTTGAAATGACAGCGGGGCAGGGGCGCAGCAAGCTCAAGTGTCTGTGGTTTCGCGGCGGCTATCTGGAAGGCAAGTTCAAGCCAGGGGCGCTGGTGGCGCTCTACGGAAAGGTTGAACTCTCAAACTTCGGCCGCGGCGGTTTGCAGATGCTGCAGCCCCAGTTCGAGATTCTGCACGAGCCGCCCATCGACGGCGAAGCCGTGCCGGAGAGCCCCGAGCTGCAGCACTTCGAGTCGCTCGAAACCGGGCGCATTGTGCCCATCTACGAGGCCGCGGGAAAGCTCAACGCACGCTGGTTCCGCCGCATCATCCGCACTGCGCTGGAGCAGATGTCGCCGGAGATTTCCGACGCCATCCCGGCGGCCATTCGTGGCCGGCTCGGCCTCATTCCGCGCGCCGAAGCTTTCTGGCACGTGCACTGGCCGGATGCCGGCGAGAGCTTTGCCGAACTCCAAGCAGCGCGAACTCCCGCCCATCAGCGCCTGATCTTCGAGGAGCTCTTTTTCCTTGAGCTGGGGCTGGAGTTGAAGCGTCACAAAGCGCGCCTGCAGCCGGGTATCGGCTTTGCAATCAACGGCCAGGTCCGCGCGGCGCTCAAGCGCGTGCTGCCCTTTCATCCCACCCAAGCGCAGAAACAGGTGCTCAAGGAAATCGCCGGAGACATGGCCCAGCCCTCGCCCATGCGGCGCCTGTTGCAAGGTGACGTGGGCTCGGGCAAAACCATTGTGGCCTTTGAGGCCGCAACCGTGGCCATGGAGAACGGCTGTCAGGTCGCGATGATGGCTCCCACCGAGATCCTTGCAACCCAGCATTATCTTTCGGCACGGCGCATCCTGGAACCGGCCGGATACCGGGTTGTGTTGCTCACCGGATCGCTCGAACAGGACCGCAAGCGCGCCATCCGCAGCCACTTGGCGCGCGGACACGCCCAGATGGTGATCGGCACCCATGCCCTGTTGGAAGACAAAGTGGAGTTCGAACGTCTCGGGCTGGTGATTGTCGATGAGCAACACCGCTTCGGGGTGCTGCAGCGCATGAAGCTGATGCGCAAGAACAGTGACGTGCAGCCTGACGTGCTGGTGATGACCGCAACTCCAATCCCGCGAACCCTGGCCCTCACCCTCTACGGCGACCTCGACGTAAGCGTCATCGATGAGCTGCCTCCGGGGCGCACCCCGGTAAGCACCCGGGTGGTCTCCGGCGAGCGCGCCGCCGAAGTCTGGGAGTTTGTGCGCAAGATCGTCTCCGCCGGACAGCAGGCCTACGTCGTCTATCCCGTCATCGAAGAAAACGAGAAGGATACGGGACTCAAAGCAGCCATCAAAATGTACGACGAGCTGCGCAAAAAAGTGTTCCCGGAGCTGAAGCTGGGCCTGCTGCACGGGCGCATGAGCGCCGACGAAAAAGATGAAATCATGCGGCGATTCAAGGCCGGCGAGCTGCACATCCTGGTTGCCACCACCGTCATTGAAGTGGGCGTAGACGTCGCCAACGCTTCGGTCATGGTCATTGAACACGCGGAACGCTTCGGGCTCTCGCAGATGCATCAGTTGCGCGGACGCATCGGGCGCGGCGCCGCCAAGTCCTACTGCGTGCTGATGACCAGTGGCAGGATCAGCGAAGAAGCCCAGCAGCGGCTGGACACCATGGTGCGCACCAGCGATGGCTTTGAGATTGCCGAAAAAGACCTGGAACTGCGCGGCCCCGGCGAATTTTTTGGCACCAAACAGGCCGGTATGCCGAGCCTGCGGGTGGCCAACCTGATCCGCGACCGCAAGCTGCTGGAGCTGGCAAAACGCGAAGCGCGCGCATTGCTGGAGGCCAGCCCAGAGGAGGCAACGTCCGAGGAAAAGCGCCTCGCCGTGCAGTATCTCAAGACGCACTGGAACCGGCGCTACGGTTTAGTGGAGGTTGGTTAGAAAGCTGCGGCGATTTTTCATCCTCCTGCTGTCTTCAACCGCTGCACGTTTCGTGTACGCTGGAAGGCATGATTGTAGGCATTGGCGTCGATCTGTGCGAAGTGGACCGGATGGAAGCGGCCATCGGCCGCCATGGTGAGCGCTTTTTGGCGCGCATCTACACCGAAGCCGAGCGTGCCTACTGCGATTCCAAGCCGAACCGCATGGAGCGCTTTGCCGGGCGCTTTGCCGCCAAAGAAGCAGCGATGAAAGCCATCGGCACCGGATGGCGGCGCGGCGTTGCTTGGCGCGATTTCGAGGTAACCCGCGCAGCGAGCGGACAACCGGTCATTTGTTTCCACGGAGTGGCACGTAAATTTGCCGATGAACTGGGCGTCAAGCGGGCGCTGGTTTCCATCACCCACATCAAGAGCATGGCCATGGCGCAAGTTGTCCTGGAGGCCGAGTGAAGCCTTCCCGCGCCTTTCCGCCGACGAATTTTCCAAGCAGGTTTGTTATGATTCGAGTCAGTTGCGATTGGAGAAACCGTGCCTAGTCAAAAGCAACTTCGCTGGGCTCAGCTTCGGGTGGGACTGACCGTTGTCTTTGCCTCGGTTGTTCTGGCATTCCTCGTCTTTCTGATCAGCGGTACCACCGGTTTGTTTTCCCCGACGCTGCGCGTTGTTTCCTACATGGACAGTGCGGGTGGACTGCGCAATGGCGCGCCGGTGCGCTTGCAGAGCGTCGATATCGGCAACGTGCAGAGCATCCGCATCGTGAACCATCATTCTCCGAACGGCGCCAGTACGCCGGTGGAGATCATCATGAAGGTGAATGCAAAGTTTCAGCCGTTCCTCCACACCGATTCGCAGGTATTGCTCTCCACGGCTGGCGTGCTGGGCGAAACCTTCATCGACATCGACTCCACCCAGGCCAATGGCCCCGTGATCGCCAACAACTCAGAGCTGCCCTCCAAGGAAGTGCCTGACATTCAGGACGTGGTGCGCTCCTCGCAAACCACCCTGCAGAACGTAAACGTTCTGGTCTCCCGCTTGGATCGCATCGTGACCGCGGTGGAAGATCAGCAGGGCTCGGTGGGAAAGCTGATCTACGACAAGCAGCTCTACAACAATATGAACAGCTCGGTCGCACAGGTTAACCGCATGCTCAGCGACATTGACAATGGCCGCGGCAGCCTGGGCAAGATAATCAACGACGACACGCTCTATACGCGAGCCAGCGCAACCATTGACAAGTTGAACGCAGTTGCCGACAACGTGAACAACGGCAAAGGAACGATCGGCAAATTGATTCAAGATCCCGCGCTCTACGACAACGCCAACCAGACACTGGCGAAGGCGAATCAATTACTGGATGGGATCAATCGCGGCGAAGGCGGGCTGGGCAAGTTTGCCAAAGATCCGGAATTTGCGAAAAAGCTCGATCTGCTGGTGACGAATCTCTCCACGATCTCATCGGAGCTGCAAGCCGGACAGGGCACGGCGGGCAAGCTGCTGAAAGATCCCGCGCTGTACAACAACAGCAACCAGTTGTTGCAAGAGACTCGCGCCCTGGTGACGGGAATCCGCCAGGACCCGAAGAAGTACCTCAGCATCAAGATGCATATCTTCTGATGTGACGGTTGATGTAACGGCGGGTGCCCCATTCAATCCCTTCTTTGGGGCTTGAGTGCGGCTGTTGACTCAATAAAGGCCACTCAGGGCCTGCGGCCAAGCAGTTCTCTCAACTCCTCGATCTTGTGCCTGCGCGTGAACTCAAGAAAAGACTCGTCCCCTTGGCTCCTTTCCTCGAAAATCTGAATCAGCCGTTCCAGCAACGCCGGCAGATCTCTGAAGCGAACCGCGGAGAAGAGCTCGCGGCCAAGGCCCTCGCGCTCATCGGTGCCGCCGCCGAGCCACACATCGTATCCCTCTTCACGCGCCACGACCGTTCCAATCAATCCAATGTCTCCAATGTAGTGTTGTGCGCAGGAGTGGGGGCAGCCCGTGACATGCAGGCTGATGGGGCGGCGTAATTTAAAACGCTCATCGAGAAAGCGCGCGAGCTGCAGCGCGTGAGCCTGGGTATCGGTCGGGGCGAAGCGGCAGCCTTGGCTGCCCGTACAGGAAACCGCCCCTGCGGCAAAAGAGCCCGCGTCGTCGCTAAGGCCTGCGGCGGCGATCGCTTGCCGTGCACCCTGAATGGCTTCGTCTGGAATATTCGGCAGAATCAGGCTTTCCCTGACGGTGAGGCGAATCTCGCCGGAGCCGAATTCGTCTGCAATGCTGGCCATGGCGCGCATCTGCCCGGCGCTAAGACGTCCTACCGGCACCGCAACGCCAATGTAGGAGAGCCCAGGCTGCCGCTGGGCATGGACCCCAAGGTGCCCGCGTTGATCGACGGTCGTCGGGCGCGGCTCACACTCTGCAAGGGGAAAGCGCGTGAGCGGGAAAGCCAGGCGTTTCCCTGTTTCCTCCAGAAACTTTTCCATACCCCAGCGATCGATCAGGTACTTGAGCCGCGCCTGCTTGCGATTGGTGCGGTCTCCATTCTCCTTGTAAACACGAAGCATCGCAGCAGCCACCGCGACGGTCTGCTCCGGCGCGATGAGTAAACCAGAATCACTGGCAAATTGGCGGTGACTCGTAGTTCCGCAGAGATGCACGCGGAAATACACACCCTCGGCAACGCTATGACCTTCCGCCACCCGGGTTGCGATGAATGCGATATCGTTGGTGTCTGCCACCACACTGGTTGTGCCTCCACTATCGAAGGCGATGTTTAGTTTTCGCGGGAGATCGTAAAGATCGGGCGATTCCAGGATGTATTGGTTTAGCGACTGCGCCAGCGGCACAACGTCAAACAGTTCTACCGGGTCAATGCCGCTCGTGGGTGTCGCCGTGATGTTGCGTACATTGTCCGCTCCCGAGCCGAGCGTGCTCATGCCAAGGCTTTCCACCTTCGAGAGGACGTGCACAATGTCTTTCGGCTGAATCTCGCGAATCTGGAGGTTGCTTCGAGTGGTGATGTACGCTTCACCCGCTCCCCAATCCTCTGCCATCTCTGCCAATCCGCGCATCTGACGAGTGGTCAGGATTCCGCCAGGCGTGCGCAGCCGTACCATGAACGAGTCTTGGGCGGGTGCGACATAGAAAAGACCTTGAAACTTGAAGCGAAAGACATCGCCGCCTTCGGGAAAGCGATCTTCGTTGGCATGCGCGCGGAGCTTGTCTGAAATGTGGAGCGCATTCTCCTCGCGTTTCCAGCGCTCCTCCTCGCAGAGGTCTTTCACAGGGGTGCCGAAATAGGTTTCGTTCTTCTGCTCGGCGGCATGGTTCACAACGCTGGAGCCGTCGAATGTACCGGATTCCTGTATCTCTTTCGGGATGTTGCTGCCTGGATCTGCCATCTGCTTAAACCTCTCCCGCATCCCCCACTGTCAGTCCTAGTTTCCCACATCCGGACACTTCGAGACGGCGGCGATCTTCGTGCTCGCGGCCTGCTCGTGCGCGTGATAGCTGGATCGCACCAGTGGACCGGACTCTACGTGCTGGAAGCCCATCTTATCGGCCTCTTGCTTGAGGAAGGCAAAATCTTCCGGCGGATACATACGCTTGACCGGCAGGTGGTCGCGCGACGGAGCGAGATACTGGCCGATGGTGAGAATGTCTACCTTGCGTGCCGCAAGATCGCGGCAAACCTGCAACAGCTCTTCCATATCTTCGCCGAGCCCGACCATGATGCCGGACTTGGTGATCGTTGCGGGCGAAAGCTCCTTGGCGTGCGAGAGCAGGTTGAGCGTACGCTCATAACGCGCCCCGCTGCGTGCCACCCGATAGAGGCGCGGAACGGTCTCGGTGTTGTGGTTCAGGATGTCGGGCCGGGCGTCGAGCACAATCTGCAGGCAATCTTCCCTCCCCTGGAAATCCGGAATCAGAACCTCTACCGAGCAGTCCGGCTGCAGCCGTCGAATCTCCCGGATGGTTTCGGCGAAGACCCTGGCGCCGCCAACATTGTCGTCATCGCGATTGACGCTGGTGACCACGGCGAACTTGAGTCCCAGCTCGGCGACCGCTTCCGCGACCCGCCGCGGTTCGTCGAAATCGATGGCCTGCGGACGTCCCTTGGGCACCGCGCAAAAGCCGCAGCGCCGGGTGCACAGGTTTCCCAGCAACATGAAGGTCGCCGTGCGATGGTTCCAGCACTCACCGATGTTCGGGCAGTGAGCCGATTCGCAGACGGTGTGCAGGTTGAGCCCGCGAGCCAGCTTCTTCAATTCGTGATACTGCTCGCCCATGGGAGCCTTGGCGCGCAGCCAGCGCGGCTTCGGAACCGGCGCGGCGGAAACGGACTGGATCTGGATCAGTTCGGAGCTAGCCATCGGTATCAATAGTTTACGATGCTCGGGCACCGCTCCGTAGACTCCAATTTTCAACTTCTTAGTTAGTCGAACATTCCGTACGATTGCCGGAGCACTTTCCTGAAGCGCTTAAAGCGTTTTCAGGTAGGCGAGCAGAGCGTCAATCTGGGAGTCTGACAGGCTGTTGCCGAAGGCGGGCATCTTGGCGCGGCCGCGCACAATCACTTCCGTGATGCGTTCGTCCGTGGCGGGCATCCCGCTGCTAGGTAAGTATTGCTTTTTGTAAACATTGTGCAGGCTTGGACCGTGCAGCCCCCTGCTTGAATAGGGTTCATGGCAACGGGCGCAATTGGCATCAAAAACATGGCGGCCCATGGCCTGGGTGGGATTGAGTCCCAGTTCGGCGTCGGACTTTCGCCGTTCCGCCTGGCAGCCCACCGCGGCCAGCAGTGCCAGCAGGCAGAGCGGCGGAAACACAAAGCTGCGTACCGAGCGGAAAACCGAGCGCATCACGAGCTGTCCTGGCTGAAATCAGGTACCATCTTATCGCAATGCTGATTCTCCTCAAGTCCGTACGGGAAGCCGCCTCATCCGAGGATGGCGCGCGCGTACTGGTAGATCGCCGGCGGCCAACCCGCGTGCCCAAGGAATCGCTGGAGTTGCGGGCGTGGCTTCCAGAGCTTGCCCCCAGCCACGAGCTCCGACGCTGGTTCGAGGAAAGACCGTCGCAGTGGCAGCCGTTCCGGCGCCGCTACCTCGCCGAGCTGAGTGCCGAAAAAGCTGAGCAGGCATTGACCGAGCTGCACACGATTGCCGCTGGCGAGTCCACCCTAACCCTGCTGACCGCGGCCCGCGAGCAGGAGCGAAGCCATGCGGCGATCCTGCGCGACCTGCTGCAAGGCGTCAGGAAGCCCCCCTCGACCTCCGGACCAGCGCACGCCGCAGCCGGCGGACGAATCCGCGCACGGAGGAACCGTTGATCTTTCGCAGCCAATTGGCCGCACAGCCGTCCAACGGCCCCGTGCGTCCCGCATTTGAGGCGATTGCCGAGACTCAGCAGAAGGCCGCCACAACCGACTGGTACGTGACCCAGCCGGACCATTCCCGCATCTCCGGCGGGTTGGCGGCAGCATTCGACCCCCGCAAAATTCCCAACGTAAGCGAGGCCATAGTGCGCGCCATCGCCATGCACGACGTCGGCTGGATGCCCTATGAAGGCGACCTGCGGTCCCCGCTCACGCCAAAAGAGATCGCACCCGGCGCGCCGCTCTCGTTTGCCATCGCCGAGCCAGAGCTGTTTCTGCGCGCCTGGCAGGGATCGATCCAGGCGGCGCAAAGCACCGGCCCCTTGGGAGGACTGCTGGTGAGCGCGCATTTTGCGCGCCTTACCCATCCCTACCTGAACCGGGGCGCTGGCACACCCGAGCAGCGCGCGCAGGTCGAACAGTTCCTGCATCGCGAGGCGTCGCGGGTTGACCGCCTTTTGCCGCAGGCAGGCCTTCCCCTGAAGGAGATCGAGGCCCTGATCGACGTGCTCCAGTTCTGCGATCTCGCCTCCCTGTACCTGTGCGCCAACCCGGCAGCTCCCGTCGAGTTGCCGCAGCTCCTCAATGGCAGCCATGTGCAGCTCTCCTTTGAGAGCGGCTCCTTCCGCATGAGGCCCAACCTGCTGGATTACGTACTGATCTTGGAGATTCCTTGCGTGCGCTTTGTAGAAGGTAAGCCGCAGCGGGAAGTAGTTCCGGTAAAGGTGCAGTAGCTGGAACCTGGCGCTCAGAAATCCGGCAGCAGGCCGATACTAATACTCTAAGACCAAGGAAGCCTTCGGCTGAGTTGTGGAATCTAAGCTGGTGTCGAGCGACGGTTCGGCTCACGAGCACAAGTTTCTTCCAGAACTCGGTTTGCAAGAAAGCGCTGAGGTTCACGGACATGCGTAGGATATTGTCATTGATGGGGCCTCTCGTCGTGGTTCTTTGTTCGGCCGCTTGGAGCCAGACCTTGGTCGAATATGGCGGGATAGCTGCTACTTCGGCGACTGGAACTTCGAAGATGGCAGGCGCCGCAGCCCAAGTCGCAAATGTGCTTGGCAAGCGGCTTGGGGGATCGACCGCAAACCCCAGCGCACCAAGGCAGCCGGAACAAACCTCTTCTCCAGAGGAGCTGATGCGCTCCAATCGGCGAACACTGGAGCAGCTCGCCAGGCAACACGGAGCCATGCTGCACGTTGCTTGTGTGCCGCAAGGAGCTACGCTCTTTGTCGATCATCGTGCGATCGCCCGCGCCCCCGCAGATTTACACCTCCCGGCTGGCAAACACATCCTCGAATTAAAATCCCCGGCATTTTTGGATTGGAACCAGGAGGTATCGGTTTCCGCCGGAGCAAAACTTTCATTTGACCTGAAGCTTCAGGAAAACAAGCAAGTTCAGAGCGATAAGAGGATCATTAATCTACCGTTCTAAGCTCGCCTTGCAAGACCGGCGCTTGCGCCGCGCACCCTCCGTCTGTCAGCGAATGACGGACAACCCGGAAGCCGACCCAACCGCCGTAACCGCCATCTGCTTTCACTCACCCCACCAACCATGCGAAAATACATAGGTCCGCCTATGACCCCTGAAAAACAGCCGATCATTACGCCGGAGGTCCTGCGCAGTCACGGACTAATCCCGGAGGAATACGAACGCATTCTGAAGTGGTTGGGCCGCGAGCCTACCATGACGGAGCTTGGCATCTTCAGCGTGATGTGGAGTGAGCACTGCTCCTACAAATCGTCGCGCGTCCATCTGAAACGCTTGCCCACCAAAAGCAAGCTGGTCATGCAGGGGCCGGGCGAGAACGCTGGAATCATTGACATTGGCGGTGAGTGGGCCTGCGCCTTCAAGATCGAATCGCACAACCATCCCTCGTTTGTCGAACCCTTCCAGGGAGCGACCACCGGCGTCGGCGGCATCCTCCGCGACATCTTCACCATGGGCGCGCGCCCGGTCGCGGTCATGGATTCATTGCGCTTTGGCCCGATCACGAAGGAACACGATCCCGGCATGGATCGCGCCACTCTGCACAAGAATCACTCGGTCGTGGATGGTGTGGTGGGCGGCGTGGCCAGCTATGGCAACTGCTTTGGCGTCCCCAATGTCGGCGGCGAAACCCGCTTTGAGAGCTGCTACGCGGGTAATCCCCTAGTCAACGCCTTTGCCCTCGGACTGGTCAAGAAGAATGAAATTTTCTATGCCTCGGCTGCGGGAGCGGGCAATCCGGTGATCTATGTCGGCTCCAAAACCGGCAAGGATGGAATTCACGGCGCCACCATGGCCAGCGAGGAGTTCAGCGAAGGCAGCGAGGCCAAGCGCCCGAATGTGCAAGTCGGCGATCCATTCATGGAAAAGCTGCTGCTGGAAGCCTGTCTTGAGGCCATGCAAACCGGCGCCATTGTCGGCATACAAGATATGGGTGCCGCGGGCCTCACCTGCTCGACCTGCGAACTGGGTGGGCGCGGCGGCGTGGGCTTGGAGATTGAACTCGACCTGGTACCGCAGCGTGAGACCGGCATGAGCAGCTATGAGATCATGCTCAGCGAATCGCAGGAGCGCATGCTGCTGGTGGCCGAGCGCGGCCGCGAAGAAGAGGTATTCAAGGTCTTCCGCAAGTGGGGACTCGATGCCGTAACCGTCGGCCGGGTGATCGCCGAAAACACCATGCGCGTCCTGCACCACGGCATCGCCGTGGCAGAGATTCCGAATCAAGCCCTCACCGACGACGCACCGCTTTATCACCGCGAGGTGGGCGAGTGGATCGCTCCGGTACCGCAGCAGAAACCCGGAGCCCTGCAGTTGGGGATGAAGTACAACTTCAATCACGATTTCCATAAGCTGCTGGCGAGTCCGAACATCTGTTCCAAGCACTGGGTCTATGAGCAGTACGATTCGATGGTCCAGACCAACACCATGCAGGGCCCGGGATCGCTCGCTGGCGTGATCCGCATCAAAGGCACTTCGCGCGGATTGGCCATGGCGCTGTACGGCAACGGGCGCTGGTGTTATCTGGATCCGAAGCTGGGCGCGGAGCACAACGTGGCGCGCGCCGCGCGAATGGTGGCCTGCACCGGAGCACAACCGGTGGCGGCGACCAATTGCCTGAACTTCGGCAATCCCGAGAAGCCGCCCATCATGGCGCAATTCTCGCAGGTGATCGACGGCCTTTCAGCAGCTTGCATCGCCCTGGAGACCCCAATCACCGGCGGCAACGTGAGCTTCTACAACGAAACCCTCGGCGAAGGAATTTACCCCACGCCAACGCTCGGCATCGTGGGCATTCTTGAGGACGTGACCAAGGCTGTGGCAGCCAATGCCACCGCCGCCGGACGCTCGATCGTGCTGCTGACGCCGGGCCAGCGGGCGCACAGCGGCGAGGAGCAGAACGAGTTCGGCTCCTCTGAATTTGCCGTGCACGTATTGGATGAGCTCTGGGGCGCACCGCCCCTGCTGGACTTGAAAGCCGAAAAGTCGTTGCAGGATCTATTGCAGGCGCTGGCGGCTGAAACCCTGGTGGAGTCCGCGCGCGACGTGGCCGAGGGCGGAATCGCCGTGGCTGTCGCCAAGCTCGTATTCGCCAAGGACTTGGGCGTGGACATAGATCTGATCTCCGCCGGGCTCCCCGCCGAATGCGTCCTGTTTGCCGAAGATGCTTCGCGCGTTCTGGTAACCTGCGATCCCATAAAGGTGAGAACGATTGAAGAGACTGCGGTAAGATACGGATTGAACGCGCAACCCATTGGCGTCACCACCAGCGAAAACTTTACAATTCGGATTGACGGCACACCCGCCATCGAAGGCGTGGCTTCCACGTTCAAGCAGAGCTGGCGGCAAGCGCTGGAGCAAGCTCTGCAGACCGAGTTCGAGGTTGCGGCAAGCCCGCGGTAGCAGCGACGGGTGGCAACAGGGTGGCCCACATCCGCCCGCGGTTGGCGAATGTGGGCGCGGAACATTGGGTATCGGGACAATCCAGCACGGCTCCGGCCGTGCTATTTGCCTTCCATCGCGCCCCAGCGCACACTGAACAAGGTGGGTAGCCATGACTGAGATCAAACTGGACAAACTTCACGAAGAGTGCGGGGTCGTTGCCGTCTACGGAACCCCCGAGTCGGCCAAGCTCTGCTACCTCGGACTGCACGCGCTACAGCATCGCGGCCAGGAGTCGGCGGGAATTGCCGCCAGCAACGGCCATCGCTTGACCGCCTATAAGTCCATGGGGCTGGTAGCGGATATCTTCGGCGAAGCGGTGCTGCAGAAGCTGCCCGGGAGCCATGCCATCGGTCACACCCGCTACTCGACCGCTGGCGACTCGGCACTGCTGAATGCGCAGCCCATCCAGGTGGACTGCAACAAGGGCCAGATTGCGATTGCCCACAACGGCAACCTGGTGAACGCCACGGAAATTCGCAAACGCTTTGAACTCGCCGGATCGATCTTCCAAACCTCCAGCGATACCGAGATCGTGCTCCACCTGATTGCGCAATCGCACGAGACAAATCTGCCGGACGCCATCGCCGACGCGCTCCGCCGCATTGAAGGCGCGTTCTCATTTGTGATGGCGACCAGTGACCACATCTTCGCGGCCCGCGATCCTCGCGGCTTCCGTCCGCTGGCGATGGGGCGCATTCCCGGCAAGGATGGCATGCCCGACCCGGTGGTGTTCGCCTCCGAGACCTGCGCCTTCGATCTGCTGGGCGCCGAGTACGTGCGCGACGTGAAACCCGGCGAACTCGTAGTGGTTGGGCCGCAAGGCGTGCACTCGCATTTCTACGCGCCCGCGCTGGCGCAGTCGCAATGCATCTTTGAGCAGGTGTATTTCGCCCGCCCGGACTCCCTGGTCTTTGGCAAAAGCGTGCAGGAATCTCGTGAGCAGATGGGACGCCAGCTTGCGCGCGAGGCTCCGGTCGATGCCGACCTGGTGGTGGGAGTGCCCGACAGCGGTCTGACTGCGGCCCTGGGCTATGCGCGGGAGAGCGGCATTCCCTTGCAGTTCGGCCTGGTGCGCAATCATTACGTGGGCCGCACGTTTATCGAACCCGAACAGCGGGTGCGTGACTTTGGCGTGCGCCTCAAGCTGAATCCCGTGCGCCAGCTACTGGCAGGCAAGCGCGTAATTCTCATCGATGACTCGATCGTGCGCGGTACCACCAGCCAGAAGATCGTCCGCATGGTGCGCGAAGCCGGCGCCACCGAAGTCCACATGCGGATCTCCTGTCCGCCCACTACCTCGCCGTGCTATTACGGAGTGGACACCCCGGAGCGCCGCCACCTGATCGCGGCCCGCAAGTCAGTGGATGAAGTGCGCGAGTTCATCGGCGCCGATTCGCTGGCCTATCTTTCGCTCGAAGGATTGCGCGCCTCCTGTGGCGAGCCCAAGGGCGACCCCCACTACTGCACCTCGTGTTACACCGGCAAGTATCCGACCAATTATGTTGACCTGCAGCAGATTCGCCCGGCGGTTGCAGTAGCGAAATAAAACCCAAGTGGGCGAGTGGCCACCCGGACCCCAAAGACCATTGAGTGCGTCCGCTCTGCATGGGTGCAGCCAATAACTGCAAGTCCGGCTTTGATCTTGCAAATGCGGCCACGAGCAGTACAATTTCCTGCGTTTCAAATGGAGGAAGATCATGCGAAAGGTGTGGTGGGTCGTGGCGTTGGCAATCGTCGTGCCCGTGCTTGCGATGTCACAGGGAAAGATTCAGAGACTATTGGTGAGCGGGCATACAGGCAACATCCCGGTGACGCAATTCGACGGGAAGAATTATGTGGAAATCGAAGCATTGGCGCAGTTGGTGAGTGGGTCCCTGAGCTTTCATGGAACTCAGATGACCCTGTCGCTGACAGCAAGCGACACGGCGACCGCAGAGGAAAAAGTTGGATTATCAAGGGATTTTTTGCGCGCGGCGATCGAGGAGATGAGCACAATTCGCGAATGGCATAGCGCGCTGACGACTGGTATCGAGAATCAGTTTCCGATAACCCGGGAGGTGCTGGGGCCGTATGAAATCTCGGCGTTGAAGAATCTGCACCTCACGCAGGTGGCGGCAACGACCGACGCAGATCAGAAGGCGGCGCAGTTGATCACGAACGAGTATCAGAAGATGAAGCAACTGAGCGATAGTTTCCTGGCGAAACGGGCAGCGGCAACCTACATCGCTGCCGATGCGCTGACCAACGACACATTGAATCAGAGCGTGATCGCCTGCGGAAGATCCCTGGGAGCGATGGCGGCAAGCGGGCAGTTTACGGATGAAGGTGCGTGTCGATGAAAAAGGGGAACCCGTCGCAAGCGCAGGATCAAACCGAGGCAGGTGGCCCAGAGTTGGCGTCTTTCCAACTCTGGGGCTGTGCTGGGGTGGGGGTACGACGCAGGCAGATACGCTTATGACGGAAACACCGGACTACCGCGCCAGATGCTACGATCCATTTAAAGATTCTTGACGAAACATCGCCAATCCCGAAACAGAACCGTTACATCTTCTGCGGAACTTTCTGCGGAACCGCGTCCGCCACGCCCCTACTTCGCCCTGGCTCCAAACGGCATCTGCACTCCCGGACGCATCTGCATCAATTCCGGTACGGTGGTAAACAGAAATCCTCTGTCCTTGTACTCGCGTATCAACGCGTCAGTTGCCTGCACCGTGTGGCTGCGGTCTTCGCCCATCTGCAGATGACCGCCATCGTGCAGCAGCACGATCTCTCCGCCCGCAATCTGCCGCCGCGCGTGCTTCAGAATCTCCTCAGGCGATTTCGCGGCCCAGTCAAAGCAGGTCACCCGCCACATCACCGGAAACATCTTCAGCTCCTCGACCACTTTGAACGTCCCCGGCCGGCGAGCGCCAAATGGCGGACGAAACAGAAACGGACGCTCTCCCGTAGCCTCTTCAATCGCCTTTGAAGTCTCTTCCAGCTCCTGCCGCAGCTTGGCATCGCTCGCAAAAATCAGGTTCGGATGCGTGAAGCTGTGGTTCCCGATGGCGTGTCCAGCCTCCGCAACCGCCCGCGCAATCTCCGGACGCTGCCGCACATATTTCCCAAGCATGAAGAACGTAGCCTGTACCTGCTGCCGGTCGAGCACTTCCAGCAGCTTCATCGTCCACGGATCGTTCGGCCCGTCGTCATAGGTCAGCGCCAGAATCTTCAGGCCTTCTTTAATGCCGCTGAAGTTTTCACCATAGAGCTGTGACCACGGAACCATGGTGTGCACTCCGGCAAATGTGGCCGCTCCCGCCGCCAAAGCTCCTGCAATATATCCAATCATCGCAATGATTCTATCCCGTCCCGCCGTTCCCGTGTCTCCCGTTCAATCTTCCCTCATCAACCCAGTTGCCCCCACCGTGCGCCCCGCGCTATCCTTCCCTTGAACTCTGAACAGCGGAATCACCGGCACCTCAATAATGTCCAATCTCTTTGAACCGCCCCGTTATATCGCCATAGAAGGTCCGATTCGCGTCGGCAAGAGTACTTTATCCGGCTATCTCGCCAGCCAGCTCCACGGACAGCTCGTGCAGGAGCCGGAAGAAAACCCCTTTCTATCCGCGTTCTACGATGGCGAACCCGGTGCGGCTTTTCAGGTTCAGCTCGCCTTTCTCATCCGCCGCTTTGAGCAGCTCCGCCCTCTTGCCACCGCCCGTAACGCGCAAAAGATCGTGGTCACCGATTACATCTTCGAGAAGGATAAGCTGTTCGCCAATCTCAACCTCAGCGACGATGAGCTTGGCATCTACGACCGCTATTACAAACTCCTGCGCGCCGAACTGCCCACCCCCGACCTGGTCATCTACCTGCAAGCTCCGCTTGATGTCCTCCGCAAGCGCCTCCGCCGCAAGAACGTTTCCAACGAGCGCGCCGTCAGCGACGAGTACATGGAAGAAGTCGTCAAAGCCTACGAACATTTCTTCTTCCACTACTCCGCCAGCGACCTGCTCGTGGTCAACACCACGGATCTGGATTTCGTCGAGCGCAACGAAGACCTCCAGGTTCTCCTCCGCCGGGTCAGCGAGCCCATCAAGGGCACACAGTACTTCCTGCCCCTGGGCCAGCAGGGCACCGGACGCGATTAACCGCCCGGCGCAGCGGAGTAGCTAGCTCCTTTGATCTCGCCTTTGTAGCAAAATAGATGTATGACCTCCGTACGAATCGACAAATGGTTGTGGGCCGCCAGATTTTTCAAGACGCGTACCTTGGCCGCCAAGGCGTGTGAGCTCGGCAGGGTTCAGGCGAACGGGCAGCCCACCAAACCCGCGCGCGAGGTGCGGCCTGGCGATATGTTGAAGGTGACCAACGAAGGCGGCGACTTTCAGATCGAGGTCCTGCTGCTCAGCGACGTGCGCGGACCGGCCTCGGTTGCGCAGACGCTGTACCGCGAGACCGAGGCGAGCCGGGAGCTCCGCCAGAAGTTGGCAGAGGAGCGCAAAGCGATGCCGCACTTCGAGCCTCGCCCGGAGAACCGCCCATCGAAACGCGACCGCCGCCAAATCATCCGCTTCCAGGGTAGGGAGTGAACCCACGCGAGTCGCCGGGACTTGGGCAACGATTGGCGAAGTAGTGAACCCTCAGCAGGGCGGGGGTAGCCAGATTGCCTATGGTTGCGAGAGTTGACCAAGGATTGGCGAAATGGTCAATTATCGCGCAATCGGAGTTACCAGTTTGCGCATGGTTCCGCTCGTAGAGAGCTTGCCCTGAGGTTGCCTTGCTTCTCTCTCAGCGACTACAATCACCCCGGTTCGTCCCATCGGCCACTCGCGCTTTTCGGCGCACAGGCGGCATCCGCCCGGCGGAGCCACACTGGAGGAGTCATGAGCATCACTACTGGCGATTTCCGCCAACGCATCACCGTACACACCCTCGCGGAAAAGAAGTGCAACCACGCGCCCATCGTTTCACTTACCGCCTACGATTACCCCACCGCACGCCTTGCCGATGAAGCGGGCGTGGACCTGATCCTCGTCGGAGACTCGCTCGGCCAGGTGGTGCTCGGCTATGACAGCACCCTTCCGGTCACCATGGACGAGATGCTGCACCACACTCGCGCCGTGCGCCGCGCCGTGCGCCACGCTTTTCTTGTGGCAGACATGCCCTTCGGCTCCTATCACACGGGCAGCCGCCGGGCGCTTGAGAATGCCGCGCGCTTCGTCAAGGAAAGTGGCGCCGAAGCAGTGAAGATCGAGGGCGGCACCGGGCGCGTTCCCCTCATCCGCCGCATTATCGACGCGGAGATTCCGGTCATCGGACACATCGGACTGACGCCGCAATCGGTGCATCGCATGGGCGGCTACAAAGTGCAAGGCAAGACCGCACAGGCCATTGATGCGCTGTTGCGTGACGCTGCCGCGCTTGACCAAGCCGGGGTTGCCGGGTTGGTGCTCGAAGGTATTCCGCGCGAAGTCGCCACCCGCATCACCCGGGAAGTCGCAACTCCCACCATCGGTATTGGCGCCGGTCCGGATTGCGACGGTCAGGTCCTGGTCTTTCACGATCTCACCGGGCTCACCTTTCACCCGCCAGCCAAATTCGTGCGCCGCTATTGCAATGCCGGCGAGTTGATCACCGAAGCCATTCACGCCTACCGCGACGACGTGCGCAGCGGTGCCTTTCCCGCCGATGCCGAGTCGTACCATCTCCCGCGCGAGACTCACTGCGAAACCCAGAGCGAGCACTCCGGCAATGCTGATGCGGCTCCGGCCGTGCGGCAAAAGTAAGCGAAGCGATGAGAATCCTGATCGCCACCGTTTTTCTCTGCGCCAGCCTCGGAGCAGCCGCCCAGGCACAGGCTCCGGCCGCCAAATCTTCCAGTGCGGCGAAGCCCGCTGCTTCCGCCCGCAAAGCATCTCCAACTGCGGGCCGCACCGAGTGCGCGCTCTCCGCCGGACTCTGCGTTACGGTCCCCGCCAAGTGGCAGCGCCTGGGCGACGTCTTCGAGGATCTTGGCTTCGTCGTGGCTGAGCCTCATCCCGGAACTGATTCGGCCACCTGGCCGCAGCTTACGGTTGCGGCCATCGATGTGCCTCCGCCGAACGACAGGAGCGGAGCCGCCTCCAGAGCGCCATCGCTTGATGCGCTGGTCGATATCGTGCTTACTCCCGACGGATCGTTCACCTCCGCCGAGACCTTGCAACGCAGCCGCCTGCTGCTCAACGGCGCCGACGCCGAGATCGTGCGCGTCCAGCTTCACGATGATGCCCATAAGACCGAGTCGATCGAAGCCGTCGCCCTGATTGAGGGGGATGAGGGCCTGGTGTACTCGATCGCCTTGCGCTGCGCGCCAGAGGATTTCGCCCGCCTCGAACCGGTGTTTCAGCGGGCCGCTCATAGCTGGCACATCAAGCAGGATGCAGCACAATCTACAAACCAATCCGCACCCCAATCCGCGGCGCAACCTGCACCCCAATCCGCGACCCCGTCCGCAACGCCATCTGCGAACCCAGCCAAAGCCAAACAGGATTCGGAAAAGAAATGAGAATCATTCGCGACATTCACGAAATGCAGGCGGCCAGCCGCGCCGCAAGAGTTCAAGGAGCTGCGATCGGCTTTGTTCCGACCATGGGCGCATTGCATGAGGGCCACCTCTCGCTGGTGCGTCTGGCGCGCGCCGAGGTCAATTTGGTCGTTGTATCGATATTTGTAAATCCATTGCAGTTCGGTCCCGCGGAGGATTTCAACCAGTATCCCCGCACCCTGGAAGCCGACTGTGCGCGGCTCGAAAAGGAAGGCGTGGAGATTGTCTTCGCTCCCTCGACCGCGGAGATGTATCCCGCCGGAGCCACCACGGTGGTGCACGTCGAAGGACTCAGCGACAAACTCGATGGCCGCTCGCGTCCCGGACACTTCCGCGGGGTGAGCACCGTGGTCGCCAAGCTCTTCCATATCGTGCAACCGGATTATGCGGTGTTCGGCCAGAAGGACGCCGCGCAGGTGGCCGTGCTGCGCCGCATGGTGCGCGATCTGAACATGGATTTGGAATTGATCGTGGCGCCGATTGCGCGTGAAGCCGATGGGCTCGCGCTCTCATCCCGCAATGTGTATCTCACGGCCGACGAGCGACGGCAGGCGCTGGTTCTGCACCGCGCATTGCTTGCGGTGGAGGCCGCAGCCAACGCCGGTGTGAGCTGCGCGGAGAAACTGCGCGCCACGGCACTGGCGGTTCTGGCCTCCGAGCCCGCAGCCAAGCTCGACTACTTCGAAATTGTGGACCCCGATACGCTGGACCCAGTCGAGGACATTACGCAAGGCGCACTCGCCGCCGTGGCCGCATCCTTCGGAAGCACCCGGCTCATCGACAACCTGCTGCTGGCACGGAAATAGCGCGGGTCAAGTTCCGGTTGGGCGACAACACATCCGGCATCCAGAAATTCGAACCCTAAACCCACGACGCCAAGCACTGCGCGTACGGGCATAGGTCGCACAGTATTTAGCATTTTCAAGTTCCTGCGACGTTTGCAATTACTAATCGGGAGACTTTGCTATGATTTCGCCATGCCGGCTATTGATAATCAGGACGAGGTCAATCGGGTTCATTCCTATATGCAAGCGCTGCAGGAGGAAGTCTCGAAACCAGGAATTTACCCGCGCGTTTTTTATAGGTTTCCCTTCGATCATATTGGGCTGGCGCTGGTCTCGAAGGCGTTTTCAATCTCCAATGCCCTCCTGGTCCTTCTCGAATCCGGTTTTGCCGAAGAGGCATACGGTCTTAGCCGCTCGTTAATCGAGTGCGCCCTGACGTTGCGGTTTCTGACGCAGGATCGGAGCAGGCTGCATCAGCGAACATTGGATTATGCGCGCTTTGAGGTGACGGATAAGCAATACTGGATGCATTATGCGCTTAAGCATGTAACTGGCCAGCCCATGGAGCAGAAAATCCGCGATTTCGCGGAGCAGTTCGATTTGAAAGACGATCCAAGCGGATCGCGCGTCCACTGGTCAGGCAAGGATGGATTCGCGTGGAAGGTAAATCTTGGTGACCATCCGCTCGACAATGCGGCAGACACAGAATTGGCTAAAAAATCCACGTATGCCGTGGAATATCACGCAACCTCCAGCTTCGTACATTGCTACTCTCCGGTGGTGAACAATTTTCTTCCCTCTGAAGGCGTGGCATTCGCGGTCAAAGAGTCTTCCGGAATATGGGAAAAACCGAGCCAGAAGACGCTTTTCATCCTGATCTCCTATCTGCATGGTTGCGTGGCGTACGCTCTATTCGGAATGAATCTTGAGCGCACACAAAGGATGAACGACCTCTTTAGCGAGACGCTGGCGTGTCTGCTCCCTTATCGAAACGCCATTCCGGCCGTGTGACGGCTAGCCGGAAACTACCTACTGGTTTGGTTTGATCGTGAGCGGGCGGGACTGCCTGCGCGAAGATGCTAGAATTCGCATCGTATGCAGCAGATGCGGGTTCGTGGCTCCTTGAGAACGGTTGCATGGATTGGGCTGGTGCTCTGGCTTGGGACTCTGGCTGTCGCCGCCAAGCATGCCCCTACCCAGAACAAGCAGCTCGCCAAGCGGGTGGACGCGATTTTGGCGCGCCCGGATGTGGCACGCGGCTTCTGGGGTGTGGAGATCGAGGATCTGGAGACCGGGCGGGTAGTTTACTCGCACGATGCAGACCGGCTGTTTACGCCCGCCTCCAACACCAAGCTGTTTACCACGGCGGCGGCGCTGGCGCTGATTGGCCCGGACTACCGGATTCGAACCACGGTGGAAGCCTCCAGCGTGCCGGACAAATACGGGCGGCTGAGCGGAGACCTGGTTCTGGTAGGGCGTGGCGATGCTAATTTGAGCGGGCGCTCGCTTCCCTACAACCTGAAGACAGAACGTCCGCTTTCTCCGGCTCATGTGCTGGAGGAGATGGCCGATCAGGTGGCGGCCCGCGGCGTGAAGTTCATCGACGGAGACATTGTGGCCGATGACAGCTTCTTCGTCTATGAGCGCTATGGCGAGGGATGGACGCAGGACGACCTGGTATGGGAGTGGGGCGCGCCGGTTTCGGCACTGGCGATCAACGACAATGTGGTGTACGTAAACATTCGTCCGGCGGAGCGGGTGGGCGAACGCGCGTTTGTGAGCATTTCGCCATTTGCGGAGTATTACCACATCGAGAACCGGGTGCTGACTTCGCCGGCGGGAACCGGACCGCGCAAGGTTTTTATCCAGCGGCAGCCGGGCTCGACGCGGCTGGAAATCTGGGGCAACATTCCGCTCGACGATGCGGGGGCCGGTGAGGCACTGGCGCTGGAAGAGCCGGCGGAGTTTTGCGCTCGGCTGTTTTGGGAGTTGCTGGAGAAGCGCGGGGTGATTCTGTATGGCCGAACCCGGGCCCGCCACACGGCAATGGCAAGCCTCGACATTTTCACGGTGACCGCCAACGCTCCCATGGGTGGTGGGGATGAGGTGCTGCCGGTCTCATCCGCCCCGGTGGTGCTGGCGGAACATGATTCGCCGCCGCTCGGCCTGGATATACAGGTGATCAATAAAGTCAGCCAGAATCTCCATGCTGAAATGTTGCTGCGGCTGCTGGGACGCGAGAAGGGAATGAGCGGCTCGGTGGCCGGCGGACTGAATGTGTTGCGCGGGTTTCTGGTGCAGGCCGATGTCCGTCCGGAGGAGTATGCGTTCTATGACGGCTCTGGATTGTCGCGGCAGAACCTGGTATCTCCGCGGGCGACGGTGAAGCTGTTGCGTTTCGCAGCCAAGCAGAGCTGGGGCGCCGAATACATGAAAAGCCTGCCGGTCGCGGGAGTGGACGGAACGCTGGCCTCGCGCTTCAAGACGCTGCCGCCAACAGCGATGCTACGGGCCAAGACGGGCTCGCTCGAACACGTCAATGTTCTCTCCGGGTATATGACGACCGGCGGGGGCGAGCGCCTGGTGTTTTCCATCATGGGCAACAACTACACGCTCACCAACAAGAAGGCGACGGACATTCTCGACGAGATCGTGAGCGAGGCGGAACGGATTCACGATTGACACACGAGGACAGGCCGATGCGGGCTTGGTAATGCGCGGTTCTTAATCGCGGTTCGTAATCCGTATTGCTAGGAGGACGGATCGCCTTCGTTGGGATACTCAACCCGGGCGCTGCCCACCTGCATGGTGATGCAACGCGCCTGCTCCAGTTCCTTGAACATGCAGTTGGAGCACAGGCAGGCGTACTGCAGGGTTTCGCCGCTGAGACGCTCACTGGTGATGGGAATCGCCAAGCGCACTTGAGTCTGGCAATGCTCACAACTCATGGGACCGGAAAGCAGATAGCGAAAGACACCCCAGGCACGCAACAACCTGACGTTGCGAGTTCGAGGGTCTGGTGAAGACGCCGCATCGTGCAACAGACTCAAATACTCTTGCAGCACAATACGGGAAGCTGATGAATCTGGGCCTGTCATTACCGATCCATTGCACCACGAGAGACAATCCTCAGCAAGGTAAAAAGCAAATGAATTGGTCATCGAGCTGGTTGCGCATAATCGGAAAGCGCCGATGGGTTAGACTGCGAGAATAGATCAAAAGGTATGGTGATTCGATACGGAGGACTAAGGATGCTGCAGATTCGCGCGGCGCAGCCTGAAGACGTGGGAACAATTCTGAAACTGATCCGGGGGCTGGCCGAATACGAGCACGAACCGCAGGCGGCACAGGCCACTGAGGAAGATCTGTTGCGCGATGGTTTCGGCGCGGAGCCGAAGTTCCACTGTGTGATCGCCGAGTGGGAAGGCACGGCGGTTGGATTCGCCCTGTACTTTTATAACTATTCCACCTGGAAAGGACGGCCTGGAATCTTTCTGGAAGACATCTTCGTGTGGCCAGAATACCGCGGTAAAGGCATTGGAAAGGCGCTGCTGCTGCATGTGGCGCGGACCGCCGTGGAGGCGAATTGCGGACGCTATGAGTGGCTGGTGCTGGACTGGAATACTCCGGCAATCGAATTTTATGAAGCCCTCGGAGCAAAACGAATGAAGCAATGGCTTCCGATGCGGGTGGAAGGAAATGCTCTTTTGGAGCTGGCGAAGAAGAGCTAGGTGACGCCTTAGGATCTGAGGAGAGCTTATTGTGCGATAGTTCAGGCGAGTCATCGGTCAACTCTTGGAGAGGCTAGAACAAGGACGAAAGCAGAATCGTCTGCGGGTCGAAAGGCTTGGAGCGGCTCGGGAGATTTGAGCAGTATGGGGATTCCTCGCTGCGCTCGGAATGACACCTCTAATAACGACCTTCTCAAAGGAGAAAGCCGCCTGGACGAGCAGGCGGCTTTCTAATTCGAAGAACAGGACAGGCTATGCGATTGGACTCTGTGCCTTCGGCGAAAGCTGCGGCAGCAGGGCGGCCAGGCCGAAGAACGCTCCGGTAAACAACAGGTCACTTGCCAGCGTGTTGCGGAAAAACGGAATCGCCATGGTGTAGCACTCGGCCAGCCCCACCAGCGTCTTGGGATACATGTTCCAAAGAGCCCACACCGCGAAGTTGCTTACGGCAAAGAACGAAAGCGAGGCAACCAGCGAGGCGGAGACAACGCGCAACGGCTTTGCGTTGGAGGCAAGCAGCGAACCGAGCAGGATGATGGCGGCATACCAAACCCAAGTCACAACGTCGGAGGCGCTTAACGGATAACCGTAGACGAGGCGGGAGAGCAGCACATCGGAGGCGATGAACAAGGTCACCGGAATCCAGGCTTGCTTGCGCGGCATCCGTGCGCCGAAGAACAGCAGTGCCGCCGCCACAGGGGTGAAATTGAAGTTGCCGGCATGCGGATTCAGAAAGCGGGCGGCAATGGCGAGGAATACGAAGTAGTAGGGCAGCATGGTCACCTCAGTACTCAGCCTTAGATTCTGTCGCTCCGGGAGGGGTGGCGTCAAGCGAGCGACGAAAATTATTGATGGTCAGGAAAAGTGATGGGCTCGCTGAGCAGAGCTGGTTCGGCGGAGTATCCCGTTCGGCGCTGTCATTTTCACGGCGACGTTTTTCACTTCAACGGCTCGAAGCCCTGCGATACAGGGTGGAGATGGGAGTCGAGGAGGACGTACGCCTGCAGGGGACGGAGGCGTTCGTCGGGATACAGAAATCTTACGTCACTAAAGTGCACCAGATCGGCAGGAGTGGGCGTGCTCGAGTGTTCAGCTTCGACCAGCGGAAAACGGGCCCACTCGACATAGGCGCGGCCAAGAGGAGTGTTGCGAGCCGCCTGGGTCGCCGCGGTCGGCTCCGGTTTGTAGTAGGTCTGCGCGCGATTGCCGGGATCGACTTCCGGACGAAGGGAATCGACGCGCATGGAGATGTAGGCGGTGGGCGTTTCGGCAACACCGGCCCACTGAAACGGGTTCACCATGTAGGGAAAAGCGGCGACGCGGGTGGCGGCTTCGCCATGGAACTCGACGGCATCGAGTGCGGCGAGAGCACGCCGGTGCTCAAAGTCGCGCACTCCCCACAGAGCCACGACCGAGAGCAGCGCCGCAATGGCCGCCCCGCGCCCGCGCGGACCGCGTTGACGAACGCCAATCTCCTGGCCTACCAGTCCAAACAGCCCCGGCAGCACCAAGGCGGCGAACAAGACGGCAAGCATGAGCGGCTCAAGGATGAAAACAATGTCCCAGGCATACCATTGGCGCGAGAAGGGATAGAAAGGCCGCAAGCCGTAGTTATTGGTGAAATCGAGCAGAAGGTGCGAAAGCCCGGCAATACAGGCGAACAGGTACAGCCATCCCCAGCGGCGCGGGGGCGGAGATGGCAGTTGGCGCACCCGCCGGATACTCTGCCAGAGCACGTCCAGCACCCAGATGAAACCGACGACCAGGGCGGCGAGGAAGGGAACGGCAAGAAAAGTGTGGGTGATGCCACGGTGCTGGATGAATCCGCAGGCCGAGCTTTTGAAATAGGCGAGCATGTCAATGTCGGCCGCTTCGGCGGCGATGGTCATGGTGACGGTGGCGAGAGCGGTTTTGCGATTGAAGCCCGCACGGGCAAGGGTAGCTCCGGTGAGAAAGTGGGTTACGGGCTCCATGACGTGAGATTCAGGTTGGCAAGGATTGCACTGAAAGTCAAAGGGGATCGGCAGAGTGCAGGACGGATGAAGGCGGACGCCATCCGTTGCCGGGGGGAATCAGCAGGGTCAGAGCCTTGGGAACGATGGAGATCTGAGCGGGCACGGGACCCAGCACTTCGCCATCGGCCTGCACGCGGAGCTGGTAGGCACGCATATTGGGCGCATGGCAGGTGACCGCCTGGGCGGAGACAAATGAGAAGTCGGCGTCGGGGGTGTCGAGCTCGTCGTAGGGAGCGATGCCGGTGAGGGCTTGCAGGGTGTAACGCAGCAGGTGCGCCCGGCTGGCATTGCGCAGGAGCATGAGGCGCAGGTCAGGCGAGAGCAGAGAGCTGCCGGGACGCCAGTGGCGCAACGGGCCGCCGAACGAACGCACCCGCATGGCGACCAATTCGAGAGCGGTGGTGTGGATGATGGCGCCCTGGCTGGTGGTGATCTCCACGGGAAAGGGCACAAAAGCATGGCGGAAGAGAAGCCGTGCGCCTTGCGCGTAGTAGGCAAAGTATCCACCGCGCTGCTTGGCACGGGCATTGGCGCGATAGAGCAGTTCGGCGTGCACTCCGACCCCGGCTGCCACGGTGAAATAGCGCGAACGGCCCGCGCTCTGAATGCGTCCCAACGAAATGCATTGCGGGGTAAAGCCGAGGATCCGCGCGGCTGCCCGCTCGGGGCGGCCGGCGAGACCGAGATCGTGGGCCAGCACATTGCCGGTGCCAAGGGGGATGACGCCCATCATGGCCTTGCTCTCGGCCACACCTTGGAGAGCCTCGAAGACCGTACCGTCGCCGCCGCAGGCGAAAACCGCATCGCAGCCAGCGCTGATGGCGGCCCGGGCCTGACATCCGGCGGAGCCTCGGGCCTGGGTCGATTCGACGAAAACCTCAACCCCGGCCCGACGGAAGATCTCCGCGATGCGCGCCATGGTAGCCGCGCGCGAGTCCAGGCGGGTTCCGGCAACGGGATTGAACAGCAGCAAGGCTTTGTGAAAAGCAGGCATCGGGCGGATCAGGTAGCCTCTCGAAACTGGAGTATACCTGAGAGCTGCGCAGGCCCGATGCTCAGAGTCTTCAGGCGATTGCCGGAAGGGGCGCGAAGGACTGGGCGTGGCTGGGCTCCGGTGAGACCACCGTGGTTTCAGAGTCCCGTTGCGACTCGTCAAAGCGGCGTAACGCCTCCAGCAATACCGACTGGGTGCTGTGGGTGATGGTGTGGGGGCACTCGACCCGCTCGAAATCGATCAGGAACACACCTTCCGTCCAGGCCACCAACTCGTATACCGCAGCTTCGCCAGTGAGACTGCCAAAGGTGGCGTGAACCAGCTGGCCATTATGGAATTGCATTTCGCCCTGTTGCCCTTGACGGCTGAGCCCCAGCCGACAGGTTTTGCGTCCGATATCGAGCGATTGCGCGAGGTCAACCACCGACATCTGAGACAGGGTGCCGCGGACACTGGTGGAGTCGGCTGCCTCACGCGTGGCTTTGCCGAGAGTAACCCGGGCGAGTACGCGCTTGATGCGGGTCATCGCCTCTTCGATAAAGAATGGTTTCTCGATGAACTCTTCCACCAAAGGGCTGGAGCCAGCCAGTGGCCCGGCAATATCGGCGCGCGATGCGAGCATCACCACGGCGACACGTGGAAAGGAGATACGAAGCTTGGCCAACAGTTCCAGACCGCTAAGGCCGGGCATGCGAAAATCAGAGATGATGAGATCAGGGGTTTGCTTTTCAGCCCGGCGGAGCGCCTCCGAGGCGCTGGCGCAGGCGCGCACGGCCGCCACGGGCGCCAGCGACTGGATCAGCAACTCGCGGATCATTGGATTGTCGTCCACCAAAAGAACCTGCGCAGCCTGGCCCATAACCGCAACCTCCCATTTCGATCAATACGCTGAATATTGTATGTAACGGTTCTGATTTCTCTTGTCTGAAGCCGTGCACATAGTAACGCCATCTTCGCACAAGGCGAGGACGATGGGATGGCACCTTGGTATCAGGACCTGCGTGAGTTTAGCCGCTGGACTACGCGATTGCGCGCCAAGGTGGCTCAGAACACTTCTCGTGAACGGCGGCATCTGCGAGAATCAATATGTGAACAACGAAAAGTTGCAGGTAGCGGTGGTGGGCGTGGGCTCGTTTGGGCGCAACCATGCCCGGGTTTATAAGGAGCTGGCCGGCGAAGGCGTGGAGCTGGCGGCGGTGGTGGATGCCGACCTCGCACGGGCTCAGGCGGTGGCGGCAGCATTCGGCGGGCAGGCGTTTGGCTCGGTGAGCGATATGTTCGCCGCTTGTCCGGCGGTGCAGGCGATGAGCGTGGCCGTGCCTACGGTGGCTCATCTGGCGGTGGCCCGCGAGCTGATGGAACGCGGCGTCGATGTGCTGATTGAGAAGCCGCTGGCGATTTCGCCGGCTGAGGCTGACGCGCTGATCGGGTTGGCCAAACAACATGGGCGGGTGGCGCAAGTGGGGCACCTGGAGCGATTTAATCCGGCGGTGCGGGCTACCTGGGCGCTGCTGACCCGGCCGATGTTCTTCGAGGTGCACCGGCTCAGTGTGTTTACCCCGCGCTCCCTGGATGTGGACGTAGTGCTCGATCTGATGATCCACGATCTGGACATTGTGCTGAAGATGGCAAAGAGCCCGGTGCGGGAGTTGCGCGCCGTCGGACTGCCGGTACTAACCGGCAAGGTCGATATTGCCAGCGTGCGGATTGAGTTCGAAAGCGGCTGCATTGCGAACTTTACCGCCAGCCGGATCAGCACGGAACGGGTTCGCAAGCTGAGATTCTTCCAGCCCTCGCAGTACGTCTCTCTGGATTACTCGCGGCGCGATGTGTTTTCGCTGACGGTGAAGCCGACGGCCAGCGGAGTGCCCGAGGTTGCTTCCTACAAGCCGCAGGTGAGTACCGAAGAGCCGCTGTTGGCCGAACTGAGCAGCTTTGTGCGGGCGGTGCGCCAGCGCGCAACCCCAGAAGTAACTCTGGAGGATGGACGGGCGGCACTGGGCCTGGCGATTGAGATCCAGCAGCAAATGGCGGAGCACCACAAGCGCGCGCACCTGGACGAGGTGGCAGCAGCCATGCGCGGCTGCAATGGTTAAGAAACGTTAAGGGCCAAAGGTTTGCTCGATTAGCCAGCCCTGATGCCCGGTCCAATGCGAAAATCAATAGGTACGCTCGTCCGTTGAGCGAGGTGAGACCGTGCGTGGGGGAATGCCGGAACCAGCACTCCGGAGGCTGGTCTCATCCAAATTGTTTATCGGTTGTAGAGGAGTACCAAGATCGAGTCCGAGAGCAACAATCAGATAGCGCCGCCGCCATCCTATCCTGCGCCGCCGGCTCCGCCCAAGCGGACACGGGTGCCCGTGGTGGAGGACGAGAATCCGGAATTTGTGCCGCACCTGTTGGCACAACTCGAGGATGAGTTGGCGCGTTCGCGAAAGCGCGAAGCTTTCTGGATCTCGGTGATTTTTCACATTGTTTTGGTGCTGCTGGTGATCTTCTCACCCCAGTGGATGCCGAACTGGGCGCAACCCCACCTGCTGCGCGCCGAAGATCTGGCCCGGACGAAGGAACCGACCTACTTGGCCTTGCCGGAAGACCTGCAGAAGCCGCCGCAAAAGGTTCATGCGGATAAGCTGAGCGACAAGAACCGTATCGCCCAGACCACTCATCCGCAGATCGACCAGAAGACATTGGATGCGCTGCGCGCGGCGCGGGGAAACCAGATGCCGCCAGGAGCACCCGCGCAGAGTCCGCAGATGCCTGCGCCGCAGTCAGCGCCGCCACCACCGCCCGCCAGCGCGCAATCGGCGATGAACAACTTTCCCCAGCAACGAGTGCAGCCGCAGGAGCAGCCAAGGGATAATCCGTTCAGGACTCCGGCGAGCGCAGGAGCGGCCATTGCGCAGGCCGCCCGTAACGCGCGCATGGGCACCACCGGAGGCGGGAGCGGCTACGGCATGGGACCCTCAGACCGCAATGCGACCCTGGGGCCGTTTGATATCTTGAGCGACACTCAGGGCGTGGACTTTGGTCCGTATTTATCGCGGGTTCTGCAATCGATCAAATTCAACTGGTACACGCTGATCCCCGAGGAGGCGCGCGCGCCCCTGCTGAAGCATGGCAAAGTGGCAATCCGCTTCCTGATTACGCCGAGCGGCAAAGTTGCCGGGATGTTCATCGAGATGCCTTCGGGAGATGTACCGCTGGACCGTGCCGCCTACGGAGGAATCACCGCGTCGGACCCGTTCTCGCCGCTGCCGCATGAATTCCATGGCCCTTACCTGGCGCTCCGGATCACCTTCTTCTACAACCCGAAGAACGGGGAGATGGAACAGTAGCTCCCACCGGCAGGCGGCTACGGCCTGCTTCGCGTAAAATGACCGCGATGCCATTGCTGAATCGCGAACCGGAAACTCCGTACACGTTAGGACTCCTGCTGATCCTTGGGGTGATCATCATCATTGCGGTGATTCGCCATCCGCCTTTTTTCCTGCACGAAATTCTAGGCGTGCGATGAGCAGCGAGCAGGCTCCGTTGGTGGTGATCGCCGGGCCTACGGGCAGCGGCAAATCTTCGCTGGCAATGGCGCTGGCGTCGCGCTTTGGCGGCGAGGTGATCAGTTGCGATTCGGTGGCCGTGTATCGCGAGTTTGAGATCGGCACGGCAAAGCCCTCCTGCGAAGATCGACGCCGCGTGCCCCACCACCTGATCGACGTGGTGGCCCCGGACGCGTATTTCACGGCGGGCGAATATGCACGGCAGGCACGCACGGCGGCGCGCGAGATCAGCGGACGCGGACACCTGCCGATCGTCTGTGGCGGCACCGGCCTTTATCTGCAGGCCATGCTCGACGGACTATTCGCCGGACCGGAGCGCGACGAGGAACTACGGGAGCGGCTGCGCGCCCGCAAGCGCGCCGGATCGCTGTGGCGGCTGTTGCGCCGCTGGGATGCCGAGGCAGCCGGGCGCATCCATGCGAATGATGAGCCGAAACTGATTCGTGCCATCGAAGTTTGTGCGGCTTCGGCGCGGCCCCTGAGCGATTTGCTGCGCGGTGGGCGGGATGCGATGGAGGGCTACCGGGTGCTGCGCATCGGGCTCAGCCCGGAGCGCAGCGCACTCTACGATCACATCAACCGGCGCTGCTCCCGGATGTTCGAACACGGCCTGGTGGAGGAGACTCGCGAGTTGCTGGCGCGCTACGGCTCCGAGGTCTTTGCCATGCGCTCGCTGGGCTATCGGCAGGCGGCAGAACACGTGCGCGGGGAGAGTTCGCTGGCCGAAGCTGTTGAGCGGGCGCAGCAAGGCCACCGCAATTACGCGAAGCGGCAGTTGACCTGGTTTCGCCGCGAGCCAGAGATGCGGTGGCTGGAGTGCTTTGGCGCAGAGGCCGCGAGCAAGGCCGAGGAGATGGTTCGTAAGTTCATGGGGTGAGAAAAATTCCGGGTTGGGCTTTCAGGCACGCGGAATTGACAACGGAAGGAACCCCAGTGAGGAGCCACTCCAGCTCTGCTGGCCGGTTATGGAAGCCGCTGGGTACGGAACCGGTTACGGAAAAAGTACGCCAATATCAGTACGGCGAGATCCGGATCAGCCGCAAAAGCTTCAAAGCTGAAGGGGCTCAAGTACGGACTGCCGGGGGGAAGTTCGTCGAGATTCTTGAAGCCCACGGCTCGTCCGGCAAACTCCCGGTGGAGAATGATGCGGTCGCTGATGGTGCGGACGTTGGTATGCCGCGGGTCCGCCGAGATTCTGGCGAACATATCGCAGATCACGGCTTTGGCGCCCTCGATTACCTGCAGGAAGTTTCCATTTTTGTGGAGCAGCATTCCGGTGATGCCGACGTGGCTATCTTGCTCCGCGCATTCCCGCCCCAGCGCCGCCAGGTCGGCCTCGGACATCGGCACTACGGCAGTACTGAAGAAAACGATGGAGCGAATGGGCGCCATGTTTACCCTTAGCCACGTGGGTTTAGAAGACCTCTACATGGATCGGTAATACCTGCAATCGAGAATTCTACTCCTCCGGGGCTGCGACGGCATGAGAGAATCTTTGTGCAATGGCGCGCATACAAAAGACATCTTCTAAGAAGCGTACGAACCATCCTGGGTTGACGGAGCCGCAAAAACTTCGTCGCATCGTGGAATCGTTCTCCAACCTCAGCGTATTGGTGATGGCCGATCTGATCATTGATGAGTTCATCTCCGGCGAAATCGCACGGGTGTCCCGCGAGGCTCCGGTACTGATTCTCAAGCATCGCGATCGAATGCTGATTCCAGGGGGCGGAGCTAACGCGGTAATGAACCTTGCCGCACTGGGCGTAACCGCGCTGCCCGTGGGACTGGTGGGCGATGACGAGGCCGGCAGGGCGCTGCTGCAAATCTTCCGCAAAAACAAGATTTCGGTGAGCGGCATCTCCAAGCTGAAGGGTCATGTCACCACGACCAAGACCCGGGTGCTGGCCTATTCGTCGCACTCCTCGCGGCAGCAGGTGGTGCGCATTGACCGTGAGTGTGCAACCCTGAAGGATACCCATTCGGCGCTGGTCGAGCTGGTGGCTTCGGCACGCGAGTACGCGCCGGCGGCCGACGCCGTGCTGCTGAGCGATTATGGCTATGGCGCGGTTTCGCCGCGGCTCTTCAACTTCGTCCGGGCCAAGGGCTTGCTCGGCGAGACCCCGGTGACGCTCGATAGCCGCTACCGCATGCTGGACTACGAAGGCGTAACGGCGGCGACTCCCAATGAATCCGAAGTGGAGGATGCGTTGCGCATCAAGATCGGCGATGACCGGGAGAAACTTTTCGAAGTGGGCGCGACCCTGCTCAAGCAGATGAAGCTTGAGTCGCTGGTGATTACCCGCGGAGGCGACGGCATGGTGGCCTTCGAGAAGAAGAAAGCTCCGGTGGAGATTCCAATTTACGGACACAGCCAAGTGGTGGACGTTACCGGCGCCGGTGACACGGTAATTGCAACCTTCACCGCAGCTCTGGCCGCGGGTGCGGATGCTGCCTCGGCGGCCAAGCTGGCCAATTACGCGGGCGGCATCGTGGTGATGAAACGCGGGACCGCAACCGTGACTCGCGCGGAACTGCTGGCTGCATTGGAGCCGTAGCCGCGTACGCAAGGCGGGCGATTTTTTACGGAGCGTTTTTTGGGACAGATCGTGGAGCGCGGAGACTTAGCGGCGGCAGTGGCCGGTTGGCGGGCAGCGGGTGAGAGCATCATTCTCGCCAATGGCTGCTTCGATCTGCTGCACGTGGGCCACGTGCGCTATTTGCAAGGCGCCAAGGCGCTGGGCGGAAAGCTCGTAGTCGCCATCAACTCCGACCAGAGCGTGCGCCGGCTCAAAGGGCCGCCGCGGCCAGCCATGCCGGAGCGCGAGCGCGCTGAAATCATCGCCGCACTGGAGTGCGTGGACGCCGTAGTGATCTTCGATGAGCCCGACGTTCGCGCCCTGATTCGCGAGATCAAGCCCAACGTGCAAGTGAAGGGAACGGATTACACTCGCGAAAACGTTCCGGAGCGGGATGAGGTCATGGCCTACGGCGGCCGGGTGGAGATTGTGGGCGATCCCAAGGACCACTCCACTACCGAACTGCTGGGAAGAACAGGGAACTAGTCTTCATGCGTTCAGGAACTCCAGATTTCACGGCACGGAGATGGAGTCTTCAGGGACTCCGTTTTTATTTGGATCAAACGTGCGAGTGAATCCCGTTATCCCAAAGATGAATCCGAGGGCGCTGATTGTACGCCTGGGAGCGATGGGCGATGTGCTGCACGCCCTGCCTGCCGTGGCCATGCTACGCCGCGCGTTGCCGGAGGCGCGGATCGGTTGGGTCGTCGAACGGCGCTGGCGCGAGCTGTTGTGCGCGCCGGAGACTGAGCTGGCAGGCTCGCGCGGCGCCGGACGTCCGCTGGTGGACGAAGTGCATCTGGCCGACACCCGGGGCTGGCGCAAGCACATTCTTGGTGCTGGAACCCGGCGCGAGTTTCTGGCGGCGATTCGCGAGATGCGGGCACAGGAATATGACGCGGCGCTCGACCTGCAAGGGGCAATCAAGTCGGCGGTGATGGCCAAGCTGTCAGGCGCGCAGATCACGCTGGGTTTTCGCCATCCGCGCGAGGCTGTAGCCCGCTGGCTGTACAACTCGCTGGCGGATGGCCGGGCAGTTCATGTGATCGAGCAAAATGTGGAAATGGTGCAGAGCTGGCTGGAGGAGATCGGCCTTTCGCGGGCGACCGCGACGCTGCAACCAGGCACCGCGCTGCTGCCCCGCGACAAAGCGAGTGAAGCCCGGCTGGAGGAGACGTTGCAGTCGCTGGGAATTCCGCAGGCGATTGTGATTCTGAATCCGGGCGCGGGATGGAGCGCCAAGCAGTGGGCGCCCGAGCGTTATGGAGAGCTGGCCACAGCCCTCGCCTCGCGGGGTTTGCGCTCGGTGATCAACTACGGACCGGGCGAAGAGAGTTTGGCGCGCGATGCCGTGGCCGCCAGCGCAGGAAGGGCGGTGGCGCTATCCAGCTCGCTCAGCGAACTGGTGGCTCTGGCCCGCCGCGCCGAGTTGTTTGTCGGCGGAGACACCGGGCCAATGCATCTGGCTGCCCTGATGGGGGTGAAGACGGTTGCCCTCTTCGGACCCACTGACCCGGCACGCAATGGTCCCTACTGGGCGGGAACGCGGGTGCTGCGCGACCCGGCCAGCGTGACCAGTTACAGCCACAAACGGACGGTGGACCCAGGGCTGGAGAAACTCACCGTGGAGCGCGTTCTGGTGGAGATAGACGCGCTGCTGGGTTGATTGCCTGCCCATCGAATGAAGCTCGCTGAACGGAGTTCTTTTCGGCTCTCCCGTACAATTCCGAAGTCCGGCATTGCCGCCGTGACACTCCGGTTGGGTCGATGCCGTAGAATGGCAGAGGCATCTCTGCACAAAAGGTTGGAAATGGACTGGGGACGTGTAGCCAAGAGAATTCGTGTGCCGTTGGGATTTCTGTTTGCGGCGTTTTTTCTCTGGCGGGCACGGCCGGAGTGGTGGTCGCTCGGGGTGGGATCAGCCATCGCCCTGACCGGGGTCTGGATTCGCGCCATCTCCAGTGGTCATGTCAAGAAAAATGAGGAGCTTGCCGTCAGCGGTCCTTATGCCTACACCCGCAATCCTTTGTACTTTGGATCGATCGTAATTGCCGCAGGTTTTGCCTTGGCAGCTCTGCGCTGGGAGATTGCGGCGGCATTGGTGATCCTGTTTGCGGGAATCTACATTCCGGTGATTCGTGGCGAGGAGCAATTTTTGAGCCAGCGTTTCACGGGTTACACGGAGTACTGCGCGCGCGTCCCCAGGCTGCTTCCCAGGCTGCGCGCAGGCAGCGCGGGAGAATCGCACTTCTCGCGCGAACTCTATTGGAAACATCGTGAATACAATGCCTTGGCCGGTACGCTGGCGATGATTGCCGCGCTGGTGACAAAGCTGGTGACCCAGCGGATTTGGATGGCGCGCTAAGCGGATGCGAATATTGACCCGAATACTGCAGTTAACCTTGATCTTGACGCTGGGTGCGATCATGAGCGCTCAACAGGCGTCGATCTCCGCCGTGCCCAAGGCATCGATCCAACCGGCCAGCGACTCCTATCACTTCCCCTACAATCAAACCTTGCACTATGACGCGGAGTGGCGGCTTTGGAAGGCCGGCATGGCAACCTTGAAGATCGAACGGAATGGCGAGCAGGAGCACGTGATTGCAACCGCGGAAGCCTCCGGCGCCGTGGCCGTTCTATACCGCGTGCAGGACCGGTTGGAATCATACTTTGACCGCCGGAGTTTTTGCTCGCAGCAAATCCTGAAACACTCCGAAGAAGGGCTGCACAAGCGCGATACGACTCTGACCTTTGACCCTCGCGGCAGGAGCTTGCTCGACGAGCGCAATCTCCGCAACGGCGAGACCAAGCATCAGGAGACGGACTCGCCCGCATGCGTGACCGATGTGCTGTCCGGGATCTACTACCTGGGCGCGCAGCGACTGGAGCCGGGAGTTTCCTACCTTTTCCCCCTTAATGATGGCGGCAAAACCGTGGACGTGAAGGCCTATGCCGAGGGCCGCGAGGATGTGAAAACCGACGCCGGAACCTTTCACACCGTACGAGTTGCGGTGTACTCTGACGCGGGACGGTTGAAGGGACAGGGAAAAGTCTGGATTTGGTACACCGACGATGCTTCGCATTTGCCGGTGCAGATGCGCTCCCACCTCTTCTGGGGAACGATGACGCTGCGCCTGACCCGGTTGGAGAAATAGCTCCGAGACAAGGTGAACTCAAGGCGCGGCTTAGAGGCCGCGCCGGTTTTATTGCAGGCGAAAACGCTCGCGCATCAGGCGCTGGAAACGCGGACGGTACAGCAGGTCGTAGGCCAGCTCCTTGCCCGGAAACATCGCCAAGGCGGCCGTGCGGGAGTCGGCAACCATCTGCGAGGCTTCCTCAAAAGTGAGCTTGGAATCCTGGGCAATGACCTGCATGACGAGATCCATCATGAATTGAAGGCGATGGATACGGTGTACCTCGTCGAGTTGTTCGTCGCGATGGGCGGAATCGTTTTTGTCCTGCATGCAGATACTCCTGGCTCCGTCTTGCATCCTATTCGATGACGGCACGAGCCCTCGCGGTGGCGAAAAAACGCTCGATCATCGCTTGCGCCCGTATCTCTGGAGTTGACCGCGGAGCCGCACGGTACTACGCTCATCAGTCCACATCGAAGTAAAGGGGTGACATTATGCCGGAGACATTGCGAGAAGAACCGAACGAGGCACTGGTGGTGGTATTCGAGAGCGAACAGGAATCCGAGACCATGGTGGTGCAGAGCCTGTTGGAGTCCGCCGGAATTGAGGTTCTGGTGACTAATTTCGATGCTCCGCAGGATGTGTTGCCCGGGGTCGGAGGAATGGCGATTCGGGTCCGCGAAGATCAGGCGGAAGAAGCGCGGGCGGTTTTGGCAGAGTACAGGGGCAAGGGCGTAACCGACGCCGAAGCCGAAGGATAAATTCGTGGCTTCGTTTAGCGGTTCACGCTCGGATGAATGCCATCGGCATCCAGGAAGAATGTGACCGGGCCGAACAGATCGGTGCGATAGGTTCGGGCGCGGTGCTGCGCCAGACGCTCGATGACCTCCGGGCGCGGATGATGGAACGGGTTGCGCACTCCGGCGGAGATGACGGCGTAGCCGGGACGGACCGCGTCGAGAAATTCGTCGCACGACGAAGTGTTCGAGCCGTGATGGGCCACCTTGAGCAGATCGGCGTGGAGCGACTCATGATGCTCATCGGACTCTTCGACCAGCATTTTCTCCATGCGCTTGTGGATGTCTCCTAACAACAACGCGGTGTGCCCCGCGTAGGTCAGGCGCAAAACCATGGAAGCATCGTCCTGGCCGCGTGGCTTCAGCTCCCAGTTCGCAGGCGGTGAGAGCACCTCGAATTGAATTCCATCGAAGGCGAAGCGGTCTCCGTAGTGACGCTCGATGCGGTTGACATGAAAACGGTCGGCGGCAGCGAAGAGCGATTCCACTTCATGCGAGGGATAGTTCGGTGCGTACCAGAGTTCGCGCGGATGGAAATTGCGCAGGATGGCGGTCATTCCGCCGATGTGGTCGGAATGGCTGTGGCTGAAGGCCACGGCGTCCAGGCGGACGAGGCCTCGCTGCCATAGATAGGGCGAGACAACATCCTCACCGATATCCAGATCGCTATGACTCATCCCCAGCAAGCCGCCGGAGTCGAGCAGAAGGGTGTGTCCGTTCGGCGTGACCAGGAAGAACGAGTCGCCCTGTCCAATGTCAATGGCAGTGATTTCCAGCTCATGAGGGTTGTATTCAAACGGGCGCGGGCGCACGCAGACAAGCCACGCCGAAGCCGCCAACAGCGCCAGCGAAGCCGCGGCAAGCACCCGGTGCCGACGCGCCAGCAACAGGGCCAGCGCATAGGAAGCAACCAGCGCTGCGATCGCCGCCAGCGCCGGCATCGGCACCCGCAAATCCGGCAGTTGCGCTCCTCCCGACCAATGAACCGTAAGTAGGATGGCCTCTAGCGACCAGCGCGCCGCCAACGCGAACGGCGCCGCCATCCAGTTGGCAACGTAGGACAACGCCACGGCGAGCACCGAGGCGGGCATCAGGATGCTCGCCAGAGGAAACACGGCCATGTTGGCCCACAGTGCATGAGGGTTAATGCGGTGAAAGTACCAGATGGTCGGCAAAATGATCGCCGCCTGCATCAGGGCGGAGAGCAGACCAAGTTCCGTGATCGCAACCAGTGCGAGGATCAGCTTCGGAAGCAGCCAGCGCGCCGGGCGCAGTCCGATGAGCTGTCCGAGACTCGCCGAGATGTCGCGGATATCGAGACGGAACTGCGCCTGCTCCGGCCTCAGGATCAGGTCGCGCCTCTTGTCCTCGATGTCGTCCAGGGCCTCGCGCAGCGGCGTGGTAGTGCGCGCGAGCAGCGGCACCACGACCCCGGCAATCGTCAGCACGGCGAGAAACGTGAGCTGAAAGCTGGGATCGAACAGCGCCTCCGGGTCGCCTACCAGCAGCACCAGCGCGGCCAGCGAAACCGTGTTGAGCGGCGCTCGATTGCGGTTGAGCAGCGCGGCAACCTGGTAGGCAACGATCATCAGCACCGAGCGCAGGATGGGCGCGCCCAATTCGGTAAGCGCGGCATAGCCACAGGTGAGTACGATCGCCGCCAGGATCGCATACTCCGCCGGAAGGCGCAGCCAGCGCATCAGCCACAGCAGAAAGACGGCAAAGATGGCGACATTCATTCCGCTGACGACGAGCAGGTGAAAGGTCCCACTGCGTTGGAATTCCAGCCGCTGGCCGGGGGCCACCAGTCCGCGCTCTCCCAGTACCATGGCCTGAAACAGTCCCGCGTACGGAGCCTGCCATAGCCTCTCCATGTGTTCCAGAACGCTGCGGCGGGCACGCGAGCGAATACGCTGGATGCGGCTGCCACCGAGTCCAGGAAGGAGCTCGATACCGGTCGACTTAGCGGAGCCAAGCGCCGCCACTCCCTGGCCGCGCAGCCAGGCAACGTAATCCATGTTTCCGGGATTCCGGAAGTTGGTGGGTGGGCGAAGCTTGGCTCTAATCCGGAGGCGCTGTCCGTAGTCGAAGACCGGTGGCGCGACGGCCTCGGCTTCGTCACCCTCATTGTCATCGGCCTCCCATGAAAAACTCGCGCGCGAGCCGGGCACGTAGAGGTTGAGGCGCACGCTACCGGTCACCGGTTGCGGCGGCTCGCCATCCGCTTGCGCCTCTTCCACGGCAAAGTCGAGCGACTCGTGAAGGTCGCGTCCTGCACGTAGCGAACCGCCACGCGTGACATATCCGGTAAGTTCCACTTCGTCGCCGCCAGCATATTTCAGCAGCGTGGGAGCTGGCGCCGGTTGAGAGCGGTGCGCGGCGGTGAACAAAGCTCCCGCTGGAAAAAATGCCAGCACCGCGCCGGCGTAGGCCAGGAGCGCGCGACGGCCCGGGCCGGCAAAGCGCAGAGCGAGCAGCGAGCAGAGCGCCAGAGCCACTGTGCACAGGAAATAAAGCGTGGCCGGTTTGTAGGAATAGCTCTCAAGAAGAATGCCCCCAGAAAACGCAATCGTGGCGGCAAACAGCGGAGCGGCAGGTGGACGGCGGCGGCGAGGAGCGTCCGGATTGGTGGGAGGAGTCAAAGTTTCAAGGTTTCACAGCTTGTCGAGATCTTCGTTTCCGATGACGACTTTCCAGGGAATGAGTTCGTAGTTGGCTACACCCTTTTTGTAAAACGGATCTTCATCGCGCAGATCAGTCAGGTTCTGCTGCACATTGTCGTCGGGAACGCGAACCAGCAGTGCGCCGCCCGAGCGCGGGTCCATGGGGCCGGAGGCGATCAGTGTGCCATCGGCTTTCAGATCGCGTAGATAGGCACGGTGTTCATCGGTAACCTTGGCGACTTCGTCCATCGGAAGCCGGTAGCGGATCAGAATCAATGCGTACATTTTTTCTTACACTCCCTGGTTATTTCCAGATGCTTCTTTGCAAAGGCAATGTTTCTTCTTACCGGGCGTTCAGCGCGCCAGATGGAGAACGGTTTCCATGTGGTAGGTCTGGGGGAACAGGTCCACAAGATGAGCTTCTTCGACGCGATATCCGGCGGCCAGCAGCGTCACCAGATCGCGGGACAGGGTGGCGGGATCGCAGGAAACATAAGCAATCCGCGGAATCGACAGCCCGGCCAGCGATTTTGCCACGCGCTCGCCAAGTCCGGCGCGCGGTGGATCGACAATCGCGAAATCCCAGCGTCCGCGAGCCGCGTTCAGATAGTCCTCGGTGGTGCTGTGCACCGCCTGAATGTGAGGGACGGCGGCGTTGGCGGCGAGATCGTCGAAAGAATTCTGCGCGATTTCAATGGCGGTGATGCGCTCGAAATGGCGCGACATGGGGAGGGTAAACAGTCCCACCCCGGCAAACAGGTCGAGTGCGGCGCGACCGCTGCGATTGGCCGTGACCAGCTCAACCAGCTTCGCGGCAAGAAAGCGGTTGGTCTGGAAAAACGATCCAGCCGAGACCCGGTAGCCTTGGCTGCCCACGTTGTAAATCAAGCTTGCGGAGCCTTCAATGTGCGGGACTCCGGCCCGGCTCAGGCGGCGCGAGCTTTCGATGTTGCCATCCTCCAGGTCGCCATCCGTGGCTCCGCTGGCAAACACCGCAACGCCGGAAATCTGCGGCATCCGCTCGCGCATGAGCTTGGCAAACTTCGCCAGCAACACCGGGGTGGTCGCGTGATGAATGAACAGCTCCACCAGCAGCTCAGAATCGTTGTGATTGGCGAAGAACTGAACTTCGCGCAGCGAAGGATAGCTGGCCGCCTCCGGCGCAAGCTCCCAGAACAAGGCAATTGCCTGGTTGATGAGCGGCGAGCTGATGGGACAATTGCGCACCGGCTCCAGATCGTGCGAGCCGTGCCGGTAGTAGCCCAGCGCAAACTCCGGCTCCACGGCGACCTTCATGCGGGTCCGGTTGCGGAAGCCGTAGGGCTCGCCGGAGTGTACTTCGATATACGGCAGCGCCAGTTTGGCGCCGCGCAGGATGGTCTCCTGCAGAATCTGCCGCTTGTCTTCCAGTTGCGCGGTGTAGTCGGAGTGCTGGTAGTGGCAGCCTCCGCAGATGCCGAAGTGCGGACAGGGCGGCGTGATGCGCGCGGGCGATGGCGTAAGCACCTCCACCAGCGCGGCGCGGGTGTAGCCCTTGCGCTCCTCCACAACCGTGGCTTCCACGACTTCTCCGGGAAGAACATAAGGGACGAAGACGGTTTTGCCACGCCGCTCGTCGCCGGTGGCGGGGATGCGGGCCAAGCCGTCTCCGCCGTAGATGAGTTTTTCTATAGTGAACTGCACAGCATCAGGATAACGGGTTGTGACCGCAGGGGAAAGAAATCATTCGGAATTGCCAGTTCCGGCTACAAATAAAACAAGCTGAGCCGCGGCAGGTTGTGGCGCTCCAGGAGCTGCTTATTGCCATATTGGCGGAGAAGTTGGTCGATCTGCGGCCCGGACATTTTCGCCCGGTAGGGTGCGAGTTCGCGTTCGGCCTGGGTGCGCGCCCCCATCAGTTCGTCATCGCTGGCATGGCTCCAGAGGGCGGCAAACAGCTTCTCTTCCATGATGGTCATGCGGCGTTCGAGCTCTTCCAGCTCTGCCGGAGTTTGGCTGGCCTGGAGCTGTGCTGCTAGTTCGCGGAGGGTCGCGGCCTGCTCCGACGCCAAGGCCAGCAGCGCTGCGGCGGGATGCTTGCACGCGGCGAGTTGCTGCGCGTTGCGCTCAAAGTACCGGGCAATGTCGGCATTGGGAATGCTCGTGGCGTTGGGATCGCGCGTGGAGCCAGTGGCGGCTTCCTTCATGTCTTCGACGGCCGAGAGCACCTCCTGCTGGCAATAGGCGAGCGAGTTCACCTTGCGCGTCTTTTTGGCGCGGCGGTCGTATTTGTCAAATGCCGCGTCAATGCCCCGCAGCACCGCTTCGAGCGGAATCCCCGCCTCTTTCCATGTCTCCATCAGGCACCAGTCCACGGGCGAGCAGGGAAGAATGCTGCCCCGGCGGCGTTGGTAGTGCTCTTCAATATCGGAAAAATAGGTGAAGCGTTCCATGGATCGGTGCCGCTTTTCATCGTAAACCATCAATTTGCGTGGGGAACCGCGGCGTGAGCCGGGTACGGGCCAACCGATGGCCCTCCGGCTCGCGGCGCGGGGTGCTTACTTCCTGCGGTAGTGGAGATTGCGATCCCAGATGATGCGCAGACCCGTCAAGGTGAGCGCGTCGTCGATTTCGGAGAGGAATCTTGATCCCGCGGCGATGAACTGAGCCATGCCTCCGGTGGCAATCACCCGGGCTGGGCCGAATTCGGCCAGCAGGCGCTCCAGAATTCCATCCACCAGGCCAACGTATCCATGGAAGAGGCCGGATTGCATCGAGTGTACGGTGTTGCTGCCAATCACGTGCGGCGGCCGCTTGAAATCCACCCGGGGCAGGCGCGCTGTACGCAGAAACAGCGCCTCGGCCGAGATGCTGATCCCCGGTGCGATCACGCCTCCCATGTATTCGCCGCGCGCTGAGACCGCATCGAACGTGGTGGCGGTTCCAAAGTCTACGACCACGCAACTCTGCTTGTACTTCTCGTAAGCGGCCACGGCGTTGACGATGCGGTCGGCGCCGACCTCGGCAGGATTGTCATAGTGCACCGGCATTCCCGTCTTGATTCCCGGCTCGATGAACACCGCCTTAATGGAAAAGTAACGCTCGCACATCTGCCGCAGTAAGGACTCCATGGGCGGCACCACCGAGGCCACGATGATGCCGTGAACCGCGCTCAACTCCAGTCCCCGCATGGCAAACAACTGCCGGATCAGCACTCCATATTCGTCGGCGGTCTGTTTCTGCGCGGTCGAGATCCGCCAGTGCGCCGCAAGTTCAGGCGCAGCCGTTCCGTCCTCCCGCAAGGGGAAGAGGCCAAGTTCGGTTTCCGTGTTGCCGATATCCAGAACGAGCAGCATAGCGCGGGACTATTGTACACAGAGGGCGGGCGGTTATTGTCGAGCGATTTTTCTATCGAGCTTTCTTCTATCGAACCCCGGCGGTTTCCAGCATCGACCTGAATCGGGTGTTGGCGTTCTCCACCTCGATGACGAGCGCCGGGGCCACGATCGGCGCCAACTGCGCGGCATCGAGTTTCACCAGGTCTTTTTCCGTAGTCAGGAAGCCGTTGGCCTCGTGCTGACGGGCCAACCGCTGCAGCAGTGCGATATCACGGGCGTTGTAGCTGTGGTGGTCGCCAAAGGCGTAGGTGGCCACGGGATAGATTCCAATGTCGGCCAGCGATTGCCAGAACTGCCGGGGGTGGGCAAGTCCGCAGAAGGCCAGCGGACGCGTAGGCGCAGGTTGTGGCAGCACCAGGCGGCGGCGAATGTGCCAGACGTTGGGCTTCGTGAGCAGTGCAGCTAAATCTTCCGGAGCCGCCACCGCGTGGGCGCGAGCCAGCGCCGAGAGCGGTTCGCGGAGGCGTCCGAAAGGTAGCAGGCTGGCGTGCAGGTCCGCGTGCGCCAGCAGCACGATGTCGAAATCACGATGCAGCCGCCGGTGCTGGAAGCCGTCATCCAGAATGTGCAGCCGCGCCGGACGCGAGGCGCGCGCGGCGAACTTTTCTGCCGCAAGCCCGGCTTCGTAACGGTCTTCTCCCACAAAAACCGGAGCCTTCAAGGTACGCGCCAGCAGTAGCGGTTCGTCTCCGTAGAGCGCGGCCGGTCCCGCCGGGTCCACCTGGAGAACGCCGCGCGAGCTGCGCCCGTAGCCGCGCGAAAGAATGTCAAAGGCGATGCCCTGCGCATTGAGCCACCATCCCAGACACTGCACAAAAGGCGTCTTCCCGCTGCCGCCCACGCTGATATTGCCGACGCTGATGACCGGCAGGCGCAGGCGGTAAACGGGTGCCCGCTCCCGGTCGTAGCGTTCATTTCGCAGCCGCACAAGTTGCGAAAACAACCAGGTAAAGGGATCGGCGATCATGTGCGCCCCCGCTCTACCAGTTCCAGGATTCGCCGCACGCTGCGGGTCGTGGCTCCGCGCTGCGCGGCCAGCACCTGTTGCGCGCGCTCTCCCAGCGCCTCGCGCTCGGAACCCTCGCGCAGCAGCAGCAGAAAGGTGATGCCAAGATTTTTTGTAGTACAACGGACCACGGCCCTGCTGCTCTCGAAGCAGGTGAGAATGTCGCGAAAGTTCTCCGTGTACGGTCCGGTCAGGATCGCCCGGGCGAAGAACGCCGGTTCCAGAATGTTGTGGCCGCCCCGAGGCACCAGCGAGCCCCCCACGAAGGCAATGTTGGAGTAGCGATAGATGGCGGCCAGTTCGCCGAGTGTGTCCAACAGCAGCACGGCTCCACGAAGGTCCTGCGCTGCCGCATCGGGCGCGGAGCGACGGACAAAACGGAAGCGCCGTTCAGTGAGGATTTGCGCCACTTCCTCAAAACGCTCCTTGTGTCTCGGCGCCAGAACCAGCGAAGCCTCTGGATACTCCACCAGCACCATCCGGAATGCCTGCAGCACATGTTCTTCTTCGTCCTTCACCGTGCTTCCCGCCACCAGGATCGGCGCGCCCGACGATCGCAATTGCTCGCCCAACTGCGTCACTGTCGCCGATTCAACCGGAGGCGCCGCGTCGAACTTCAGGTTGCCGGAGACCTCGACCCGCTCGGCCGGAGCGCCTACTGCACGTAGCCGCTCGGCATCGCCATCGCTCTGGGCAAGGAAGAGTTCGACCGGCTCCAGCACCTTGCGGAGCAGGCCGCGGAAGCGAAGATAGCGGGGAAACGAGCGATCGCTGATACGGGCGTTCACCACCGCAAGATGAGCCTTGCTAGCCCTCGCGAGCCGCAGAAAGTTGGGCCAGAATTCGGTCTCCGCCAGAATCACCAGCACCGGGCGCAAGGCGCGAAAATAGGGCCGGATGCACAGCACAAAATCGAGCGGAAAGTAGAAGACATTGGCCTCGCCAAACTTATCTCGAGCCAGGCGCTGTCCGGTGTGCGTGGTGGTCGAGACCACAACGCGATATTGCTGCTCTCGGAGTTCGGTCACCATCGGCGCAATCGCCAGAACCTCGCCCACGCTCACCGCGTGAATCCACGCCACCGGAAGCCGGGCGGCTGCATCCTCCGCGCCAAGACGAATGCGCGCGGGGACCATGCCGAGCCGTTCACTGAGTCCGGCACGATATTTGCCCAGGCGCAGCATCTGCACCAGCCACCAGGGCAGAGTGAGGGTCAGCAGCAGAGCCAGGATTGCGCTGTAAAGAAAGTACACGCCAGCCATTGTAGAGTAGGGGGCGTCAAAAGACTTCTGGTGTCCGCGTATTGGCGCCGAGTTTTCAGCGGCATCTTTCGGTTTTCCAAGTTTCCGTGGCTCGCCCAGAGGCTTTCCCGCCTATAATTCCCGCCATGAAGCGAATTGCCTATCTCGCCGCCATCCTCGCCGCGCTGGTCCCCGCCGCCTTAGCCCGCGACTTTGTCATGCCGAAGCTGGTTCCGGCAACTAGCATGACCTTCCGGGACTACCATCCGCTGGAGAAGATGACCATTGGTGCCGATGCCTACGACACGGCGGCGAAAGCCTCGCTCTTTCATCCCGCCATGCTGGAGCACTCCGTTCTGCCGGTTCTCGTCGTCTTCACCAACGATGGCGATGAGACCGTGGTTCTGAGCCACGTCCACTTCGAGTTGGTGACCCGCGACCGCGCCAAGGCCGAGCCCTACACGATGGACGACCTGCAACGGGCCTTCACCGCAATTCGCGCGCCCGGCTCGCGTGCTGAGGACAAGCTGCCCATCCCTCTGCCCGGAAAAAGCAAGGCGCACGGCGGCCTTCCGCAAAAAGACCGCGACGAACTCGAACACGCGTCGTTTGCCGCCCGTGCCGTCGAGCCGCACAGCGGGCAGCAGGGCTTTCTCTTCTTCGATGTCGGCGACCTCGAGAATCCTGCCCGTGGCGCGCGCCTGTTCGTCACCGGAGTCAACGATGCGCGGGGCCATGAGTTGATGTACTTTGAAGTGCCGCTGGGACAGCCTTAGACGAAGCGCAAGGACCGGAAAAGACCGGAGTGGCTCGGCTTACTGTTTGAGCCACTCCGCGTTTGGATACGTTGAAAGTTGTATGTCCACCCTGCGCCGGCCGTTAGTGGTGATGATCGCACTGGCAGAAGCCCGCTGCCGCGTTGCTGCCCTTCCCGTCCAGAAAGGTTTTCACCGCGTCCTCCGCGTGCAGCACGCCGGGCAGCAGTACGGGTTGGATTCCCACGCTCTGCACTGCTGTTGCCGCACCACCGCCCATACCGCCGCAGATCAGAACCTCGCAGCCTTGCAACAGTCCGAGCACCCCGCCACCTTTGCCATGGCACACGCCATCCTCATGTGGCGTATCGGCCGGAGTGCGCAGGGTGCGGCTTTTAACCTGTTGGTTTTCGACTTCAAATACGATAAATCCCGTGCTCTGCCCAAAGTGTTGCGAAACACTCTCGCCATCTACGGTAGCCACTGCAATCTTCATGCTGGTCTCCTGGGTTCCAGATACTAGATGTAAAATACACCTAAGAGTAGATTTATACTAGAAAAAAGAGGGAACAGATGCGCGCCGCGAATCCAGACCGGAAGTTACGCTCCCCAGGCGCTTGCGCCATGGGAAATATCTACCGCTTCATCGAGCCCGCGCTCCTGATGATGCTGCACGAGAACGGCCCGTCCTACGGCTATCAACTGGCCGAAGGAATTTCCGCATACAGCCTCAGCGATTCGCAGGTAGACCGCTCCGCCCTCTACCGCACTCTGCGCACGCTGGAGGAGAACGGCTTTGTCCGCTCCAGGTGGGAAACCGAGAGTACCGGCCCGGCGCGGCGCGTCTACTCGCTGGCCAAACCCGGGCGCGAACACCTGCGTGAGTGGGGCCAGCTCATGGAGCGGCTGGGCGGCGCTTTGCTGGCGTTTTCCCAGCAGGTTCGCGCAACGTTATAATCAATGACCATATGGCCACCGCAGCGAAGGACGTTCTGACGAAGTACGAGACTGTCATCGGTCTCGAAGTGCATGTGCAGTTGCTCACCAAGACCAAGATCTTTTGTGGCTGCCCCAACCGCTTCGGCTCTGAGCCCAACACCAACGTCTGCCCGGTCTGCCTGGGAATGCCCGGCGCACTTCCGGTTTTGAACGAGCAGGTGGTGGAATTCGCCGTCAAGGCCTCGCAGGCCCTGAACCTCAAGGTCAACGAGACGTCGATCTTCGCTCGCAAAAACTACTTCTACCCCGATCTGCCCAAGGGTTACCAGATCAGCCAGTTCGACAAGCCGCTCTCCGAGCATGGCTACATCGAGGTCACTACCGCCGAGGGCAAGCCGAAGCGCATCGGCATCACCCGCTTGCACCTGGAAGAGGATGCCGGCAAGTCGATGCATGAGGGCTTTGCCGACTCCGACACCAAGACCTACGTGGACCTGAACCGCACCGGCACGCCGCTGGCCGAAATCGTCTCCGAGCCCGAAATCAGCACCCCTGAGGAAGCTTACGAGTACCTGACCCGCCTCAAGGAGATCATCCTTTACACCGGCGTCAGCGACTGCAATATGGAAGAGGGATCGCTGCGCTGCGATGCCAACATCTCCATCCGTCCCCGCAGCCAGCAAGCCCTTGGCACCAAGGTCGAGGTGAAAAACGTAAACTCCTTCCGCTTCGTCAAACAGGCGCTCGAGTACGAGATCGAACGCCAGAGCGAGCTGCTCGAACAAGGCGGCCAGATCCAGCAGGAGACGCGCCTCTACAACCCCGGCGAGGGACGCACCTACACCATGCGCTCCAAGGAAAAAGCGCACGATTACCGCTACTTCCCCGAGCCTGACCTACTCCCACTGATTATCGATCAGGCCAAGCAGGAGGCGATTCGCAAGACTCTCCCGGAGCTTCCCGAGGCCAAGCGCCAGCGCATGATCGCCGAGTATGGATTGACCGAAGGCGATGCCGCCATGCTGACCGCGACCCAGGCACGCGCCGCCGCCTTTGAGACTGAAGCCAAGAAAGCCAAGTCCGCCAAGCGCCTCGCCAACATCGTCATCAGCGAACTGCAAGGCCGCCTCAAGGCTGCCGGACTCGAACTGGAAGACTCACCCGTGACCATGGCGGGCGCACGCCTCTCCGCCGACCTGCTGGAAGACGGCACCATCAGCTCCAAGATTCTCAAGGAGCTCTACGACCACGCCTTCGAGCAGAAGGTGGACTTCTCCGTCATCTACGAAAAAGAGAAGCCGCAGCAGATCACCGACAGCGCCGCAATCGAAAAGATGATCGACGAAGTCCTGGCCGCAAGCCCCAAACAAGTCGAGCAGTACCGCGCCGGAAAGACCACGATGATCGGCTTCTTCGTCGGCCAGGTGATGAAAGCCTCCAAAGGCAAAGCCAATCCCGCCGTGCTGAATGAATTGCTGGTGAAAAAGCTGGGGTAAGAGAATTTTTCGCGACGTTGCATGGACGGTTCACTGACGGTGTCCCACATCTGCCGCAGTTAGCAGATGTGGGACTGGACTGTTCCAAACGCTAACGGGGTGGAGATGACCGCATCGCACACAACTCGCACCTCGAAGCAAAAACCTGCTGACCAACACGACGGAGAACTACAGCTACGATGCGATCTATGAGCTGACCAAGGTGGTGCAGGGAGCCAACACAGCGGCGAGCTACACCTATGACCCGGTGGGCAACCGGCTGTCGTCGCTGATTGGCCAGTATTCGTTTAACAACTCGAACGAGCTGACAGCGGTTGGCGCAAATAGCTATTCATACGACGATAACGGCAACATGCTATCGAAGACGACGGCAGCGGGCACATCGACTTACACCTGGGATTTTGAAATCCAACTTTCCAGCCGGCTAGCGGGTAGCCCTCTGTCTGGGCTAATTGGGGCTCTCCAAAAGGTCGTGGGTTCCATTGGGGGGATCTCCTTGACAAGCTCGGCGGCCTAAGTAATCTGCTTGGAAGTATCAATAGCGCCCTTAAAGCCGAGGAGATTGATTGTGGCAGCAACTAGTAATCTTAGTTCATATTGGGTTGTTTATGTCTTGGGCGCCTGGTTTTCCTTCGACGCGGTAAGGAGCATCGCCAGAGGCACCACACGTGGCATTAAGACCGGAGGAGTCTATGCTCGAGGCGAGAACCCCGGTATGTTCTGGTTTATCGTTGTTTTTAAAGGCAGGTGGCCCAGGTCTGGAAAGAAACAATGACTGACGGTGCCCCACATCTGCCGCCGTTAGCAGATGTGGGACTCTGCGATCGAATGTGTTCACTGGTCCATCAGTGATACTCTCTGGTCCATGGCTGACGGGCTGAGGCGCTATCAACAGTCAAAGCAGTCCCATTTCGTGACGTTCAGTTGTTACCGTAGACAGCTGCGTTTGCGAGACGACTTGATCCGCGACATTTTTGTCGAGTCCTTGGAACGGACGCGACGAAGTTACCGTTTCCGGGTATACGGGTATGTGGTGATGCCGGAACATGTGCACCTGCTGGTTTCTGAACCTGAAGTAGAGGTCCTGGCGAAAGCTATTCAGGCTTTGAAGGTTGCGGTCGCACGCCGGGCACTGCACTATCAAAGAGAAGAGTGCACCACTTTTTGGCAGAAGCGCTACTACGACCACAACGTGCGCACGGACCAAAGCTTCGTGGAGAAGCTACGCTACATCCATCGCAATCCGGTAAAACGCGGACTGGTGCAAAGTCCCGAAAATTGGAGGTGGAGCAGTTTCCGGCATTACGTCACGGCCGAAACCGGAGCGGTGGAGATCGAATCGCAATGGACCGCTGACCGGCGGAATGGAAGAATTGTCAGAGCATTACAAATTTCAAACCAGTGAGTCGGAATCAAAAACCCACATCTGCTAACCACGGCAGATGTGGGGCACCAACTCATCGTGACCAGCACATCGTGACAACCAATTCTCCTCTGATAAACTTGAAGTTTCTACGTTGAGGAAATTTCTGTCTTATGCCGCACGAACTGCCGAAGGCTTACGATCCCGCTGAGATTGAACAGCGCTGGGCCGAGTACTGGGTCCGCGAAAATCTCTTCCACACCGAAGCGCCCAACGATAGCGCCAACGTCTTTACCGTGCTGCTGCCGCCGCCCAACGTCACCGGCCGCCTGCACATGGGACACATGCTCAACCACACCGAGATTGACATTCTCGTCCGCTGGCAGCGCATGTTGGGCAAGGATTCGATGTGGCTGCCGGGAACCGACCACGCCGGAATCGCCACCCAGATGATGGTGGAAAGGCAGTTGGCCAGCGAGGGCAAGAAGCGTCAGGACCTGGGCCGCGAAGCTTTCCTCGAACGCGTCTGGCAGTGGAAGGAACAGTACGGCGGCTACATTCTGGAGCAGATGAAGCGGCTCGGCGATTCGGTCGATTGGTCGCGCGAATTCTTCACCATGGACGAGCACCTGTCCCGCGCCGTCCGCGAAGCCTTCGTGCGCTTCTGGGAAGAAGACCTCATCTATCGCGGAACTTACATCGTGAACTGGTGTCCGCGCTGCTTGACCGCACTCAGCGATCTCGAAGTCGTTCACGAGGAAACCCAGGGCAAGCTGTGGGAGATTCGTTATCCCGTGGTCGGCCTACCCGGCGAATCCATCGTCGTCGCCACCACGCGTCCGGAGACCATGCTGGGCGATACCGCCGTGGCCGTCAATCCGCGCGACGAACGCTACGAGCACCTGCACGGCATGAAGGTGAAGTTGCCGTTGGTGGGCCGCGAGATTCCCGTCATTTTCGACGAACTGGCGCAGCCCGAGTTCGGCACCGGAGCCGTCAAGGTCACGCCCGCCCACGATCCCAACGACTTCGAAGCCGGCAAACGCCACGGACTCGAAGAGCTCGTGGTCATGGACGAGACCGCGCACATGAATGAAAACGCCGGCATTTACAAAGGTCTGGAGCGTTCCACGGCGCGCGAGCGCGTGGTCGCCGACCTGGAAGCCAGCGGTGCGCTGGTCAGCGTGAAGGACTACCTGGTTCCGCTCGGCAAGTGCGACCGCTGCAAAACCGCGGTCGAACCGCGTATCTCGACCCAGTGGTTCCTCGCCGTCAACAAAAAGACCAAGGATGGACGCCCATCGCTGGCGCAGGTTGCACGCGACGTGGTGGAGGACGGACGAGTCAAGTTCACGCCTGAAAACTACAAGGCGATTTACCTGCAGTGGATGGAAAATATCCATGACTGGTGCATCTCGCGTCAGCTCTGGTGGGGCCATCGGATTCCGGCCTGGCATTGCGCGGACTGCAATGGCATCACCGTCGAGCGCACCAATCCAACCAAGTGCGCGCATTGCGGCAGTACGAAGATTGAGCAGGATACAGACGTGCTGGACACCTGGTTCAGCTCCGGTCTGCTTCCGTTCTCGGCTCTCGGCTGGCCGGAGAAGACGCCGGATTGCGATGCCTTCTATCCGACCTCGACCCTGGTCACCGGCTTTGACATTCTCTTCTTCTGGGTCGCCCGCATGATTATGCTGGGCTGCCACCTGATGGATGAGCAGAAGCCCGACAAGCGCGACATCGTTCCGTTTCGCGAGGTGTATATCCACGCCCTGGTGCGCGACGCCGACCGCCAGAAGATGTCCAAGACCAAGGGCAACGTCGTCGATCCCATCGGCGTCATCGAGCGCTTCGGCACCGACGCGGCGCGCTTCACCCTGGCCGCCATGGCCGCGCCCGGAACCGACATTGCCTTCAGCGAAAGCCGCACGGAAAGTTATCGCGCCTTCGCCAATAAGATCTGGAATGCCGCCCGCTTCCTTTTCATGAACGTGGATCGCGCGGCCGAGGAGAACATCTGGTCGCTCAGCGAATTTGCCGCCGAAGCCAATCCGAAGGATGCCCTCGGGCTGAAGGGCTTCGCCGCCGCAACCCTCGAAGACCGCTGGATTCTCTCGCGCTTCAATCGCGTCTCGGGCGAGGTCTCCGCGGCGCTCGGTGAGTATCGCTTCCACGAGGCCGCGCACGTCGTCTACCACTTTTTCTGGGGCGAGTATTGCGACTGGTATGTCGAGTTGCTCAAGGCGCGTCTGCTCTCGCCGGATCGCGAGGAAGCTCGCGCGGCCTTTGCCAACGTGGTGCGAGTCTTCGAGGGCGCGCTGCGCCTGCTCGCCCCGTTCATGCCGTTCATCACCGAGGAGATCTGGAGCGCGATTTACGACGGCAAAACGCCGCTGAAATCGATCGCCTTGGCCGCCTATCCTGAGACCGACGCGGCGCAACTGAACCCCGATGCCGAGCGCGACATGGCCATTCTGCAGGACCTGATTGTTGCCGTGCGCAACATTCGCGCCGAGTTGAAGGTCCCCCCAAAAGAGGCGCTTCCCATCCAGATCTTCACCAATTGCGAGGTCCGCTCGATCATCGAAAACAACACCGCCGCACTCGAGCGATTGGCCAATGTTTCCACATTGACATTTGTCGATGAGTCTCTGGCCAAGGCCACCAACTCGCGCGCCACCGCACGCTTTGAAGTGCGTCTGGTCTACGAGCAGAAGATCGATGTGGCCGCTGAAATCGCACGGGTGACCAAGGAACTGGAAAAACTGGAAGCCGAATATCAGCGCAACAGCCACCAACTCGGCAACGAGAACTTCCTCGCCAAAGCCCCGGCCAAGGTCGTGGAAGGCTTGAAGACCCGCCGGGTCGAACTGGAATCGTTGATTGCGAAAGCCAAAGCGCGGCTCGCCGAACTAGCCGGCAAATAGGACGGAAGGAAATGGATATGAACTGGAACAGCCGTAGGATCACCGCCATTCTATCGAACGCCTTGATAGAGGATCAGGCCACCCGCGACGCGACCACTTTGGCGACCATTGAACCGCAGCAGAAAGCGATGGCAACCATCCTGGCCAAAGAGGATTGCGTGTTGGCCGGCATCGGAGCGGTGCAGCGCATCTTTGAAATCTTCGCCGAGTTGGAGGGCGAGTCGCGCGCCTATCCCGAGGTGAGCATTCCGCAGGAGATCTTTGACGGCGTGCGTCTGCACAAGGGCGAATCCATCGCTTCCATCCGGCACAATGCGCGCGTTTTGCTAAGCTGCGAGCGGCTGATTCTGAATCTTTTGCAGCACCTCAGCGGCATTGCCACCATGGCCCAAAAATACGCGAATGCCATTGAAGGCACTGGGGCCAAAATTCTCGATACCCGCAAGACCGTGCCCGGCCTGCGCCTGCTGGAGAAGTACGCGGTCCGCTGCGGCGGCGGCTTCAACCATCGTCTCGATCTGTCCGACGGAATCCTGGTCAAGAACAATCACATCGATCTTGCAGGCGGCGTGTGCATTGCCATTGAGCGTGCCCTGGCAAATCGGAAAGGCGAGCAACCGGTGGAGGTGGAAGTGCGCAACATGGCTGAATTGGAAAGTGCCCTGGCGTGCGGTGCGGAGTCCATTCTGCTGGATAACATGACCCCGGCGCAGACCCGCGTGGCGGTTACGCGAATTCGTCAGGAGTCCCCCGCCATGAAGATCGAGTCTTCCGGTGGAATCACCCTCGACAATGTGCGGCAGTACGCCGAAGCCGGAGTAGACTTTATCTCCGTCGGCGCGCTCACGCACTCGGCCCGTGCCGTCGATTTAAGCATGAGAATCGAGCCCGCCTGATCCGGTTTCTTTGGAGGCCTAACAAAGCAACGGGCGCGGAATCATCCGCGCCCTGTTCTTTTGCAGCTCCGCTTGCAACTTCAGCCCAGGTTAATCGGGACGGGCCAGCTCGCGCACAATCGCCTTCACCAGCAAACGTTTGAAGCGGTCAAATACCCGGTCAACCGCCTGGCTTACGCGCTCGGCTTCGTCCGGTCCCAGCGACGGTTCGGGAGAAGAAGAAATTTCCGCCACATGCATCTCCGGCTGAGGCTGAACCGGCTCCGGTGCCTCCAACGTGGACATGGCCTCCGGAACAATCTGCTCAACTTCTGCTTGCTCCGGAGCAGCCTCAACTTGCTCTGGAATAACCTCAACCTCGTGAGGCTCGATCTCGGCGGCCTGGGCAGTCTCTGCAAGTTGCGCAGCCGCGGCGATCTCCGGTTCCGGCGCGGCCTCCAGCAACTCCGGAGCGGAGTACACGGCTTCCAGTGTGGCTGGCTCTGTCTCGGAAGTCGCGGCCTCTGGAACAATCTGCCGAACCTCTGCTTGCTCCGGAGCAGCCTCAACTTGCTCTGGAATGGCCTCAACCTCGCGAGGCTCGATCTCGTGGGGCTGGGCAATCTCGGGCGCGGTCTCCGCAATTTGCGCAGCCGCGGCGATCTCCGGTTCCGGCGCGGCCTCCAGCAACTCCGGAGCGGAGTACCCGGCTTCCACTGTGGCAGGCTGCGTCTCGAAAGGCGCGGCCTCCGGAACAATCGGCTGAACCTCTGCTTGCTCCGGAGCAGCCTCAACTTGCTCTGGAATGGCCTCAACCTCGTGAGGCTCGATCTCGGCGGCCTGGGCAGTCTCGGGCGCAGTCTCCGCAATTTGCGCAGCCGCGGCGATCTCCGGTTCCGGCGCATATTCGACTTCCAGCAGGTTCGTTTCCTCCAGCGCGTCCTCCAACAGCGGGTCGCGTTCGGAAATCATTTCGATCGCCCGCATCGGCTCCGCTTCATCCAGCTTCGCTTCCATCAGCCGATGCGGATCGGTCTCTGGGACGGTGAATTCCGGCTGGCGGTCATCGTTTAAGGGCTCGATTTCGAAATCCGGCGCGAAGACGCCAGGATGATCGTTTGCAGACTCGGCGATGTTCGAAGGCAGAACCTCCGCGCTCTCAGGAGGCGAAGCAGAGAAATCATCCAGAGGTATCGGCTCGTCCGAATTGAAAAGTGCTTCGAATGCCAGCCTGCGGGCTTCTTCTTCCTGGGAGAGCTGCCCTGCGGACGGCCCCGGAGCGGCCTCAGAATGGGCGGAAGCAATCTCCGGGGCGGACGCCTCCAGAGGTTCGACCGACTCCGTGCTGACTACCGATGCCATGCTCGAGGCAGCTTCCCGCACCTCCAGCAAGGGATCAAGAACCGGAATGTCCATGCCGGACGCCGACTCTCGCGGCGCACCCGAACCAGAGAGAATCTCCTCTGGAGCGATGGCAGAGTCCGGCATGACGACCTCGGGTTCGGGACCAGCCATCTCCGCGGCCGACGCCAATGGCTCTTCTGCGGTAGATCCTCGCGGGTTCAGCTCGGAAGAATAAGCGGACGGCTCCGGCTCCAGATTAAATTCTGTGAAAGACGACGTGCCCCCCTCTGTCGGGTAACGCGATGTCGAAGGCAAAAGATCATCGAGAACAGAGGCACTGAAGGGCGAGGATTTCGCGTCCGGATTGAACTTCAGACTCTCCGCTCCGTTCGAATCCACACCTGAGGGAATCGGCGCGTCAGCATAAACACTTGGCTCCTGGGGAGACCACAGTGTTTTTTCGGCGGCATCGGAACTACTGGAGGCATCGGGTGGACCATAGGAGAACAGCGGTTCGTCCGCCGCCTCCTCTCGTAGCGCTTCTACACGCTCCGGAGTTGCAGCCGGATCGGCAGCGGAGATCACGCCCGCAGCCGCGCTGCCCTCCAGCGGATGGGCGTCTGGATTCAGGCTGTCCACGGGCAAATGGGGTGCTTCGGTTCCAATCAGGCTGCGCACCGCGGAAACCAGTTCGGCGGCGGCAAACGGCTTCACTATGACTGCGTTCGAGTGAACATGCTCGCCATCCTCGGGACGATACGGCTCCAGCTTGCCTACCGTCAGGATGACCGGAAGCGCCGCCGTGGCGGCACTGGCGCGCAGACGCTCGCAGATCTCCAGCCCCGTGTACCCAGGCATGAAAATGTCCAGGATGGCGATGTCCGGCGCATGCTCGGCAATTTTTCGCAGTGCCTCTAAACCGTTGCTGACCGTCAGTACGTCATAGCCTGCATCAGCAAGAATCTTTTTGCCCATATTCTGGGCGGGGACGCTGTCGTCGGCAAGCAATACGTGGAGAGGCATTGTGATCCTGGTAAGAATGGAGTTTGGGGTGAACTTGTGCCAAGGTAGCGCGTTCCCATGGCAAGGTCAATGGAGGGGAGCTTCTTCAGTGAACTGAAGAGCAGAAAAAGGCCCACCCGAAGGTAATGCCGAGTGGGCCAGCTTCCGTTTCCAGATCAAATCAGAGCGGAATTGGAACATGGAAATGGTGTTTCTTCTTTTTCTTGCGGCTGGACGAAGCATCCTTGGCGTCGTCTTTGGCGGTACTCGTGGACGACGAACTGGAAGCGGCATCGGTCGATGAGTCCGACGTGCTCTCATTGAGTTGCGAAGGTGCTGGCGCGGGCAGGTCGTTCGCACTCACCGCCGGGTCCGCCGAGTGCGGGGCCGGCTGATTCTCCAGGACCTTACCGCCCGCGTTCACCGCCTCCACCGCGACTTTGCCTGTACCGTTCTTGGCGTCTATCTCGGTCTTCACCATCGAATTGATCTCGCGCGTCAGCGCCGGTGCATCCGTTTCCTTCGGATCGACCAGCGAGGGTGAGCCAACCCTGACCGCGGCGCTCAGGTCCGGACGCTTGGACATGTTATTCACAAAGCGCTCGTAATGAGTGACCGCCGTACGGCTCGCCAGCTCCTTCTTGTTCTGGGCGATCGCTCCCGGCGTAGGCGTTGGCACCGGGTGGTCAATGGCGGCAAGGCGGCGGCGGGCTTCCTGATACCGCGGCATCGCCGGATATCGCGTCACAATTCGGCTGTAAGCCTCGGCCGCATGGTCGAGGTAGTCCTTGGTCAGGCGCTGCTTCAATGCGTCCGGAATGTTGGCGGCACGGGTGCGATCCGCCTGCTGCTCATAAGCTTGGCCGAGAATGAACAGCGCTTCATCGGAGCGGCTATACAACGGATAGGTGTCGGTAAGCGTCTTGGCCCGCGCAATCGATGCCAGATAAGACTGGCGCAGGAAGTAGAAGTGCGCGATGCGGAACTCACGCTCCGCCAGCACCTCTTGTACCTCCAGCAGACGCTGGCGGGCGGTATCGGCCAGCTTGCTGTCCGGATATTGCAGCAGCAACTGGCGGTATTCGTCCTGGGCACGGCGGGCGTGCATGTAATCGCGGTCCGGCTTCTCCATCTGGCGATAGTGAATATCGGCAATCTTCAATTGCGCTTCCGCCGCTTCCGGCATGTTGGGGAAGAACGTGATGAAGTCGCGGAACTCGGTCTCGGCCTGGGTCAGCGCCGCCGAGGTGCCTTCCTGATACCAGGCTTCGCCCACCGTCAACTTGGCGCGGGCCACGAACTCAGAGTCCGGATATGTGTTGATGAGGGTTTGCAGGGTGAGGCGCGCCGTGTCATATTTGCGCTCTTTCATCGCCTGCATGGCACGGTCGAAGAGTATCTTATCCGGCTGCTTGGAGTTGATCTGAGCCAGCGGGTTGGCGGCCTTCTTATTACTGCAAGCCACACCGGCCAGCAAACTTGTAGCCAGCAGCAAAGCGATGAAAACGCGACGAAACATGCCGGACATTCCTCGGTAGAACCTGAATCAGCGGTTAGGCCTTCTGCAACGTGGCCGAGCGGGCGGCCTGCAAAAGTTGTTGAACATTGTGGCCGGGGTCACCACGGCCAAAGATGGCGTTGCCGGCGACCAGAATTTCGGCTCCAGCTTGTACCACTGCGTCTATGGTATCAAGTGCGATGCCGCCATCCACCTCAATACGGAAGCCAAGATGGCGTTGCGCACGCAATTCCGCAAGATGGCGAATCTTTCCCAGCGTCCGGGGAATAAACTTCTGCCCTCCGAAGCCGGGATTCACCGACATCACCAGCACATAATCCACTACGTCCAGAATGTCGGTCAGGGTTGCCACCGGCGTTGCCGGATTGATGACCACTCCGGCCAGCGCACCACGCGAGCGGATGTGTTCCACCACCCGGTCCAGATGCACGCAGGCTTCCTGATGCACGCTGATCCAGTTCGCTCCGGCATCCACGAACGCCGGAATGTACTTGTCCGCGTTTTCGATCATCAGATGAACGTCCAGCGGCACCTGCACGTGTTTGCGCAAGGCCGCCACCACCGGCGGTCCAATCGTGATGTTGGGCACGAAGTGGCCATCCATCACGTCCACATGGAGCAGGGTCGCACCCGCTTCCAGCACGGGCTGTAGCTGCTCGGCAAGGCGGGCAAAATCGGCGGACAGAATAGATGGCGCAAGCTCGATCAAGCGGCTCTCTCGTAAGGATTTGCTGTGGAAATTTTATCACGCGAGCGGCTGCCGCTCCGAGGCGATATTGTCCGCTGGCGCAGTTCGCCGGATTTCCCCGCTCAATCGGCGGCGTGGTACGCTGCTCAAATGGGGTTGGTCGAAGCCGAACATCTCACGAAGATTTATGACACAACGGACGCCTATGGGCGCAGCACCGGCCAGGGCCTGTGCGCGGTCGATGACGTCTCCTTCACCATTGAGCCGGGTGAGACCCTCGGCCTGGTCGGCGAGTCCGGCTGCGGCAAGAGCACCCTGGGACGGATGCTGTTGCGCCTCATCGAGCCCACCAGCGGAATCGTGCGCTTTGATGGCAGCGAGATCACCTCGCTCGGCGCCCGCGCACTGCGCGAAACCCGGCGCGAGATGCAGATCATCTTCCAGGACCCCTTCGGCTCGCTCGACCCGCGCCTCACCGTCGAGGAAATCGTCACCGAGCCATTGGCCATCCACGAAGAGCTCGGCAAACCTATCCTTCGCCAGCACGCCGCCGAGCTGATGGGTGCCGTCGGTATGGAGGTCAGCGCCCTGGGCCGCTATCCCCACGAGTTCAGCGGCGGCCAGCGCCAGCGCATCGGAATCGCCCGCGCCCTCGCCCTGCGTCCCCGCTTCATCGTCGCCGACGAGGCCGTCAGCGCCCTCGATGTCAGCGTCGCCGCGCAAATCGTAAACCTGCTCAAGAAATTGCAAAAAGAGTTCGGCCTGACCTACCTGTTCATCTCCCACTCCATGCCCGTGGTCCGCTACCTCTCCACCCGCATCGCCGTCATGCGCCAAGGCAAAATCGTCGAGATCGGCGATGCCGAGCAAATCACCAGCGCCCCAAAGCACGAATACACCCAGGAACTGCTAAGAGCTGTCGAGGAATAACCCCTCAGATTTCTGGTCGCGGATTAGTTCCGAGTTACCTTGGGTCGGCCGCGCACGGTACCTCATCGGGCGCGGGTGGGACCGGTGACCCCGGCAGCGCCTCACGAAAAGCGGTCATGCTTCCTGCACGATCCTGGCTCCCGTGCCAACGAGTAAACGAATCCCTGACAACGCTCCACAGCGACCCTCGATTTTGAGCAATGAGCTTCAGCCATTGCCAAGCATCCTTTTGCGGGAAAAAGATTCCGCGAAAGAAGAACCTGGACGCCAGATGGCTGATTTTGTAAGCCGCCGGTTCGTTCGCGATTGAATCCAGCGCTCTCGCGGTTGCCGCGGGACTGTACGAGTTCGTCCATGCATATCGCACCTCGACCTGCACCTCCGGTATGGTGATTTGCAGAGGTGTGTGCGCCATCTGAAATGGGGCAAACTCAAGCCAGTGTTTCGACCGCGTCAGCCGTCCTTCGCTTTCCAGGCGGTCGTACAGAGGCGTCGCGGGGAAGGGAGTAATTTGCCCGAAAACAGGCAGAACTGGCGGCCACTCGCGGATCTGGGCCAGGGTGCGCTCGGCTACCCCGGGGGTATCGTGATCCAGTCCGAAGATGAACGACGTAATCGCATAGACGTGGCGCCGTGCCAGTGCCTGGAGTACGCCCGTATATTCCTCCGGCTTATTGAAACCCTTGTTGACGCTGGCCAGATTGGCTGGATCGAGCGACTCCATGCCGATAAAGATCCACCTTCCGCCTGAGGCCGCGATCAGATCCAGCAGTTCCTCGTCCCGCAACAGGTTGGCGCTGATCTGCCCCACCCACGAAAGCTCGGCCCCAGCGGCAATGATGTCGCGCAGAAGGGACTTGGTGCGCTTCACGTTGATCGCGAAATTGTCATCGACGAAGAAGACAGCGACCTGGCCCTTGGTGTTGCGGGCGCGCTGCTTGAGTCTGAGCATCTCTTCGACGACGCTCTGGTTCGATCGGAAGCGGATGGTATCGCCAAAGAATCCAGTGACCGTGCAGAATTCGCATCCATAGGGACATCCGCGTCCTGACTCGATGGGAATAATGTGAAAGGTCTCCCATGGAAATCCCATGCGGTGCATGATCGGACGCACAAAGGCAGGAATCCGGTTGAACTGCTGCAGGTCGAGTGATTCCCAGGGCACCGCCGGGTAATCCTGCAACGCCGGCTTACGATCCTCCCCGGAGGCGTCGGTCGCAGTGTAGATCTCCTTGAGTTGGCCCCGAGCCGCATCCTCCACGATCCGCGGCCAGGTTTCATCCGCCTCGCCCAAGGCCAGTGCGTCTGCATGACGCGCTCCGCCGCTACGCCCGAGCGCTTCATCGGGAACTTCTGTTACATGCGGCCCGCCCATGACGACTGGAATACCGGCGGCACGAATCGAATCCGCCACGCGGTACGCTTTGGCGATCATGCGGGTCATGGCTCCGATCCCGACCAGTCCAATCCCTTCAGAGACAGCGAACTCGACCAGTTCGGCGTCGCTCATCGGCCGGGTGTTGCCATCGATCAGAACCACCTCATGGCCAACGGGCGTGAGCGCCTGCAGCAGAAACATCCAGAGGTGCGGCATGAAATTCTGCGTGATGCCGTTGTCGGGGTTGTATAGAAGGATTTTCAGTTTGCCGGCCTCGGACGCCAACGTGATCCTGGCGACTCTTCTCTTCCGGCAAGTTGTCCGCCACCAGCAAAATGAGCTGAGAGCTGTCCGGACGGGAGTGACGGTAGACCCCTAGCTTATCATTGGTCGGCCTGGCCCAGGCAGTTCATTGTGACCTGCAAGCTCCGGCCAGTGTTCCGCCTCCGGGCTCACTGCCCTACTTCTTCCCGTCCTTCTGCAGCTCCCGGTACACATCGCTCTTGCTGATTCCCATCTCCTTGGCTACCCGCTTCATCGCCTCTTTTTCGTCGATCTCCTCGGCCTTCATCAGCTCGCGGACCCGGGTGCGGGCGTTCTTCTGCTTCACTGCCGGGAGGCCGTGTTGTTCCTCGGCGCGGGCTACCAGCAAGGTGATCTCTCCCCGCACCTCCACGCGCTTCTTGAATTCCTCGTAGGCCTCGGCGGCGGTGACGCGTAGAAACTCCTCGTACATTTTCGTAACCTCGCGAGCCACCACCACGCGGCGATGCGGGCCGAGTACGTCCACAATGTCTTCCAGCGTACCCAGCAGACGGTGCGGCGCCTCGTAAAAAATCTGCGTCCGTGCGGAGTGTTGAATCTCCTCCAGCAATTTGCGGCGCTGCCCAAGTTTCGAGGGCAGAAAGCCGTGGAAGACAAACGAGTCGGTCGGCAAGCCGCTCGCCACCAGCGCGCTCAGGAAGGCCGACGCCCCCGGAATCGGCACCACCGGAATCTTGTGCCGGATCGCCAGCGACACCAGCCGGAAGCCCGGATCGGAGACCCCCGGCATGCCCGCGTCGGTCACCAGGGCAATCGAGTGCCCCTGCTCCAGGTGCATGATCAGCTCTGCCGAGCGGGTCAGTTCGTTGTGCTGGTGGTAGCTGATGGTGCGGGTTTCAACCCCGTAATGATTGAGCAACTTAGCTGTCTGCCGCGTGTCCTCGCAGGCAATCAGATCGACTTCCTTCAGAATGCGCAACGCGCGCAGTGAAATGTCCTCCAGGTTGCCAATAGGCGTGCCCACCAGGTAAAGCGAGGAGTGGGTAGCGGATTGGTTTGCGGATTGAATCCCGGACATGCTTTGCCTCCCGAGCAACGGCCACACCAAAGGCGAAGTGTACCAGAGCCAAAAGCCGCAAAATTGACCGCATCCTCCGGAGGAACCTAGAATCAAAGTAGTGAACGTGGAAATAGAACGCCGCGCCACCCCTGCGCGGCGGGAAACAACCCGAAGGAACCATGCCTTTATACGAATACAAATGCCGTGCCTGCGCTCATCGCTTTGAGCGCATCGTAAAGTTCTCTGACGCTCCGCTGACGGCCTGCCCGCAGTGCGGCCGGGATGAAGTCCAACAGCTGATCTCCGCCCCAGCCGTGCAATTCAAAGGCTCTGGCTGGTATGTGACCGATTACGCCCGCAAGAATGCGACACCTGCCTCGTCTGGGTCCGCAAAGTCGGAGGGCAACCGGGAGACCGTTTCGGCCAGCAAGGACAATGGCAACGGCAATGGAAGTTCCGGCGCGTCCGCTTCCACCAGCTCTGATAAAGCTTCAGGCAACGGGGCCAGCGCCTCGCATAGCAATTCCGGCGGCAGCGCAAACAGCGGCAGCGCCACGCCCAGCACCAGCAAGTAACTTTAGCAAGCAAGCCCCGCGGTTCTGCCCGCATTCACCGTGCGGGCCCGGGACGCTCACCTCCAACTCAGGCGGCCTGTTGCGGCGGCTTCTTGGGAACCTTCACGCCTGCCCTGCGCGCCTCCGACAGTCCGATGGCGATGGCCTGCTTCGGGTTGTGAACCGTCTTGCCGCTGCCCCCGCTCTTGAGCTTGCCTTGCTTCATCTCCTTCATCTCTTCTGCCACATACTCGCTCGCCTCGGGACTGTACTTGCGCCGCGCGCTCGGCTTCTTGGTTTTGGCAGATGTCGAACCCTGGCTGGTCCTCCGCGCTGCTGTCCGCTTGGTTTTGCCTTTTGTAGTCGCCATGTGGGTCTAGCCTCCCTGCCTGTGTGAGACGCGCCGCAGGGCGATTCAAGTTGCGCGGCCTGTTGTATGAATCGTTATTATCTGTTGCAACATCTATTGATGTAGAAGCCGCGGAACGCGCGGCTAGGAGAGACCCATGATCACACTACGGCCCGCCAGCCAGCGCGGACACTTCGAGCACGGATGGCTCAACACCTATCACACCTTTTCCTTCGCGGACTACCACGACCCGAAGCACGTTCATTTCCGGGCGCTGCGGGTCATCAACGAAGATGTGATCGCCGCCGGACGCGGCTTTGGAATGCATCCGCACGAGAACATGGAGATCATCACCTACGTCCTGAGCGGTTCGCTCGAGCATCGCGACAGCCTCGGAACCGGCGAGGTCATCCGCCCCGGGGACGGTCAGCGCATGAGCGCCGGGACGGGGATCATGCATAGCGAGTTCAACCCCTCGCCAACCGAGCCCGTGCACCTGCTGCAGATCTGGATTTTCCCCGACAAGGACAAGCAGAATGTCACGCCAAGTTACGAGCAGAAGCCGTTTCCCGATGAAGAGAAGCGCAAGCAGTGGCGTCTCATCGCGTCGCCTGCCGGAGAGCAAGGCTCGGTGAAAATTCACGCCGACGCCAAACTCCTGGTGACCAAACTGGCTCCCGGCGAGAGTCTGCCGATCTCCCTGACCGAAGGCCGTTACGGCTGGCTGCAGATGGCAAAGGGCTCGGCGGTCCTCAAGGGCGCACAGAACGCAGTCCAACTCCATCAGGGCGATGGTGCTGGCGTCTCGAATGAAACCAGTCTCACGCTGGAAGCCACGGACGAAGCCGAGGTGCTGCTGTTTGATCTGGCTTAAACCGGTCTCGCCGCAGCAGACCAGCGTGCCAGTGTTCGGCTTAGGCTCTGCTCGCGCTGCGCCTCTGCAGCGGCAATGACAGGGCCTCTTGGCTAGATGGTTTTTTCGGTCACAGGTTCGACGACTGTCCACCATTTAAGAAATGAGCCGGAATGTTTCGCACCCAAAAAACAACGCCCTGAGTCTCCTCAAGGCGTTTGCATTCCCACCCGCGATCTGGCTACGCGAGTTGCGTCGCCGCTTCCGGCGCGGATTCGGCCTCTCTGTGATGCACCTCGAAGGTCAGCTTGCCGTCCTTTGAATCCACCACAACGTGATCGCCGTGCAGTACCTCTCCATCCAGAATCTTCATTGCCAGCGGGTCCTGAATCAGGCGCTGAATCGCCCGTTTCAACGGACGCGCTCCGTAGGCCGGATCGTAGCCACTGGTGAACAGCGTGTGCTTGGCGGCTTCGGTGAGTTCGAGCGTAATCTTCCGGTCGACCAGCAGGTCCCGCAAATCCTGCAGCCGCAAATCGACAATCTTCGTAAGCTGCTCGGTTCCCAGCGGACGGAAGACCACGATGTCGTCCACGCGATTGAGGAACTCCGGCTTGAAGTGCCCGCGCAGCGCAGTCAGCACCTGCTCGCTCGCCCGGGCAAAGCGCTCCGGCGAACTCAGGTCTCCAGAGAGCGACAGCGATCCGATGTTCGAGGTCATGATCAGGATCGTGTTTTTGAAATCTACCACCCGCCCCTTGCCGTCGGTCAATCGGCCATCGTCCATGATCTGCAAAAAGACGTTGAACACATCCGGATGTGCCTTCTCGATCTCATCAAAGAGCAGCACCGAGTACGGACGGCGGCGCACTGCTTCCGTGAGCTGTCCGCCTTCCTCGTACCCCACATATCCCGGAGGCGCGCCAATCAGCCGCGAAACCGAGTGCTTCTCCATATATTCACTCATGTCGATGCGCACCATGGCGTGCTCATCGTCGAACAGAAACTCCGCCAGCGCCTTGGCCAGCTCGGTCTTGCCCACGCCCGTCGGGCCAAGGAAGATGAACGAGCCGATGGGACGCCGTGGATCGCTCAATCCGGCGCGCGAACGCCGGATCGCATTGGAGACCTTCTCCAGCGCTTCGTCCTGCCCAATCACCCTCTGCTGCAGACGCGACTCCATCTGCACCAGTTTTTTCACCTCGCCTTCCAGCATCTTTGAGACCGGAATCCCCGTCCAACGGCTGACAATACGGGCCACGTCTTCTTCGTCCACCTCTTCCTTCAACATGCGCCCATGATTGCCTTCAGCCTTGGCCGTCAGCTCCGCCAGCTTGCGCTCCGCCTTGGGCAGTTCGTCATATTGCAGCCGCGAGGCGCGCTCGTATTCGCCACGCCGTGCCGCGTCCTGCTGCTGCAGCTTGAGCTGCTCAATGGTTTCCTTGAGCTTGCGGACCTCGGCGATGCTGTCTTTCTCTTCACGCCAGCGCGCCTTCAGCGCATTGGTCTGCTCGCGAATCTCCGCCAGCTCACGTTCGACCTTGGCCAGCCGTTCTTTGGAGTTCGCGTCGCTCTCCTTCTTCAGCGCCTGGCGCTCGATCTCCAGATTCGTGGCCTGACGCTGTAGCTGATCGATCTCCGTCGGCATCGAGTCAATCTGAATGCGTAGCGAAGCCGCCGCCTCATCGATCAGGTCAATCGCCTTGTCCGGCAAAAAGCGGTCGCTGATATAGCGATGCGACAACATTGCCGCCGCGATAATCGCCGAGTCCTTGATGCGCACCCCGTGGTGAACCTCATACTTCTCCTTGAGTCCGCGCAGAATCGCGATCGTGTCCTCGACCGAGGGTTCGCCGACATAGACAATCTGGAAGCGGCGTTCGAAGGCAGCATCTTTTTCGATGTACTTGCGGTACTCGTTCAGCGTAGTCGCGCCAATCGCGCGCAGCTCGCCACGAGCCAGCGCCGGTTTGAGCATGTTGCTGGCATCGATGGCGCCTTCGGCGGCGCCTGCCCCCACCAGCGTGTGCAGCTCGTCGATAAACAGAACGATCGTGCCCTCGCTCTCTTCAATCTCCTTGATCACGGCCTTGAGCCGGTCTTCGAATTCGCCGCGATACTTTGCACCGGCAACCATCGCGCCCAGATCGAGCGAGACCACCCGCTTGTTCTTGAGCTGCTCGGGCACATCTCCCTGCACAATGCGCTGCGCCAAACCCTCGACGATCGCCGTCTTACCGACGCCCGGCTCGCCGATCAACACGGGATTGTTCTTGGTGCGACGCGATAGAACCTGGATCGTGCGCCGGATCTCTTCGTCGCGCCCAATCACCGGATCGAGCTTGCCCCGCCGCGCCAGCTCCGTCAGATCGCGCGCGTAACGCTCCAGCGCCTGGTACTTCGACTCGGGATTCTGATCGGTCACCGTCTGGGTGCCGCGCACCGCCGCCAGCGCCTTCAGCAGCGTGTCTTTCGATACCCCCAGCCCGCTCAGCAGTTGCTGTGCCGGATCGCGTTTCAGTCCAATCAGCCCAAGCAACAGATGTTCAGTGGAAACATACTCATCCTTGAAGTCCGCCGCTACCTTGAATGCAAGGTCCAGCAGCTCCGAAGTCGTATCCGCCAGATGCGGTTGCGCCGCCGCGTGGGCGAGCTTCGGAAGCCCGGCGATTTCGCGCCCCACCTGCGTCTGCAACGCCGCCGTCTGCACCCCGGCGCGGCCCAGCAAGGGCACCACAATGCCCTCGCGATCTTCCAGCAACGCGGCCAGCAAATGCAGCGGGAGAACTTCGGGATTGCCATTTTCAGCCGCTAACTCGCTGGAACGCTGCATCGCCTCCTGCGCCTTGACGGTCAACCGATCCCAACGGATTGCCATAATTGCTCCTTACGCCGCCGCCCGGCAACTCTATCGCTGAGCCAATTCGCGGCGGATACATTCTAGTCCGATACTTGAAAGGGGAGCTGGAGGATTCCACGAATCCGTCCGCTCCCCTAATGCGGATGCCGGCGGGCGCTTTCGCACCGCGGCATCCCGATTGTCATTACGCCGCTTTCTTTTCAGAGAGCTCGGGCTTTACCTCCACCTTGATTTGCTTCGGGCGAGCCTCGGCGCGTTTGCCCAGGGTGATGGTCAGCACGCCCTTGGCGTAGCCCGCCTTCACATCTTCCGGATTCACCGAGCTCGGCAGGGTGAAGCTTCGCGAGAAGCTCCCATAGCTCCGCTCGATGCGGTGGTAGTTCTCTTCCTTGGTTTCGCTCTCCATCTTGCGCTCGCCGCGGACCGTCAACAGATTATTTTCGAGGTGAATATCAATGTCTTTCTCATCGATTCCCGGAACTTCCATCTTCAGACGGATGCTCTTCTCGTCCTCATAGACATCCACCGGCGGAACGAAAGCGCCCGCCGTCAGCGACTCTTGGCCGCCAAGAAGATTAAACGGCTGCTCGCTGAACATACGGGTGATACGGTCCTCAAGATTGGCAAGCTCGCGGAAGGGGTCCGAACGGGTCAATCCAAACGGGTTCCAACGTGTTAATCCGGTCATGGTCTTATCCTCCTTCGTTTTCTCAAGTTTCAGTGGCTGCCGTCGATGGCGCCACCCAGTCTGGTTAATGTGTTACTACACGAGAATCATGTAATATGAGCGCAAGCTTGTCAAGTTATTTTATTGCGCTTCGCTCTGTCAGGAGAGAATCCTAAGCTGCTTTAAGTGAAACACCCAGAAAACATACTGCCGCGCCGAGACAGCCGCCCATCTGCTCCCGAACCAAAAAAGGGCTCGGATGGACGGTTGGATTTTTCCCTTTGTTCTGGGGATGCCCGCACAAACCCGTTAGGATGAACTCATGCCATGCAAGATGATCAATCTCGAGGAAGGCCACCCCACCGTCAACGTCGGACTGTTGCGGCTGGACCGCGCCCTGGCTGCCGCGCGTGCGGAAGGCGTGCCGGTCCTCAAGCTGATCCACGGATACGGCTCCAGCGGGGTTGGCGGACGATTGCGCGAGGAGGTCTGGAAGGCGCTCGACCGATTCAAGCGCAATGGCTTCATCTCCGACTTCATCCCCGGCGAAGACTTTCGCCTGTCCAACGAGGCCAGTTGGGCGCTGGTTAAGCGCGACAAGGCAATCAAGGAAGATCGCGACTTTGGACGCGTCAATCGCGGCATCACTATCGTCGTTCTATAGAGCCATCCTGTAACGCTGTTCCCTGCACACAAGAAAAAGCCGACCCCTGAGGGCCGGCCTTCGTAGAGCCAGAGACTACTTCAGACGGAGACTACTTCGACTTTTTCGCTGGGGCGATTGCGTCCTTCACAGCCTTGCCGACGTAGAACTTCACCACGGTCTTGGCCGGGATCTTGATCGGATCACCGGTCTGCGGATTGCGGCCGATGCGTGCTTTGCGAGACGACTTCTTCAGACGGCCCAGCCCGGGCAGAACAAATACGTCGTTCTTTTTCGTTTCCTTTACGGCGATCTCCGCCAGCGTGGTTAAGAACAGTCCAGCGGCCTTGTTGCTGGTTTCCAGCTTTTCCGCCAGTAGGCGAACGAGAGCGGTCTTGGTCAAGCCTGCAGCCATTCGATTATTCCTCCTTGAAGATGAAGCGCGACAGCGCCTCAGTCCCGCACATATTAACTCAGTGATTTTGTGAGCGACAAGCACTTTCGCCTGATTTTATGCGGCTTTTTCCACAGGGGCGCGGTTCCGGCGCTGTATTCATGCACATTTCCAGCTCTACCCCAACCCAACCGATTGTGTATTGCCGAACCCAGCGCAAAATCCATACTATCTATTGTGGCGTTCCGGGCCAGTGTTTCCGCGCCTGTCCGCTACAATGGCCGCAAGAAAATATCTTGCGGGTATACACGGAGTACATGGAGCAAGTCTTCTTATCACTGGGTTCCAACCTCGGCGACCGCCTGCGCAACCTGCGTCAGGCCATCGCCTCGCTGCGTGGCTTTGCCGAGATCGCCGCGCTCTCCGATGCCTATGAAACCGAGCCCGTCGAGTTCACCGCGCAACCCTGGTTCGTGAATGCAGCCGTTGCCCTGCGCATCGACGATCCATCTCCCGACGCTCCCGAACGCTTGCTCGGGCGCCTGCTCGCCATCGAGCGGGCCATGGGACGCCAGCGCGGCTCTGCTGATTTCCCTCCCAAAGGGCCTCGCATTATTGATCTTGATATCGTGTTGTACGGGCGCCACATCATCTGCGCACCGGCGCTTACCGTTCCTCACCCCGCGATGCACTTGCGCCGCTTCGTGCTGCAGCCGCTGGCGGAAATTGCACCCGATGTCGAGCATCCGATTCTGCGGCAGAGCGCACGGCAACTGCTTCAGGCTCTGCCCCAGGACGGGTCGCTGGTGCGCCGGTTGGCCGCCTTACATTCACCGGAGGAGTAATGCGCGGTCTCGCCCAATTGAGTGTAGAGTGGGTGGCAGAGATGCTCCGCCCGCTGCTGCGCAAAGTACCGGAGCCGGGCCTCGGCTTCGCCGTCTCACCTCAAAAGCCGGAGGATGTTTTGCCGCAACGTTTCAGCTTCGATTGGCGTAGTGTTTCCGCGCTTTGTACTGTGCTGTTTCTTGCTCTAGCTGCGTCGGCTGTCTTTGCCCAGCCACCTGCGCCGTTCTCCACAGCCGACGCCGCCCCCAACGCTTCCACCCCGGTTCAATCTCCCCAGGCTGCATCCGGCGCAAGCACCCAGGCCCAGCTTCTCCTGGCCGAACAGCAGGGCAAGGCCGACACCGCGGTCCTCGACTGGGTGCTGGCAAACTCCGGCCCGCTCGTGGGTGATGCCCGTGCCGGAGAATTCCGCATCGCATTCACCATCACACCTGCCGAAGGCTGGTGGGACAAAGCCGGCGACGGCACGCTCGCCTGGCATGAGGCTCCCGACGACAACGTCCACCTCCGCATCTTCGTTCTCAACCTCGCCGACGGAAGGATCGTGCCCGGTCTCAACCTCCGCGCCACTCTCACCGATGCCAACGGCAACGAGCAATCCGTACCGGTAGATTTCGGCTGGTATCCCCTGATGAACGCCTACGGCGGCAACTTTCCACTCGATGCCGATAGTGTCTACACTCTGCGCGTCACCGTCGAACCCGGCAGCGCCGAGCACGCGACCGTTGCCGAATTTCCCCGCGTACCCATTGTGCAGGACGCGATGTCGGAGCTCCCCCTGGCAACCGCTACAGCCTTTGCCAATGAGGCTGACCTGCTCAAGCCGTGCAATGCTGCGCTCAGTGCCGCCATCACTGCGCTCTGGCAACAATCCGTCTCCGGAATCGAGAAGCCCGCGGGCGATTACTTTGTCGCTTACGCGCTGGACTACTCCGGGCTCGCCATGCCGCTGGCAGGCGCCAAACTCCACCCCAAGAATCTGATCGACTTCTCCGGCAAGGACAACGTCAGTCTAGCGGTTCTGATCCGCGATTCCCGTACCGGACGGCTGATTCCCGGTCTCAAGCCCCAGGCCAGCCTCATCGCCGCCGACGGCAAACTTTACGGCCCCGGCGAATTGCCTCTCGTCGTCCACACGTGGCTGCACCATTACGGACGAAATGCCCGCATTCCCCGCAAGGGTCTCTACAAGCTGCGTGTGCACTTTGACGCCCCCGGCTTCCGCCGCTGGGGCCGTCAGAGTGACCGATTCGCCGCGCCTGCCGAGGTCGAGTTCGACGACGTTTCTCTGCAGCCTGAAAAGGTTTCGCCGCCGCCCGGAAAGAAAGACTAGCCGATGAGCGCCGCGCAGACCCCGGAAGAGATTGCCGATCTCGTCACCGGCTACATCGCTGAAAATCCCAATGCGGTGGTCGTGGAAGACGGCAAGATGCTCTTCGACTTCTCCACCGCGCACTACTCCGCCGCGCCCGAGCGCGACCGTTGCCTGCTGCAGATCTGGTCGGAGGAGAGCAACATGGTCCGTCGCGCCACCAGCGCAGAGGTCAAGAACGGAATTCTAAAGTTGTCGGTGGTTCGCTTCGGCCAACCCAAACCCTCGCGCATGGAAATCTGCTCCCAGGCCGAGCGGCAATCTCCCTCCGCGCTCAAAGCCATGCGCGCCGCCTATCAACGTACTTTGGAGCGCGCCGTAGCCCGGCTCTTTCCCGGCTGGAAGCTTGAGCGCCTCACCACCTCTGCCGATCTTGAGCATTCCTTCGGAGCCGTCTGTGCGCGCGGCCTGCTGCGCCGTGGTCAGGAGCAGATCGCTCTTGTCGGCTGCGGCCAGGGTGAGTCCCAGAGCACCATCGATAACTCCGTGGCCGTCGCCGTTCTCTGGCTCGATTACTGCCGCCAGCATCTCGCGGAGAACTCCCATGCCGGTGCGCTCGCGCTTTTTGCTCCCGAAGGCCGCGCCCACACCGTGCAGCTGCGCCTCTCGCACTTCAATCGCCAAGCCGCCCAGTGGCGCCTGTTCTCCCTCGATGAGCACACCGAGCAAGCCGAGGAACTCGACCTCGCAACCGAGTTGAATCTGAGCACGCATCTCGTGCAATGCACCAACCGTGAGCAGACCTTGGAGCGCTTCGGCAAATCCATCCAGCGCATGTCCAGCCTCTGCCCAAGAGTTGACGCCGTAGTTCAAAGCTCCTCCGCCGTCAGCTTCCGCTTTCACGGACTTGAGTTTGCCCGTGCCACCATGGAGCCCGACCGCCATTTCCGGATCAGTGAGCGCATCGTCTTCGGTGCCGCGCCCGCCGAGTATGAGTGGAACGACGACACCGAGCCTCTCCTCGTAAAGCTAATTGAGCGCCTTCTGCTCAAGCGAGTGGGCCGCGATCACACTCACCCCTTCTATCGCCTCCAGCCCGAGCGTTGGCTGCAATCGGTGGTCGAGCGCGACATCACCCTGCTTGACGCGCGCCTGGACTCCGCGTTGCTCTACTCGCAGGTGCCCGCCTTTGCCGCCTCTGACCGCGCCGTTATCGATCTGTTGGGCATCACCCGCGACGGCCGCCTCGCCGTGATCGAACTCAAAGCCACCGAAGATTTTCACCTTCCCGTGCAGGGTCTCGATTACTGGGCTCGCGTCCGCCAGCATCATCGCCGCGGCGACTTCCCGCGCTTCGGATATTTCCCCGGGCGCATCCTCTCCGAACGCGACCCCATCCTCATCCTTGCCGCGCCCGCCTTGCACGTGCATCCTTCCACCGCGACCATGCTGCGATATTTCTCACCGGAGTTGGAATGGAAACTGGTGGGACTCGACGAGCGCTGGCGTGACGGAATCCGCGTCGTCTTTCACAAACAGAACGCGTGATTGCAATGCAAACCGGCGAAGGTTCTGTGGAGCAGGGGCATGGTCCTGCGAAACCAGCCCCGGTAGTACAATTCGAGTAAGCAGATTCCAGCTAATAAAATGCAAGCGACCACGGACCTCTATGCACAGCCTGCACGAGCGGCAGGCGCGGGTAAGCCAATGCACATAGAAACAATTCCGGCGATGGTGCAGAAAACATCCATTCCTACCAACCAGAGCTGGATGCGGTGGCTCCCGCCGATGCTGGGCCTGCTGGTGTATTTACCCACTCTCGGCTACGGCTTTGTATGGGACGACCGCTTCGCTATTGTGGGCAACTCTAGCCTGCGGAGCTGGAGTACCGTGCCGCAGATGTTGTGGGGCAAACTTGACCCAACCGTCGCCATGTATCGCCCGGTCACCAGCCTCGTGCAGTTCCTCGAATACCAGGTTTTTGGCCTGCATCCCTGGGGATACCACCTGACCAGCGCGGTGCTGCACGCAGTGGCCTGTGCGCTGGTCTTCCGCGTGGCGCTGGCGCTCTGCGCCGACCTTCGCTGCGCCGTGCTGGCGGGCGCGCTGTTTGCCGTACAAGCCGTTCATCTGGAGGCCGTGGCCTGGGCCTCGACGGTTGGCGATCCGCTGGTTACCTGCTTTATCCTCGCGGGCTTCCTGGCGTATCTGCGCTATCGGCGCCAACGCAGTGTGCTCTGGCTCTCGGCGGTTTGCGCCTGCCTGTTCCTGGGCTTGATGACCAAAGAAACGGCCCTGGTGCTGCCGCTGCTGTTTGCTGCCTACGAACTCATCTGCGGCGACCAGGACTCCCGCCGTCTGCGCGTGAACCTCCTGCCTGCCACGTCGCTGATCGCCATCGTGGTGATCTACGCTGTTCTGCGCGGCCGCGCTTACGCGGGCTTTGTCGCCAACGAGAGCAAGCTGCCGTTCTCCACTCTGCTGTTCACTTGGCCGTCGCTGCTGGTTGGATATTTGAGGCTGTTGCTGGTGCCCTATCCGCTCAGTCCGTTTTATGAAAACGACTACGTTCTTGCGCCAAGTGCCGCTTTCTGGATGCCGCTGGCGGTGTTGGCCGCTGTAGGCGTCGCAATCTACTGGGTATCTCGACGAGTGGAGGGTGGCAGGCTTGTGCGCTTTTGCGCCGTTGCCATGGTGGTGTGCATCATTCCCGTGCTCGACCTCAACATCTTCCAGTTCCGGGAAGTTCTTCACGACCGCTTCGTGTACGTACCGTCGGTTTTCTTTGCCCTGCTGGTGGCGTGGCTGTTGCTGCGGGCCACGCAGAGGCTGCGCGCCGCCGCCCCTGTCTATGCCGCAGTGGGCGCGCTTGTGCTGATCGGGCAAGCCTGCGCGCTGTTTGTACAGCAGCCCTGCTGGCGCAGCGACTTCACTCTCTGGTCCCATGCCGCGCAGGTCGCGCCGCGCAATCCCCGAGCTTCATTTGCACTGGCGAATGAGTACCTGGAACGTGGCGAACTGCCGCGGGCCGAGCAGGAACTGGAACGCATCGTCGGCTTAGTGCACGCGCCCAAGGCTTTCTTCATGTTGGCGCAAACGCGCATGTTGCAGGGCCGGTTTGCAGCCGCCGAGGATCCGTTGCGCCAGGCCATTGCCCTCGCGCCGGAACGCCCGGCGCAGCAACTGATGCTGGCGCAGTGCCTGGAGCAGCTTGGCCGTCGCGATGAGGCCATCGCCGCATACCGCGCGGAAGCGGCGGTTGAGTCGCAGTTCAAACAGGCAGCCATCGAGCGCCTCTCGCAACTTAGCCCGGCAAAGCGGTAGCGCGAATCGGGTCTTTCCTCGAGGAAGCTTCCGGCAGCTTATTTTGCGTACAAAGATGACGAGGCGAGCAATTGCTTGCGCTTCCGGTCTCTACAGTAGCCCACGGTCCTCACTCTGGAAATCCATGCTTACAGTCCCGCCTCTTTGCTGCGGAAGATCCAGTAATCCCCTGCCGTCTCGCTCAAATCTCCCGCTGGCTTTTCTCCCTTGAAGACCCGTCCCACCGCCCGCACTACGCGCCGCATCGGCAGCGCTCCGTGTTCGTCTTCAAAGAAAATTTCGCCCACTTTATTCGTGCGGTAGTACCACCGCTTCAGGATCGCCAGGTGCTCCATCCACTCCTGCGCGCTCTTCGGCCGCGCGGGCTCCGCCGTGCTCAGCAACTCGTTGATGCGAGCTTCCATGCTCTGCGTAATCACCCCCGGGGAAGCAAGGCCAGGGTGGCCCACATCCGCCATCTTTTGGCGAATGTGGGATTGCGAAGCCACGTTCTGCGACGCCGTGCCCTCCGCTTGAGCCTCCTTGGCCTGCTTCGCCCGGTTGAGTCCGCGCGCGCGCAGGTCGAAGGCGATCGGCCCGTGCAACATCCCTCCGGAAATACGAAACAGCGAGATGTGTCCCGGCCTGTGCGACGGTTGCAGCAGCAGTCCATTCAGCCGGTCGATGCGATGCACAATTTCGGCGATCCGGCTCTGCACTGCCTTCAGCTTTTCCAGCCGTGCGTGGGACGCGGCGGCGGCTTCAAATTCCAATTGCGCGCTGGCCTCATCGCGTGCCCGGCTGATCTCCACCACCAGCGAGTGACCACCGCTTTCCAGATAGCGTTCCACCCGCGCCGACTCTTCCGCATAGCGTTCGTCGCTGCATCCCTTAAAGCAGGGAGCCAGACACATCTTCATCTCGGAATAAACGCAGCCCGGAAACTTCGGGTCCGGTGCCAGCTCCTCCACGCAACGCCGCAGCAGAAAGAAATCCAGCGAGTCGTTGGCGTATTGTTCCGCCTCTGCCCGCGAAGCAAATGGACCGAAGTACACGCTTCCCGAACGCAGTGAGCGGATGCGCGAAGTGACCGCAACCCGCGGATAAGGATTGTCCCGCAGCAATTGCAGCAGGGGCGCTGGCCGCAGATGCAGCCGCTCGGCGTACTTCTCCGGAAACTCCGCCCGCAGCAGCCGGTAGAGCGCGAACCCCGCCTCGAAGTCTCCGCCCACCTCGCACCACTCCACGGCGGAAGCCCGCTCCCGCAAACTCAGCCTTCGCCCCTCAGCCGCCGACAACAATCGCCGCAATCGCCGGCCCAGGTTCACCGTCTTGCTCACATAAGGCTCGGCTCCGGCGCGGTTCGGCCGCAGCACAAACACCGCCGGGGTGGCCGGAAGCGCCGCGAAGAACTCCTCGTCATGGCTGGCGTCGAACTCGATACGCGTCAACACCCGGCTAGTGTATCGCGAAGCAATCGGACAAGAGTACGTAGTTGTTTTCACATCTGCTGATCAGAACCGCGCTCACGATTCTTGTCTGCTTAGCGCAGACTGGCGCTCTTGTACTTCATGCGGAAGTCCTCGCCCTCGACCCGCACCACCCGGCACATCTCATGCAGACGCGAGCGCATGCGTTCTCCAATGCGGTCTCCCAGCGTCTCCTCCCGTGATGCCCGCGACGCGCGTCCCTCCGGCTCGGCGCCCGCTGGCGGCAGGTCCTGATAATTGGTCGTAATGATCGTGGTCCGCTTGTCGTTGTAGCGCGTATTCAGAATGTGTGAAACCGTGTCCCACACCCACTCCGTCGGCTTGGCCGCGCCCAGCTCGTCCAGCACCAGCACCTCCGCCTCGAACACCGGCTGCAACACTTCCATCTCGGTCACCTGCACCGAGCTGTTGTAGGAGTTCTGAATCTGCTTGAGCAGTTCGCGGTAATCGTAGAACAGGCACGCCGTACCCTTCTTTGCGATCAGCTCTTTGACAATGCCCACCGCCAGGTGAGTCTTGCCGCAGCCAATCGGCCCGGTCAGCAGCAGTCCTGCGCTCTCCAGAGGAAACTCCTTCACGAATCGAAGCGACGCCATGTGCGCCGAAGCCAGCGAGCGGAACGGCCCTTCATGTTCAAAGTTGGATAGCTCGCAGTGCCGGTAGCGGCGTGGAATCCGCGCCGCCTCCAGCAGACGCACACCTTGCAGTTGGCGGACGCATTCGCAGCGCGTCGCCTGTTCCACTTGGCGGCCGTTGTGCTCCACCGGCACCATGCGCCAGCCCGTGCCGGAGCAGATAGGACAGCGGGCGGGGGCTTTCGTTGACTTCCCAGTCGGCATACAAAGAGCTTGAAGCAGCCACGCTCAGGATGCAAGCCCAAGCCGCCATCAGCCCCCTGAACTTTGTGCGGAAGCTGTGGAAGACCCCGGATTATCTTCCCCGCCCAGCTCTCCAGACTTCCCATAACCCTGCACTTGTCCCATTTCGGAAATTGTTTTCAGTTCCCTTTGCCCCCTCTTTTGCCCTGATCTCCCTTTTCTTGGCGGGAGGCAGCTCAGGATCGCATATGCAAAAAATGCAACCGCAGCGATGTTTGTTGCCTCTAACACAGCGGATGGACAGCGCGTGGACTAACGCTTTTCCGGCGCACTGCAATTCCAATCGAAATATCCGTGGTCCAAGTTGCCCTCCGGCCCCAGGCATTGTGGGCCTTCCCTCCGAACCGGCGTCAACCAGCGCCGCGTTCAAAGTGGTTCGATTCTCTGTACTGCCCGAAGTGCATCCAGGGCATTTGCGTCGCATTCCCGGCGCGGTTTCGTGCGTGCCTCTCCGCAGCACGTCCGTCACCGGCGCAGAAAGCCCTTTTTGTACCCAACTCAGCAACACCCGAAGGAAGAAGAGGTAAACGACAGTGACTGCCAACAACAACGGCCTCGATATCACCAATACCTGGAAGACCGATGCACGCTGGAGCGGCATTGAGCGTACTTACACCGCAGAGGACGTGAAGCGCCTTCGCGGCACCATTCACGTCGAACACACCCTTGCCCGCCTCGGCGCCCAGCGTCTCTGGGAGCTGATGAGTTCCCAGAGTCACGTCCAGGCTCTCGGCGCCATGACCGGTAACCAGGCCATTGAAATGGTCGAAGCCGGATTGGACGCCATCTACGTCAGTGGCTGGCAGGTTGCCGGTGATGCCAACTCCGCCGGGCAGGTCTATCCCGATCAGAGCCTCTATCCATCCGACTCCGTCCCCCAGCTCTGCCGCCGCATTAATAATGCTCTGCTGCGGGCCGACCAGATCTGGCACCAGGAGGGGAAGAACAGTAAGTACTGGCTCGCCCCGCTCGTCGCCGATGCCGAGGCCGGATTCGGCGGTACCCTCAACGCCTTCGAGCTGATGAAGGGAATGATCGAAGCCGGAGCTGCCGCCGTGCACTTCGAGGATCAGCTCAGCTCTGCCAAAAAATGCGGCCACATGGGAGGCAAAGTCCTCGTCCCCACCCAGGAAGCCGTACACAAGTTGATCGCCGCCCGCCTTGCCGCCGATGTCTGTGGCGTGCCCACCATCCTCATCGCCCGCACTGACGCCAACGGCGCCAAACTCATCACCAGCGACATCGATCCTCAGGATCAGCCCTTCCTCACCGGCGAGCCCCGCACCAGCGAAGGCTTCTACCGCATCTACAGCGGCCTGGACACGGCCATCGCGCGTGGCATCGCCTACGCACCTTACGCCGACATGATCTGGTGCGAGACCAGTGAGCCCAATCTCGACGAAGCCCGCCGCTTCGCCGACGCCATCCACGCCCGCTTCCCCGGCAAGATGCTGGCGTACAACTGTTCGCCCTCTTTCAATTGGAAGAAGAAGCTCGATGATGTGACGATTGCAAACTTCCAGGAGGAACTGGCCGCGATGAACTACAAATTCCAGTTCATCACCCTGGCCGGCTTCCACGCCCTCAACTATGCCATCTTCGATCTCGCAAGGAACTACAAGCAGAGTGCGATGTCCGCCTACTCTGTCCTTCAGCAGAAGGAGTTTGCGGCCGAACCGGAAGGCTATCGCGCCGTCAAGCACCAGCAGTTTGTCGGCACCGGCTACTTCGACGACGTCGCCCAAACCATCGCCGGCGGTTCCAGCAGCACCACTGCCTTCCATGGCTCCACCGAGCAGGAGCAGTTCCACACCTGTGCGCGCGTCGAGTGCGAAAACCGTATTCCACCGGGCGCGCACGCTCCCGCCCAGCCCAGTGAGCAGTAAGTGAACTCTGTTTTAAAAAAGCCCGGTCTCCCGCACCGGGCTTTTTTCTTTGCTGAACAACTCTGTCGAGAGTGGTTGCATCTTTCGTTTTTACAAGGGCGCGGTAGCCAAGCGCGAAGGCAAAAGGCCAGCAAGCCTTTCAGTCGGCGGTTCAACTCCTCCCCGCGCCTCCAAAGTTTTAGCCTGCATCCAGCACCGCAACCACGGGATGGATCAGCAGGCCACCCGCCACCCCCATGTTGGCGCAACGCCAACATGGGGGTGGCAGTCTGCGTCGCTTCGGAGCCGGACGCCCGCTTAGCTCTGCAGTTTGCTTCTCCCCGTCGAACTCTTTAGACTGAAATCTCACAAATTTTTCTGCATTGCGCACTTGTAAGCGCGAGCGGAGACCCTACCCTTATGGCTGAAATAAAAGTTCAACTCCCCGACGGCAGTATCAAGGAAGTTCCCCAGGGCACCACCGCCCTCGACATTGCAAAGTCCATCTCGCCGCGCCTCGCCGACGCCGCCCTGGCCGCCAAGCTCGCGCCTCTGGATGCGGCAGGCAACGCTGCGAATCACGCCGCCGCTAGCGCCCCACTCGATGACGGCTTTGCCGTGGTCGATCTCACCCTTCCCATCGAGCAGGATTCCCGCCTTCGTCTGCTCACCGAGAAGGACCCCGAGGCGCTCCAGGTCTTCCATCACTCTTCGGCCCATCTTCTTGCTGCCGCCGTGCTGGAGCTTTTCCCTGAGACCAAGCTCGGCCATGGCCCGGCCACCGAGACCGGCTTCTTCTACGACTTCCTGCGCGAAACGCCCTTCACCCCGGAAGACCTCGAAAAGATCGAGGCCAAGATGCAGGAGATCGTCAAGCGCAATGAGCCTTACGCCCGCGACTACCTCGACCGCGACGAAGGTCTCCAGCGCTTCCAGGCCGAAGGCGACTTCATGAAGTGTCACTTCATCGAGCAGTTCGTCCAGCCCGGCGAAAAGGTTTCGCTCTACAAGACCGGCAAGTTCGTTGACTTCTGCCGCGGCCCGCACATCCCCTCCACCGGCAAGATCAAGGCGTTCAAGCTGCTCAACATCGCCGGAGCCTACTGGCTCGGCAAGGAGGGCAATCCCCAGCTCCAGCGCATCTACGGAACCTCGTTCTACTCCAAAAAAGAGATGGACGAGTACATGCGCCAGCTTGAAGAGGCCAAGCGCCGCGACCATCGCGCCCTCGGCAAGCAGCTTGATCTGTACTCCATCCAGGAGCTCGCCGGCCCCGGCCTCATCTTCTGGCATCCCAAGGGCGGACTCATTCGCACCATCATGGAAGATTGGCTGCGCGCCGAATATCTCAAGCGCGGCTACTCGCTGGTCTTCACTCCCCATGTCGCCCGCCGCGCCCTCTGGCAAACTTCAGGCCACGAAGGCTTCTACGCCGAAAATATGTTTGACACCATGGAGCTCGACGACGCCGAGTATCGCCTCAAGCCCATGAACTGCCCCTTCCACATCCTTATCTATAAGGATCAGCTCCGCTCCTATCGCGACCTGCCCGTCCGCCTCGGCGAGCTCGGCACCGTCTATCGTTATGAGAGGTCGGGAGTCATGCACGGCCTCATGCGCGTCCGCGGCTTTACCCAGGACGACGCCCACATCTTCTGCACTCCGGATCAGATCGAAAGCGAAGTCGAAGGCTGCATCGACTTTGCCCTCAGCGTCCTGCATACCTTCGGCTTCGATGAGTTCAAGGTCGAGCTCTCTGGCTGGGACCCGGAAGACCGCGCTCACTACGTCGGCTCACCCGAGCAGTGGGAGCTTGCCCAGAACTCCCTCAAGGCCGTGCTCGAACGCAAGGGAATTCCCTACAAGTTCATCCCCGGCGAGGCAGCCTTCTACGGCCCCAAAATCGACGTCAAGCTGGTCGATGCCATCGGCCGTCTCTGGCAGCTCTCCACCGTGCAGTTTGATTTCAATCTGCCCCAGCGCTTCGAACTCGAGTACGTTGGCGAAGACGGCCAGCGCCATCAGCCGCTCATGGTGCACCGCGCCCTGTACGGCTCCGTCGAGCGCTTCTTCGGCGTCCTGATCGAGCACTACGCCGGAGCCTTCCCCGTCTGGCTCTCCCCGGTTCAGGTCGCCATCGTTCCCATCGCCGAGCGCCACATCGATTACGCCAACAAGGTCGCCGATGCCCTCAAGGCCGCCGGTGCCCGCGTCGAAGTCGATGGACGCAATGAAAAAATGAACGCCAAAATCCGCGAGCATGCCCTGCAAAAGGTCCCGTTCATTCTCATCGTGGGTGACAAAGAGTCCGAAATTGGCGAGGTCAACGTGCGCGTGCGCGGACAGGAAAAAGCCGAGGGCAACGCAACCATCGAAGCCTTCACCGCCCGTATCCAGCGCCTCAACGAATCACGCAGCACTCAGCTCGATTAAGTTCTGCGCACAAAAGCAACAGGCAGGCCATTGAGCCTGCCTGTTGCTTTTAATTAAGTATGAATTGCGATACGTAAGAGTGGTCGTTGATACAGGTAATGGGCAGGTGGCCCATATTTGCGTCATGCCTTTCGACGCAAATGTGGGAACACAATATCTCCACCTCCACAGCTTCGGCAGTTGCTGTTGCTCAAAAAGCCCTACGCCCGCCATTCCGTTATGATATTGCGGTGCTCCAGTCGTTCGAACACTATCTACGCCAGCATCGTCTCGTCCGTCCCGGCGAGCGCGTCGGTGTGGCCGTCAGCGGCGGCGCCGACTCCGTAGCTCTGCTGCGAGCCTTCGCCGAACTTGCCCCTAGCCTCGGCGTAGTGCTCCATGTCCTCCACCTCAACCACTGTCTTCGCGGACCCGACTCCGACGCCGATGCTCGCTTCGTTGCCGAACTCGCCGCGCAGCTCGCGCTCGACTCCACCATTGAATCCGATGATGTCGCCTCGCTCGCCGCGCTCCTTCATCTCTCGCTCGAAGCCGCCGGACGCCGCGCCCGCTACGCTTTTTTCCAGCGCGCCGCCGCGGCTCATCACCTCGACTGCGTTGCCACCGCCCACACGCGTGACGATCAGGCTGAAACCGTCCTCCTCCGACTCCTCCGCGGAACCGGAACCAGCGGGCTCGCCGGAATCCACCGTACCTTCGATCTCTCTAATCTCGCGACGGACCTGCGGATGACGGACCCGACGGGTGGCCCACATCCGCCTTCTTCTGGCGAATGTGGGAATGCGTGCACTCGCGAATCGGTCGCGCACGATGAACCTCACTCCACGCGCCTCATCCGTCCCCTGCTCTCCACCACCCGCCAGCAAATCGAACGATACCTGCTCGCCCTCGGTCAGCCATTTCGTCAGGACGCCTCCAACCTCAGTCCGCAGTTTCTCCGCAATCGTGTGCGTGCCAGCCTGCTGCCCGCGCTCGAACGTGACTACAACCCGCGTCTGCGGCAGGCCCTTTGCGAAACCGCTGAAGTCGCCGCCGCCGAGAACGCATTCCTCGACTCTCTCGTCACCTCGGCGCTTGGACCGGCAGCCGATCTTGAGCGCGGCGTGGAGTTGAAACTCCTCCAGGCGCAGCCTCTCGCCTTGCAGCGCCGCATCTTGCGCCGCCTCTGTCATCCTCACGCACTCGCGCTCGATTTCGCCCAACTCGAAGCTCTCCGCGAGTTCGCCTTGGCCGGATGCGCCGGCCGTCTAAATTTGCCGCGAGGTTTCGCCGCTGAAGTACTCCGCACCAAATTTCTCCCGCCGCGCCTCTCCCTGATTCCCCCCGAACGGAGAAAACCGCCCGCCTCGTATTCTCTGGAACTTTCCGTTCCCGGCAAGCTGTCGCTAACGGAATTCTGGAATGGCCCGGACATTCACATTCATGCATCTTTGCTGGATAGCGATTCAGCAGCTCAGGCGCATAATCGCACCTTGCTAAATGCTTCACGCGTAGGAACCCATCTGACCATTCGCAATCTGTCTCCGGGTGACCGCTTTCATCCCCTGCATTCCGCCGGCGAAGCGAAAGTCGTTCGCCTCCTGCAGGACCTGGCGATTCCAGCTACGCTCCGCCGAAGTTGGCCTGTGGCGCTGGCGGGCGGGCGAATCGTCTGGGTTCCAGGATTGCCCGTGGCCAGCGATGTTGCGTGGCTTCCAGGTGACGCCGAGGCCATTGTCCTCGAGATGCGTCCTCTCGGGTTGCGTCCTAAAGAAGCGCCATGCGGAGAGCAAGACAGTCCATGAGCACGTATGATCTCGAAGAGCGTGAATCCGCAATCTCCGAAGCTCAGCTGCGCCCCTCCCCCAAGGTGCGCGGCTAATGCCTTTACCCTGCCCGGGCATGTATACTTTTTGATAAACAGATTTCCCCCATTTGTACTTTTTCTGCCGCGCTCGCTTCGATATCGGCACGGCATTACTTCTGTCATCACTGCTTTCGTGACGGGGATTGTAAAAAACAGGTAAAATCTGATGGTGTGGAAAATCATGGTTCCAGCAGCCTAGACGGGCATCTAATTCAGTGTGTCATCGTAGTTGAATGTTTTCTGCACTAAACGAGGAGTTTTTAGGTGAATTCGACGGTCAAACAAGTAGTCTTCTGGCTCGTGATTCTGCTCTCTGGTGTGTTGCTCTGGTCGGTTGTGAAGAACAATAGCACCGGAGTCAAAGAACGTGAAGTGAACTTTTCGCAATTCTTGGCAGAAGTGGACCAGGGCAAAATCAAGGACGTAACGGTCTACGGTCCCGAGGTGCGCGGTGACTACCGCGACGAGAAGGCGAGCTTCCACACCACCGTGCCGCCGAACTACACCGATATGTACAAGAGCCTGCGCGACAAGGGTGTAAACATCACCGTGAAGGATGTCAGCGGCGGCGGTTGGCCGAGCTGGCTCTTCCAGATGCTCCCTCTCGTCGTCATTCTCGGCCTCTGGTTCTTCATGATCCGCCAGATGCAATCCGGCGGAAACAAGGCGCTGTCGTTCGGCAAAAGCCGTGCCCGCCTGCTCTCCATGCAGCAAAAAAAGGTGACGTTCAAGGACGTTGCCGGCGTGGATGAGGCCAAGGAAGAACTGCACGAAATCATCGAGTTCCTGCGTGAAGCGCAAAAATTCCAGAAGCTTGGCGGACGCATCCCCAAGGGCGTTCTCCTCGTCGGACCTCCGGGAACCGGCAAAACCTTGCTGGCCCGCGCCGTTGCCGGTGAGGCCAACGTTCCGTTCTTCTCCATCTCCGGCTCTGACTTTGTCGAGATGTTCGTCGGCGTCGGCGCCAGCCGCGTCCGCGACCTCTTCGAGCAGGGAAAGAAGAATGCTCCCTGCATCATCTTTATCGATGAGATCGACGCCGTAGGCCGCCATCGCGGTGCCGGACTCGGCGGTGGACACGATGAGCGCGAGCAGACTCTCAACCAGTTGCTGGTTGAGATGGACGGCTTCGAATCCAACGAAGGCGTCATCCTGATCGCCGCCACCAACCGTCCTGATGTGCTCGACCCCGCGCTGCTTCGCCCCGGCCGCTTCGACCGCCGCGTCGTCGTCGCCCGTCCTGACGTGCGTGGCCGCGAGGAGATCCTCCGCGTCCACACCCGCAAGATTCCCATCAACGATGACGTCGATCTCTCGATCCTCGCGCGCGGCACACCGGGCTTCAGCGGCGCTGATCTGGCCAACATGGTCAATGAAGCTGCCCTGCTCGCCGCCCGTCAGAATCGCAAGACCGTGCTGATGTACGACTTCGAACTCGCCAAGGACAAGGTGCTCATGGGTGCCGAGCGCAAGTCCATGATCCTTACCGACGAGGAGAAGAAGAACACGGCCTATCACGAAGGTGGACACGCCTTGGTTGCCGCCAAGGTTCCGCATGCTGACCCGCTGCACAAGGTCACCATCATTCCTCGCGGCATGGCCCTGGGCGTCACCATGCAGTTGCCCATTGATGACAAGCACACCTACGACCGCATCTACCTCGAAAGCCAGTTGGCGATCATGATGGGTGGCCGCGTCGCCGAGGAGATCTTCCTCAAGACCATGACGACCGGTGCCGGAAACGACATCGAGCGCGCCACGGAAATTGCCCGCAAGATGGTTTGCGAGTGGGGCATGAGCCAGCTCGGTCCGCTCACCTTCGGCAAGAAGGAAGAGCAGATCTTCCTTGGCCGCGAGCTCTCTCAGCACCGCGACTACTCTGAGGAGACCGCCCGCGAGATCGATGCCGAGGTTCGCCGCTTCATCGATAGCGCCTACAAGACGGCCTTCGATGTCCTCGACGGTGATCGCGACGCCCTCGAACGCATTGCGCAGGCGCTACTCGAGCGCGAGGTTCTGGACTCCGCCGAACTGCAGCTCCTCATTGAGGGCAAGCAACTGCCCGACCGTGTGGTGCCGCCTCCGGCCGATGACTCCGGCAGCGTCCAGCACGTGCTTCGTCCGGAGCCGAACCGCCAGCCCGGCCTCAACCCCGGCGAGCGTCCCAGCCCCGCATAACCCGGCGCCGCAGTCCAACAGAAAGGGTGGCCCAACGGTCACCCTTTCCTTTTTTGCTGCAACTCTTCAAAAGAGCATGATCCGCAGCACCGCAATCCAACGTGACTCCTGCCACTGAAAAACAAACATGTCCTGCCCTGTTCCGCTCTCCGTCTTCCCGTCCTGCTTCCACGTCATCCACCAATCGTAAGCTGCGGCTGCGGTTAGTCCCCATCGGTCTATGCGGTGGTTTGACTCCGTGTACTCCACCAGCTCCGACCTCGCCATGAAATCAACATAGCTCTGCACCAGAGCGTCCCGTCCACGGAGAAGCTCCTTCAGGTGCGGCCCTTTCATCACAACATTTTCGTCGAAGAATTGTCCCAGGTCGCTGAACCGCCTGTCTCTCCACCCTCGATTCAAGTCATCCAATGCCTGTCGAATTTCATCCATCCGTGCCTCCCATAAAGGATTGCAGGGTAGTGTAATGGAGTGGCCCAATCTGGTCGACTCCGGCCTGTTCGCGCCAACAGTATTTCGCTCACCGCTTGCCGGCTCGAAGTACAATGTGCCGGTCGAAGCGGAGCGAGGTTGATGCGTGTCTTACTCATATCCGGCAACCAGGAACTCTCCGGGGTTATGACCCCGCTGCCTCTCGGCCTGGCGTGCGTTGCCGCCGCCACTGAAAAAGCGGGATATGAGGTGCGCTTTCTGGATTTGCTCTCGACTCCCGACTGGAAAACTGCGATCCGAAACGCAATCGCCTCGCTGAGCCCCGAAGTGATCGGCCTGTCGGTGCGGAATATCGATGACCAGACGATGGGAAACACGCGATTTCTGCTTGCACCGCTAAAGGACATCGTCGCTTTGTGCAGAGGTCTGTGCAGCGCTCCGATCGTTATCGGCGGCGCGGGCTTCAGCATCTTTCCTGAAAGCACGCTGGCATACCTGGGAGCGGATATGGGCATCCAGGGCGAAGGCGAGGTCGCGTTCCCCCGATTGCTCTCCTGGTTGGAAAATGGGCGGCAAGGTCCTGCCCCTGCTGGAGTGTATCTGGCTGAACACCCGCACGCGTATGTGCCGCAGGCAATCAGCACTGACCTTGATGCTCTGCCCCTGCCTGCACCGGACGCATGGCTGAATTCTGCGATGAGCCCCGAATGGCGAATTCCTGTACAAACCCGGCGCGGCTGTCCGCAGGATTGCTCCTTCTGCTCCACCGGCATGATCGAGGGCAGGCACTTGCGCGTGCGCTCTGTCGAATCCGTCACCGAGTGGTTGACCAGTTATCGCCGCCGCGGCTTTCGCGAATTTTATTTTGTCGATAACACCTTCAATATCCCTCTCGCCTATGCCAAAGAGCTCTGCCGCGGAATCATCGAAGCGCGCCTCGAGATCGACTGGTGGGCGCAGATCTACCCCAAGTCAGCCGACACCGAACTGGCGGATCTGATGGCCCGGGCGGGATGTACGCTGGTGGGCCTCGGCTTCGAGAGCGGCTCCGAACCGGTATTGCGGTTGCTCAATAAGAAATTTAAGCCAGCCGAAGTGGCTGAGATTTCCACGATCTTCCGCGCTGCCGGCATGAAGCGAAACGGATTCCTCATGCTGGGGGCCCCTGGTGAAACCCGGCAAACGGTGGAAGAAAGTCTGGCGTTTGCCCGCTCGCTTCATCTGGACGCACTAAAGATCTCCGCCGGAATTCGCATCTATCCGCATACCCCGCTGGCCGTCCGTGCAGTCGCCGAGGGAATCATCCGCGCCGACGACGATCTGCTCCTCCCGCGCTTCTACATGGCTCCTGCGGTTCGCGACTGGTTGCCCGAGCGCATCGCCCGCTACAACTCTCTCTAAGCGGCTACTCACGCAGCCTTGCGTTCTCCAGCAGAATGTATTTTGAGAGTCCATTCCTTTGAGATCTTGTCTTGAGAGTGTCATTCTGAGCGCAAGCGAAGAATCCCCGTACTGCCCAACCTACCCGCTCCGCCTCAAGTTACTTGCCGCGTCGCTTTACAATCAGCTATGCTCCGTCCCCGCGTCCTCGCCTGCCTCGTCCTGCTCGGTTCCACTCTGCTCTTCGCCCAGAAGGACATCTCCAACCATGTCCATGGCGAAATGTCTTTCCTCGCCTCTGACGCTCTGCGCGGACGCGGCAGCGCCACGCACGATGAATTTGTCGCTGCCTCCTATGTCGCCGCCCAGTTCCAATCCTTCGGTCTGGAAGCCGCCCAGGTCCAGCGCGTCCCCCTTGATCCTGAGTCTGCATCCAACTCCGCGACTTACAATGCCATCGCCCTGCTCCGTGGCTCCGATCCCAAGCTCGCGGCCCAAACCATCCTGCTCAGCTCCCATCTCGATCACCTTGGCACGCGCAGCACTCCCGCCGGTGAGGTCATCTACCACGGAGCCGACGACGATGCCAGCGGCACCACCGCCGTCCTCGAACTGGCCCGCGCGCTCGCCTCACTTCCCCGCAGACCCCGCCGAACCATTCTCTTCGTCTGCTTCGGCAGTGAAGAAACCGGCGGCCAGGGCGATCAGTACTTCCTCGCGCATCCGCCCCTGCCGCTTGCCTCCATCGTCGCCAACCTTGAGTTTGAGATGATCGGCCGGCCCGACCCTGCCATCCGCTCCGATCAGCTCTGGCTCACCGGATGGGAGCGCAGCGATCTCGGCCCAGCGCTCGCCAGACACGGAGCTCCGCTCGCCGCCGATCCTCATCCGCTCCAGCATTTCTTCCAGCGCTCAGACAATTTCGCCCTTGCCCGCCAGGGCATCATCGCCCAAACCGTCTCCAGCTATGGCCTCGGAGCCCACTACCACCAGCCCAGCGACGACCTCGCGCACATCGATTTCGCGCACCTCACTCATGCCATCGAGTGGATGATCGCCCCCATCCAGTGGCTCGCCAACACCGATTGGAAGCCCTCCTGGAACCCCGGCGGCAAGCCCTGAGGGTGGGCCACATCCGAGGGTGCCCCACATCTGCCGCGGTTAGCAGATGTGGGACTTTTGCTTTTGTAGGCATTTCTACTTTTGTGGGAACCCCTGCCTTTGTGGAGGCTCTTGCTTTTGCATTACTCGGGCGGCTCGAAGTGCACCTGCTCCGTCGCCCATTCTTCCGGCCCAACCAGCCGCACTGCGGCAATATGCGCCAGCTTCCCTTTCTCCACCGCGCAGATCAGGTACACGCACCCTGTCCAGTGCGCCTCGCGCAGATCCGTCTCCGAGGCCTCCGCCGGATGATCCGGATGCGAGTGGTAGAAGCCTAGAATCTCCAACTCTTCCTGCCGCGCAACCTTCTGGGCCGCAATCAGCGCTCGCGGAGCGATCCTATAGCGCTGCCCTGGCTCCGGGTCCGCATTGCCGCAGGCAATCACCTGCACCACCTCATCCACCTCCTCGCGGCGGCCCAGCAGAATTCCACACGCCTCCTCCGGGTAAGCCTGCTCCACGTCTTCGCGCAGGCATCTTTGGCAGTCATAAGGCAGGCAAAGCATCTTCCGATCTTGCTCCAGCCCGGCTCGCTTTTCAACCCAGTTGCTGTACCCGCCCCCACTGTGCGACATTGTTAAGTTCCTCACGGCGTCCGAGTCCCGGAGCCAGCGAATTGTGCGAGGTGCAGAATGTCTCATTTCGCTCCATTGAAGAGCACCACCCGAAGCTTTAAGGATGCCTTGCAGTGGCTCTCCGGGCACGGATTTGAGATCACCCAGCCCGCGTCCGGCAGCAACATCTACAAGGTGAGCAAGGATCAGTGCGTCGCCGGGATCGAAGTGGCTAAGGATGGCCACGCCCGCATCGCCGCCTTTCCTGCCCTTTTCGTCTGCGGAGAGCCCGCCGTCCTCCTCGATCGCGGCTACCAGAAATTTCTCAAAACCAGCAAGCTTGAGATTGCCGCCACTGCCGATCACCTCCAAAGGTTGCATCGCTTCAGCGAAGAACTCAAAGAGGCGCTCGGCTACACCAGCCTTTACAACGAAGGTCTCGGAAGCGTCAGCGGCAGCTATCAATACGATCGCGTCGTCGGCCGCGATCTGCCGGAGGCTAAGCGCCCGCCGCGTCCCTGGAAGAAGTAGATCCCGGCTTTTCTGTTTCCTGAAGGCTAAAGCAGGCTGTGTCGCCCTGACGCATGAACGATGCAGCGCAAGATCTCAACCATCTCACCAACCAGTTCTCTCCTTTGAAGTTGCATCCTGTATCTCCGGCGCAAGGACAATTCAAGAGCTGCTATTGCGAGCCGCACCGAAACCTCCGGCAGGGCCAACTCCCCTTGCTAAAATAGCTATCAAAGGTGTTTGCTCCCGCCCATGAGTTTTTCCGAACAGTTCGATGTTGCCGTAGTCGGAGCCGGGCATGCCGGCTGCGAAGCTGCCATGGCCTCGGCGCGCATGGGGTTGCGCACCGCGCTCTTCACCCTCAATGCCGATCTCATCGCCCAGATGAGCTGCAACCCCGCCGTCGGCGGCATTGCCAAGGGACACATCGTGCGCGAGATCGACGCCCTCGGCGGCATCATGGCCGAAGTTACCGATGCCGTCGGCATCCAGTTCCGCCTGCTCAACACCTCGCGCGGCCCCGCCGTCTGGTCGCCCCGCGCCCAGTGTGACAAGCAGCACTACCGCATCAAGATGCGCGAAGTCCTCGAATCCCAGCCCAACCTCCAGATCAAGCAAGCCGAGGTCGCCGAGCTCTTGGTTGCAATTAACGCCGCAAGTGATGCCGCAAGTGACGCCGGCGCCGCCGCCGAAACCGAGGGTGCCCCACATCTGCCGCCGTCAGCAGATGTGGGTTCCGTTCCGCCCCGCCGCGTCCAGGGCCTCCGCCTCCGCGACGGACGCACCATCGCCGCCCGCGCCGTCGTCATCACCACCGGAACCTTTCTCAACGGCCTCATCCACTGTGGCGAGCAGACCTATCCCGCCGGACGCAGCGGCGAACCGGCGGCGATTCTTCTCGGCGAGAGCCTCAAAGCTCTCGGCTTCCGCCATTGCCGCCTCAAGACCGGAACCCCGCCGCGCCTCGACGGACGCACCATCGACTTTTCGCGCTTTCAGCCGCAGCCGGGCGACCCTGATCCCACGCCCTTCAGCTTCCGCACCCGCAAAATCACCCAGCCCCAGGTCTGCTGCTACATCGCCAACACCACGGCGGAGACCCATCGCATCATCCGCGAAAACGTCCATCGCTCGCCCATGTACAGCGGTCAGATCCACTCCACCGGCCCGCGCTACTGCCCCTCCATCGAGGACAAGATCGTCAAGTTTCCCGACAAGCAAACCCACCAGCTCTACCTCGAGCCCGAGGGGCTCAACACCCACGAAATCTATCTCAACGGCATGAGCACCTCGCTTCCCGTCGAGGTCCAACTCGCCATCCTCGCCTCCATTCCCGGCCTTGAGCGCGCTGAAATGCTCCGCCCCGGCTATGCCATCGAGTACGACTCCATCGATCCCACCGAACTCGAACGCACTCTCGAAACCCGCAAAATCCGCGGCCTCTACCTCGGCGGCCAGATCAACGGCACCAGCGGCTACGAGGAGGCCGCCTGCCAGGGCCTCATGGCCGGAATCAACGCCGCCCTCGCCATCAAGGGCGAGCCGCCCCTCACCCTCAATCGCAGTGAGGCTTACACAGCCATCCTCATCGACGATCTCATCAGCAAGGGAACCATCGAACCCTATCGCATGTTCACCTCCCGCGCCGAGTTCCGCCTTCACCTGCGCATTGATAACGCCGACCGCCGCCTCACCCCGCATGGCCGCCGCATCGGCCTCATCGGCGATGAAGCCTGGCAAAACTTCCAGGCCAAACAGCAGCGCATGACCCACCTCCAGCAGCAGCTTGAAACCCAGCGCATCCCGGGTGCCCCATGCAAGCCCGTTGTTGGCTTGAGTGGGGAAGTTGACGTTGCTTCTGATTTTGATTCTGAGGCCGACCCACATTCGCCCCGTAGTTGGGCGAATGTGGGAACATCGCTCGCCGAAAAACTCGGCTCCTCCTCAGTCGCCGGACAAACCTGGGCCCAACTCCTCCGCCGTCCCGAGGTCACCATCGACGACCTCGTCCCCATCTGCCGCCAGCTCGCCCCCGAGTTCTTCACCCACGACGGCTTCAATGCCGATACCAATTGCACTTCGGCACCCAATACCGCTTCGGTGCCCCACATCTGCCGCAGTCAGCAGATGTGGGAGACCGCCACCCCCGCGGCAGATAAGCCCGAAGATCGCGCTGCGAACCCCCATCCTCTTCCCCGCGCCATCTGGGTCGAACTCAAGTCGGTGGAAACCGAAGTCAAGTACGCCGGCTACCTCCAGCAGCAGGAGAAGGCCATCGAGCGCCTCAAGAAAGCCGAAACCAAAACCATCCCCGACTGGTTCGACTACACCACCGTCAGCGGCCTCTCCCGCGAGATCAAGGACAAGCTCATCCAGCTCCGTCCGCAAACCATCGGACAAGCCTCGCGTCTTCCCGGCGTCACTCCTGCCGCCGCCGCCCTGCTCAACGTCTACATCGAAATCCAGTCCCGCCAGCGCAAACAAGCCTCCGCCCTCGACACCTAAGACGCTCCCATTGTGTTTCTTGAGGTGTCATCCTGAACGAAGTGAAGGATCCCCGCACGTCTCAACTCTCCCGCGCCGCTTCAATCTTTTCTACCACCCTCGATTCTGCTTCGCTCGGCAGTGGGTCAGTTTCCGAATGATGCGATTGTGAGGCTTTAAGCGCAGAGACACTCTGCGTTACACTTCCTTCGCATCCTCCGCTTTACCGTCGTCATCCTTCTCCGTAAGGAGCCCACATGAAAGCCGTCGGCTACATCCAGTCCTTACCCCCATCCGATCCCAAATCTCTCTTCGATTTCGAACTCCCCAAGCCCACGCCCCGCACCCGCGATCTCCTCGTCGCCGTCCGCGCCGTCTCCGTCAATCCCGTCGACACCAAGGTCCGCATGCGCCAGCAGGGAAGTGAGGCGCAGCCCAAAATTCTCGGCTACGATTGTGCCGGCGTCGTCGAATCGGTTGGCCACGATGTCTCGTTCTTCAAACCCGGCGACGAAGTCTTCTACGCCGGAACCATCAACCGCCCCGGCACCAACAGCGAGTTCCATATCGTCGATGAGCGCCTCGTCGGCCACAAGCCGCGCTCGCTCTCCTTCGCCGAAGCCGCCGCCTTGCCGCTCACCTCAGTCACCGCATGGGAGTTGCTCTTCGACCGCCTGCGCATTCCGCTCGGCAAGCCTCAACAGGCCGGAACCCTGCTCGTCGTCGGAGCCTCCGGCGGCGTCGGTTCCATTCTCGTGCAGCTCGCCCACCGCCTCACCGGGGTCACCGTCATCGGCTCCGCCTCGCGTCCCGAAACGCAGCAATGGGTTCGCAAGAACGGCGCGCATCACACGGTCGATCATTCCAAGAAACTCAGCGAAGAGGTTCGCAAGCTGGGCATGCAGCACGTCGAATACATCATCGGCATCACTCACACCGATCAGCACTTCGATGAGATCGTCGAACTCATCGCCCCGCAAGGCGCCTTCGCCCTCATCGACGATCCCGACCTCATCGATGTCCGCAAGCTCAAACTGAAATCAGCGTCCCTGCACTGGGAGTCAATGTTCACCCGCTCCGTCTACCAGACCCCGGACATGATCGAGCAGCACCGCATCCTCGAACAAATATCGACACTTGTCGATGAAGGACTCGTCCGCACCACTCTTGGCACCATAGCCGGACGCATCACCGCCGAAAACCTTCGCGCCGCGCACGCCGCCATCGAGTCCCACAAATCCATCGGAAAAATCGTCCTCGAAGGTTTCTAGCGCCCTTCCTCAAAACAAATTCGGTGCAAAACAAATCCCGGGTGCCCCATCTTCGCGTCGTGCTTTTCGACGCTAAGGTGGGAAGCGACCCTCTTCATCTCTGAACCAGTGTTTTGCTCTTGCCCTGCGGTTGAAGCTGCTCCTCCTGCCTCATCTCCGTCATTCTGGATCGCAGCCCGCGAATGCTCCGCTCCGCCCTTGTGACGAAAGTCATAGCGCCCCAGCGCCCCACTCCATAGTCTACAAAGTGAAAGCAGTCCCTATGTCCAGCCACATTGCATCGGAACCAGCGTCCTCATCTGCCGTATCCGCCAAGCCCAAAAAGCCGCACGTCCGCCGCACCGCACCCGATCGTTCGCAGCGCATCCGTCTCATCGTGCAGGGACTGTTCATCCTGCTCAACGTCTTCCTCGCTACCCAATTTTATTTCTTCGTTCGCTACTTTGAGACCGCCGCCACCGGCCCTCACGTCCCCCGTCCCGCCGGTGTCGATGGCTGGTTGCCCATCGCCGGCCTCATGAACGTGCGTTACCTGCTGGCCACCGGCCGCGGCCCTGCCATTCACCCCGCGGCCATGGTTCTGTTCCTCATCTTCGTGGCCATGAGCCTCATCCTGAAGCGTGCCTTTTGCGGCTGGCTCTGCCCGGTCGGAACCCTGTCGGAATACCTATGGAAAGCCGGCCGCAAACTCCTCGGACGAAACTTTGCTCTCCCGCGCTGGCTTGATATTCCGCTTCGTTCCGTCAAGTATCTGCTCCTGGCTTTCTTCGTCTTCATCATCGGCGGCATGAGCGCCGCGGCCATCGAAGATTTCATGGCCCAGCCCTACGGCATCCTCGCCGACGTCAAGATGCTACACTTCTTTGAGCATATGAGTACAACCGCGCTGATCGTAATCGGCGTACTCGCCTTGCTCTCCGTCCTGGTCAAGAATTTCTGGTGCCGCTACGCCTGCCCTTACGGTGCCGTCCTCTCGCTCGCCTCGCTTGCCAGTCCCATCAAAATTCGCCGCGACCTCGAAAGCTGCATCGACTGCGGCAAATGCGCCAAGGCCTGTCCCCAGAATCTTCCCGTCGACCGCCTCGTCCAGGTCAGCTCCGCCGAGTGCTCCGCCTGCATGGAGTGTGTCGCCAGTTGCTCCATCCAGAACGCGCTGCAGTTCGCGCTCCCACCTCGCGCCGCAACCCCCATCGCACAACGCTGGAGTGGCCGCCGTCTCAGCCCCCTCGCGGTCGTCATCCTTCTCGCCACACTCTGGATCGCAGGCATCGGGCTCGCTCGCTTCACCCACCACTGGCAGACCAATGTCTCTGACCAGGTCTACCGGCAACTCATCCCCCACGCTGACGAAGCCAGTCATCCCGGCTTCTAGCACTGCAATGGACAAGCCGGACCACCCGCGCTCGGCCCGCCGCAAAAAAAAGCGCCCAGTTCGGCGCCCTTTTTCCCTTGCTCTTGCTCTTGCTCTTGCTCTTGCTCTTGCTCTTGCTCTTAGGATGTCATTCCGAGCTCCGCGAGGAATCCCCGCCAAACTCCAAATTTCCCGTGCCGCCACAAGGCTTTTCCACCAGCAACCGATTCTCCTTCATTTCGCATATATAGACATATGTGAATCTATACCGAAACCCCCGCCAGCGCTTCCTCAGCTCCACTTATCCACCGGGTCGTGCTCCTCATCCCCATACGGATCATAGAACTCCCCGCGCCCGGTGAAAGCGCATTGCACCTGAGGCTGAAACAAGTACCAAACGATTCCCCCAAAGGCCATAGTCTGGAACCAGAAGGCATCTCCAAGCTGCGTTAGAGCACCGGGCTTCGTTACCAGGACTATCGCAACGCCGATCATCTGCCGGCCTAAAGGCAGACCGGTGGCGACAATTAGCCCCCAACGGGCCATGTCCACAAGAAGCAAGAGCCCGGTGCCAATCGCCAGGGAGAAAATCGCCGCAATCCCCGCGAAGAACATGATCCCTGCAGCGTCCAGCCTGGTGCTCGGAAGCACGCGCTGGAGATAGGCATTGCCGAAGGTTGCTCCGATATTCTGGTTCGAATACAGCGCCCCCGCTTGAACCGCCAGCGCCGCTCCGTTCACCAAAAGGAGTAGCGCGAGTATGGTGATCCCCATGGGTCTTTTCATAGTTTGCTCCTCCAATTCCCGCCCCATCGCAACAAAATCTTGCATTCTTTCTTCAACTTACGTTCACACCACGCACCGTGTTGCCAAGGCTACGCTTGTCTCTGCTTCGGAGCACCGGAAATTTGCCCTGGCATTGGGGAAAATTTCGTTATGGGCAATCATCGGTTGTAGCCCGTCCGCGTTTCCCACGCGGCAGCCTTTCCGCAAGCTGCGGCGAGCTTTGGTTTCTCCGGCCGAGCGTTTATTCTGTGAAACATTTACTCTGTTGAGCATGGAAGCCGCTGCCCTGCGCGAACTGCTTGCACCCTTCATTCCCCCCGCCGAGTTGGACGACACTCTGCTTGCCTCCGTACTCGTCCATCTCGACCTGCTCACCCGCTGGAATCAGCACATGAATCTCACCGCCCTGCGCACTCCCGAGGAGATGGTGCTCCGTCACTTTGGCGAGTCACTCTTCGCCGCCCGCAAGCTTTTCCCCCGTGAGGCCCGCCAGGATGTCTTCGATCTCGGCAGCGGAGCCGGTTTTCCCGGCCTGCCCATGAAGTATTGGGCTCCAGGGCTGCAACTCACGCTCATCGAGGGCCACGGCAAAAAAGCTACCTTCCTCCGCGAAGTCGGCCGTGCCCTTCATCTCTCCGCCTTTACCGTCCTCAACGCTCGCGCCGAGTCGCTGTCCCAGCGCGCCAGCCTAGTTACCATGCGTGCCGTCGAGAAGTTCGACCATGCGCTCGTCGCCGCCTCCAGGCTGCTCACTCCCGGTGGCAGCCTCGCCATTCTCATCGGCGACGCCCAACGCGAGCACGCGCTATCTCTGCTGCCCCCAGGTGAGAGCTCCGCTCACCCCCTGCCATCCTCCGAGCAGCGCATCCTCCTCATCTGGAAGCCCGCCTCATAGTTCCACGTGGAACACTCCAACCTCCCCGCAGCCTATGTTCCACGTGGAACGCTCCCGGGTGGCCCATATTCGCCTTCTTTTGGCGAATGCGGGATTCCCGAGTAGCCAGCCTCTCGCCCCGCTTTGCCTTTCCCCAGCGTTCCACGTGGAACACTTTCCGCCATTCTGCACAGCTTTCCGCACTTATCCACCGAATCCACAACTCTGCACAGCCCTTTCCCCATTGCCCCACACTCCCCAACCCGTTACCCTCAACTTGTCCACATTGGCAGCCGCCGCCGTTCCACTTCCGGTTGCCCGGAGCCTCCTATGTCTCGGGTCATTGCCATCGCCAACCAAAAGGGCGGTGTAGGGAAGACCACCACCAGCATCAATCTCTCCGCCAGCTTCGCCATCAGTGGCGTTCGCACCCTCCTCGTCGATTGCGATCCGCAATCCAACTCCTCCTCCGGCCTTGGACTTCTCAAGGACTCCGAGCGCCTCGGAACCTATCAACTCCTTATGGGCGACGCCGAAGCCCCTGAACTCCTCCAACCCACCGACATCGATCTCCTCCAGATCATTCCTTCCTCGAAACACCTCACCGCCGCCAACGTCGAGCTGGTCAACGCCGAATTCCGCGAATACCGCCTCCGCCACGCCCTGCAACCCATTCGCGAGCAGTTTGACGTCATCGTCCTCGACTGTCCGCCCGCCCTCGACCTGCTCACCCTCAACGCCCTGGTCGCCGCCGACTCCGTCCTCATCCCCATGCAGGCCGAATATTTCGCCCTCGAAGGCGTCAGCGAACTCCTCGATACCGTTGAGCGCATCCGCCAGACCCTCAATCCCAGCCTCGTCGTCGAAGGCGTCGCCCTCACCATGTACGACGATCGCACCAACCTCGCCCAGGGAGTGACCAGCGAACTCAAGTCCTACTTCGGAGAGCTGCTCTACGAAACCTGTATTCCTCGCAATATCCGCCTGGCCGAAGCGCCCAGCCACGGCAAGCCCGCAATTCTCTATGACCCCAAGTCGCGCGGCGCCGAAAGCCATCTCAAACTAGCCGAGGAAGTCATGAACCGAATTAAGGACCGCATCCGGTCAGCACTCAAACATCCGACCACCGAGGTAACGCAGTGAACCCGACCCACGACAAACGAAAGGCCCTCGGACGCGGCCTCGAAACCCTCCTGCCCGCCGCGCGAGGCATCCAGGCCTCCGTTCCCGGATCAGCCGCCATCCCCCAGCATCCCGCCGGCGAGATCGTCCGCGACCTGCCCGTCGAGATGATCGACCGGAATCCTTACCAGACCCGAACCCACTTCGACGATATCGCCCTCAACGAGCTCGCCGAATCCATCAAGGTCTCTGGCGTCGTTCAGCCCATCACCGTCCGCCAGCACGCCGGACGCTACCAGCTCATCACCGGAGAACGCCGCTGGCTCGCCTCGCAGCGTGCCGGTAAAGCCACCGTCCCAGCCATCGTCCGCCATGTCTCAAACGAACAGGCGATGGAGATCACCATCATTGAAAACCTCCAGCGCGAGGATCTGAACCCGGTGGAGCAGGCCCGCGCCTACGAGCGCCTCGCCCGCGACTTCGGCCTCACTCAGGAGCAGATGGCCCAGCGCACCGGCAAGGACCGCTCCTCGGTCGCTAACTTCCTCCGTCTTCTCAAGCTTCCCGCCGAGGTGCTCACCATGGTCGAGTCCAACAAACTCGCCTTCGGACACGCCAAAGCCCTCATGGGCCTCGACTCTCAGGAGTCGATCCTCAAGCTTGCCCATCGCGCCGTTCAGCTCTCCATGTCCGTCCGCCAGGTCGAGGGCTCCGTATACAGCCACATGCATCCCGAGCCGCAAGCTCCCAAGCCCGAGCGTATCCTCGATCCCAACGTCCGCGAAGCCGAGCAGCAACTCCAGCGCTCCCTGGGCCTCCGCGTCCAGATCCAGGACAAACATGGCAAAGGCAAAATCGTCCTCGAATACAAATCGCTCGAAGACTTCGATCGCGTTCTCGAAATGCTCAACTCGCCCAAGTAACCGCTAAACGCCGACGGACGGCCCAAGGCCGTCCGTCTTTATTTATTCCAGTAGATCGACACATATCGATCTATACAACTGAGTGTCATCCTGAGCGCTAGCGAAGGACCCCCGCACGGCTCAACCAGCGATTCTTCTCGCCCTCACCTGCCCACAACGGAACCCGTCTATTTCTCAGCAGTGCCCACCGGGAAGAATCGCCCTGTACCGCCTGTTTACTATTTCACCAACACTCGGCACTCCACCGTATCGTTCTCAACCATTGACTCTAATCGAACTTTGGCTCTCCGCGGATTGCCTCTTCAGTCAATCGTTCAGCTCTTTTTCTCGCTGTCCTTCTTTTCCCGGGCGCACTTGCCCTTGCAGCAATCCATCCCTGTCATCTTGCCGTCTTTGTCTTTCTTGCAGCAATCCATCGCCATTTTGCCGTCTTTGTCCTTTTTGCAACAACACTCCATCTTCGCGCCTTTATCGCGCATGCATGCCGCATGATCAGCGGGCTTTCCGGCATCCGGCGCCGCCGGAGCCGCCTGTGCGCACATCGACACGGCGCTCAACAACATCACTGCCACAATTCCGCGTAACTTCATTTCTCACTCCTCCGCGCTTTCCGCCCCGGGATTATATCCCGCCGCACGCACCTAAACATCATCCGAATCTCTGCCGCCGTTTTCTCATCTAACTTTTCGTCCGCACCGCGGCAGGAGCGCCTCTTTGCACCGCACCACACTTGGCGATTTCGAACTCACCATCATTTCCGACGGCCTCTACTACCTCGATGGCGGAGCCATGTTCGGCGTGGTTCCCAAACCTCTCTGGGAGCAAAAGCTTCCTGCCGATGCCCGCAATCGCCTGCATGTCGCAATGAATTCGCTGGCCATCCGCACCGCGGATCACACCATCCTTGTTGACACCGGAGCAGGCAACAAACTGCCGGAGAAGATGCGCCGCATCTATGGCACTGAAGAGCGCCTGCTTACCAATCTAGATGCCGCCGGCTTTGCTCCCGATGATTTCGACATCGTCATCAACACCCATCTGCACTTCGATCACTGCGGCTGGAACACCGTGCGCCGCTCCGATGGCGCCATCGCTCCAACTTTCCCGCGAGCCCGCTACTACTATCAGCGCGGGGAGTTGGTCCACGCCCACCGGCAACACGAACGCGACCGTGTCAGCTATCTCACCGAAAACTATGATCCCCTTGTCTCCAGCGGACAGGCGATTCTCCTCAGTGGCGCTGCACCGATCGTTCCCGGCATCCGCGTCGAGTTATTTCCAGGGCACACCGAATTCCACCAGGCTGTCCTCATCGAAAGCCAAAACAAAAAGGCCGCCTATGTCGGCGACCTCATACCCACCTCTGCTCACCTGCACCCAACCTGGGTGATGGGATACGACCTCTCTCCCATCGACAGCATCGACAATCGCAATCGCTACTATCGCGAGGCTATCCCCGAACGCTGGCTCACGGTCTTTACCCACGACCCGGCAACTCCCTGGGCCTACATCTCACGTGACCCGGCAGGACGTTATTTCGCGGAGCCTGTTCCCGAGAGCGCGGATCAAATCTCCAGAATATCCACCACACCCTCTGCCGCCGCCAGATAGCGCACAATCTCCGATCTCTCACCTGCCGGGAGCTCCACAAATTCCATACCGCACCGGAAGCCTCGCCGGTTCTTCACCACCGCTCGTAATCGCAACGGCTTCGGCACCCCTGGCAGCGCCATCTCAACCAGCAGCACCGTCCCCTTCTCCAATGTTTCCGAGGCGTACACGCTCATGCCGCCTTCGCTGAGTTCGTACGTCCGAACCACGGCTGTGTTTTCCTCCGGCTCTTCCCAACGCCGCAGCCGAACCCGAATATCTACCTTAACCCGCTTCCACCTTCGTTTTGGCGCATCCACAATCGGCACCTCAATGCCCTTTAGATACACTCCTGAAAGCTACACTCCTGAAACTCAATCCCGAGCCGCGTACTTTTCGCTTGCCAGAATGCCCCAGCGGCGCTGGAACTTCCGCAACAGATCCATGCTGCTCGCCTCCACCTCAACAAACCTGAACCCGTACCGAAACCCGCTTCTGTTTTGCCCCTGCACCGCCGCGCGAAAAACCCCTTGCACGGTTGGCAGTTCGAACTCCACCGTATAGGAGCTGCCTTCCGGAAGCTCCACTGGTGAAATCAAACCCACTCCGCCTTCGGAAACATCGAGGGTTCGCGCAGTGATCTCGTGGCCTCCCGCGCTCAACTTCGCCCGCACATCCAGCGCATACCTCGCAAACTTCCGCTCTGCCGTATAGCGAGAGGATGCCATTCCGATCCTTACGAATGCGAATTCAACTCACACCGATAACTGCCCCTCATCATCCACGGCACGATTCATAGCTGCGCTCCTCAATGAAGCCGCGAGCCCTTCACCATCCGCCGCCGGCCGCGCGAAAAACACATCGACTGCTTCCACAATCGCCTCAGCGCTTTTCGCTTCGTAAATCGCTTTCCGCAGCTTTGCTCCGCCCTCCACTCCGTGCGTGAACCAGGAAGCAAACTGCTTCATCTTGCCCATCGCATCCGGGAACCCCTCTGCGATCAGCATTCCGAAGTACCGCCGAATCATCTCATACCGGTCGGCCTCGGAAGCAACATCATAGTTGCCGGTCGCGGTGTATTGCGAAATCTGCCGGAACATCCATGGATTCGAAGCCGCTGCTCTTCCGATCATCACGCCATCGCAGCCCGTCTCAGCCACCATTGCGCGCGCATCTTCCGGAGTACGGATGTCGCCGTTGCCAATCACCGGAATTGAAACCAGCGACTTCAACTCTGCGATCCATTGCCATTGCGCCTGCCCGCTGTATCCCTGCTCGCGCGTGCGCGCATGCATCGCTACCGCGTCCAATCCGCTGCCCTCCGCAATCTTTGCCAGTTCGCGAAAGACCAGCTCAGCCTCGCTCCACCCCGCGCGAAACTTCACCGTAAACGGAATCTTCACGGCTGCGCGCACCGACTCGAAAATCTTCTGGATAACCGGCAGCTCGCGCAACAGTCCGCTGCCGCCGTTGCACTTCACCACCTTCTTCGCCGGGCAGCCCAGATTCAAATCCACCAGATCGAAGCCGAATCCTTCCACCATCCGTGCCGCCTCGGCCAGAGACTCTGGATTGGAACCGAAGAGCTGCGAGGAGATCGGATGCTCATCTCCGTAAAAATGCAGATAGCGCTGAGCCTTTTTGTCTTTCTTCCGGACCACACCGTCAGCTGAGGTGAACTCCGTCATCAGTAAACCGCATCCACCCATCTCGCGGATGAAGCGCCGGAAGACCGTGTCGGTGATTCCAGCCATCGGCGCCAGCACGGTTGCCGGAGCGATCTCGACGTTCCCAATCTTCAGGCACGCGGCAACCCGCACATCGGCAGGCGCCTGGCGATCCATCGGAGTGTCATAAAACTTGTGCACCTCCCCATTGTATCGGCATTTCCAGTCCATGCCGATGCCGCGTTCCTGCTCACCGCTGAACATTTCTGCTTGCATTCCCAAGCCGGACGCCAGCCTGCAAATAGTAAGCCCTCGCCGAAGCGAGGGCTTAATTCTTGCGCCGAAGGCGTCTTCACCCCAACAAGGATCGCTTGCCGGAGACCCCGACCACCCGCGGAATCATTTCTGTTCGGTCTTGGCCGTTTCCGCTTTGGGTTCGTTCTTGGCATACTTGCGGCGGAAGCGTTCAATACGGCCAGCGGTGTCGAGCACCTTCTGCTTACCGGTAAAGAACGGGTGGCAGGCCGAACAGATTTCAACGTGGATGTCGCCACGATTCGTGCTGCGCGTCAGAAAACTGTTGCCGCAAGCGCACTTCACGTGGATCTCTTCGTACTTCGGGTGGGTTGCTGCTTTCATAATCCTCATTCCATCTGTCGGAAACAGACTCTTTAGTGTAACCTGTGGGCTCGCCGCCGGGCAAACTTGCCCCTTGGCACCTACTTCCCCCTGCGCTTTTGGACTGCTGCCTGCAAGGTCCGCATTACGTTCCACAGGAACGCGCAGCTCCCGCTGCAGATCGCAACCGGAATTGAGATGCTCCGGTACGCCAAATCCATCTCCGGCGTCCGGTGCTGGATTGCGCTCCAGGCCACCACGCCGATAATTCCGCAGAACAATCCCGCGCCCATGCCGATCCCGCTCCAGAGCACCGTCAGCAGCACTACGCGGAAGACCTTCGTCAGTGACCACACCAGCCAGCTCGGCTCTTTCCTCGGTTCGCCGGCCACCAGGGTCTTCGTTCCGCGCGCCTCCATTTCGCTGACCTTCATGACTTTCCTCCGTTTTGCGTGGTGGCCTGCATATCCTCAGAGGCCTGCCTGCGCTAGAATGATAAATTCCTATGTCCCACACTCAACAAGCGATCACGCACTCGCCCGCCGAAGTTTTAAGGCTCTCTCCCGTCCAGCAGGCTGCCAACGGCATTTGTTATGCTTCCAGCGGCGAGGTCAATCTTTCCTCCGACGAGTTACAGCGCATGGTCGGTGCCGTTCCGCAGCCGATTGCTGCTGTCCTCACGCGCAAAGCATTCTACTTCGTTCCGCTCACCGTTGCCGATGGCGACCAAACATTGATTGCCGACCGTTACGATGTGCTCCTCAGCGACCGCGCTGTCTGTCATCGCAATCTTACGCTGGGCGATGCGCAGTGTGTCTTTATCTCCACCCGGCTCATGGATGACCGCTTCTCCGTTGCCTTTGAGTTCTACATCAATGTCGCGCATGCCTTCGCCGAGCACGCCGGCTTCTCGCAGGCCTTTGCCGACCTGGTCTGGAAGCAGGCGCAGGATAAGGTGAAGGGCGAAACCTCGCTCGACGCCAACGAACTGCGCAAGATCGTCACCTCCAATGCGCCGGATGCAGAGAAGGCGCGTCAGGAGTACTTCGAGACCACTTTTGCGGACTCGATCGCCATTTACCTGCTCTCGCTCTACCTGGACGTGGACTACTACGAGCTGCGTGAGCGCGATTATCCCCTGCTTGCTCCACCGGCCCTGGCCGAGCGCCTGCGCAAGGTCAACGAACTTTTTCCGGCTCCGCACGGCTTCGAGTTCAACATCTTTTACAAGCGCCGTCCCGAGCAGCGCTAGCGCCCAGGAGACGGAATGATTGCGCATCTTCGCGGAACTCTTCTCGCCACCTCGCCCGGACATGCCATCGTGGATTGCCATGGTGTCGGATATGACGTCACGGTTTCCATGAACACCTTCACCCAACTTCCGGAGGTCGGGCGCGAAGTATCGCTATTTGTGTACACCAATGTGCGAGAGGATCAGATTGCGCTCTTCGGTTTTCACCTCGCCGAAGAGAAAGCGCTGTTTGAAAAACTCATCTCGGTCAGCGGCATCGGCCCCAAGCTCGCAGTCAACATCCTGGGAGGCATGAACACTCGCGACCTGGTCGGTACCATCCGCGGCGGCGATGCAGCCAAGCTTACCCGCATGCCGGGAGTAGGAAAGAAGACCGCTGAGCGCATGGTGCTCGAACTCAAGGACAAGCTTGCGAACTTTGGCGTAACTCCTGCCGCGCCGCGCCCCAAGCACGCTCTCGAAGAAGACGTGCTCTCGGCTCTGGTCAATTTGGGCTACCAGTCTACTGCCGCCGAAAAAGCTCTCGAACAACTTGGCCCCGCTGATGGACGCAACTTCGAGCAACTCTTCCGCGCCGCGCTGGCCCAGCTCGCGCGTTAGACCGGAATCGCGGAAGGTGTATCCTGCAAGGCAGCCGGGCGTTTTTCCCGGCGATGATAATGACGGACACACCAATCCTGAAAGTGCTCTAGCATCATCGGCTTACGAAGCTGTTTTCGGCCGCCCCAGGTATTCGATCACTTCGACTTGATTACCTCGACGTCAGAGATGGCGATGAGCCCCTCCCCCACCACTGCATCCAGGAAGGGCAACAGCTTCTGGATGTTCTCTTCCCGCTCCACAATCTGCACCAGAATCGGAGCCTCGTGCGTAAACGGCAGCGTGTGGGAGCGACGGATCAATGTACTGGCGCCGTAGCCCAAAAGTCCGCGGTAGACGGTCACTCCCGCGATGTCCAGCTCACGGCATTTTTCCACGATGACTTCATACAAAGGCCTACCCTTGCACTTGTCGTCTTCCCCGAAGTGAATCCGCAGCAACTTCGCCTTACCTTCAAGCCTCATGGGCGCGCCTCCAGCCGTCGTTCCGTTTCAAGATAATCGTGAGTGTACTTGACCACATCCACCTCTGACATCACGACTAGGCAATCTTTTACCATCTTATCCAGCAGCGGAAGAAATCCACGCAACTTCTCCTCGGCGTCGATCACGGTCAACACCATAGGCCGGTTGTGTGACAGCTCCAGCACTTTTTCTTGAAAAATGCGGCGGCTTGGACCGTACCCCATAATGCCGGCGAGCACGGTCACCCCGGCCATGTCATTGGCGCGCAAGGCTTCGACCAAAGCTTCGTACAACGGCTTGTCCCCCCAGCGGTCCTTCTCGTTTACATAGATCCGGATCATCTTGGCTTGGCCTGCGACTCTTCGTGCCGGTACAGCTTGGGGAGCGTGCGCAACCCGGGCAGGTTTTACCACCGTGGTTTCTTGCACCTCAATCATCCCGGCGCCCACCATCTCGTACAGCTTGGGCATCAATGCTTCCACTGTTTCCGGCGTCTCGATGAATTCAATCTTGATCGGCAGACTCTGCGAAATATCCACCAGCCGGTTGGTATGAAGGTGGTGGTCGGCGCCGAAGCCAGCCATGCCGTGGATTACCGTAGCGCCGGCGATGCCGCGGAAAAACAGGAAATCCAATATGGCCGCATACGTTGACTGGCCATGACGCGTCTGATCCTCGCGCACATAGATCAAGACCTTCTTTGCTGGTCCAGAGCCGAGCACAGTACCTCCTCGCAAACCCGGATGCCGGATGAGCCGCCTACGATGCCCCATCCGAAACAGAAATTGAGAATAGAATACTCTTGACTTAGGTTTGGTTGGTTACCAAACTTCGTCCAGGACTGAAGCAAGTACTCTTGCAGAGCGAAACTGTGCGCCGCTGTGACGGGAGGATGTGAATCGTTGGTTAAATATTGGATGGTAGGGATAGGCGGGTTCCTCGGTGCCATCGCCCGATTCGCACTCGGTGGCTACATTGCCAACCGGATGGGAATCCGGTTTCCGTATGGGACGTTTGTGATCAACATATCCGGCTCTTTTTTCATCGGCTTCATCCTCACGATACTGGCACAAAATGCCGCCATAAGTCCCAACTTGCGATACCTGATTCCGATTGGATTTATCGGGGCCTACACAACCTTTTCAACCTTTGAATATGAAACCCTGCGCTCCGTGCAAGATGGACAGATGCTCATCGCCATGGCATACGTGAGTTCGAGCGTTATCGCCGGTTTCGTAGCAGTGTGGCTGGGAGTTGTGGCCGGGCGTGCGTTATCATAAGAGACAAGGCATCTGCTTACAAGTCAGATGCAAAGTTCTTCGCCGAGCAAATGTCCGGAGCCAAGTCCGCGGCATGCGCTACTTTTCATCCGCGGGTAATTACCGGTGAGTGGTTTGAAAGTACTCCAACAGTTCCGGCGTCCAGATGAGCCACCCTTCCGTGCGGAAGACCGCGCTCACGTCACCATCCTCTTCGGCGGCCTCACCTGGAAACATGAACGGATGATCCAGTCGATCCTGCGCCGCAACGGCCTGCGGTGCCAGCGGCTTCCGACCCCGGATCGCTGTGCCCACGAAATCGGCAAGGAATACTGCAGTAACGGACTTTGCAACCCGGCGTACTTCACGATTGGTAGTCTGATCGAGTACCTGAGAAGCTTGGAACACTCTCAATCGCGCGAGGAGATTGTCCGCAACTATGCCTTCTTCACCGCGGGCTCCAATGGCCCCTGCCGCTTTGGTATGTATGAGGCCGAATTCCGTGCAGCACTCAATGCCGCCGGTTACAACGGCTTCCGCCTGCTGACCTTTCAGCAAGACCACGGGGTGAACGCAAGCTCGGGGCAGAGTGGTTTTCAGTTCTCGGTGGATTTCGGAATGGACGCCCTGCACGCATTCATCCTGGGCGATGTACTTAATTATCTGCACCACCGCTTGCGCCCTTATGAGACCCAGGAAGGCGATAGCGAGCGTATGATGGAGGCCCTTGCCTCGGAAGCCGGTCTCTACCTGGAGACCACCAAGCGCTTTGAACTCTCCGAGAGTGCGCCGGAGATTTTGCGTCCTTTCCTCGACCGGCATCGGGCGGCTCGCGCCTACCGGGTGAGCAACACGACGGGCAAGGTCTTAACTCACCTTTACGGCAGCAAGCTCCGCACATCGCTGGGCAAATGCCGCAAGCGCTTGAGCCGCATGGAAGTGGACTGGCTCCGAGTGAAGCCGGTCGTCAAAGTGATCGGCGAATTCTGGGCGCAACAGACCGAGGGTGATGGCAATTACCAGATCTTCGAGTTCCTGGAAAGGGAGGGTGCGGAGGTCTCCGTCGAGCCGATTAGCAACTGGGTGCTGTATCTGCTCAACCAGGCCAACCAGCGCGACATCGTCCGCAGCCGTCTGTTGCCGCACAATGCTCCCTGGAGCAACCCGGTCAAAGCCTTCAAGGCAAGGCTTGCGCACTGGGGCAAGCGTTGCATGTTCTCTGCCGGCAGAGGCATTTACCTGGGCCACTATGCGCGCCTGGAGAAGGCGCTGCTGGGAGCGTCCCATCCGTTGCCGTGTCAGATCGAGGTTGCTGCACTGGCCGATCCTTATTACAGCAGCCAGTTGCGCGGCGGCGAAGGCCATCTCGAAGTCGGCAAGAATCTCTACTACACGACCCATCAGCTCTGCCATATGGTGCTCGCGGTCAAGCCCTTCGGATGCCTGCCGTCTCTGCAATCGGACGCCGTGCAGGCAGGGCTTGCGGAACGCTTTCCAGAGATGGTCTTTCTCTCGGTGGAAACCGCTGCGGAAGGAGAGGTCCACGCGTACAGCCGGGTTCAGATGGCGCTGGCCGAGGCAAGAGTAAAAGCGCAGAACGAGTTTGAGACTGCGTTGCGCAGCACGCGGCAGCCGCTCGACAGGATTCGGCGCTTCGTCTCCCTGCATCCCGAGCTGCGCAGTCCGTTATTCCGCGTAACCCGGCGCTCCGGCATAGTATCGACCGCCGCCAACTTTGTTCTCGACGTGGATGAGCTCATGACCGGTTCCGGAGATCGCGGTTCAATCTCCCGGCGTGATCCAGCTCCCGGCTCCTTGCGAAGTGAACCTGACCCACGCCAGGCATAAGCATGTCTGACTTACCGCAGATCGTTATTAGTAGTACGTCCGTTTTGCAATTTGATGCAGTGAGGCACATAAGCAGTGAATCGAGCAGTACAGAGCGAAGCGGATAAGCACGGTCAGTCTATGCATTGCGGTCCATTCTTTGTTGGCATTGATGTGGGCTCGACCACGGTCAAGGTGGTGGCCTGTCCGCAGGATGGCACGGAGCTGCTCTTCCAGTTCTACCAGCGGCACGAGAGCCGCCAGGCAACGACTCTTCTGCACGCTCTGAAGCAGATGGAATCCGCCCTGCCCATCACTCATGCCAACGCCCGTCTGTTTGTCACCGGGAGCGGCGGCGCTGATCTCGCGCGGATTCTCGGCGGAAAGTTTGTGCAAGAAGTGACCGCTGTCAGCTTTGCCGTGGAGCGCTGTCATCCCTTGGTGCGCTCCGTCATCGAACTGGGCGGGCAGGATTCCAAGATCATCGTCTTTCAGGAAAGCCCGGTGCCCGGCCACCTGAAGAAGTTCGCCTCCATGAACGATAAGTGCGCCGGGGGTACGGGAGCGATCATCGAGCGGATTGCCGCCAAGTTGAGCTTATCTCCCGATCAACTCGCGGGCGTTCGCTACGACGGAATCGAGCTGCATCCGGTCGCTGGCAAATGCGGCGTCTTTGCCGAGACCGACATTACCGGTCTCCAAAAGCAGGGAGTTCCACCGGAACAATTGATGGCTTCGCTGTTCGACGCCATCGTGCTGCAGAACCTCAGCGTACTGACCCGCGGGCACATGCTCAAACCACGGGTTCTTCTGCTCGGTGGTCCCAACTACTTTTTCCCCGGGCTGCGCGAGGCATGGCACAAGCATCTGCACCGGCTCTGGCAGCAGGAGGAGATTGCTCTGCCCTCCGGTGTCAGCCCCGATGATTTGATCTCGGTTCCGGAGCATGCACAGTATTTCGGAGCCATCGGCGCCGTGGAATACGGACGCACGGAACCCGCCGATGTTGGCGAATACTTCGGGAGCGCCACACTGGAAAAAGCGATTCGCGCTACCTCTGGAGAACATTCGGGAGACAGCGGTAATCCTGGTCTGGTCAGCGGCGACTCCGAAGTACGAGAATTTCTCGGCCGCTATTCCAGGCCTCGCCTGCCCGCGCCGGAACCCAGCGGTAGCGTCGCGCAGGTTTTTCTCGGCATCGACGGAGGCTCTACTTCCACCAAGGCTGTCTGTCTCTCCCGTGATGGCGAAGTTGTTGGCAGCGCCTATCGGCTCTCGCGCGCGGACCCTATCGCAGACGCAATTGCTGTAATGCAGGAGCTGCGCCAGTCCTTCGCGCAAAGGAACGTGCGGCTGGAAATTCTCGGCGCGGCCACCACCGGGTATTCGCGCGATCTCTTGCAGCGGGTATTCCATGCTGATGCCGCGCTGGTGGAAACCGTGGCCCACGCCAAGTCCGCCCTGCGGGTATGCGCCGATGTGGACGCCATCATTGACGTCGGCGGACAGGACATCAAGATCATCGTCCTGAAGAACGGCGCAGTGAAGGACTTCCGCCTGAATACCCAATGCTCTGCCGGAAACGGCTATTTTCTTCAGGCCGCCGCCGAGTCGCTGGGCATTGCCATCGACGACTTTGCCGGCGTCGCCTTCACGGCCCGGCAGATGCCGGTCTTCAGCTACGGCTGCGCGGTCTTCCTGCAATCAGACATCGTGAACTTTCAGCGCCAGGGATGGCAGCCGCAGGAGATCATCGCCGGTCTTGCCGCAGTCCTGCCAAAAAATGTTTTTCTCTACGTGGCCGGAGTTTCCAACATCGCAAACCTCGGACGCCGATTCCTGCTTCAGGGAGGCACGCAGCGCAATCTCGCCGTGGTAAAAGCCGAGGTGGATTTCATGCGCAGCCACTTTTTCGACCAGGGAGAACCGGAGATCTTCGTGCATCCCAACTGCGGAGAAGCCGGAGCCATCGGCGCCGCGCTGCACGTTCTGGAGCACCATGTAGAGGGCCGTCGCAGCAGTTTTATCGGCATGGACGGGTTAGAGCAGATTCGCTACACCACCGTCCGCAATGAGCAGACACGCTGCTCGTTCTGCAATAACAATTGCGCCCGGACCTTCATCGAGGTCGGCGATGCTGCATCTTCCGCGCAAGAAGCCTTGGCGCCCACGCGCCAAATCATCCTGGCCAGTTGCGAGCGGGGAGAATCGCCGGACCAGCAAACCGCGAGCAAGTTCAACGCCTCGATTGCCGCAGTGAAAAAGGAGAATCCGAACCTTGCTGCCATTGCAGCACGGCTCGCCTTTCAGCCTCAGCAGGTCGAGTGCGTTGCCTCGTCTGCTCCTCGCATCGCTCTTCTGCCAGCATCGCGCCGCGGTGCCGAGCAGCGCCAGCGCCGCTCGGCGCTCCGCATCGGAATTCCCAAGGTCCTCAATCTCTACGCCTACGGGCCGCTGTTCCATGCGTATTTTGTGAGCCTTGGCCTGCGCGCCGAAAACATTGTTTACTCTGACACCACCACGCAAGAACAGTACCGGAGCACGTTGGGACTGGCGGCGGTTGATCCCTGCTTCCCGTCCAAGGTCTGCATCTCGCACGTTCGTAATCTGCTGGAGAAGAGCGCTCACCGGAAACTCGATCTGATCTTCTTTCCGATGATCGATATACTCACCACCCTGCTCACTGACTGCGACGGATCGAACGCCTGCCCTGCGGGGGCGGCAACGCCGGAGGCGGTCCATTCAGCCTTCTCGCTCAGCCGCAATCTTTTCAAAGAGCACCAGATCACCTATGTGCATCCGCTGCTCAACCTCGCGGATCGTGAACTGTTTGCCTTGCAGATGTTCGAGTGCTGGAAGGACATCCTCGGGCTGGATTGGCAGGAGAACATGCGCTCGGTGGAGGCGGCTTATGCGACGCAGCATAGCTTCGAGAACCGGCTTCGCGATGACTCGCGCCAACTTCTCGACAAGATCGAGAGCGATGGGCAAATCGGTCTGGTTCTGCTCGGACGCCCCTATCATCACGATCCCGGCCTGAACCAGGGAATCCTGGATTCGCTGCAAAAGCTGGGCTATCCGATCTTTTCGCAGACTTACCTGCCGCTCGACGCCAATTTACTGGAGCGTCTTTTCGGGGAAGAGGTATCGTTGGGCCTGGTTCCGTGCGCGCTCTCGGTTGCCGATGTGTGGAAGCATTCGAACTCCGCCAGCACCAACCATAAACTCTGGGCGGCAAAGTTCGCCGCGCGCCATCCCAACCTGATCCCCGTCGAGTTATCGAACTTCAAGTGTGGTCATGACGCGTTCATCAGCCGCGTCATCGAGCAGATTACCGAGTGCGCCGGAAAACCTCACTTCTGCTTCCGCGACCTCGACGAAAACAAACCTGCGGCCTCGCTCCGCATCCGCATTGAAACCATCGACTACTTTCTGCGCCAGTACCGCAAGCAATTGCAAAGCAGCGAGCTTCGCTAGCGGCGGTCCCACAGATTCAAGCCGCGCCACACGCGGCGGCGGCAGTTGGCTTAGATATCGAGGTTCTTCACGTCGAGCGCGTTGTCCTCGATGAACTTGCGGCGGGCTTCAACGTTTTCGCCCATCAGGGTGGTGAAGATGGCCTCGGTTTCCGTCAGGTCCTCAAGTTTCACCGAGAGCAGGGTGCGGCGCTCCGGGTCCATGGTAGTCTCCCAGAGTTGCTCGGCAGTCATCTCGCCGAGGCCCTTGTAACGCTGGATCTGGTAGTCCTTGCGGCCTTGTTCGAGGACGAAGTTGAAGAGATCGCGGACGGTCTTCTTTTCTACCGGTTCGCGCGAGCCTCCCTTGGCAGCCACGCGAGTGGGAGTACCACCCTTGATGGTCTTGCCCTCGATCTTATCGGCGTCGGCCTTCTCGGCGGCGGAGATGGTGTCGTCAGTCTCCTCCTTGGCGGCATCGACGTTCTTCACCCACTCGACCTGGAAGGGCGGCTGCATGAACTCGGCGATCTGGCGATAGCGTGCCATCATCTGCTTGTATTCAGGGCTGGAGATCAGTGCCCAGCTGATCGCGTGCGGCGTACCCTGTGAGTTCACGAAGCGCACATCCCAGATGCCAAGCTCTTCGTCATAGTGCGTGGAGACCGACATGAACTGTTCTTCCTTCTGGATGGCCTTGAGGCGAGCTTCAATGTTGGCGATGCGCGTGGGCACCGCATCGGGTGCACCGTGGAAGTCCTCGCGGCGGGAGAGTTCAAACTCCGGAAGCATCTCGGTGACGCGCTCATTGCGGATGCGCTTGTCTACCTTGTCGAGGAAACCGAGGTACTCGTTGAGCCGGGTCATAAACTGCGCTAACTGCTTGGACTCAAGCCGGGCGGCACCTTCGCCGTAGCGCACCACCAGTCCGTCAGAGGCGCGCTTGATCATGACCTGCACGAACTCCGCGTCATTCTTGATGTACTGCTCAAAGCGGCCCTTCTTGATGCGATAGAGCGGCGGTTGCGCGATGAAAATGTTGCCGCGCTTGATGAGGTCCTGCATGTGCCGGAAGAAGAAGGTCAGCAACAAGGTGCGGATGTGCGAACCATCCACGTCGGCATCGGTCATCAGAATGATTTTGCCGTAGCGCAGCTTTGAGGGATCGAAATCATCCTTGCCGATGCCACAGCCGAAAGCGGTGATCATGGCGCGAATTTCCTCGTGGCCGAGCATCTTGTCGTAACGCGCCTTTTCGACGTTGAGAATCTTACCCTTCAGGGGAAGGATGGCCTGGAAGCGGCGGTCGCGTCCCTGCTTGGCGGTACCACCGGCGGACTCACCCTCGACGAGATAGACCTCGCAGCGATCCGGATCGCGCTCGGAGCAATCGGCCAGTTTGCCGGGAAGGCCACCGCTATCGAGCACGCCTTTGCGGCGGGTCAGGTCGCGAGCTTTGCGGGCAGCTTCACGAGCGCGGGCGGCGTCGATTGCCTTGTTGATGATCTTTTTCGCGATCTGCGGATTCTGCTCGAAGAATGCGCCGAGGCGTTCGTTGATGAACGCCTGCACGGAACCTGCAATGTCAGAGTTGAGCTTGCCCTTGGTCTGCCCTTCAAACTGCGGTTGCGGAAGCTTGACGCTGACCACCGCGACCAGACCTTCACGCACATCGTCGCCGGAGAGATTCTCCTTCAGATCCTTGAACAGACCGAGCGACTGGCCGGCAGCGTTGATGGTGCGGGTGAGGGCGGAGCGGAAGCCCTGCAGATGCGTGCCTCCGTCAACGGTGTTGATGTTGTTGGCGAAGCTGAACAGGGTTTCGCTGTAGGAATCGTTGTATTGCAGGCCGATCTCGCAGGAGAGCTCCGGCTTTTCCGACTCCATGTAAATCGGCTTGTCGTGGAGTACGTTCTTGCCCTTGTTCAGATGTTTGATGAATTCAGCGATGCCGCCGCTGAACTTGAACTCGGTGTGCTTGGCTTCACCAGTCTTCTGGTCGGTGGTGCGCTCGTCGGTCAGGGTGATGATCAGGCCCTTGTTGAGGAAGGCGAGTTCGCGAAGACGATTGGCCAACGTGTCATAGTTGTACTCGGTGACGGTGAAAATCGTCCTGTCAGGAACGAAGTGAACCTTGGTGCCACGACGCTTGGTGATGCCGGTTTTGATCAGCTTGGTGGTGGGAACGCCCTCGGAATATTCCTGCTCCCAGACGGCGCCGTCGCGGCAGATTTCGAGGTCGAGTTGCTCGGAAAGGGCGTTGACGCAGCTAACGCCGACGCCATGGAGACCACCGGAAACTTTGTAGGTAGAGCTGTCAAACTTGCCGCCAGCGTGAAGCACGGTCATCACCACCTGGGCCGCGGGCAGACGCTCGCCATCCACGTCCATCTCATCGACGGGAATTCCGCGGCCATCATCCACGACGGTAACAGAGTTGTCGAGATGGACGATCACGTCAATCTTGCTGGCATATCCGGCCAGGGCCTCATCGACGGAGTTGTCAACGACCTCATAGACGAGATGGTGCAAGCCCATCTCACCGGTCGAACCAATGTACATGGCGGGACGCTTGCGGACGGCTTCCATACCACCGAGAACCTTGATGGAATCAGCAGTGTACCCGGATTCCGCTGTGGTCGCGGTTTTCTTGTCTAGTTCGTCCATGAGGAGAGTGGTCTGTTTTTCGTTTTCGGCTTCGGCAGTGGTTGATTTTGTGGACATTTGTGATTTCCAGGGATCGTTGAGGCTCAGGCAGAGAAACTCGCCGGGAGCAGTAGGGACGACGAAAACAGAGTGCCGGCGCACAGATTCACATGCGCTTGATTTGTCATGCTCACTGATTTCAGCTTCGATGGATGACCGGTTCGAATCGTCGTCACCTGAGATGTACCGCGACCTAATTCATTTTAGCACGAACGGAGTTTCTTTGGTTGCTGGTAACTTATTGATAAGTAACCTCTTAATAGACGTTTTTGAGGACATTGAACGGGGCGCCGAAATAGCGAACAAATGAGCGTGAAAAAGCCTCCGCACGGGGCTTGTTTTTCAACAAGTGCGGAGGCTTCGGTCTTTGCAGGTTCTATGCCAAGGCGTCAGATCCTCATCGGCATGACGACGTAGCGATACTTGTACTCTTCCACGCCCTCGGGGCGGAGCTGGCCGGCGGATTGAGAGTCCTTGAACTCGATGCGCACGTTCTCGCTCTCGGTGGCTTTGAGGAACTCGACCAAGTACTGCGAATTGAATCCGATGGCGAGCGCATCGCCGCTGTAGTTGGTTTCAATCGAGTCTTCGGATTCACCGGTCTCAGTGGAGGAGGAGGAAATGCGCAACTCGTTCTTCTCGAAGCGCATTTTGATGGCCCCGGAGCGTTCATCGGCAAATTGGGCGACGCGTTGAATGGCGGCCTGCAGGTCCACCGTGCGCACGCTGACGCTCTTGTTGTGCTCCTTGGGGAGCACCGCTTCGTAGTTGGGAAACTGGCCGGTCAGTTGGCGCGAGGTGAGCAGGCGCGAGCCGAGGCGGAAGAAGAGTGTGGACTCGTCCTTTGCAAACTCCACAAATTCGATCTCAGGGGCGTTGAGCAACGAGAGTAGCTCAACCATTGCCTTGCGTGGAATCAGCGTCTTCAGCTCGCCTGTAATGTCGAAGGAAAGGTCTTCCTTCACGATGTGGGCCAAACGGTGGCCGTCGGTGGCGACCATCGTGATGGACTCGGGCTTCAAGACCAGCAGCGCTCCGTTCAGGGTGTAGCGTGATTCTTCATTGGAAATGGCGAAAACGGTCTTCGCGATCAGAGTGCGGAAGGTCTGCGCGGGGATCTTGACGACTCCGGCGACCGGGAAGAGCGGCACGCTGGGGAAGTTCGAGCGCGCCATGCCCACCATCTTGGTGATGGAGCGGCCGGCACGGATGTTGACCCAGTGATTCTCCAGCAACTTGACGCTGATGTCACCGTCGCCGAGAAGCTTTACGTAATCGAATAGCTTGCGGGCGGGAATCGTACAGGCGCCGTCTTTCTTAACCGCGGCCGGGCAGCTAGTACGCAGGCTGAGGTCGAGATCAGTAGCAGTGATGGTCAGCTCTCCATCACCGGCTTCAAAAAGAAAATTGGACAGGATGGGGATGGTGGTCTTGCGTTCGACCACGCCCTGGGTCGCAGTGAGTTCCCTTAGCAGGTCGGATTTGCTGACCGTGATCTCCATGGCGGTTCCTTGAGCGATCGCTGTCTCTGGCATATATCTCCCCAAAACCTTTCGCTGGCTATAACTTGCACTTATATCAAATTAAACCTAACAGAAACCAGCAGTAATCGTAGGCACTTCGGAAAAGTGCAAAACTTAGGAAAATCTATCACTGTTCGGCACTTAGGGCGAGCAAGAGCTTGGAAAAAGAACAATATCGGGAAACATGGCAGTGAATGATTTGCTGGAAAGCTTCTATTTTGGCGTGTTATGCACAGGATAAACAGGGATTCCACAGCCGTTGAGCGCAGCTTAAAGCAGAGGAAGACGGAAAGTTTTGCAAGCAGGTTTGCTACTACTCTTAAACAACTTCAAGGGAAAACAATTACCAGCAGTAGCAGTAGGTGCTTCGGAAATGTGGAAAACCAGTAAAATGCGTTCAGTTGCATATTCTTACGAGAAAAAACAGGGCGGAAAACAGGACCGGCCAGGCGAGTGGTTGGTGGATGAAAGCGAGGCACGGGAGGAATGGACCGGATTGTTCACCGCGTGCACAGAGATTCCACAGGCTGAAAACAGGCAAAGAAATGCCCGGGGCACTGGAAGTGCAGCCCGGGCCAGTAGTTAGTTGCTCAACTGCTCTGTGAGTTTGTTGAGCATCCTGTTTAAATCTTTGTCGTCCTTGCGCTGGAGATTGATTTTCTCGATGGAGTGCAGGACGGTGGTGTGGTGCTTTCCGCCGAACTGGCGGCCGATCTCAGGCAGCGATGCTTCGGTAAGGTGCTTGCAAAGATACATGGCGATCTGACGCGGAAAGACAATCTGGCGTGAGTTGTTCTTCGCCTTGATCTCAGGAATGCGCAGGCCGAACTGCTCGCTTACCAGCTTTTGAATTGCCTCGATGGTCACCTTGCGGCTCTGCTGGTCAATGATGTTCTTGAGGACCTGCTGGGCGGTGGCAAGATTGATCTCCGCACCAGTCAGCGAACCATAGGCGACCAGACGAATCAGCGCGCCTTCGAGTTCACGGACATTGCTGCGGATGTTGCTGGCGATGAACTGGGAAACGTCGTCGGGCAGTGCGACGTGCTCACTCTCCGCCTTCTTCTGCAGAATCGCAATCTTGGTTTCCAGATCAGGCGGCTGAATGTCGGCGATCAATCCCCACTCGAAGCGGGAGCGGAGGCGATCTTCGATCTCGGCCAACTCCTTGGGCGGACGATCGCTGGCGATGACGATCTGCCGGTTGGTATCATGCAGCGCGTTGAAGGTGTGGAAAAACTCCTCCTGGGTGCGCTCTTTTCCGGCAAGAAACTGAATGTCATCGATCAGCAGCACATCAACTCCACGGAAACGATCGCGGAAACTGATCATCTTGTCGTGCTTGATGGAGTTGATCATCTCATTGGTGAACTTTTCCGTGGAGAGATAAACGATCGAACTGTCGGGTTGACGCAGTTTGACCTCATGGCCGATAGCCTGCATGAGGTGGGTTTTTCCCATACCCACACCGCCATAGAGGAAAAGGGGATTGTAGGCTTTGCCGGGGGCGGTGGCGACGGCCAGGGCGGCGGCATGGGCGAACTGATTTCCGCCGCCGATGACGAAGCCGCCGAAGGTGTAGCGCGGATTGAGCTGGGCCGCACCATCAAAGTCAAAGCGTGACTGCGCCGGCGGACGGACGGAAGCTCCGTTCAGGCCGCCGTTGTGGCGGACCACCGGAACCGGAACCGGTTCCGGCTCAGGAGGCGCGGTGACAAACTCGACATCCTCGTAGGTGAGGCCGAGATTCTCGATGGCTTCGAGAATCAGATCGTTGTAGCGCTCTCCGATGGTGCAGAACTCAGGAGAGGGAACGGCGACGAAGAGCTTGCCATCGGCGTCGTGGCTGAAGCGCGTGGGCTTGAACCACGTGTCATAGGAGTGGCGGTTGACCTTCTTTTCGAGGGCATCCAGGATTTGCATCCAGGGATTCGGAGTTGACATAACCAAAGCTGACATGTGCCGACCATTGTCCTAAAAGTCAAGCCCGCGAGCTTCCCTGCCTTATACATTGTGGAAATGCTAAGGTGGCCCTGCTGGGGCTTGGCTGGACGAATTTTTAAATGTCGTCGCTGAACAGACTCAACCGCGCAGGCACAACGTACAGACCTGTGAAGCTGGAGGGTGCGGAGCGTGAAATGCTACTTGTACTCATGGCTGGGCAGGCCCAGCAAAACACTAACTGCAGTCGGATACTAGCACGAATACAAATCTCGAAAATCACGTCTCCGAACATTTCTTGCGACGGAGGTGTACTCACTTTTCGCCTTTTGATGGCAGTTCGTCAAGAGGGAAATTAGCGAATGCAACGCAGAAGGTGCAGAGGAGGGGCAGAAAAATGTACGATAGAGCAGAGCGAGGGTAACCAGACCGCTTGAGCAGTTTGGTCGAAGGGGCATCCTTCATTTATACTTTCCCTTTGCTCATCGATATTTCTTGAAGCAGGAGCAGTCAGTCAAATGCCTAAACGGACATTCCAACCCAATCGCCGCCACCGTGCCAAAGTGCATGGATTCCGGCAGCGCATGAAGACCAAAAGCGGTCAGGCCGTCTTGTCGCGCCGCCGCGCAAAGGGACGCAAGCGCGTTTCTGTCAGCCCCGGATACCGCGATTAACCAACGCAGGACCACGCCCGTTCCTGGCCCACTCACAAATGCTGAAGCAGCCATTCCGGCAGAGCAGGCAAGCTGAACTATGGCAATCCTGAAAGCGGAGCGGACTGAGAGCGGAAAGAACAGGAACGCGAACGCCGTGGATGACAGCGTGAGCGACACACCGAAAGGCAGTTTCCCGAAGACCGCGCATTTACTGAAGCACTCGGACTTTCAGCGGGTGTATGAGCAGGGGCGGCGCCACTTTTCCGGGAACATGACCGTCTTCTATCTGCGGAGCCAAACCGAAGCTGTCCCCGGGCCGAACCAGGCAGGGACAGCCAAGGAGCGGTGTGTGCGGGCCGATGGCGGTGTACGCATCGGATTTACCGTCTCGAAAGCGCTGGGCGGATCGGTGGAGCGCAACCGGATGCGGAGACGCACCAGGGAAGCGGTGCGCCACCATCTGCGCATGCTGCAAGGCATAAGCGAGGCGGTGGATGTGGTCATCAACCCGAAGAAGAGTCTGCTGGCGGCCGGGTTCCCGCAGATCTCGCAAGAGATCGAGCGCGCATTCCGGGTGATCCGGCAAAATTGTGACGGGGCCGAAAAGAAGAGTGGAAGGCAGGAGGCACGGCGCAGATGAGAAAGCTCATTCTGATGTTGCTTGCTGTTTATAAACGCTGGATTTCGCCGCAATTGCCGGTTGCCTGCCGGTTCACGCCGACATGCTCCGAGTATGCGGCAGAGGCGGTGACGCGGCATGGAGCGCTGGGCGGAACATTGCTGGCGCTGTGGCGTCTGCTGCGCTGCAATCCCCTGGGCGGGCGCGGGTTGGACCCGGTTCCAGAACATTTTTGCTGCCGCGGCGCTGCGAGCGCTCCCGCGGCCCACACGCATTGAACAAAGGCGCGCGTACTGGCACAGGCCGGGCGCGCACGGCGAAGATTGTGAAGTATAAACTGGCGGCCGCGGCCGCGCAGATCGGCATACTACCTTGAGCGAGTTCCAGAACCCACAGAACCAGCCCGGCATAGACAAGCGCGTGATGGTTGTTTTTGCCGCCACAATGGTGCTGCTGGTATTGGCCCAGCAGTTCCTGGTCAAGCCGAAGCAGCAAACCAGTCAGAAGCAGCAAGCGGCGACGAGTGCGCCGGCTCCGGCAGTGGCCCCAAGCAGCTCGAGCCTGAGCACAGTACCGGCCGCCGAGGCGTCAACGACGCCGGTGGCCGCCGTGAAGGCAGAGAGCGAAAACACCACGGTGGTGGAAAACGATCTCTACCGCATCACCTTCAGCAACCGCGGCGGGCTGGTGAAGAGCTGGATACTGAAGAAGTATAAGGACGATCGGGGTCAACCGCTGGAGCTGGTGCATGAACAGGCGGCGGTGCAATATGGCTACCCTCTTTCGCTGTGGACCGGCGACGAGCCGATGCGCGAGAAGCTGAACAGCGCGCTGTACGTTGCCAGCGAAGCCGGTAACGCAGGCTCGGTGAAGGATCTCTCCTTTGAGTACGCCGATGGCGACCTGGTGGTGAAGAAGCAATTCCACTTTGACAATACGTATGTTATCGGCGTGAAAACGAGCGTGCGCCAGGGCGGACAGTATCTGACCGCGCTGCCCACATGGCCTTCGGGATTTGGCGACGCCACCGGGCTGCCGAGCTACGCGGAGCAGCGTTTGGACTATGTCGCCACCGGCGAAGATGTGAAGCGCCTGAAGCTGGACAAAAAGGGAAGCGACATCAGCGGCGGACGCGTGCAGACGGGCAACTTCCAATGGGTGGGCGCCACAGACGCATACTTTGGTGCGGTCTTCCTTTTCGAGCAGCCGCAGAACGCTTCGTTTGCCGAGCTGCGCAACGCGATCGAAATTCCGAAAGATCCAGCCAATCCGCAAGGCGAAAAGGCCAAGACGGAGGTGCTGGGAGTCGCCGCGGGAACCCTGAATGCTCCGTCGAGTGTACGGCTGTTCGCCGGCCCCAAAGCGGTGGACGTTCTGGAAACAGTACGCAGCGTCAACGGCGTGGATCTGCGCGGCACACTCGACTTCGGATTCTTTGGATTCATCGGTCGGCCGCTGTTTGCCTGGGTGCGCTGGACACAGCAACACTGGACCTCGAATTGGGGCTGGACGATCGTGCTGGTCACGGTGCTGATCAACGTGGCGCTGTTGCCGCTGCGAATTTCGCAAATCAAGTCGTCGATGAAGATGCAGAAGGTCGCGCCACAGATGCAGCAGATCCAGGAGAAATACAAGAAGTACAAACTGGATGATCCGCGCCGTGGCGAGATGCAAAAGGAAGTTGCCGCGCTCTACAAAGAACACGATGTGAATCCGGTGGGCGGCTGCCTTCCGGTTATCATCCAGATGCCCTTCCTGTTTGCGTTCTACACCATGCTGAAAAACGCCATCGAGTTGCGGCACGCAGGCTGGTTGTATCTGAACGATCTGTCCGCGCCGGATCATCTGCACATTATTCCGATTGCGACGATCGTTCTGATGATGGCATTGCAGCGCATGATGCCGGCCACGGGCATGAGCAAAGAACAACAGAAGATGATGAACATGATGACTCCGGTCATGTTCGCCATGTTTACCTGGTCGGTGGCTTCCGGATTGGGCCTGTATATTATTACCGGCTCGGTGGTGCAGATTGTGCAGCAGATGATTATGAACCAGACGGAAATGGGCCGGGAGATGCGTGCGATAGCCGAGAAACGCGCCCTGAAAGCAGCGGAAAAGAAGCGGTAACCGGCGAGGAGTAGCGATGGCAATCGAAGAAAAAATAGCGGCAGCGAAGCAGATCAATGAATTACTGAATAACATTGTCAGACTTGGCGGTTTCCGCGTGAAGTACCGCATCGCGGTCGATCCGCCGGTGAATCAGGGAGCGGAGTGGGACCGGCCGGCGATCCTGGTGGACTTCTCCGGTCCGGACAGCGCGTTGCTGGTGGCTCGCAATGGTGAACTGCTGAATGCGCTGGAAATGGTCACCATGGAGTCGGTAGGTGACATGCTGGACGAGCACGACCGGATTAGCTTCGACGCGATGGGCTTCCGCCAGGCGCGCACGGACGAGCTAGTCATGTCGGCTAAGGTGGCAGCCGAGAAAGTTCGCAAGACCGGGGTGCCGTATGCCTTCAGTCCGATGAGCAGCCGCGAGCGTCGCGTGGTGCACCTTTCTCTGCGCGACGTGGAATACCTGCGGACCGAAAGTGAAGGGGAAGGTCCATCGCGGCACCTGGTTGTGTACCCGAAGGACTACAAAGGCAGGGCTCCGGAAGTACCGGCCGCCAGCCGTCCCGCGGCGCGGCGCAGAAGATAAAGCTATCCGGAACGAGCTGACAATTTGAGCCCCGTTGCGATTCGATGAGAATATCGCAGCGGGGTTTTTTGTTTCGCCGAAGGGCACAAGGGTTCACCATATCTATAGGCGATTCCGAATCACTACTACTGAGGTGGGAGCGACGTGAACTTGGACGACACCATCGTAGCCATTGCAACCCCACTGGGACGAGGCGGGATCGGCGTGGTGCGCCTGGCTGGTCCTGAGTCAAAGTCCATTGCCGCGCGGATGTTGCATCTTCCGGGAGGGCGGGTTCTGGAGGCCAGTCGAGCGCTCTTCGGTGAGTTGATCGAGATCGAAAGTGGCGAGCGCATCGATGAGGTGGTGGCGACATGGTTTGCGGCCCCGCACTCCTACACTACCGATGAGATTGTTGAAATCAGCTGCCACGGCTCGCCCGTGGTGCTGCGCCGCGTGGTGGAGATGGCGATTGCGCAGGGAGCGCGGCTGGCAGAACCCGGGGAGTTTACGCAACGTGCTTTCTTGAATGGGAGGCTGGACCTGACCCAGGCGGAGGCGGTCCGCGACCTGATTGAGTCACAAACGCTGTACCAGGCGAAGGTGGCTGCACAGCAGTTGAAGGGGTCACTGTCGCGAGCCCTGCTGCCGGTAAAGGAAAAGTTGATTGCGCTGATCGCAAGGCTCGAGGCGGGCATCGACTTTGCGGAAGATGATGTAGCGGTGATGCCTGCGGATGAGATTCTGGCAGCCATCGAAGACGTGAGCGTGCAGTTGCAGAGCCTCGATGCGAGCTTTGCGTTTGGCAAGCTGGTGCACGAAGGATTGACGCTGGCCATTGTGGGGCGTCCAAATGTGGGCAAGTCGAGTTTGTTTAATCAACTGGTGGAGCGCGAACGCGCGATTGTGACCGCGCTTCCGGGGACAACACGCGATCTGGTGACCGAGACGGTGGCACTGGGCGGAATTCCCGTGCGACTGGTGGATACGGCAGGAATTCGCGAGGCGCTGGACGAAGCGGAATCCATCGGCATTCGTAAATCCATGGAAGCACTGGCAGACGCCGACCTGGTGCTGGTGGTGGTGGACGCCAGTGCAGAGCTCAGCGATGTGGATCGCGAACTGCTGGCCGATGTTGCAGAGCGCGCCGCGATTGTGGTGCGCAACAAAGCGGATCTGTCAGAGGGCGGAGAGGAGTTATCCGTATCACGTCTGCCGGAAGTCCGGACTTCAGCGGTGACCGGCGAAGGTATCGCCGAATTGCGCGCCGAGATTCTGCGCACGGTGCGCGGGAGCGCCTCCGAGGACGGAGGAGCGATGCTGACCAACCTGCGGCAACAAAGCCATGTCCGATCGGCACTGAGCGGCTTGGCCGCGGCCACCTCTTCCGTGCAAAGTGGAATTCCTCATGAGATGCTGCTGTTGGATCTCTATCACGCGCTTCGCGCATTGGACGAAATGACCGGCGCAACTACGGCAGACGATATTTTGAATCTGATTTTTTCCACCTTCTGCATCGGAAAATAGAAGCACGTCCAGCACCGTCCAATAAAATATAGAAATCACGGCTGCATCCAGGACGGAATTCGCTAGAAATCACCTTCAAAGATCGATGGAACCAGTACGAGAAATGGGGCTCCCAACTGGGAGCCCCGAAAACGGGCATCCGTTCGCATTGTATGGCTGCTGCCCAGTCGCTCAAATTCCTGCTCTTGCATCACGTGGAGGAGCTTCGGCTGTATCTCAGGGGGAACCTCTCCAATTTCATCCAGGAACAAGGTTCCATGATTTGCGAGCTCAAAACGGCCGATGCGCTTCGTCACGGCACCTGTAAAAGCGCCTTTTTCGATATGGTTGCCACGATTTCGGCGTAGTCCACCGGAGTCACACGGTTCACCGCCATGACCATGGGGATAGTGGCTTGGCCTCCGCAGGTGACCATGTTGAAGTTGTCGCCTTCAAGATTGCCGTCCAGATTGACGGCGGGAACCAGATAGGTGCCGACGGCAGCGGGCGTCAGATCGGTGGCGATTTTGCCAGCCCGACGATAGCGCGGAGCGTTGGCCAAGTGCGCTTTGGCCCCGGTGGCTTCGAAAACAATCTCGATGCTGTCGTCGGCCAGGATCGACTCTACCCCGTCGATTGATGTCGCAATCCCCATTTTGCGTGCGAGTTCGAGACCACGCCCACCGTCGACGATACCGGCCAACAGTACCACTTCAACATTCTGGGCCTTTCTTATGATCTTCAGCATAAGATCAGTGCCGATGTTTCCTGGCCCCAATATCGCTGCCCTTATTTTTCGCATTCTCAACTCCTTACCCCAAACCGTTGCCCGAAAATCAATCGAATTGAGAACACTGCTTTTACTGAGCCCAAACCACCGAATGTGGCAGTGAATACGTCGCCTGGTGCGACCTCGAAAGCTTTGGTGAGAGAGCCGGCAAGAACGATCTCCCCCTTGCCGAGACTGATCCCCATGCTGCCCAGCTTGTTGGCCAGCCAAGCCACCGCCAGTGCCGGATGGCCGAGGACGGCAGCACCGGCGGCGGTGTCCAGAATTTGTCCATTCTTCTCCAGCACCATGCCGACATACTTCAGATCGACGGCATCGGCCGGCATGAGCCTGGACCCCAGTACCAGGGCGGCGCTGGAACCGTTGTCGGCGATGGTGTCTTCGATCTTGATCTTCCAGTCGGCGATACGGCTGGCGATGATTTCAAAGGCTGGGACCACGGCTGCGATGGTGCGGAGAACATCGGCGGAGGTCACTCCCGGACCGGTCAGAGTTTCGCCCATGATGAAGGCTAACTCCGCCTCGACCTTGGGCTGAAGGAAGCGGGTGCGAGGCAGCACCTGCTCCTGGTCGAAGAGCATGTCGTCGAACAGGTGGCCGAAATCGGGCTCGGAGACGCCCAAAAATTGCTGCATGGCTTTGCTGGTGAGGCCGACCTTTTTGCCGACAACGTGGGCCCCGGCGGCCAACCTGGCTCGCACATTGACCATTTGGACCTGATAGGCGTCGCTCTGGGTGAGGCTGGGATGGACGGTGGTCAGCGGCGCGATGGCCTTGCGCGTGGCTTCGGCCTGGCGCAGTGCATCGGCGCATTGCTGGATGGTCGTTTCGCATTGCTGAATCGTCGCCGGCTGGTCGTTCTGCAGGAGTTGGAGGTCTTCGTCGAAACAAAAGCCATGATTGCGGTACTTGGTCTTGACCTTCTCCGGGATATCTTTCAAGGTTGGCGTGTGGCCATACCATTGCCAGCCACCCTTTGGCGGGGTGGACTTTATGCCGTAGGCTTCAAGAAGACGCAGGGCAGGCTGAATGCACTCTACCAAACACCCGCTGCGAAGACCGGTCTTGAGAGTAATTTCCTCTGGGTTGTGCGCGCCTTTGATGATCGCCGCAGCCACCTCTTCGGCCCGGGTGGCGGTGCAGTAACAGACGATCTGGCTGGGATGGAAGCCAGCGCGGATACAAACGGCATCAATCTACTGCCTGGGCAAATCGTCGACCGGAACCGAGAGAATGCGGGGCCTCTCAAGCTTTTCGAGCATTATGGCTCTGGATTCGCAACGCTGTTCGCAGTTGCCGCAAGCCACACAGCGATCAGGATCGACGACTGCCTTTTTGTCGACCATGCTGATCGCCAAAGTCGTGCAAACCCTTGAGCATACCCGGCATCCGTTGCAAAGATTGCGGTCGATTCTGGCGAGAAATGCTACAAGTTTCATCGTTCCCTCCAACCGGATTCCCCTAATGAGGTTTTTAGGCGACGATGACCATCGGGGCGCAAGCCCGCTACATCTTGCAGGACTGCCTTGTAGTCTATTGCTGAGAGTTCGTCAAGCGAAAGCGCTACCGCATCGCCCAGGGATGCGAGGGGCTGCTGGGAGAGGTCATGGCAGTCCCTGGTTCGTACTCCTCTCCAGGCACAAGCCTAAACCGGAGGCGGAGTCATACAAATCCAGCTTCCACCAGATGGCTGCACCAAAAGCTTGTAAAGATAGCGTCAGAGATCACATCGCCCGGTCACGTTCATGCCGGCCGCGGTCTGGTTCCAACTGGGCACACCGCGAGGCATCGAAAACAATAATATTGGTATCCGATGAAGCCCGCCTGGTAAAGGCTTAGATACTCGGGACTCTGGAGCATCGCTTTCTGCTCTTCGGGGGCTGAGGCGCCGAAGCGGGACCAAAAGGCGACGCTGGCTCGCATCCCGAAGGGCTGACTGTTGATCATGCATTTCAGCACGTCGGTTCTTCCCTCCTCCGTTAAAGCACCAGCCGGACATTCGCGCACGCAGAGGCCGCAAGCATTGCAGGGGTTTTTCTCTACCGGCGGACTCGAGGTCAACTCCAATTGGGTGAGGACCGCCGCGAAGATGATCCGGGTTCCGAAGCGCGGATGGACGACGAGATTGTGCAGACCGAATGCGCCCAGGCCAGCTGCCACCGCCGCATGACGAAGCGAGACCTCAGCAATGCCACGCTTTCCGGGGGTGCGGAAGTCCATTGGATACGAGACGGAAACCGTCATGGCAGGGCTATCGCATTGCCCTTCCACGAATCGAGCCACGCGGTAGCAGGCCGAGCGGGTGAACTCCATGAGGTCCAGCCTTGCATTCATCGCCATCTGCTGACTTGGACTGTCGCACGCGGAGAGTTCGCGGAAGGCCAGCACAATGATGGATTTGGCGCCGGGAAACAAAGACTCAATCGAGGGGGAATTGGGGCTCCGGTAATCGCTTACCGATGCGAATCCGACATCATCCACCCCGAGCCCCAGAACGAACCTGCGTATGGTTTCTTTCATGGCACTGGCTCCTTGGGCCTCATCGAGCAGCTTTGGTATTGGCGTCGCCGCGCGACAGAGATTCCGCGACCGACCTGAGAATTTCCCGCGATAGAGCGGGGTCGGAGACACTACGGGCGAGCACCATACCACCGACCATGCTCGCCAGGGCCGCAATCGCCCTCCGCCGCCTCGTGTCCTCTGTCTTGCCAGGGACAGCGCTTTCGAGCAGGCGAAGGCATCGCCGCAAGCCGGAGGTAACCACCGCCTTCAGCGAGGACGGCTGACGCGAGACATCACTTCCCAATGCCGCCAGGAGACATCCGGAGCCGGGCCGCTCACGGTGATGGGTGGAAAGATAGTATTTGGCGAGGGCCTCCAAAGGGTCATCCTGTGCGGTTGCAATGACCTTCTCCCACTGCCCGGCGGTATCGTCCAATGCGCGCTGTGAGGCGAGGGCGATCAGTTCCTCCTTGGACTCGAAGTGCCCATAGAAACCACCGTGAGTCAGGCCCGCTTCCTTCATCAGCTCCGCGACCCCAATCCCCGCGAAGCCGCGTTCGCGAAAACGCCTCGCTGCGGATAGGAGAATCTTCTCCCGGTGCTCCGCCATTTTCTTCCTGCTGGCCTTCATGGTTCACCTCTCCTGGTGGCTCCGTATGTTAGATGATGAGCGTCATGATTGTAAATGCTATTTATGACGTCCGTCATATACCCATCTCGGCACCCGGTGAAACTGTGAAGACAATCTTGAGCAACACCACCTGGGAAGGTCTCGACCTAGGGCTTAAGAATTACTTGAATGTTGCTTCTTTCTTTACTCGCGGGGTGGTTCATATTGGGGGCTGAAGCAGCGTCGGTGCCTTGACGGACTTCCGGGCATCAGGCCAGCCCGGCGCTTGGCAGCCGCAAACCGTCGTCTTGCGCCGTCGTGCGCCCGCCGAGTGGGTCACGCGATCGTCGAGGTGAATAGCCCTGGTGTTTGGTTCTGGATGAGGATGTCTGGCCTGAATATCGATCCCAAAGTGGGAACCACTGCTCTTGGGTGAATTTAGCAAGTTGAAACCCCGCCTGTAGGGTTATATCTCTCATGCCGCCCGGCGCCTATCCACATTGGTGGCGCAGCCATCTCGATTCGCCTGCAAATCGTCGTCCTAAATCCAGCGCACAAATGTTACAAAGTACTCAGAACATCATGGCATCCCTGCGTACTCCCAAGCCCGTCCGCTCGTACCACTTGATTGCTCTTGCTCTACTCATCGCGTTTTTCGCGCAGTGTGCCTGGTTTGTCGCCTCCGTTCCGCTGACGCAGCTTGAGGCGGATCAGATTCTGCGGGGTGTTGCGATTCTCCATCATCTCCCCCTCGGAGCCGAGTCTGTCGCCTCGCCCTTGGTTCCGTTGCTCTCAGTCGTGGGCGTCATCTTTCATCTGCCCCAGAATCCGGTGCTGCTCGATCAGTTCTGGCTTGACCAGCATCGCTGGCTCATCCGCGCGCCCTTCCTGGCTGCCGGACTTTGCCTCGCGCTCTCACTCTGGTATGTTGCGCGCCGCCTCTACGGAACCGCTGCCGGCCACATCGTGCTCGCGCTGTTTGCCTTCAGCCCTGGAATGGTTGCGTGCTCGTCCCTTGCCAGCCCCCGGATCTTTGCCGCCTGGGGTGCCTTCGGCCTCATCTTCACCGCCATTGCCACCGCGCATACGCTGTATGCTCCGCGCGAAGTTATTCTGTGGAACTGGAAGCGCATCGCTCTACTAGGCATTTCCATCACCTTCGCCGTCGGAGCCCAGTGGACTCTTGTCTGGATGCTTGTTCCCGCTTTGGCCTTCATGTTGTGGGCGGTTCCCCACCGCCGAACGGCTGCGCTCCTCATCCTCTTCGCCGCCATCGCGGTTTCGCTCTTGCTGCTCGATCTCTGCTACTTAGCGAACCTTCGCGCTCTTGCCCACAACCTGGTCCATGCAGGATGGCTCGCCTTTGCGCCCGCCTCACTCTCGCCACGTCTGCTCGCGCGCATTCTTGCGCGCTTCTTCTTTGACGCAACTCCGGGCGCGTTGCTTGCCGCAATCTGCGCTCTCGTGGCGTGGTTCGCATGGCCCCGCACTCGATTCTTCGGCAACACCGCCCCGCTCATCGTCTTTCTATTGCTGCTCGGGATGGCAATTCTTCTTCCCCGGAATGGTGCGGACGTAATCCTGTTCGCCTCGCTTCCTTTCCTGCTCCTCTTTAGTGCGGGCGTTTTCGCCGACCTGACCGAGAGTAAACTCCAGGCGCCTGCGCTCGGCGTAATTTTCGCCATCGTCGCCGCCCAGGCCGCCTACAGCATTGCCAGCCTGGTGCGCATGTATTCGCGACTGCCCGGCTCATAATAATCCCGCGGTCACTCCAAACAGCAGGGCAGAGGTGTAAGTGCGCTGATTCATGTCGCCTCCCGTCTTCATCATGGATGGCCGTATGCGCCCGAAGGTTGGGATGCCCTGTGAACCGCGAGATTTCGCGATCGTTTCGGAGCCTGTTGCCGGATCACAGCCAGGAATCCGTAATAACGACCAAAAGATAGTTTGTCGGAATAAAAGATAGTCCCCCGCCTTCTCGTTAATTCGAGACGATAACTCAGGTAGTGAACTCAATAAGTGTTTGAGCTGCTATCTTCTCCAGCGTTGCCGCTCATTGGAATAAATGTGGCTGCTTCATCCAGTTTGTTTAGGAACTTCTCAGGGAATCTTTAGCCTGTTTATGGCAAATGAATTGAACTTTAAGGTGTGCAGACCAGCAGCCTCCCTCTTGGGCTAAGTGAAGCCGGTGAGTTGAAGTTCGCTCTGTGCGCTGACTCATGCAGCGGTAGATAGGCAGCCGGCACAATCGCGGGCGTGAGTTTGATTGCCGCAGATGAGATTTCAAGAACGCGAAATTGAATGGAGCAAGGGATGCAAAAGCTGCGTTGGCTGTGCCGCATGGTTGTCCTGTTCACCAGCGTGGGGGTTGTGGGCC